>Ga0326726_10002590_pt1 | contig 16572 bp, 14 predicted proteins | sample MHFenrmetagenome_2_FD_207603 | JGI IMG/M metagenome (GOLD analysis project Ga0326726, IMG submission 207603) | Lab enriched peat soil microbial communities from Michigan Hollow, Ithaca, NY, United States - MHF15MN | ecosystem: Environmental > Terrestrial > Soil > Wetlands > Peat | place: USA... | reverse complement strand
GAAATCGGTGCCGATCCCGACGTAATCGATGCCGACGACCTTACGGACGTGGTCGATGTGATCCACGAGGTCTTTGACGGTCGGCCGGGCCTGCGGGTACTGCTTGTTGATGGCCTCCATCTCGGCCATGGCCTTGGACCGGATGGCGTCGTCGCGGATGCCGCGGACGGGACCGTACTTGGCCTCGAGCTCCTTGATGGCTTTCTCGCGCTCGGGGATGACCGGGGGGGTTTTGACGTAGGCGCCGAGGAAGCAGATCTGGATGACGCCGCCGTTCTTGGCCAGGGCCCGGAGCTGGTCATCGGTCAGGTTGCGGGGATTGTCGCAGACGGCCCGGCAGCTCGAATGGGAGGCGATGATCGGGGCCCTGGTGACGGCCAGGACGTCATAAAAGGACTTCTCGGAGGCGTGCGAGATGTCGACGATCATCCCCAGGCGATTGCACTCGGCCACGACCTGGCGGCCGAAATCGCTGAGGCCCTTGTCCTCGGGGTCGCGGCGGTCGGTCGAGGAATCGCAGATGTCGTTGTCGGACGAGTGGCAGAGCGTGATGTAGCGGACGTCGTTGTCATAAAAGAGCTTGATCAGCGAGAGATCGCGCCCGATGGGATAGCCGTTCTCCATGCCGATGAAGGCGGTGAGCTTGCCGTCTTTCTTGAGCCGGCGGGCCCCGGCCGGGTCGACGGCCAGTCCGATGATCGACGAATAATCCTGGGTCATCTTGTGGACCGCGGCCACGGCGCGCATGGCGCTGTCCTTGGCCTTGGCGTATTGTTCGGGATTGAGCGGCCCCTGGCCGACGAAGGCGGCGAAGAACTCGGCGTCAAGCCCGCCCTCCCGCATGCGCGGCAGGTCGATCTTGCCGCTGGCGCGCAGGGCCGGGTCGTGGCGGTCCCCGATCTTCCAGTCGGTCCGCAGCAGGCTGAAAGCCGTGTCACAGTGCGTATCGACGGTCAGGATCTTGGCGTGGAGGGCCCGGGCCTTCTCCTCGACGTTCTGGGGTTTCTGCCGGACCGCGCAGCCCGAGAGGATCAGGGCGACGAGCAGGCCGGCCAAGGGCAGGACGGAAAGACGGAGATTCTTCATGATCGCTCCTTCATTCCCGGCAGATCAGGCCCCCCGGACAAGACAGGAAAACGGCAGCGCCCATAAGAGGCGCATTATAGCAGAAAGAAAAAAATGGGGACGTTTCTATTTTTTAAATTCATTTATGAAATGACGGATGAAAATAAAAAATAGAAACGTCCCCATTTTTAATCGTGTCTAAGGGCGACGACCGGGTCGACCCGCGCCGCCCGGCGGGCCGGGTAGATGCCCGAGAGGAGGCTGACCAGGATGGAAAAGCCGATGGCCCCGGCGAAGATCCAGACCGGAAAGGCGAAATAGTGGATGGCCGGCAGGCCCTGGCGGGCCAGGATGAAATTGACCACCCGGTTGATGACCAGGCTCGTGGCCCAGCCCAGGACGCAGCCGGCCGCGCCGCCCGCGAAGCCGATGGCGCCCGATTCGAAGAAGAAGATGCGCTTGATATCGCCGTCTGAGGCGCCGACGGCTTTCATGACCCCGATCTCTCGGAACCGCTCCAGGATGGACATGACCATGGTGTTGACGATGCCCAGGGCGGCGACGACGATGGCGATCATGCCGACGGCCGCCAGGATCATATCCATGAAATAAAAGGCCCGGGTGACCTCCTCGAACTGGTCGGCCAGGGCGAAGGTGGCGAAGCCCATCTCGCGGACCTTGGTCCGGACCCGGTCCAGGTCGCCGAGTGAGCCGAGCTTGACGTTCACCGCCGAATAACCGACCTTCCCGTCCCTGATCCGGAAGAGGTCCCAGACGCTCGAGAACGGCAGCCGCTTGATCCTCTTGGCCGGGCCCGGCGGGATCATGACGGCGCTGTCCGTGAGGTTGCCCCCGCCGCCGAAGGCCGAGATCTCGGTGACACCGAGGATGCGGAATTCGTACGTCTCCCTCGCGACCGGTGACACGTCGCCCGAGAGGAGCGAGCCCAGGTTGAGCGTGGCCAGCCGGCCGAGATCGATGGAGACCGAGGTGATCTGGATCGTTTGGCCGACCGCCTTCGCCGGATCGTTCGCGCCCAGACGACGCAACAGGATCCGGCTGACGACGACCCCCTCTTCGTCGTCGGACGCGTAGGCCCGACCCCACGGGACCTTGAAGGCGCGCGAGGCGGCCACGGCGGCCGGGACGACCTGGACGAGCCGGAACTCCTGGGCCGCGCCGAGGCCGACCATGGCCGGGAAACCGATGTCCGGGAAGGCCATCCGGACCCCCGGGAGCTTGGCGATCGCGGTCACGGCCGCGTCGTCCAGTATGGCGTCCGGCTTGGCCGGTTCCTTCACGGCCCGCCGGCCTCCGTCCGGATCCCCCGTGGGTGAGGGCGTCCCGCCGGGCATGACCACGATCGTCGTGAAGAGGTCGGACGACTTGAAGGCCTGGGTGACGTTCTTCTGCATGCCCTTGCCGAACGAGATCATCGAGACCAGCGCCCCGATCCCGATCATGACCCCGGCCCCGGTCAGGAACGTCCGCAGGCGCCTCTTGCGCAGGCTGGCCAGCGCGAAATCGACGGCGTCGGCGAATCTCACGCCGCCCCTCCCCCGTCCACGAGCCGCCCGTCCCGCAGACGTACGATCTCCCGGGCGAATTCGCGGACCAGGCTTTCCTCGTGGGAGACCAGCAGGATGGTCAGCCCTTGGTCCCGGTTGAGGCCGGCCAGAAGGCCGACGATCTCCCGGGAGGTCCGGCTGTCGAGGTTTCCCGTCGGTTCGTCGGCGAGCAGGATCCGCGGACCGTTGGCCAGGGCCCGCGCCACCGCCACCCGCTGCTGCTCGCCGCCCGAAAGCTCGGGCGGACGATGTCCCGCCCGACTGCTGAGGCCGACCCGGTCGAGGAGCTCAGCGGCCCGCCCCTTCCTCTCTTTCTTGGCCAAGCCGGCAAAGATGAGCGGCAGCTCGACGTTCTCGAGGGCGGTCCGGGACGCGATGAGGTTGAAGGACTGGAAGATCATGCCGGCGTCGAACCGCCGGTACCTGGCCAGAGCCTCGCGATCCATGCCCGAGACCAAGGTCCCCCCGACCTTGATCAGGCCTGACGTCGGGGTATCCAGGCCGCCGAGGAGATTGAGGAGGGTGGACTTGCCGGAACCGGAGGCCCCCGTCACGGCCACGAAGCCGCCGGCCGCGACGGCGAGAGAGACCTCGGCCAGGGCGGAAATGCGGACGTCGCCGACGACGTAGGTCTTGGTCAGGTCCGTGACCTCGATCAAGACCGGCCCGGCCGCGCTCATGGACGGGGCCCTCCGCCACGCCTCAGCACATAGGAGTTGGCCGGCGTCTCCGCCGTCGCCTTGAGAAAGTCCGCGATCCGGTAGCCCCGGGCGAAGAGGGCCGTGAAGACGTCGCGGGTCGCCAGGCGCCAATCGACGGGGATGCGCTTGACCTGGGGATCCGGGACGTCCGTCTCCTGGAGCATGCGGTAGAAATCGAGCGGAATGCGGACGAGCAGGACGTCCCCTTCGGCATCCGGCCTGACCGCTTCGACGACCTCGAGCTCGACCGGACCGCCTTTCCCCTCGACCCGCCGCAGCCTGGCCCGGATCGTCGCCGGAACGGACGAGAGGGCCCTTGCGTCATAGGCCGGCCGCCCGGCCGCCGTCCGGATCAGGTCCCAGGACATGAGGAACCGGTCCGTCGGCACGTCCGGGCGGTTGAGCAGCCCACCGTACTCCCCGTAGGTCGCCGCGCGATACTCGAGGACGTCCATGCCGAAATGGTGGACGTTGCGGTTGGCGTTGACGCCGGTCAGGGGATCGTAGGTGCAGATGATGCTCGAAAGGCCGAGGAGGTCACGGACCATCTCGCGCTGGTACTCCTTGAGCAGGAGCCCCAACCCGTAGCTCTGATAGGCCTTCCGGACGCCCGCGTACTGGGCGTAGAAGCGGAGGTTCGAGATCTCGCGGTAGCCGATCTCCGGGTCGCGCAGGCCGACGTAGCCGTAGCAGAAGCCCACCAGGTGCTCTCCGTCGGTCTCGAAAACCCCCTCATCCCCGGCCTCGGCGAAGGCCCCGATGAACAGGCTGCCTCCTTCATGGAAGACGCTCTCGGACATCATGTTCAGGGGGCTGGCCATATGGTCGCCGGGGAAGCCCCAGATCTCCTCGCGCAGGGCCTCGTACTTGACGTAATCCCGGGACTCGGACGAGGTCTCGACCCGGACGAGAAAGCGCCGGTCCCTGATCGTGATCGTCTTCTCGAAGGGTCTCATGGGGGGCCGGAAAGGCCATTCTAGCCCAGAACCCGGGGGCCATTCAACGCCCCGGGGGTTTTGACGGGCCTTCGGACATGCGCTACAATGGGAAAGATTTTCGGGACCCCCATGACAGACGACCTCAAGGACCTCAAGACGGCCTGCCTCGTCAACCCGAGGGCCGCCAATTCCAAGTGGATGAGGCGGAAGCTCCTGCGGGCCTATCTGCACAAGAGGCTTCCCGGCGACATCTACGACGACCTCGGCGACGTCCGGACGACCATCGAAAAGGCGTCCCTGGCCTCGCGCAGCGCCGATGTCATCGTGGCCATGGGCGGCGACGGGACGATCGCCGACACGCTCCAGGGCATCTTCGCGGCCGGCAGGCAGGACGAGGTCCTCTTCGGCGTCATCCCCTTCGGCAGCGGGAACGCCTTCCGCAAGGCCTTCGACATCTCGCTGAACCCGTTGCGGGCTATCGATCATCTGGCCGAGGGCGTGCCCCGGCGGATCGATCTCATGGAGGTCGAGGGCCGCGTCGCGGCCTTCTCCAGCATCGGGGCCACGGCCCTCGTCACCGGAGAGAAGCTCGAGGGCCAGATCCAGGGCTTCTGGGGCCACGTCCTGGCCGGGCGGCGCCTCTTCGCGACGCCGCGCAACGTCAAGAAGATCGAGCTCTTCGACGGCTACGACGCCACGGGGCCTTTTGCCCACAAGACCGTCACCTCCCGCTTCTTCGACTGCCTCGTCGCCAAGACGAACTTTTTCGGCTACAACTGGTTCATCGCGCCCCAGGCCGTCGTCGACGACGGCTATCTCGACGTGACCCTGTTCGAGATGGGGCCGGTCAAGTACTCCTTCGTCTTCCCGCTCATCTTCTTCGGCTTCTACCAGCGTCGCCTCCGCCACTACAAGGCCAAGCGGGTCATCATCGAGGGCCAGGACATGCCGATGCAGTTCAACGGCGAGTTCATCGGCAACCGGGACCGTCTGGAATACCGCGTCCTGCCGCAGGCCATCCGCATGGTCATCCCTCCCACCCGGCGGGCCGGCAAGTATTTCAAAAAGCCATCCGATTGAGGAGGTCCCCATGACCGCACGGAAAGCCGTCCTCGGCGCGTCCGCGTTCGCCGCCGCCCTGGCCCTGGCGGCCTGCTCGCCGCAGATCCACATCGACCTGCTCGGGGAGGACAAGCTCAAAGAGGTCGTCCTGGTGCCCAGCCCGGCCCGGGAGAAGGTCCTTATGATCGACATCGACGGGACGATCTCGTCGACCCTGGAGACGAGCTTCCTGGCCCGCGAGAAGAGCGTGGTGTCCCGGGTCTTCGAGCGCCTCCAGCGGGCCGCGGCCGACCCGGAGATCAAGGCCGTCCTCCTCCGCCTCGACACGCCGGGCGGCGAGGTGACGGCGAGCGACATCGTCTACCACGAGATCCTCCGCTTCAAGGAGAGGACGGGCAAGCCCGTGGTCGGGCTGATGATGAGCGTCGCCGCGTCGGGCGGCTACTACATCGCCTCGGCCTGCGATTTCATCGTCGCCCATCCCTCGACCCTGACCGGATCGATCGGCGTCATCTCCATCTTCCCGAACGTCGAGTCGCTCCTGGGCAAGGTCGGGGTCAAGGTCAACGTCATCAAGTCCGGCCCGGCCAAAGACTCGGGCTCGCCGTTCCGCGACATGACCGAGGACGAGAAGAAGCTCTTCCAGGGCGTCATCGACGAGTACTACGGCGGTTTCCTGGCCGTCGTCGAGAAAGGCCGCCGGGGCAAGATCGCGGCCGGCGAGCTGCGGACGATCGCCGACGGCCGGGTCTACACGGCCCCCCAGGCCCTGAAGCTCGGGCTCATCGACGCCGTGGGCTACTTCGACGACGCGTTCGCCAAGGTCCGGGAGCTGGCCTCGCTCAAGAGCGCCAAGGTCGTCTCGTACACCTATTTCCCGAAGACCCAGACGAACATCTACGCCAGCCAGCTCGGGGACTTCTCGCCGCTCGAGGCCAAGGTCGTCGAGTCCATGCTCGGGACGCTCAAGACGGGTTTCTATTATCTCTGGCTGCCCCGGACGCCGTGACGGCGCCCGCCGGCGCCGCGCCCGGCCCGGTCAGGGCTTGAGGACGATCTCGAACTGTGGCGGGCGCAGGATGTGCGCCTTGACCGTGCAGTGGTCGACGGCCTTGACCAGCGCGGCCCGGTACTTTTCGGGGAACCCGGCGGGCGGCACGACCTCGAACGTGACCTTGTCGATCATCTTGGAGACGGCGCCCCGCTCGGTGATCATGGTCACAGCCAGTCCTGCGGTCGGGATCTGGCGTTCCTTGCAGAAGGCCAGCGCGTAGTAACCGGCGCAGGCCGCCAGCGAGGCCAGGAAGAGATCGAAGGGCGAGGGCGCGCTCCCATCGCCGCCGTCCCGAACGGGCTGGTCGGTCTTGACGGTGAAGCCTTTGTAGGCGACGTCGATCCGGTAATTCTCTCCGAAGACGACGTTCAGGTCCTTGGGGTTCATGGCTCGTCCTTTCTGAGGGTCTGGGTCCGGGACCGGCGCGGCCGGGGGCCCTCCAAGGCCTTGCGGAACATGGCCAGGATGATGTCCCGGTCCTTGGCCGTCAGGGCCATGCGGAAGAAGATATCCTGGACTTTCTCGACGATGAAGTCCCGGTTCGTGTCGTGCATGAAGCCGAGGCCGTCGAGCAGGTCCGCGAAGCGGCGGCCGGCCTCGGCCTGGGCCGCGTGGTCGAGCGGCAGGCGGCGCCGTAGCGCCGCCGGCGGCCCCTCGCGGAAAGCGATGGCGTACAGGGTCAGGGTCACGGAGACGCCGAGGTTGTACGACGGCTGGCGCGCGGCCTGGGGGATGTGGAAGCGGAGATTGGCCAGGCCCAGCTCCTCCTGGGTCAGTCCCGTGCGCTCGTTGCCGAAGACGAGGCCCACCCGGGCCGACTCCGGATACTCCCCGATCCTGGCGACGGCGTCGGCAAGCGGCACGAGCGGGAAATCGTGACGGATGCGGGCCGTCGAGCCGAGGACGAGCTCGCGGTCGGCGACGGCCTCGGCCAGCGTGGGATAGAAGCGGGCGGCTTCGATGACGGCCTCGGCATGGATGGCCGTGCGCCAGGCCGGGGCCTCGAGTCGGTCGAGCCCGACCAGGCGGAGATCGGAGAAGCCGGTGTTGGCCATGCCCCGGGCGGCCAGGCCGATGTTCTCGGGGCTGTCCGGCCGGACGAGGATGACGGCGAAGCGCGGGGCGTCGGTCATAGGAGCCGATTATAGCGGAGGTCGGGCCTCCGCGCGAGTCCCGCCGCGCCGTTGACAGCGGCCGGAGGGCGGTGCTATAAACCGGCCCAGACGGCCGGCGGTCCGGCCAGGAGGTCAGACGATGCCCCAAAAGAGACCGGACGGACGAAATGACCGCGCGGCCCAGGCCCCCAAACGCCTGATGGGCCGGAAGGACCTCGAGGGCCTGTTCGCGGAGCGGGGCTTCCCCGATTTCCGCTGGATCGACCCGCGCCAGATCGAGGTCGCCGAATGGGTTCGCATGAAATGCCGCTATGGCTGCGTCGAGTACGGCAAGAACGCCGCCTGCCCGCCCAACGCTCCGACCGTCGACGAATGCGACCGGTTCATCCACGAGTACCGGCGGGTCGCGGTCTTTCACTTCGCCAAGACCATCGAGCGGCCCGAGGACCGGCACGCCTGGAGCCGCAAGCTCAACCTGGAGCTGCTCAGGCTGGAGCAGGAGGTGTTCAAGGCCGGCTTCGTCAAGGCCTTTCTCTTGCCCTTCGACAGCTGCAACTACTGCCTCGACTGCCCGGGCGTGCGGACGGCCTGCAAGGAGCCGAAGCTGGCCCGGCCGTCCCCGGACGCGCTGGGGATCGACGTGTTCTCCGCGGTCCGGAAGATCGGCTACCCGATCGGGGTCCTCTCCGATTTCGGCCAGGAGATGAACCGCTACGCCTTCCTGCTCTTGGACTAGCGGCGGGAATCCCCCTATAATCGGGACGTTCCCGGAAGTCCTTTTCGATCGAGGAGATTCGCGATGTGGTGGGACGGCAAGATCCAACGCACGCTGCGCTGCCGGCTGGAGCAGCAGCCGGGCAGCCTCGGACGTCTGCTCACGGCGATCGGGGCCGCGGGCGGCCTCATCGGCGAGATCCAGACGATCCACATGGGGCTCTCGGCCGTCGACCGGGACATCGTCATCTTCGCCGACGATCTCAAGCACCTGGACCGGATCCTCGAGGTCGTCGAGGCGACGGCGGGGGTCCGGCTCCTGGAGGTCCGGGACGAGGTCCTGGAGATGCACCAGGGAGGCAAGATCGCCATCCGCAGCCGCTACGACATCTCCTCCCTGAGCATCCTGCGGCGGGTTTACACCCCGGGCGTCGCCGAGGTCAGCCTGAAGATCCGCGACGATCCGTCGCTCGCCCGGCGCTTCACCTCCATCCGCCACCTGGTCGCCATCGTCACGGACGGCACGGCCGTCCTCGGCCTCGGCGACATCGGACCCAAGGCGGCCATGCCGGTCATGGAAGGCAAGGCCAGCCTGCTCGAGACCTTGACCGGCCTTTCGGGCATGCCCATCCTCCTGGACACGAAGGACCCCGACGAGATCGTCGACACGGTGGCCCACATCGCCCCGACCTTCGCCGCGATCCAGCTCGAGGACATCTCGGCGCCCCGCTGCTTCGCCATCGAGGAGAGGCTCCAGGCCCGGCTCGACATCCCGGTCATGCACGACGACCAGCACGGCACGGCCGTCGTCGTCACCGCCGCCCTGCTCAACGCGGCCAAGGTCACCGGACGGGACCTGGCCCAAAGCCGCATCGGCGTCATCGGGCTGGGGGCGGCCGGGCTGGCCCTGGCCAAGATGCTGATGTTCCGCTTCGGGCACCCGGTCCTCGGCGCGGATATCGCGTCCGGGGCCGTCGACCGGCTGGTCCAGGTCGGCGGCGTGGCCTCCGACCTGGCGGGGATCATGAGCAGCTGCGACGTCGTCATCGCCACGACCGGGGCCCCGGGGCTAATCAAGGAGAAGATGGTCCGCAAGGGCCAGATCATCCTGGCCCTCTCGAACCCGGTCCCGGAGATCGAGCCCGAACGGGCCCTGGCCGCGGGGGCGGCCTTCGCGGCCGACGGGAAATCGGTCAACAACGTCCTCGGCTTCCCGGGCATCTTCCGCGGCGCGGTGGACGCCGACGTGCCGCGGATCACGCGGGAGATGCTCATCGCCGCGGCCGAGACGATCGCGGCCTTCGCCAGCCCCGGCGAGATCGTCCCCAATCCCCTGGACAAGGCCCTCCACCGGGCCGTGGCCCGGGCCGTGGCCCGCGAGGCCCTGGCCCAGGGGCTCAACCGGGACGACCTGACCGGCTACTTCGATTGACCTGCTGTTCATGAAAACGCCGAATCGTTTCGCAAATCCCGAAGAATCAAGACCGGCGTTTTCACCCTTCGGGCAAGCCGATCCGGCCGCATCTGCTTCGTTGCAAAGGACTCGCAGTACCCAGAGTACAGCTTCGCCCTTTGACGCCTCGCATCTGCAACCGCCTCGACTTGTGAACGGTCCGGATTGACAACGGCGCCAGGGCCGCTATATTGGAGGCGCGCCGATCCGAGTGGGACGGCCGACGAACGAGGAGGGAGGCACATGATCACAGTCAAGGACATGCTCGACCAGAAAGGCCACATCGCCTGGACCATCTCGCCGGAGGCCACGGTCCTCGAGGCCCTCGAGCTCATGGCCAAAAAAGGTGTCGGCGCGCTCATCGTGATCGATGACAACGAGGAGGTCATCGGCATCCTGTCGGAACGGGATTACGCCCGGAAGATCATCCTGATGGGCCGGACGTCCCATGATACCCCGGTCAAGGACATCATGACCAAGGAGGTCTACGGGGTCCACTACGACACGACGGCCGAGGAGTGCATGGCCCTCATGACCGAACGGCATTTCCGCCACCTGCCCGTGTGCAAGGAGGGCAAGCTGGCCGGGGTCATCTCGATCGGCGACGTCGTCAAGGCCGTCATCTCCGAGCAAAAGGTGACGATCGAGAACCTCGAGAACTACATCATGGGAAAGTATTAGAATTCCATTAGCCCCATCTTGCGCAGCGCCAAATACGCCGCGCCGAGGACACCCGCCGAATCGCCCAGGACCGCCTTCAGGATAGGGATCTTGCGGCCAGGGATGCCAAACAGCGCCTTGGTCATGAGCGGGGAGATCTTTTCGTACCACAGCGGGATGTTCGAAACGCCGCCGCCGAGGATGATGGCCTGGAGGTCGAGCGCGTTGATGCAGTTGGCGAACAGTTCCGACATGATCCGGCAGGATTCGTCGAGGACCTGGCGGGCTTCGGCCTCGCCGGCCCCGTAGCGGGCGAAGATCCGGTCGGGCGACAGGGCCTCCCCCTTGAGCTCGGCATAGCGGCGGCCGAGACTGGGCCCGGAGAGATAGGCTTCGCCGCAGCCGCGCCGGCCGCATTCGCAGAGCCGACCGTCGATGGCGATCGACGTATGGCCGATCTCCCCGGCGTTGCCGTTCGGGCCGCGGTGGAGCCGGCCCTCGAGGACGAGCCCGGACCCCATGCCGGTCCCCAGGATAACGGCCATGACCGTCGAGAACCGGCCGTAGCATTGGGCGAAGTACTCGGCCAGGGCCAGGCAGTTGGCGTCGTTCTCGATGAGAAGAGGCACCGGGAGTCTGGAGCGGAGGAGGCTGATGAGCCCGGGTTTCTCATAAAGCGGGGTGTGGGGCGCGCCGTACATGATGTCGTCGGCGGCGCTGTAGGTCCCCGGCGTCCCCATCCCGACGGCCTCGAAGCGGGCCTCCCCGGCCGTCTCCGCGATAAGCTCGAGGATGTTGCCGACGACCTTCTCGCGCCCGAGGGCCGGCTCGGACGGCCGGCGCTTCCGGGCCAGGATCTGTCGCCGGTCATCGAGTAGGCAGGTCTCGACTTTGGTCCCGCCGAGATCGACACCGATGGCATAACGGTTCATGGCCCAACTCCGGGGCATATTCTAGGCCCATCGCCCGGCGAGAGCAACGGGAAGCGCGGAACCTCTGCGGGGCGGCCCTCGGCCGGAAGCGGTGAGCCCCAATCGGGCTTGGCCTTGGGTTTCCGGTCTGATATAGTGGACTGCATCTGGGACAACAAGATATGAGCAGGCCCGCCGGTCAGGTCCCGTTCGGCTACAGCAGGGTCGGGGCCGATGAGAAAAAGCGGCTCGTCCGAGAGACCTTCACCCCGATCGCCGCGACCTACGACCGGGCCGACGCCGTGCTCAGCTTGGGACTCCATTTCCTGTGGAAGCGGGCCACCGTCCGGGCCTTGAGGCTGCGGCCCGGCGACAAGGTCCTCGATATCTGCGGCGGCACAGCCGATCTGGCGTTGGGGGCGGCCCGTCGTCTGGGCCCGACGGACCAGGTCGTTGTCTGCGACTTCAACCGGCCGATGATGGACCGGGGCCTGGCCAAGAGCCGGCGGTCCCGCAACGGGGCCATCGTCACGTTCGTCCAGGGCGACGCCGAGAAGCTGCCTTTCCCCGACCGTTCGTTCGACGCTATCACGGTCGGCTTCGGCCTGCGCAACCTCGTCGACCTCGACCGGGGGCTGCGGGAGATCGGCCGCGTCCTCAAGCCGGGCGGCCGCTTCGCCGGGCTCGAATTCACCTTGCCCCGCCGCCGCTGGCAGAGGTCGCTCTATTCTTTCTACTCGTTCCGGGTCATGCTCCCGGCAGCCCGTCTGATCACCGGAACGGAAGGGCCGTTCCGCTACCTGGCCGAGTCCATCAGGGTCTTCGCCGCAACAGAGGACATCCCGGGCGGCCTCGTCCGGGCCGGGCTCACGGAAGTCAAGAGCCGTCCTCTGTCCCTCGGCCTAGCCACGATCTATTCAGGGCTCAAATCCTAGGAGGCGCCATGCCGCAGATCCTGCCCGAAGCCCGGGCCGTCGCCGCCCAATGCCGCCACTACGCCATGTGCAAGATCGACTATCTCGGGACCGGGATCTGCCCGTCCGGCCCGGAGAAACAATTCGTCACTTATTATCCCCAGGGCCGCATGGACCTCTATCGGTTCCTGGCCGAGGGCCGGATGCCGGTCACCGAGGGTGTCGTCAACGCCGCGGAAACCTGCAACATGTGCGGACGCTGCGACATCCAGTGCCACTTCGCCGTGGGCTTGCAGCCGTCGTACGTCATGCAGGCCCTCAAGGACTATGTGGCGGCGCATCTTGGCGAGGGCGGCACAGTCGTGCGGGTCCCGGAGGACGAGACCCTGCGCCGGCTGAGGTCCATCGTCGGGCCGGCTTTCGCCTCGAACGACCCGGCCGTGCTTTGGGCCTATGCCGACGACCCCTTCCCGTTCACCGATCCCCGGCCGCCCCGCTATGTCGCCATGCCGGGCTCGCGGGACGAGGTTGCGGCCGTCGTCCGGCTGGCCGCTGCGGCCGGCCTGCCTTATGTCGTCCGGGGCAACGGAGCCAGCGTCTTCGGCCTGGTCTTCACCGACGGGATCGTTCTCGATATGGGCCGGATGCGGCGGATCGAGCTCGATCTCGCGAACGGCAGCGCCGCCGTCGAGCCGGGCGTGACCTCGTTCGAGCTGCAGCAGGAAGCCCTCAAGCACGGTCTCCGGATCAACGCGGCCGAGCCCGCGGCCACGGTCTGCGGCAACATCATCTGCACGGGGACGTTCTCGACTTGGACCAATATCTACGGGACGTTCGCGGACAACTTCATCGACCTGGAGTTCGTCGGGCCGGCCGGGGAGGTCTACCGGCTCCAGGACAGGGGCGCCCCGAACTTCTTCGGGGTCGATCGGACCGGCGCCGCGGGCCCGGGCATCTGCACCAAGGCCTTCGTCAAGCTGCACCCGGCGCTGGACGACGAAGAAGGACTGTATGTCCCCTTCGACGGCTTCGAGGAGGCCGTCCGGTTCGCCTGCGAGCTCGGCCGGCGGCGGATCGGCTCCGCCGTGGCTGTCCTGGGCGCCCACTTCGTCTCGAGCTTCCTGGCGCCGGATGAAACGACGGCCCGGCGGTTCAAGGCGGCCCTGCCCGAGGTCCTCGGCCTGAGGCACGTGGTCATGGTCATCGCCGACCGTTACGGCCGCGAGGCCATCCGCAGGATGGCGCCCTCGGTCATCGACGGGTCGCTGTTGAGGACCCTGATGCTGGGCCTGCCCCGGCTGCTCGAGCCGCGCTGGCTCGATGTCTTGGCCGGCTGGGAAGGGCCCGAGAGGCCCTACGAGCTCCTCGTTCGCCCCGACCTGCGGCCGGTCGTCGAGGCGGCTCTCCGGCCCGGTCCGGAGACCGTGGCCTCGGTTGTCCCCGAGGGCCTGCGGGCCGCCTACCGCGCGATCTACGCCCGTCCGGAGATGACCGATCTCGTCTGGCTGAACATGAACCGCATCATCAGCGCCCGCATGTCCCGGCACAAACACATGCTGGCTTTTCTCGTTTATTTCCCCGGCGATCGGACGGATGTCGCCCGCGAGGTCGTCGATGGCTTTGCCCGGATCGCCGAGGCCAACGGCCTCGAGCACGACTTCGGCTTCCTGACCCCGCTCGACCTGGGCCGGCGGGTTGTCCTCGAGTACGACTATTATCTCGATCACGCCGACCCGGAGGACCGGGCCAAGATCGTCCGGGCCCTGCCGGCCGTTGAGGACATGCTCCGGGACCTGACCGGCCGCGTTCCCAGCTTCACGTCGCTCAAGGATATCTTCGGCCAGGGTTACGCGCGAAAAGAGAGCTTCCTCTATCGCGTTTGACCGTCCGGCCAGGAGGGCGAATATGAGGATCGACACCGCGTCCCTGCGGGCCAGGAGGAAGGCCCGGACGGGCCGGATCCTGGTCACCGGGGCGACCGGGTTCCTGGGCAGCCACATCGCCGTGGCCCTGCTGCGGGCCGGCTACCGGGTCGCCGTCCTGGCCCGGGCTTCGAAGGGGCTCTCGGCTTCCGACCGGATCGGCCGGCTGGCCCGCTGGTTCGGCCTCAACGACGAGGCGGCCCGCGCGATCGAGATCGTCGAGGGCGACATCCTCGATCCGGCCTGGGTCGACGCGGCGGATGCCGGGGCCTCCGGCGCCGGACGGTTTGACGAGATCGTCCATTGCGCCTCGAACACCTCTTTCGCCGAGAGGAAACGGGCCGACGTCGAGGCGGCCAATATCGGGGGTCTGCGGAGGATCCTCGATCTCGCCGTCCGCGGCGGCTGCGTTTTCTTTCACCACGTCAGCACGGCCTACGCCGCCGGACGCCGGGAGGGCCGCTGTTCCGAAGATTGGGTCGAGTCCGGACCGTTCACGAACGTCTACGAGGAGACCAAGGCCCGAGGCGAGATCATGGCCCGGGATATCTGCCGGAGCGAGGGCATCCGGCTCAACGTCTACCGACCGACGATCATCTATGGCGATTCGACGACCGGACGGACGCTGCGATTCAACGCGCTCTATTACCCGGTCAAAGCCGCCCTCTCGATCCGCGATATCTACATGGAGGACCTGCAGAGCGCCCATGGGGAAAAAGCCGCCGAGGTGGGCGTCCGCCTGATGGAAAGCGGCCGGCTCTTCGTCCCGATCCGCATCGAGACTCGGCCGGGGACGGGCATCAACCTGGTCCCGGTCGATCACTGCGTCCGGTCCATCCTGGCCCTCTTCGAGGACGGGCTCGAAGGCGGCCTCTACCACATCGCCAACCCCCGGGTGACGCCGATCGAGGACCTCGTGGCTTTCGGGACGCGGCATTTCGGCCTGGAGGGGATCACGACCTGCCGGCCCGAGGCCGTTGCCGCCGAGCCAAAGAACCCGCTGGAGCTCCTGTACGATTCCTACCTCGAGATCTTCAAGCCCTATATGCAGGACGCCCGGACATTCGACATGGCCAAGGCCGGGCCCATCCTTGAGAGTCATGGCCTGGCCTGCCCGGTCTTCGATTACGACCAGTTCGTCAGGTGCATGGACTTCGCGGTCAGCGTCGACTGGGGCTCGAAGCTCTTCGCGTCGTAAAGCTCAGCCTTTTTATCCGCGGCTCTCTCGGGCAAGGTCCTTCCGGCGTCCCGTCCCATTTGTTATAGTGAAGGCCATCGGAGGGATGGACATGAAGAGACGCGAAGTCCTGAGACTGGCGCCCTGGGCAGCGGCGGGGACCCTGGCCCGCACGGACATCCGGGATATGCTCCGACCCACGGCGGGAGACGGCCCGACGCCGGCGAAGTCCGGCGTGAAAGCGGCCGAGATCAGGCCGCACCGCGGCAGCCCGGCCCTCTTTCTCGACGGCCAACCGGTCTTCGCCGCCATCAACTGGGTCCCGGGCCCGAAGCCGGACAAGTGGGACTTCGAAGAGCAGGCCCACAAGAGCGCTGCGGCCGGGATCCATATCTATGCCTTCGATGTCGGCAAAGGGACCGAATGGGTCGGCCCAGGGACGGGCCGCCCTGGCGACTTTGACTTTTCGACCGTCGAGGCCCGCTTCGCCCGGGTCATCAAGGCCGATCCGGCGGCCCTCTTTCATCTCCGCGTCTATCTCGAGACCGGCCACGGCGATTGGTGGGAGAAGGCCCACCCGCGCGAGTGCGAGATCCTCTCGGACGGGCGCCGCAACGGGATGTCGTTCGCGTCGCGGCTCTGGCGGGAGGAAGCCGAGGTTTTCCTGAGGGCTTACATCGCCCATTTCCGCGAGGTCGGGCTGTTCGACCGGATCATCGCCTACCAGGTCGGCGCCGGTCACACCGGCGAATGGGTCAAGGGCGAGTCGTCCATGTCCACGCCGTGCGGCGACTTCAGCGAGCCCATGCGTCTCTATTTTCGCGACTGGCTGCGGGCCCGCTACCAAGACGACAAGGCCCGGCTCCGGGCGGCCTGGCGGCACGATCCGGCCGTGACCTTCGACTCCGCCGCCGTCCCCGCGGCGGCCCGTCAGCTCGAGGCCCGGCTCTACACGTTCCGCGATCCGGCCGCGGAACAGGACGTCATCGACTACTTTCGGGCCCTGGCCGAGCTCTGCGGCGACGCCGTCGCCGACCTCTGCCGGACGGTCAAGGAAGCGACCGGGGGCCGGCGCCTGGCTGGAGCGTTCTTCGGCTACCTCCTCGATCTGGCCTGGAACGGCGGCTTCTTCAAGGAGCGCCCCGACTCCGATTACTCGACCTATCAGCGGTCGGGCCATCTGGGGCTGAAGAAGGTCCTGGACTCCCCGGATGTCGACTTCCTGGTCAGCCCGTACTCCTACGGCTTCCGGGGCCTGGGCGGGGACTCGCCCAGCATGCTCCCGGCCGAATCCGTCCGCGCCCACGGCAAGCTCCTC
>Ga0326726_10002589_pt1 | contig 16573 bp, 10 predicted proteins | sample MHFenrmetagenome_2_FD_207603 | JGI IMG/M metagenome (GOLD analysis project Ga0326726, IMG submission 207603) | Lab enriched peat soil microbial communities from Michigan Hollow, Ithaca, NY, United States - MHF15MN | ecosystem: Environmental > Terrestrial > Soil > Wetlands > Peat | place: USA... | reverse complement strand
GTCGTTTAGAATCGAACCTGGTCAGACTGGGATATATTAAAGAAGATGAATTATTATCCTTTCTCAGTGCCCAATACAGGGTCCCCTCTGTCAAAATTTCAAAGATGGAAGTCAATCCAAATGTGATTAAGTTGATCCCTTCCAGCCTTTCAAAGAAGTATTTCATTATCCCCATCAATCGAATGGGTCCTAAATTGACTTTGGCGATGGCCGATCCCAGCAATATTGTCGTGATCGATGAGATTAAATTTATGACCGGCTTCAACGTCGAACCCGTCGTAGCTTCGGAGACGGAGATCATTGATGCCATAAAAAAATATTACGGAGGAGGTGGAAATGTTGCCGGGTTGGGAAGCATCTCCTTTGAGGCGACCGATTATGATCTGGATGGTGAAAAGGCCAACGCCTCGGATGGCATCATGCTTGACGACGACGTGGTTGATGTTGATGATTTTGATAAACTGGTTCACGGGGCCGTGGATAATGTCGAGGTTGTCGAAACTCAAAATCTCGATGATTCCATGGATATGGAAGGTCCGATCATCAAGATCGTCAATGGTATTCTGATCAAGGCCATAAAATTGGGGGCGAGCGATATCCATTTTGAGCCCTACGAGAGGACTTTTCGAGTGAGGTACCGGATCGACGGGGTGTTGAGGCGGGATATGTCGCTTCCCATCCAAATCAAAAATGCGATGACGTCACGATTAAAAATTATGGCGAAATTAGATATCGCTGAAAAACGACTCCCCCAGGACGGGAGGATCAAGTTACGGATGGGAAAGGGAGGGGAAATGGACTTTCGGGTCTCTGCCATCCCTACCCTTTTTGGTGAAAAAGTTGTCCTCCGTTTATTAGATAAATCGGCTCTGCAATTGGACATGACAAAACTGGGATTTGAAGAATCCTCCCTGGCTGATTTAAAAGCGGCGATCCATAGGCCTGTTGGAATGATCCTGGTGACCGGTCCAACCGGAAGCGGAAAGACAACCACTCTCTATTCTGCCTTATCCGAACTGAACAAGGAGACCGAGAATATTATCACGGCAGAAGATCCCATCGAATACAATTTTATGGGGATCAATCAGGTCCAAATGCATGAAGAGATTGGACTCACCTTTGCCTCCTCCCTTCGTTCCTTCCTTCGACAAGACCCTGATATTATCATGGTGGGTGAGATTCGTGATTTCGAAACCGCTCAGATCGCGGTTCAAGCCGCCTTGACCGGACATCTCGTCCTGAGTACCGTTCACACCAATGACGCTCCAGGAACGATTAATAGATTAATCGATATGGGAATCGAGCCCTTCTTAATCTCCTCAGCCGTCATATTAATCCTGGCGCAGCGGTTAATTAGAAAAATCTGTATGGATTGCAGGGAGCCCGTCAAAGTTCATCCTCAACTCTTAATCGATTTAGGGATTCCACCCGATGAGGTCAAATCGTTCCAGGTTTATAAAGGGAAGGGATGCTCCATTTGTAATAATACCGGATATAAGGGCAGACTTGGTCTTTATGAAGTAATGCCCATGAAAGAAGAGATCAAAGAGCTTGTCTTATCACGGGCCTCCAACTCTGACATTAAGAAGGAAGCCATCCGATTAGGAATGAAAACGTTACGGCAAAGTGGAGTCACGAAGATTAAAGATGGGGTTACGACTATTGAGGAAGTCCTTCGGTCCACCATCGAGGATCGATAATAGGTCAGAGGGAATACCGGGAGGGAAGGAAGTATGGTGGAATTACAAAAATTACTTGAAATCGTCATTGAGAAAAAAGCCTCCGATTTACACATCACCACAGGGGCTCCTCCCAAATTCCGGATTGACGGAAAGTTGGTGAGTCTCGACGATACCCTCCTGATGGCACCCGATACGAAAAGACTCTGCTACAGCGTATTGACAGATGCCCAGCGACACAAGTTTGAGGAGGAATGGGAATTAGACTTCTCGTTTGGAATTAAAGGATTAAGCCGATTCAGGGGGAATATCTTTATGCAACGGGGCGCCGTAGCAGGGGCCTTCCGGGCCATCTCCTTCGATATCCTCAATTTTTCTGAATTGGGAATTCCTTCTGTGGCTGCTGAACTCCTTAAAAAACCCAAGGGTCTTGTTTTGGTAACAGGACCGACGGGAACCGGAAAATCGACGACCTTAGCTGCCATGATTGACAAGATCAACAGTGAAAAAAGTGCCCATATCGTCACTATCGAGGATCCAATCGAATATCTTCACCGCCACAAAAGCTGTATCGTCAATCAGAGAGAGGTGAACCAGGATACAAAGGGTTTTACCCCAGCCCTTCGACATATCCTCCGGCAAGATCCGGATATCATCCTCATCGGCGAGATGAGGGACCTGGAAACAATTGAGGCAGCCCTCATCTGCGCGGAAACAGGCCATTTGACATTTGCCACATTGCATACCAATTCCTGTGTGGAAACGATCAATCGCATTATCGATGTCTTTCCTCCCCATCAACAAACCCAGATACGGACACAACTTTCCTTCGTTTTAGAGGGCGTGTTAGCCCAACAGCTCATTCCAAAAATAGGGGGAAAGGGCCGTGCCTTGGCCATGGAGGTCATGTTTCCAAACCCCGCTATTCGAAACCTTATTCGAGAGGATAAGATTCAACAGATCTATTCACAGATGCAGGTTGGGCAGGCAAAATTCGCGATGCAAACGATGAACCAGGCGCTCCTTTCGCTTGTGGAACACCATGTCATCTCCTTAGAGGACGCCATGGAAAGAAGCCATAATCTCGATGAATTTCGGCAGATGCTTTCCAGCTCCAATATCGCCATGGGAAAAAAGGAAAGGCCTGTGAGAAGCGCCTAAACCCTGTCACTTCGTGAGCATTGGGTTTGACCACAGATTTGATCATGGCTCATAAATCTGGATGTCTGAATTTTTCACAACAGCAGGGTAAACCAATTAGGAAAGGAATGAACTATGCCAATTTATAAATGGGAAGGAAAGACGGCCAAAGGGGCCGTGAAAAAGGGAGAGATGGAAGCCCCCAGCGAGGCGGCTATTCGAATCCATCTTCGGCAACAGAATATCATCCCGACCAAAATCAACTCCAAAGGCAAAGAGTTCACTATTTCTTTGCCTTTTCTTAAACAAAAAGTGAATCAGCGATCGGTTGCTGTCTTTACGCGGCAACTGGCCACCATGATCGATGCGGGATTACCCTTGGTTCAATCCTTGGAAATTCTCTCCTCCCAACAAGATAACAAAGTCTTCAAGAATGTTATTCGGCAAATCAAGGAAGATGTGGAAGGAGGTTCTACCTTTGCCGGAGCCCTTAATAAACATCCTTCGGCTTTCAATGAATTGTATACTAACCTCGTCGTCGCAGGTGAAGAGGGCGGAATCTTAGACAATATTTTGAACCGTCTTGCGAGCTATATAGAAAAGGCAGAGGCTCTTAAAAAGAAGGTTAAATCGGCACTCGTCTATCCGTCTACCATCATAGGCGTGGCAGTCATCGTCGTGATGATCTTGATGATCTTCGTCATCCCCGTTTTTGAAACCATGTTTAAATCAGCAGGGCAATCATTACCTCTTCCTACCCTGATCGTCCTCACGATCAGTAAAATGATCAAGAAATATGTGCTCATTTTTATCCCCGCCTTCGTTCTTTTGATTTATCTTTTCAAAAAATATTATCAAACACAAAAAGGAAGGGCTGTCATCGACAGTCTTCTTTTAAAATTGCCTGTGTTTGGACCGCTCCTTAAGAAGATTGCTGTAGCCCGGTTCTCACGGACATTGGGAACCCTTGTCAGCAGCGGAGTTCCTATCTTAGACGGATTAACTATTGTCTCAAGAACCTCGGGGAACAGAACCATAGAAACCGCTATTCTCAACGCCCGGGCGAGCATCCGGGAGGGTGAAACCATCGCGGAGCCTTTGGGCCGGAGCGGGATCTTTCCCCCCATGGTCATCCAAATGATCTCGGTTGGGGAATCCACCGGAGCGTTGGACTCCATGTTGTCTAAAATTGCAGAATTTTACGAGGAGGAAGTGGACGTTGCCGTGGCCAATTTGACCTCCCTTCTCGAACCGCTTCTCATGATATTTTTAGGAGTCGTGATCGGAGGCGTTGTGATCGCCATGTATCTTCCCATTTTCAATATGGCCTCTGCGGTGGGCTAAATTTCGCCCCGATCTATATCCAGTTAAATGGTGGAATCGAATGGACACAATCTCAACCCTTCCACTTGATACGCGCCAAAAAGTGCTAACAAATGTGAAGGGATTGATGTTGGGTCGCATCATTATCCTCAGCCTTCTCCTCACCATCACCTTGGTTTTCCAGCTTTCTAAGAAACAGTATTTTTTCATCCCTTTGACCAACAATCTTTATTATTTTATAGGCTTTTTTTACCTGGTGACAATCGTTTATGCGCTTTTTTTAAGAAGAATTAAAAACCTCTACCGATTTGCATTTTCCCAAATTATTATCGATCAACTCTTTATCGCTGCTTTGATCTATTTTACCGGGGGAAAGGAAAGCTTTTTCCCCATCACCTATATATTCTCGATTATTGCAAGCAGCACGATTTTCTATAAGCGCGGCGCGATCTTTTCAGCCTCCCTCTCCTCGCTCCTTTACGGCCTCCTCTTATTGTTCCAACTTCATCATTGGATCAATCCTTTAGGCCAACCTTCGATTTACGACGCCAGCCAAATCTTCTATTCCTTGATCATTTACATGGCCACTTTTTATATTGTGGCATTCCTGAGCGGCGCCATATCAGAAGAATTGAAGAGAAAGAAAAAGGAGCTCATCCAGAAGCAGGTAGACTACAATCAATTAGAGGCGTTCAATCAAAATATTATTCAGAGCCTGGACAGCGGTCTTCTGACGATCAATCTTTACGGGAACATCAATTTTCTGAATCGAACTGCTGAGAAGATCCTGGGCCGGGGCGGAGAGTCGTTGAAGGATACTTCCATTTTTGCTTTGTTTCCAAAAATTAATGAGGTGGTCGAACAAGTTAAGAGGAAAGTCTCAGAGTCCTCCACTGACTATCAGCGTTATGAAACTCTCTTGACCGATCACGACGGAAGAAAAATTTACCTTGGATTCTCCATCTCTTCCCTGACCGACCCGGAGGGGTCACTGATCGGCCATACCCTGATTTTTCGGGACATTACAAAATTCAAAGAGATGGAAGAACAGATCAAACGCGTGGACAAGATGGCTGCCGTTGGGGCGCTGGCGGCGGGCATGGCACACGAAATCAGAAACCCTTTGGCCTCCCTGAGTGGATCCATTCAAATGTTAAAAACTGAGCTCATTTTAGATGACCCCCAACAGCATCTTATGGAGATCACTTTGAGGGAATCGGAGAGGCTGAATGCCCTGATCACAGACTTTCTGCTCTTTGCACAACCCCCTCAAAGCCATAAAATCCTGTACCCAATAGGAAGGATTCTTGAAGAAACCCTTGACCTGTTCATTCATTCCCCTTCCTTTCATGATGGAATCCGGGTATTTCGGCCGAGCCCCCACGAGGGGCTACGGGTATCGATTGACCCTGATCAGATGAAACAGGTCTTTTGGAACCTATTCATCAATGCGGCGCAGTCTATGTCCAACGGAGGAGAGATTCACGTTCACCTGGGGAAAGGGAATGGACTGGGAATCACCAGCCTTTCCCTATCGCCCCCGGTGAGAGACAAGGAATGGGTAAAGATTTCGATCACAGACTCCGGAAAAGGGATTCCTCTGGAAGAGAAAGAGAAAATCTTTGAACCTTTCTTTACGACAAAAGAAAATGGAACGGGGCTGGGCCTTTCGATCGTCCATAAAATCGTTGAGAACCATAAAGGGCTGATCAAGGTCGATAGTGAGTTAGGCAGAGGATCGACCTTTACCATTATTCTCCCTGCTGAATAAAAAAGAGGAAATCAGAATGATCAAGGACAAGGTTTTAGTAGCCGATGATGAACAAAGCATGAGGGAATTCTTAGACATCATGCTAAAAAAGGAAGGGTACAAAGTTTCACTCGCCTCCAACGGAGAAGAAGTCGCCAAACTGGTCGACAATGATCTCTTCGACCTGGTCCTTCTGGATATTCGCATGCCGAAGTTGGATGGAATCTCTGCGTTAAAAAAGATCAAATCCAACGCCCCGGAAACCATCGTGATCATGATCACCGCTTACGCTTCTGCGGATACGGCTATCAAGGCGATGAAGGAAGGCGCCTATGACTACATCACGAAACCCTTCAAGGTGGAAGAGATCAAATTGATCATCAAGAATGCACTCGAAAAGAAAAATCTCCAAAAGGAGAACATTCTTTTAAAGCAGGTGGTCAGAGACCGGTTCCATTTCGGGAATATCATTGGGCAAAGTCCCAAAATGGTGGCCTTGTATGATCTTTTGGAGAAGGTATCTCCTACCAAAACAAATATCCTCATTACCGGAGAAAGTGGAACAGGTAAAGAACTGGTAGCGAAGGCGATCCATTATAACAGTCCCAGGAAGGAGAAGCCTTTCGTGACGTTAAATTGTGGCGCCATCCCCGAATCCCTTATCGAGAGTGAACTCTTTGGCCACATGAAAGGGGCTTTCACGGATGCCATTGCTACCAAAAAGGGACTGTTTGAAGTGGCTGACGAGGGAACGATCTTTTTGGACGAGATCAGCGAATTGCCTCTCCTCATGCAGGTGAAATTACTACGGGTCTTACAGGATAAGGAATTCAAGAGGGTAGGCGGGACGGAAGACATCCGGGTGGATGTCCGAATTATGGCTGCCACCAATAAAGATCTCGAAGAGGCGGTGAAAGAAAAACGTTTTCGGGAGGATTTATTTTACCGTCTCAATGTGATTCAGATCAAACTCCCCCCGTTAAGGGATCGGAAAGAAGACATCCAGATCCTGGCCAACCATTTTCTGAAAAAGTATTCTCAAGAATTGAGTAAAGCCATTTCGAAGATCTCTCCGGAGGCACTCCAGATTCTACTGAATTATGAATATCCAGGCAATGTGAGAGAACTTCAAAATATTATCGAAAGGGCGGTGGCTTTGGAGGGTAGTGAAGAACTCACCCCACACAATCTGAGTTCCTATTTGAGCGAACAGCCGCTCTTGAAAAAAGGACCTATTGACATCGAGATTCCAAGTGAGGGAATTGACCTTGAAAAGATGGTGGAGGATCTTGAGAGGAGTCTCCTGCTGAAGGCTCTGGATAGGACAAAAGGGATAAAGAAGAAGGCTGCGGAGCTTCTCCATATTAATTTCCGCTCCATGCGTTACCGTTTAGAAAAATACGGATTGAATCACGGGGTGGATTCTGAACTGGGTTGAAGGGATAACCCCTGGTTATTGCCTAGTACTTCGAAGCCCCTATTTCCTCCATCCTTCCCGTCACCGTGAACACCACGCGCTCGCAGATATTCGTGGCCCGGTCGGCCGCCCGCTCGAGGTTGTGGGCTACCCATATGAGCCGGGTGGCACGGTTTGTCGTCTTGGGATCGACCATCATGAAGGTCAGAAGCTCCCGAAAGACCTGGTCGTAAAGACCGTCCACGACAGTATCCATGCTGACGACCCGCATCGCTAATTCCACATCTCGCGTGGCGAAAGAATGGATGCTGTTCCTGATCATTTCAATCGTTATCTCTCCCATCCGCGGGATATCAATTAGTGGCTTTAAGGGCGGTTCGTCGCCAATCATAATCACAATCTTGGCAATCCCGTCGGCATAGTCGCCGATTCGTTCCAGCTCTACGATGATGTTGAGAACAGCCACGATAATGCGCAGGTCGCTGGCCATAGGCTGCTGGGTGGCGATAAGGCCGATGCATTTGTCTTCAATGCTGTATCGCTGCTTGTCAACCTGGTCGTCGGCAGCAATGATTTGGTGAGCCAGATTCAAATCCCGCTTTCTTAAGGCTTCGATGGCGCGGTCTATCGCTTTCGCCACCATGTCGCCCATCGTGACTACATCCTCTTCGACCTCGTGCAGATGTTTGTGAAAAGTGGTTCTTGTTTCCATTCTTATCCCTCCTGATCTGCCTCAGCCTACATCCAAGTTCTGTAGGTCAAGGCCAAATGCAAATAAGTCAAGATGCAAGTTTGAATCCAATTAGAGACTTCTCTTTCATTTCAAACCGAATATTCCGCACAAAAAATAAATGAAGCCAGCCAATGAAGCGGCGATCGGAATCGTAAAAATCCAAGCCCAGACAATACGAACGGTCACACCCCAGCGCACGGCGGAAAACCGAATGGCAGAACCCACGCCCGATATAGCGCCCGTGATGACATGGGTCGTACTCACTGGAACCCCCAGATGGGTGGCTAAGAAAATGCTAAAAGCAGCGGATGTCTCAGCACAAACACCATCGATCGGCTCTAATTTCGTGATTTTCTGACCCATTGTCCTAACGATCCGCCAACCGCCACTCAAGGTGCCCAATCCAATAGCAGCGTGTGCGCTCAAAACAACCCAGAGAGGTATTCTAAATTCGTGGATTAAGCCGCCGGCGAAAAGAAGACTGGCGATGATACCCATGGTTTTTTGTGCATCGTTACCACCATGGCCCAGGCTGTAAAGGGCAGCAGAAAAAAGTTGCAATACTCGAGACCACCTGTTAACAACAGCCGGCCTTTGTTTATATATAATCCATGTTGTAATGATCCTTAGTAGAAACCCTAAGAATAAACCGATCGTAGGCGCCAAGACGATAAAAATCAACGTTTTGTACCAACCACTCACAATAATCACTCCTAAACCACTCTTTACGATGGCTGCTCCGGCATATCCGCCAATGAGAGCATGAGAAGAACTACTCGGCAGTCCAAAATACCAAGTAATCATATTCCATAGAATGGCGCCCCCAAGCCCCGCAAGAACCACCGTTGAGGTGATTGTCTTAATATCAACCATTCCTTTACCGATGGTTTCGGCCACAGTGGTGTGAAATATAAGAAAAGCCACAAAATTGAAAAATGCCGCCCAGATCACAGCTTGTCTGGGCGACAAAACCCTCGTGGAGACAACCGTGGAGATAGAATTGGCAGCATCATGCATTCCGTTGGTAAAATCGAACACCAAAGCGATGAGTATGATAACAATGATGAATAATAAACTCATACAACCCTCAAGGGGAAAGAACACAGGCAGGGGCGGCCGGGATTAGAGCAGGAATAGTGTAAGCCAAGCTTGACTCAGGGTCAGGCATATTTTATAGCCACGCCTTCCAGTATGTTGGCTATATCCTCGCACCTGTCGATGACGCTCTCCATATGGTTGTAAATTTCGCGCCACTTGATAAGCGTCGCATAATTTGCAGAGTCATCGAACAGCTCAGCCATTGCCGAGCGATAAACGATATCCCCTAAGTTTTCCAGGCGATTGATCTCTACACATCTCTTGAGAAGCTGCTTTCTCCCAACACGGTCGTGCATTTCCGAGACAGCCTTTTCAACCTCAGCCACTGCTTGCACAACGATATCGGCCAACTCCCTGGCCCTATTCGTGGGGCGCTCTATTTTATAAAGGAGCATCGCATCCGCAGCCGCGTGGATAAAGTCAGCGACATCGTCGAGGGAATGAGCTAAAAGAGCGATATCCTCCCGGTCGAATGGGGTAATAATGGAGCGGTGCAACTGGTCAAAAATTTGATGGGTAATAGCATCTCCCTGGTGCTCCAGGTCATTGATGACCCCGACCCTTTCCTTCACGTTCTCCCAGATAGACACCATATCTTTTAGCTGCTGAGCTATCTTGACCGCGTTCTGGGTCCCCTGTTCGAAAAGGGCAAAGAATTTCTTCTCCTTAGGTATAAGAGACAGCCTGAACAACGCGGGGCCTCCTTTGCCGGCAAGACACCGGTTTCAATAATCATTTCCTTTTGAACTGTCTTTTCAATTCATCCAAAGGAAAGGAAAAAAAGATCGGGCGCCCATGCGGACAGGTAGTGGAAGGATGGAAGGGAATGAGATCCTCCAGCAGCTTATCCATCTCTTCCCTTTTCAGTATAAAGTTCCCTCGCACGGCAGAATGACAAGCCAACGTGACCAAAAGGGTGTGAATCGTTTCCTTCCCCTTCCCCTTTTTTTCTAAAAAAGAGATCTCATCCAATATCCCTCTAACGATTTCTTTTGGATCTTTTGGGTCGATAAAAGAAGGCACGGATCGGATGGCAAATAGTTTTTCGCCGATAGGCTCGATTTCAAACCCAATCTCCTTCAATGCTTCCCCAGCTGAATCGAGGGTACACGATTCTTCCACGGACAACTCGACCAAGATGGGAAGAAGTAATTTTTCTGAGACCATCGACCCGTTCTCATATCTTTTCTTAAACTTTTCAAAAAGAATTCTCTCATGGGCGGCATGTTGGTCAATAAAGACTAAACTCTCCTCTCCTTCGCAGAGAATATATGTTCCTCGAATCTGCCCCAAAACGGCATAAGGCGATTTCTTCTCGACTTCCCAGGAAAATCCTCCTGCATCCCGAACTGTCAGTATTCCTTCTTCTTTTTCCCTTATCAAGGAGGAAGGAGGAGATAGAGCTTCTTGACCAAAAAATGAGGCTTGAGCCCTCCCTGGAAAAACCCATTCCTTTTTCGCTCTTTCAGAACTCGTTTCCTCTAACCGGGAGGGACCTTCCTCAAGCATCATTCGGATGGCCCCTAAAACGACCTGATAGACTCGATCGGGATCCTTAAACTTCACCTCGGACTTGGTCGGGTGGACATTCACATCGACGAAAGACGGAGGAAGGGCGATGAAGAGAATGACGACAGGAAATTGGTTAATAGGAAGGACATGTCGATAGGCATCCAGCACCGCTCTATAAATCATCCGGTCCTTGATAAAGCGTTCGTTCACATAAAAATAGATGCCCTCCGCATTCCTTTTCGAAAAGGACGGGAGACTCGCAAACCCCGAGAGTCTGATTTCCCCCTGTTCGAATCCAATGGGTTGAAGATGGCCATAAACCTCTTTTCCAAAAATGGCTTCGATTCGAGCCAAAGGGGATTCTGTTTTGAGATGCTCATGGAGGGACCGGCCATCATGAACGAATTTAAACGAAATCGTGGGGTGCGAAAGACTCAATCGGAGAAAGTGATTTAAAGCATGGCGAAGTTCCGAACGGATCGATTTCAGAAATTTTCTCTTGACCGGAATATTGTAGAAAAGATGTTCGACCTCCACCTCCGTCCCAACGGGGAAGCCTGTCTCCGAAATACTCTTTATCTCCCCCCCCTCACAGATCACTTTCGTTCCGGTGAAGGAGTCATGCGTCCTGGTCTGAAGGGTCATCTTAGAAACCTGAGAAATGCTCGGGAGGGCCTCTCCCCTAAATCCTAATGTATGAATGGCATAAAGATCCTCCGCTTTTTTAATTTTGCTGGTGGCGTATCTTTGGAAGGCCAGTGGGACATCCTCCTGATCTATCCCCTCTCCGCTATCCGCCACTCGAATCAGCTGGAGCCCTCCGGCCTTTAGCTCGACAGTGATTTCTGAACTCCCGGCATCGATGGCGTTTTCCATCAGCTCTTTCACGACAGAAGCGGGTCTCTCAATCACCTCCCCGGCGGCAATGATCTGTGAAATGGATTCTGGCAAAACTTCAATTTTTCTCGGCATCGTCATCCCGCATCTTCTACGTTCCACCATCATCGATGAAGGTACCCATTCTTCTGAACTTCTCATACCGAAAGCTTAACAATTCCTCCTCATTCATTCTTTCCAATTCTTTGAGATGTCGTTCTACGACCTCTTTCAGAATTTGCGCCATTCCTTCTGGGTCTCGATGGGCTCCCCCCAGCGGCTCTTTGACAATCTCATCGATCACGCCCAATCGAGACAAATCCGCAGCGGTCAACTTCAATGACTCGGCGGCAGCCTCCTTTCCCTTCTCACCATCTTTCCAAAGGATCGCTGCGCACCCCTCCGGAGAGATCACGGAGTAGATCGAATGCTCCAACATCAAGATTCGATCTCCCACACCAATGGCCAAGGCCCCCCCGCTTCCCCCTTCTCCGATAACCACTGTGATGATCGGTGTACGCAGCATGATCATCATTTCAAGATTTCTGGCAATGGCCTCCGCCTGACCTCTCTCTTCGGCCCCTACCCCGGGAAAGGCGCCAGGCGTATCAATCATTGTCACGATAGGTTTTTTAAACAACTCCGCCAGTTTCATCAGCCTCAGGGCCTTGCGATATCCTTCCGGATGAGGCATCCCGAAATTTCGATAGGCCATCTCCTTAGCATCTGCCCCTTTTTGGTGGGCAATGATCGTAACCGATCTCCCGTTAAACTTGGCCATTCCGCCGAGTATCGCGGGATCGTCTCCATAGTTTCGATCTCCGTGAAGTTCAACAAAATTTTCAAACATCCATTGGACATAATGGGAGGCTTTGGGTCGATCAATATGTCTTGCCAATTGGGTAATTTGCCAACCTGTTAAGTTGGAAAATATTTCTTTTTGCAGGCGATGGAGTTTTTCTTCCAGACCGTATAATTGTTGGCTGAAATAATTGGATTTCCCCTTCGAAAACCTTTTCAGATTTTCGATCTCTCTTTCTAGCTCAATCAGGGGTTTCTCAAATTCCAAATAATGCTTTACCATCTTAATCCCAGTTTATTCAAAAGAGATGAGGGAAGACTTAAAAAGATTTTGGAGATGAACTTTAAGATTTTGGGAAGGGTCGACCGTGTATTGATCGGACAGGGCCACAATGGTCTCCCGGCTGGTTCCGCCCATAAAGTGAAGAAGAACTTTAGAGGACCCTCGGTTCGCCAGGATAATCTCTTTCAAATCCGCGAGCTGCGAGGAGCCTAACAGGGAGAGTGGAATTCTCAAGTGGAAGGGCTTCCCGGGTAAGGAGGTCAACCCTGGAAGAGAGCGAACCTCCGTGCCTTTTATTTTGATATGTTCTTCGGATAGATCAAGGGTCCCACTGACAAGAAGAGGGTCTCCTCCCCTCAAACAGGGCAAAGCGGCCTTGAAAACCTCCGGAAAAAGGATGACCTCTATAAATCCCTTCATGTCCTCCAGGGTCAAGAAAGCCATCCGATCTCCTTTCTTAGTAACAATCTCCTTCAATGCGCTGACGAGGCCGCAGACCCTGACCTCAGCCCCATTCTGAAGTTTTGGAAGAGCCGCAGTATCTAAATCGGTATATTTCTTAATTTCTTCCTCGTAGCGTGACAGCGGGTGCCGTGAGATATAAAATCCGATTGTCTCTTTCTCAAAAGCGATCAGTTGATTCTCCGGAAACTCATCAACGTCGGGATAGTCTTCTTTGGGCTCCCCGGGTTGGTCGATTAACATGCTCAGTTGGGGTTCCCCGTTCTTCTTGTGGTTCCGTTGGGACTGCTCGAGGAGTTCTCCAAGAATGGTCAACATTTGAGACCGATACGCGTTTGAAAAGTCGAATGCCCCACATTTAACCAAACTTTCAACCACTCTTCGGTTCACTTTTCTTAAATCGACGCGTTGGCAAAAGTCGTACAAGGATTTAAATTTCCCGTTGACCTTTCGTTCCCCCAGGATGATGTCAATGGCCGCATCCCCCACATTCTTCACAGCTGTCAGACCGAACCGGATCTGATTCCCAATGACCGCAAAATGTTTAAAACTTTCATTGATATCCGGGGGCAAGATTTCAATTTTCATCTCCCGGCATTCGGAAATATACCTGACAATCTTATCCGCATTCTGCGCTTCACTCGTGAGCAAGGCAGCCATAAATTCGACCGGGTAGTGAGTCTTGAGATAGGCCGTACGGTAAGCGAGAAGGGCATAGGCAGCGCTGTGGGATTTGTTAAAACCGTACCGACCGAAGGTCTCCATCTGTTCAAAAATCTTCTCCGCCTTCTTGACAGGAATCTTGGTCTTTTTGGTCCCTTCAAGAAACTTCTCTTTCTGCCTTTCCATCTCCAAGGCGTCTTTCTTAGACATCGCTCTCCGCAGATTATCCGCATCTTCGAGGCTAAAATTGGCCAAGGCGCTGGCAATGCGCATCACCTGCTCCTGATAAACAATCACCCCGTAAGTATCCTTTAGGATCTCTTCCAAGGCTGGGAGTTCATACCTTATCAATTCTTGGCCATGTTTTCGTTTGATAAATTCACCCACCATACCACTATCCAGAGGGCCTGGCCGATAAAGGGCCACCAGGGCGATGATATCTTTGAAACTCTGTGGCTTGAGTTTGGTTAAAAGGTCACGCATCCCCGAACTCTCCAATTGGAAGACGCCCAGGTTTGAACCAGCTCCCAGAAGGGCATAAACTTCTGAATCATCCAATGGGATCTCAGAAAGTTCAAGGTTAATACCTCGGTTCTTTTCAATCAACTGAACCGTCTGGTCTAAGACGGTGAGGGTCTTGAGTCCCAGAAAATCGAATTTGACCAGACCGATGGATTCAACCTGCTTCATGGCATACTGGGTCATCACTTCATTGTTCTGGCCCCGCTGGAGCGGAAGATACTCCATCAAAGGCTTGTTGGCGATCACAACTCCAGCCGCATGGGTAGAGGCATGACGTGCTAAACCTTCTAAAGATTTTGCAATTTCAAACAAAGAAGCGATTCGGGGATCTTTTGCGACCGCCTCTCTCAGGCTGGCCTCTTGCTGTAAGGCTTGGTCAAGGGTAATATCGAGCTTGTTCGGGATGAGTTTTGCAATTCGATCCACTTCGGCGTACGGAATCCCAAGGACACGACCCACATCCCGAACGACTGCCTTCGCTTGCATCTTTCCGAAGGTGATGATCTGAGCCACATTCTCTTTCCCATACTTCGCCGATACATATTGAATGACCTCATCCCTTCCTTCCATGCAAAAATCAACATCCACATCGGGCATGCTGTTCTTTCTTCCCGGGTTTAAAAATCTCTCAAAAATCAGATCATATTCGATCGGATCCAGGTCAGTAATGTTTAAGGCGTAAGCCACCAGGCTTCCAGCCGCCGATCCTCTTCCAGGGCCGACAGGAATCCCGTGGCTTTTGGCATAGTGGATAAAGTCATAAACGATTAAAAAATAGCCCGGATAGCCCATCGATTTGATGATCTTGAGCTCTTCCTCAAGCCGGGCTTTGTAACGGGCGGAACGATCCTTGAAATCCTTCTCTCCGTGATATCGGGAAAGCCTCAGGTCTAACCCTTCCTTGGCCAGTTTTTCCAAATAACTTTCAGCCGTTTCCCCAGCCGGAACAGTGATTCTCGGAATATGCTTCTCATCAAAACGGATTTCAAGATTGCATTGTTCTGCGATCTCGACCGCATGGGTGATCGCCTCCGGCGTATTTCGAAAAAGATCGGCCATTTCCTGAGGCGACTTAAAATAAAACTCATCGGATGAAAATTTCATTCGATCGCTATCTTGGAGCGTCTTCCCCGTTTGAATGCAGAGGAGGACCTCCTGAGCCTTGGCATCCTTTCGATGGAGGTAGTGGCAATCATTCGTCGCGACCGTAGGAAGGGAGAGTTGATGCCCGATCTCCAGGAGTCGATCATTCACTTGCAACTGGTTTTCGACTCCGTTGTTTTGAATCTCAATAAAAAACCGGCCGCCGTTAAAAATCCTCCGATAATCTTCGCCTGATTGAAGGGCTTTCTTCATCTCTCCTCGGCTGGCATGGGAGGCAATCTCTCCCTTCATGCAACCGCTCAGAGCAATCAAGCCCTCGTTATATTTGCTGAGAAGTTCTTTATCCACCCTTGGCTTATAATAAAACCCTTCAAAATGCGCGAGGCTCACCAATTTCAGTAGGTTGAAATAGCCAGTCTCATTTTTGACCAAAAGGGTGAGATGATAGTTCCCCTCCCCTCCTTCTCCCGCCTTTTTTTCAAACCGGCTTCCAGGGGAAACATAAATTTCACATCCCACAATGGGTTTAATGCCGTGCTTGATGGCCGTTTGATAAAATTCGACAGCGCCAAACATATTCCCGTGATCGGTCAGCGCCATGGCATCCATTCCGTATTTTTTGGCCAGTTCGAAGGCCTCTTCAAATCGAATGGCACCGTCCAACAAGCTATATTGACTGTGGACATGAAGATGGATAAATTTCGAGTGCTCCATGGTCCCTCATGAATTAATTTCTAACGACAAAATCCCTGCCTTCGCTGAAGCGGCTTCGCGCAGGCAGGCAAATTTCAAATCAATGACAATTGCCAAATGTCAAAACCGTTTAGACTCCCGAAACCTGTAGACACTTCTTTCTCAAGAAGGAAGACTGCATTCAGATCTGTTGGTATTACTTTGAGCTTTGACCTATGACAATTCTTTATCTCACTATTCCCACTCGATCGTACTGGGGGGTTTGGAACTGATATCGAAGACCACTCGGTTGACACCTTTCACTTCGTTAATAATCCGGTTTGAAAGATGTTCCAAGATTTTATAGGGAAGTCTGACCCAATCCGCCGTCATACCGTCTTGACTCTCCACCACCCTTAAGGCAATCACATTTTCATAAGTCCTTTCGTCCCCCATCACGCCCACGGTCTTCACGGGAAGCAGCACCGCAAAAGACTGCCAAACCTGATCCAAAAAATGACTCCTCTCCATTTCTCTC
>Ga0326726_10002588_pt1 | contig 16573 bp, 14 predicted proteins | sample MHFenrmetagenome_2_FD_207603 | JGI IMG/M metagenome (GOLD analysis project Ga0326726, IMG submission 207603) | Lab enriched peat soil microbial communities from Michigan Hollow, Ithaca, NY, United States - MHF15MN | ecosystem: Environmental > Terrestrial > Soil > Wetlands > Peat | place: USA... | reverse complement strand
CAAGCAATAGAATCACCAGACCCGACCAGGCCGGCTGGCGGCGGAGCGCTGCCAATTTGGCGCGCCTCTCCCAAAGCAAGAACAGCGAGAATACCGGAACAAAGAAACCATGAGTGTAGTTCGGGTCGTGCCACCACTGGCTTGCCAGGCCAAGCGCAAACGGGGCGTACAGGCAGGCGGCCAATAGAAAAAGGATTACGCCTTGAGCGTAAACCAGGGCCCTGGTTTTCAGGAGACTGGGATTGGAAACACTAAGCATGGCCGACCCGAGGGTTCGCACTTATCGCTTTCGCCTCGACTTTCGGGCCTTCCAGTACACTCCCACTAGCCCCGTAGAAAGCAGCAGGATTGTGCTGGGTTCAGGAGTAACAGCTAATGGCGTGTGGGACGAACCGCCGGGCAAACCGAAGAACGGCAGGAAGAAAAATGGAACCATGCGCCTGCGTTTGGCAGGTTGCAGCAGTGGATTGGCCTCTGCCGGCAGAGCCGCTGCATATGCATCGAGCTGAGGCTCGACTTCGTGCGTCACCATGTCGTTGGAGAAAAGGGGCTGATTGAAGTCTGAGTCTACCGGTTCCACCGTCGCCGGCGGACCGAGCGGGGCCATGGCGACGCGATTTCCGCAGCGCGTGCGGGCAACAATTTTCCCGTCACTGATAAGCGTTTCGCCGGGATGCAGCGCCACCTTCTTCCGGGTCCAGTACACTTTGTCGCCCAATCGATAGGCGACATGCATCGACTGCTTTTCCGAAACCTGTAGCAGGTGGGCCCGCTGAAAATCAAATCCCGAGAATTCCCGCGCCACCACTGGATCGTGCGCCATGGCCTGCCGCAGTTCTTCAACACTCGCTACTCCGCCAGGAATCACCGAATACAGGTACGCCGGACGGCTCGGCCGACTCGCGATGAAAGCAGCATAATCCGGAGTCGTCAACCCGGTTGGGCTAGCTTGGTTCACGCCCATCGAAGTGGGTTTATGAGATGAGTAAGACAAGATCGAAGCCGGCTGTTGCCGAGCAAACTGCCAGGTAATAGCTGCCGTTGCCGCAAATAAGAGCGCCACCAGAAACTTGGTCCTGGCGTGCTTCCGGCCGTGCCGGGAATGACGATGACGAACCACGCTAACGCTGGTGTCTTTCAAGTGCTCCTCAATGGAATCTGTGATTTCAAGCTCGGGGGGAGGAAAAGCGCATTGGCGACTACCTAAAGTGCACGCCGGCTTCCAAACCGGGAACGTCATGGAATCATGCGACCCGCCCACACTCGCCCATCCAGTGTGAAGAGATTTGCACAAAAAGGATTGCTTATTGCGCCATTTGACTCTTTCGGAACAGATTGGGGCCATGACTAGGCCGTCCCAGGTCACATATTGCTAAGAACATGCACTTTCAGGGAGTTAGGCACCATTTCAACGCTGGCCCCGGAACCAAAATTGGCACCTTGCGAAGGTGTTTGACACTGTCTCATGGTCAGCAGAGCGGCGTTGGGATTAACAGTATGAATGGCCACGACCTCGGGGTGAGGGTGCTCAGGCCAGCCATCTCTTGAGCATCTGTTTTGCCGGCTCCAGCAGGGGCGTAGAGGCCAATGTGGAGACGGCGGTACGCAGGCTCGCATTGCGGGACCGCCGTTTCACTTCCTGCCGGACCTGCTCAAGGGTCTCGCGCCGGAATGAAATTGGTACCGGATCGCCGTCCCCAGCCGTGTCGATGGCCTCAAAGGCGTCCGTCAGCCGAGGAGTGACTTTTAACACGGTGGGATGAGTGTTGATCTCCCACACTTGTGGCACGCCTCCCGCTACACCGTAGTCGATCCGTCCGTAGTCAATATTTGTGCGCCGGAACACATCCGCCACAAAACTCTCGTGGGGATTGGTCTCGAGATACCTGTTCTGCTCCTGGTTCAGTTCGTCGGTCTTGAGGGAAGGCTTCTTGAGGTTCCAGTTGTGTCCAAAGAAGAGGTGCCGGGGAAGCACTTGTTTGTCCACGACAAAGGCCGAGTACTTGCGAAACACACCCGCCCGGTCCGAGGCATCGCAAAATTCAACCACCAGGATGTCGGCCAGGTGATTGCCCTGCAGCCTCACGTACTTCAACCCGCGATCGAGTGCGGCCTGGTCGCGCAGCAGCGGTGTGAGGTTGCCGCGATGGTCGTCCTCCCGCCGCAAGAACACGGGAAACCGGATTCCTTCCAGAGAATCACAGGCTCGAACTACCCGAAACGAATTCACACCTTCTTCGTGGAGTTTAGTGAGCGCGTCGTAGCGCCGCAGGACACGCGCGGGATGGTTCAGAACACGGAATTGGCTTCCCGCCCGGGGGAGCTGGTCGTCGAACTCGATGGCTAATTGGAGCTGCCCGGGCGACAGTGTCTCCAGGTCGGAGAAAATATAAGTTCCAGGCCGGGCCTGCTGGATGTGGAGCAGGTCGTCATAGAAAAGGAACTGCATGCGCGAACCTGGTTCTGGGCCCCACAGGTCCACATATTGAAGGCTCTTCGAATTCTGCCTCTGTACTAAGTAGAAGATCATGTCTGGGGCATCACCTTGGCGATCTGGACGTGACACATAGTCTATGCCGCCAGGTCGCGCCGCGGGCGCACAGCCTCCGCCGGCTTTTTCTGCGGTGGTTGCAGGGCTTCGCCCAGCGCGCCCCATGCCGCTGAGTAAATCCCCAACACCAGCACCGGAAAGCAATAGATGAGCGGCCCTATCAGCGATCGGTTCTGCTTGAAAATGAACTTGACGCAGTTCCTGATTCTCATCCACGGATAAGACACCAGCGTCTTCCAAAGAATCGGGACTCCCAGCTTGCCGGTCGGCTGGAAATAAGACAGCTCTCCGTCCCAGCAGGCCCTCATAAAATATTTTCCGTGACCGTAATGATGTTCCAGGAGGTGCCACAATGAACTCGGATTGATATGTCCGGTGCGCACCCTGGGATCAAACAGCACAGGTTCGTCGTGGAGCATGAGCCGGCGGTTGAAGACCGTGTCCTCTCCCAACGGCAAGTCCGGCGGAAACGAACCATAGCGGCTGAACAACTCGCTGCGATAGGAAAGATTATGGATGACCTTTCCCTTCATCACTTCCCGCGGGCGATTGGGCAGACAAAAAACATATTCCATGATGTAGTTTGCCCAGCCAATCAGGTTTCCGGGATTGGCATTGGTGATCACACCCCCGACCGCCGCGAATCCCTCATCGTGCCCTTCCATCCGCGTATTAAGCCACTCTGGTTCCGCCACGCAATCCGAGGCCAGAAAAGCGATGACCTTTCCCTTCGCGTGTTCGACACCTACATTCCTGGTTTCGCCGGGTAACGCCCGTCGCGGCAGCCGAACCAACCTCACCTGCGGATATTCACGGCTCACAATCATCGGGGTCGTATCCGTGGAACTGTCCACTACGATGACTTCAAAGCGAATTGACGTGCGCTGTGCTACCAGCGAGTCCAGCGCAGCGCGAATGGTTTTCTGAGAGTTGTAGGACAAGACGATCACCGACGCTTCCACACTTCCGGTCAGGCCTGAGGGTTGAGCGCTATTCTCCGATTGAAGTAACGTCATTTCCCCCTCCTACAAGAGTTTGACCAACCAGAGTCATCAACTGGTGGGCCTGAGAGACCACGACTGTTCCACCACCATATCGCCATGGCCCGGTTGCGGTATGGCCTGGGTCAGCACCTCTCCTCCCAGGACAACCTGAAATTGACCGGCGCCGGTGATTCGCTGCTGCACCGTATTGCCGGTCATGGAGCAGATTTCAATGGAATACTGTCCTGGCACCAGGGGCAACTTGTCGATCGCGCAAACAAATTCTCCCGGATTCGGTGGATCGCCCGATATCGCCTCTGCCGCCGTGGCGCTGGCGCACACGGTCAGGGGATAGCCACGAGCATTGAGGATGGTCAGGTTCACTGAGGTCTTCCTGACCGACGCCGGCTCGCCTCCGTCGTATCCAACGGCAAATTTCGCCGGGTCGCCGGTGGCAAAGCACGGGACCTGCTTATCGTCCCCATCGAGCAGCCGGATGTACTTTAGCCGCGGAACCAACGGAGACACTTCCCCCACCTCCAGCGGGATGAATCCACGGTGGGTGCCGTCGTCGCCGACGACGGCATCGAGATAACTGTCGATGACGTCGGCCGCAGTCCCTTCCTGACGAATGCCGCCGTGTTCCAGCCAGATGGCTCGCGTGCACGTGGTTGCGATCGACGGCAGTTCGTGACTCACCAGAATCACGGTCCGTCCCTTGCGGTTCGATTCCTGAATGGCCTGAAAGCACTTTCTGCGGAATGCCGCATCGCCTACGGCAAGGACTTCATCGATCACCATGATCTCCTGCTCGAGGTGGGCCGCAACCGCGAATGCCAGCCTTACTTTCATGCCGCTGGAATAGCGTTTGATGGGCGTGTCGATCCATTCCGCGACTCCCGCGAACTCGACGATGCTGTCGAACTTTCTCTTGATCTCCGACTTTCGCATTCCCACCAGCGCACCGTTGAGGTAGACATTTTCGCGGCCCGTGAGTTCGGGATGAAATCCGGTGCCGACTTCGAGCAATGCCCCGATACGCCCGTAAAGTTCCGCCCGGCCTTCATTCGGCCGCGTGATGCGGGAAAGGATCTTAAGCAGTGTGCTCTTCCCCGCTCCATTCACGCCGATGATCCCCAGTATCTCTCCCTTAGGCAGGTCGAAGGAGCAGTTACGCAGGGCCCAGATCGTCTCGCCAGTGGACCGTTTTCGAAAGCGCGCGATCAGCCGGGCCTCGGCATCTGGCCCGCGCCAGTATTTCTTTCCCAAACCGAAGACTCGAATCGCGTGTGCGCTCATAGTCCTAGTCCTAGATCATGTCCACGATGGAATGTTCTGTATTGGCAAACACCGCTACCCCGATGGCCAAAAAGGCCAGCACCAGTACCGTGACGATGGAAAGCATACGCAGGTCCGGCGCATGTGCGGTCGAGAGAACCGCCCAGCGGACGCCCTCCACGACCTGATACATGGGATTGAGTTGATACAGAGTCAGCAGCCAGCCGGGTAACCGCTTCGCTACAACGGTCTGGGAGTATGCCACCGGGGTCGCGTAAAGCATGAACTGAATCAGGTACACGAGAAACCTTGAGGTGTCCCGGTAACGGGCGTGCAGCCCGGAGAAGAGAAGGCCCATGGCGAGAGATAAAAGCAGCGCCAGCGCGATGAATCCGGGAACAGCCAGCAGACGGGAAGTAAGTGGAAAGCCGTACGCCAGCGTCATTCCCAGAAGCAGCGCGAAGGAAATTGCGAAATCCACCAGGCCCCCGCATACCTCGCTCGCGGGAATGATGACCCGCGGAAAATAGACTTTGGTGATGATGTGTTCGTAGGTGACCAGGCTTTCGCTGCTGCGCGATACACCCGTGCTGAATAGCTCCCAGGGCAGGAGCGCGGCAAAGGTAAAGAGAGGATAGGGGATTCCCTCCGACGGCAGTCGGGCAATCTTGCCCAGGGCGAAAGTGAAGAGCAGCATCTTGGCCAGGGGCGTAATCACAAACCACAGCGGACCCAGCAGGGTCTGGCGGTTCCGGCGGAAGATATTACGCCACAGAAATGCCCAAAAGACATGCCAGCTGCCCAACAGCTCGCGCACATCCACAACTTCCCACCGGCTGGCCGGGCGCAACACGAACCTCGGCACGCCGCCATCATCCGCCGCCGGCACGGAGTTCTGCTCGATCCTGACAGAAGGCAGGCCGGTGGCGGGAGCGGTATAGATGTCTTCTTCCATTTTCGAAAGTACTGTCGTGCTACGAAGCTGCACGTCCGCGAGCGTTACCGGCACCAATCTGAATCTACCGCGAGTATTCGTTCAGACGAAAACTATCGAAGGAAGGTCCATCTCTCAGGTTCGGACCGACGTTCGTTCTGCCGAAGAGTGGCGTTGAGGCCCGACACTTTGCCATCCTCAGGATGGCTCAAGTAGTGGTCGGAAATGCCTCAAACCGTCGCGGTTGGTTTTCTTACAAGAAATCGTCGACGAGAGGTGGCTGTCCTGGCAGACTACCACAGATCAACAAAATGTACACCGGTTGCGACCAAGCCCGTTCACGACCCATTTGGCTCCACAGTTCGTGCAATGGGCCTCGAACACAGGTCAGCCCAGGACATGCTTCTCGCAACTCGCCTGCCGCTTTACAAATCTTGAGATAAGGATAAGACTTTTGTTTCCGGAAAGATAGAACTAGGAGGGACGCTGTGGAACGATGTGCCCTTCAGTTCATGTGCAACTGTGTGCGGCTTTTGGTGAAGCCGACCGTCAGCGCACTCCGCTGTCGAGAAAGGCTGAAAAATGAATTCCGCGGAACTCGACAAGAAAGACCCGCGAAGGATACCCCCTTCGACAAGCGGCCAGTTGCTCCACAGGGCTCGGATTGGGCTTGGCTTGGCGGCAATCATGCTCTATTCAGCGGGCCTGCTGGTCGCGGCTGCCTACGTGTCATTTAAAGCGCCCATCAAGCCTGATCGCTACGGGCATCCTTTTTCCCGGCATCTGGGCGACCGGTTGGCGGCGTATGCCCTCTGGTTCAGGTCTCCTTCCAAGGCTGAGAGGGCGACCATGCCAATCGAAAAAATAAACCAGATTTTGGACACGGCCAGCGCCAAGCACGGCGTCGACAGGTGTCTGGTTCATGCCGTCGCAGTCTGGGAGTCCAGCCTGAATCCGCACGCCATCAGCACCACAGGAGCCGTCGGCTTGATGGCGCTGCAACCCGAAACCGCCCGGCAGTTTTCGCTAGAGGATCCGTTCGATCCGTACGCCAACGCAGATGCAGGCACACGCCTCCTGGGCCAACTCTCGCACGATTACAACGGCAATGTAGATCTGATCCTTGCGGCCTACAACAGCGGTTCCAACGCGGTGACCCAATTTCGAGGAGTGCCGCCATACCGCGAAACCACTGACTACGTGAAACATGTAGGCCACATCTATCGGATATGTAAAGCCGAGCAGTAAATTAGCAAGTGCAGGAAATAACACGAAAAAGCAGGAGGTTGGTAGCGCTAACGGGAATCGAACCCGTGTTTGAAGATTGAGAATCTTCCGTCCTAACCCCTAGACGATAGCGCCATCAATGATTTACGTCTCTTACGAGCGGGAGTTGTTACCAAATTGTCACCATGCTCGATGAGACTTGCCGTCTCGACCATCTGCATTGCATTGGTGACATCGTCCGGTGACACGATGTGATACCTGTCGAACACGCTCCGAGTTCTGTGCCCAGTGATCTTCATTGCAACTCGCTCTGGGACGCCTGCGTTGACAAGGTTTCTCACCGCTGAACGTCGCAGGTCATGCAACGTCAGCCCGGAGTATACCGGGTCATACGGTCGACCTTCAACCTCAGCCAGCGTCCCCAACTTAGCCGCTGCACACGCCGTGATCCATTCCTTCCGCAGATTCGTCCCATCGAAGACCCGGCCCTTGCGCTGCCTAGGCTCGACATCGGTGAGCATAGAGACGAGAACGCTGGGCAGTGGGAGAGTTCTTGCCTCATCGCCCTTGGTCTGCTCCTCCTCCAGCCGGATCGTCCGGTTAGTGAGATTGACCTGCGACCATTCAATCTGTAGAGCCTCACCGATGCGAACGCCATCGTAGTAGAGCAAAGTGATGAGGGGGCGAAGATGGGTGGGCAGCAGGCCAACGAGTTCCTCAAATTTGTCACGTTCCAAGAAGCCCTTGCGGGCAGACGGTTCCCGCTGGAACTCGATAAAGGGCACGTCATGAATCTTCTTTTCTCTCTTTGCCAGTTTGAGCATCCTCCGCAGCGCAGCGAGACTGCGATTGATTGCGGCGTTGCCGACGCCCTCCGTCTTACGCTCCCTGACAAATCTGCGGGCAAAGTCAGTCGTCAACTGTGTCGCAGAGGCGCCACGATCAGTGACAACAATCTTGCCGTCACCATTTGCTTCCTGCTTGAACCCGCAGAAGTCATCCAGAGCCTTCAGTCCGGCGATGGTGTCCGTTCCATCAGCCCGTTCCTTCAGACTCTTGTTGCCCAGTGCGACGTAACTGTCAATCAGCGATTGCCTGAGATCGGCGTATCGCAACTTCTTGACATCGGTCACCGGGACTTCACCTTTGTCCCGGCTGTCCATCTGTTTCCGAAGAAAGGCCAGAGCCTCACTCCTGACGTGCGTCTTGGTGCTCATCCGAATCTGCCGACCGTCCAGATAGAACTGGCACCACCAGATGCAGCCCCGCAGAATGAGTCCGCCCTCGCCGTTGCCCCGCTGCCTGCCCTTAGGAGTTCGCCTGCCAGCCGCCTTCGATGTGGTCATCGCCCACCTCCATTGTCACCATACATCATCCGTCCTGTCACCACCATGGCACGATGGTCACACAGGTGAGGTCCCGCTCGCCTGAAAGCCGCGACTGGCGGGCTGTTACATTACGTTTCGCTTGACGTTCGCCCCCATTTGTGGCATCATAATAAAAGGCAGACCAATTCGCCATCGCTCTTTGTCCGTACCTCAAGACCCCGCAGGCAGGGGCGTCTACGATGGACTTCAGGTAGCACGACCAAACCCTGATTGCTCGACCCGTGGATGGGGCTGAAACGCTCCAAGTGGAGGGCGCATGAATGCCTCCATCAAAATCTCGTAAGTCTGCTCCTGTAGTTCCCGTCACACCCACAAGCACTGACACGCTCGTTCCCCGGCTGCTCTCAGTCAAGCAGGCTGCTGCTTACACTGGGGCAACAGTCTGGGCGATACGCCAACTCTATTGGGCCAAGGAAATCGCTGGGTTTATCGCAGGCCGTCGTGTGCTCCTTGACCGCACATCGCTCGACCGATGGATTGACCGCAGGCTCCAAGAGCGTGCCGCTGTGTGACCGAGGAGTTTCGCTCTTTCTCTATTCGCTCCTGCTGGCGGAACGCATCCCGTGGTCGGCCCACACGCGACCGGGCACAGAACCAGCAATCCGGCCCCACGGGAAAGAAAGCTGAGGAGAGGAAAGCCAAGGAGACCGGACACTGCGTGACCACACCCCGGCTGGCGCTGACTGTGTGCTGGCTGGCGTTTATATTCTGATAAGGAAGGAAAGGTGTGATAGCCAAGACTTGACCTTGCACGCCGTGCTGTCGGATGGGGACAATACTGTCAGGTGGACCCTTGCCTGGGGCGAACAAACGGGTGGAGTCGAGAACAGGCGCAGTGGCTTTAGTCTCCCGGTGGCTGTTGACGAGGCTTTCGCAGCGTCGCCTCAATCCGGGTTGGCATGGCTCTGTTTCCTGTTCCCGCTCATCGAACCGAACAGGCGCGTTTCACGCATTCGGCTCTCGGAGAAAGTGTCACGAGGTCGCCCACGGAAAGCTGGTCGTTCGCAGACTAAGCTGGACGAGCCCAAGCTTCTGATGCAGGGCGGCTTCCGGATACCGTTTGGTTGCCGGCCATCGTAGCTTGTGCTTGGCACACAGCCACTGGCGCAGCCGTCGACGAGCATGTCGTTCTATAGCTCGATAGGCATCACTGACTGGTCCCAAACAGAAATAATTCGCCCACCCAATCATGATTCGATTGAGTGTCGTGATTACTGTGTCTTGGGCCAGAAGGGTCTTGTTCCGTCCGGTTTCATGGCTGATCGCCTTACAAATGCGTTGCACCCGTTTCTTCGACGGAGTCGTTCCTAAGTAGGCCCGTCCCGTCTTCGGCGAGTAGCATCGCCCGAACGTATACCCTAAGAAGTCAAACTTCTCTTCCGGCAGCTTGCAGACCCGCGTCTTGGTATCGTTCACCGTCAGCTTCAGCTTCGACATCATGGCCCGCATCGTGGCCAAGGCCTCTTCGGCCCGACTGCGACAACAGATCACGAGGTCATCGGCATAGTTGACGATGTACGCCTTCAGACGTCTCTCGTGCCCCAGTTTCTTCCACCCGAGCACGAACCGGCGCATGTACAGATTACTCAGCAACGGGCTGATCGGGGAGCCTTGTGGACTACCCCGACCTTCATCCCCGTTTCTCGTACTTCGACGCTTCTTTCCTCGCTCATCCGTTTCTTCGACCGGGGCTTCCAGCCACATCTTGATCAAATGCAGCATGGCCCGGTCTACGACCCGGCGAGCTACCGACTTTAGAAGCTCGGAATGCGGAAGAGTGTCAAAGTAGGAACTGAGATCTGCATCTACGATTTCTCCATGGCCAGTGTTGATCAGCTTGTGGACGTGTCTTACTGCGTCCAGTGCGCTGCGGTCTTTCCGATAGGCGTACTGTTCCGGCTGCAGCTCGGCTTCGAATATGGGTTCGAGTACCAAAACTGCTGCCATTTCCGCTGCCCGATCGCGGATAGCGGGCACTCCTAACGGCCGCTGTTTCCCATCGGGCTTGGGTATGTACACCCGCCGGACAGGAAGTGGTTGATAGGTTCGGTTCTTCAGCTCTTGCGCCAGTTCGTCCAACCATCGCTCTTTGCCGTATGCCTCAATGTCCTCGAACGTTTGGCCGTCGACTCCTGCTGCTCCGCCATTGGCTTTGCAGCATTCGTAGGCGAAAGCCAGAACGTCCTTGCGGTACACCTTGTCATACAGCGCATAGAAGCGAAAGTTGGGCGCTCCCTTCGCTTTATCGTGCAACGCCGTCTGCAACTTCTGAACACTTTCTGGGGTTGATAGACTCACGCCAATCCTCCGTCTTCGTCGCTTCTTGCGTTTCCTTTCAACTGAGGCCCCTTTGCTCGACCGGCGTTACCCGGCTTCATTGCTCATACGGGCCTCTCCGTCACCCCAAACGGCCCAGCCTGCCTCTCACGAGGTGCCGGTTGATCGCCAAGGCGATCACCGCTGGGGCTTCCCGTGTTGCTGCTATTCCCCTTTTTGCCTGCATGCCGTCGCCACTACCCCGGCAGGTCTGGTGGAACTCATTCGCTCGTACTGTTCCATCAGCGTCGGCCATCCCTCGCTTACGGATGGGATAGCTCCTGCATTGCACGTTTCGGGGCCTGCTCAGCGTTCACTCACGTTACGGCCTACATGGCTCGCCAAGTCGCCTAAGCGACCCTCTACACCAGAGGCTCCGACGACTTCGTTTCCTCTGTCGCCGCTCTGATTGCTACCAGGTGGAGCGAACCAGCTCCCGGGCGGGACTCGCACCCGCTGAGGAATAGGGCCTTTCACGGCGCACCGCAAACTTGCGCTATAGCCTGATTACGACAGTGTCAACCCACTCACGGCTTCAAATACCGTTGTAGACTGACCGCATGCAATCCGGCGGGCCGAAAGATACCGACTTGAACATGATGGCGCGAGATTTGCCTCAATTTCAACTAGCGTTGGACGGAGAATCTGTGCTTACAATCGTGCGACTTCGCATTGCGAAGCGGGGGATTCTACATGTACTTTTTGTAATAGGTCTTCTATCGCTCCCTCTTTTCTCGGCGGAGAAACCAAAAGACACGGTGCCCCCGGCGCCGGTCCCCTCCCCTATTACAGCTGCCAGGAAAGTGTTCATTTCAAATACACCCGGAACCAGTCTGCCCGCGTCTTTCGGCGGGCCTGATCGTACCTATAACGAGTTCTATGCTGCAATGAAAGGTTGGGGACACTACGAGCTTGTGGCCGCCCCCTCGGACGCGGATCTGATCCTGGAGATAAGTTTCAACAGTTCGCTTTCCAGCGTTGGCGGCACCAGTACTTCGGGACCTATTTCCTACAACTACACAGAACTCAGATTGGTGATCCTCGATGCCAAGATGCGTGTTCCTTTGTGGTGGTTCAACGAAGCGGTCAACCCAAAGATTTCGTTTGGACATCGTCCCGAAATGGCAGTAGACACCGCATTCAGTCGGGCAACCGCTACTCTTGTGGATGACCTAAAGAAGCTGGTCAGCGAACCTGCAGTTGGGGCGAGCGATACAAGCAAGTAGCCTTTCGCTTAGCCGTTCGAGAATGAGATTCGCATTCGTTTTTCGGTCGCTGGCGTAATATCACGATTACGCTTCGACTACCCGGGGGCAGCTGTCTCCGCATGGCTGCGAGTCCCTGCACGAGCGGGACGCTCGCGCCACACGTGGCCGATGCATCCCTTTCCCCGTCACACCATCTAATAGAGTGAGCATCAAAATTATGGGAAACACGTTCAAGACTGCTTTTCTGCTTACTGCACTGACGCTGCTGCTGATGGCGGTGGGTCGCGTTTTGGGCGGACCGAATGGAATGCTGCTGGCGCTGGGCATTGCCGTGGTCACGAACTTCGTCGCCTACTTCTTTTCTGACAAGATCGCGCTGAGAACCTATCGCGCGCAGCCGGTCACGCGCGAGCAGTTACCGCGGGTTTACAACGTAGTGGAGCGGATGACCCAGAAAATCGGCTTGCCCATGCCAAAGATCTACGTCATTCCGACGGATTCACCCAACGCATTCGCCACCGGGCGCAATCCGAAACACGCCTCGGTTGCGGTCACGCAGGGCATCCTGGGCCTGCTGAATGACGAAGAACTCGAAGGCGTGCTGGCCCACGAACTGGGACACGTAGGCAATCGCGATATTCTGATCAGTTCGGTGGCCGCCACCATCGCCGGCGCGATTACCTGGCTGAGATACGGCGCCTACTTCGGCGGCATGGGCGATCGTGATGATCGTCGCGGCGGGGCCATGGGCGGGTTGCTTATGCTGATCCTGGCCCCGATCGCTGCCATGATGATCCAGATGGCGGTTTCACGCTCGCGCGAGTACGCCGCCGATGAAACCGGCGCGCACTTTACCGGCAATCCCTACGCTCTGGCCAGTGCTTTGGCCAAGCTCGACCTCTATTCGCGGCGCGTCCCCATGATGGGCACGCCGTCAACCGCGCACCTGTTCATCATTCAGCCGCTGCTGGGCATGAATTTTGGCAACCTGTTTTCCACCCATCCGCCGATCGCCAAGCGCATCGAACGCCTGACGGGAAGGCCGGCTGAGTTTATGCGGTAAAGCTGTCAGCTATCAGCTTTCAGCCATCAACTAGGACCATGTAACCTTTGGTTTCGGCTGAGAGCTGATAGCTGAAAGACTGACAGCTAGACGTGACGTTGGTAACGCCGTCTACCCGCCTCGATCGCTGCAAGCGCATAGTAGAATTTCCAGATGTCGCCTGAAACCGCCATTGCCGCGTCCCACCGAGCAACGCAGCTGGAAAACGCACTGCGCAAGGTGATCCGCGGCAAAGATGACGTTGTCCGACTCGCCCTGGTCGCAGTGCTGGCTCGTGGACACTTGCTGATCGAAGGTGTCCCTGGGGTGGGTAAGACGACTCTCGGCCAGGCTTTGGCTCGAGCCATCGACTGCACCTTTCAGCGGGTGCAGTTCACCAGCGACATGCTGCCGTCTGACGTCCTGGGCATCTCGATCTACTCTGCCATCGAGCAACAGTTTGAGTTCAAGCGCGGTCCGGTTTTCACCAACGTCCTGCTCGCGGATGAGATCAACCGGACCACTCCAAAAACCCAATCCGCGTTGCTCGAGGCCATGAACGAAGGCCAGGTCACGGTGGACTCTCACTCTTACTCGCTGCCGCAGCCCTTCCTGGTGATCGCCACCCAAAACCCGGTCGAGCACCACGGGACTTATCCTTTGCCGGAGTCGCAGCTGGATCGCTTCCTCATGCGGGTGCGCATGGGATATCCCGATGGCGAGTCTGAACGCGAGATTCTGCGTTCCGAAGCAGGAACCGCCCAACTGGAACTCCTCGAGCCGGTGCTCACTGGCGCCGACGTGCTGGAAATGCAGCAGGCGGTTACCCAGGTGCGAGTCGATGATTCGCTGGTTAGCTATGTGCTGGCGATTGTTCGCGCCACCCGTGAGTCCGAGCAATTCTCACTGGGCGTTTCTCCCCGCGGGTCCCAGATGCTCTACCGTGCCGGACAAGCCATGGCTTTTCTCGATGGCCGCAACTTCTGCGTCCCGGAAGACTTCAAGCCGCTGGTGGTGGCAGTATTCGCCCATCGCGTCGCGGTGAATGGCCGCTACTCTTCTACCCTCAAGAAATCCGAACAGGCCGAGCAGTTGCTCCGGGAACTGGTCGAGACCATACGCGTGCCGGTGTAGGCTGGTTGGCATGCAAGCTGGTTGAAGAGCAAAATCAGTTGTTAGTCTTCAGTTCTCGGTTCCCAGTCGCTAGCTTTCAATCCCGTTGCCGTTCATAATGGTCACTCGTCATGTCATTTCTTCGTTTCCTCATGCTGCTCGCCCTGATCGTCTGGCTGGGGGGAGTGATATTTTTCCCTGTAGTCGCACAGACAGCTTTTTCGGTGCTGCCTACGCGCCATCTGGCGGGGTCGGTGGTGGGGCGTTCGTTGGGAATTCTGCATTGGATGGGCGTGATTTCCGCAGTCGTCTTTCTGGCCAGTTCGCTGCTGTTGAGCCGCCTGAGCAGCGGCGAAGCTCACTGGTTCGCGGCCCGGAATGTGCTCATCTGCATGATGCTGCTGCTTGTCTTGATCTCGCAGTTCGGCATCATTCCACGTATGGACGCGATCCGGGCTTCGATTGGGGAGATCGACGCGGCGCCGGTTGACAGCCCTGCTCGGCTGCAATTCGACGGCTTGCACCATTGGTCGACGCGGATCGAGGGCGGAGTGCTCCTGCTCGGCCTGGCGGTTGCTTATCTGACGGCGCGATCACTGACCTGATCTGAGCTGGCTGTTATCATCTTCTTGTCCCTATGAAAACCGGCATTATCGGCCTGCCTCAGGTGGGCAAGACTTCTCTGTTCCGCATTCTCACCAAGGCACACCTTTCCGACCAGGCCCATTCCAACCCGCGCGAAGCACACATCGGTGTGGCCAAGGTCCCGGACGAACGCCTCGACCGCCTGGCGGCGCTCTACAGCCCGAAAAAGCTGACTCACGCATCGGTCGAATACGTGGATGTGGGCGCCATTGGCCAGGAAGCGCTGAAGGAAAGCGCGTACGTCGGGCACCTGCGCAATGTGGACGCCCTGGCTCACGTGGTCCGCGCCTTCGATGATCCCTCTATCCCGCACGTCGGGCCGGTCGATCCCCTTCGCGATATCAAGAACGTCGATTTCGACCTCATGGTCAGCGACTTGGGACAAATCGAAAAACGGCTGGAGCGCTTGGAGAAAGACCTGAAGAAAATGCGCACTCCCGATCTGGAAAAAGAATTTGATCTTCTGAAACGAGCCAACGCGCACCTGGGGACCGAGCGGCCACTCCGTGAAATGGAAATGACGCCGGAGGACAAGAAGCGTCTGCGCGGCTTCATGTTCCTGAGTGAGAAGCCGATTCTTTATGTGCTCAACGTCGGTGAGAGCACGGAGTTAGGCGACGATCTCGACCATGCGATCGCCAAGTACAACTTGACCGAGGTGGCGTCGCGGCCGAATGCATCGGCATCCGCCATCTGCGGAAAAGTGGAGGCGGAACTCGCGGAAATGAGCGACGCGGATGCAGCCGAGTTTCTGAGCAGCTACGGCCTGAGAGAAAGCGGGCTGGTCCGCCTGATTCGGACCACGTACTCGCTGCTGGGACTCATTTCGTTTTTCACCGCCGGGGAAGACGAATGCCGGGCCTGGACCATTCCCGTTCGCACCCGCGCAGTGGAAGCCGCAGGCGCCATCCACTCCGATCTCGAAAAACACTTCATCCGCGCTGAAACCATTCGCTGGGACCAGCTGCTCGAAGCCGGGTCTGAAGCGAACGCCCGCGCCAAAGGCACTCTGCGCCTCGAGGGCAAAGATTACATCGTGCAGGATGGCGATGTGATGCATATCCGGCACAGCGGCTAGAATCCCGTTTTGAAACTAAGAACCAGGAACTCAGAACCGGAAACTGATAAGAAACCAGTTGTCGGTTGTCAGTTCTTGGTTCTCAGTGTTCATGCGTCACATCTTTCTCCGGTAGATGTTGGCATGATCGTTCCCGGGAGGATTTTTATGGGACAGTCATACCGAGACCTGATCGCGTGGCAGAAAGCCATGGATTTTGTTATGGATGTGTATCGCACCAGCAAGGCATTTCCGCGGGACGAATTGTATGGGCTGGCCAGCCAGTTGCGCAGAGCGGCGGTTGGGGTCCCTACAAATATTGCCGAAGGGCAGGCGCGTTTCTCCGCCAACGAGTTCCATTATTTCCTGGGACGCGCCAGAGGATCACTGGTCGAGGTGGAAACCCAGCTGATGATTGCACAGAACCTCGCGTACTTCACTCCGGAGCATGGAAAACATCTTCTCGACCAGGCAGCCGAATTGGGGAAAATACTCAATGGTCTGATCGGCGCCATCAGGCCGGCCGCCTAGGTGAGACTCAGGAACTTGAGACTGGGAACTGATATCATCGCCCGCGTACATGCATCCCATTCTCCTCAGCATTCTGCTCGGACTCACGGCAGCAGCGGCCAATATTTTCGGTGGCGCCATCATCGTCCAGAAGAATTGGGACCGTTCTTACCTGAAGTACTTCGTGGCGCTGGGCGCGGGATTCATGCTGGCGACGGCGATTGTAGAGATTTTTCCGGCCAGCCTGGAACTTCGCGGCAAGAGTGCCGCATTCCTGGTTCTGGCCGGATACCTCATCGTCCATTTGTTCGAACATACAGT
>Ga0326726_10002587_pt1 | contig 16583 bp, 13 predicted proteins | sample MHFenrmetagenome_2_FD_207603 | JGI IMG/M metagenome (GOLD analysis project Ga0326726, IMG submission 207603) | Lab enriched peat soil microbial communities from Michigan Hollow, Ithaca, NY, United States - MHF15MN | ecosystem: Environmental > Terrestrial > Soil > Wetlands > Peat | place: USA... | reverse complement strand
CTTTCCCGGGCATCCGATCATGCCGGGTGTGCTGATCATCGAGGCGATGGCGCAGGTCGGCGGCATGCTGCTCATGGGCGCCGTGCCGGATCGCGAGAACAAGGTCGTCTACTTCACGTCGCTCAACAACGTGAAATGGCGACGTCCGGTGAAACCGGGCGACCAGCTGCGGTTCGAGCTCGAGCTGCTGCAAGTGCGCGGCATGATGTGCAAGATGTCGGGCGTGGCGAAGGTCGAGGGACAGCTCGTGTGCGAAGCCGAGATGGGCGCGGTGGTCCGCGACAAATGAGCGTCACCATTCATTCGACGGCGATCGTCCATCCCGGCGCGCGGATCGGCGACGGGACGGAGATCGGCCCGTTCGCCATCGTCGGCGAGAACTGTGTGATCGGCGACCATTGTTTCGTCGCCGCGCGCGCGACGCTCGAGCGAAACGTCACGCTCGGCGACAATGTGAAGGTGGGAGTCGGAACGGTCCTTGGAGGCGATCCACAAGACCTCAAGTACAAGGGCGAGCACACCACCGTCGAGATCGGTGAGGGCACGACGATCCGCGAATACAGCACGATCAATCGCGGTACGACGCAGTCCTTCAAGACCACGGTGGGGAAGAACTGCTTCCTGATGTCGTACGTGCATCTCGCTCACGACTGTCACGTGGGGGACGGCGTGATCATCTCGAACGGGACGCAGCTCGCTGGGCACGTGACGATCGACGAGAAGGCCATCCTCTCGGGCCTCGTCGCGGTGCATCAATTCGCGACGATCGGCCGCTTCAGCTTCATCGGCGGCTGCTCGCGTGTGGCGAAGGACGTTCCGCCGTTCGTGAAGGCAGTGGGCAATCCGATCAAGTTGTACGGCTTGAACGTGGTTGGCCTCGAGCGCAACGGCTTCCCGGAGGATGCTCGGCGAGAGTTGAAGCGTGCCTATCGCCTGTTCTTCAAGTCGGAGCTCAATCTCTCGCAGGCGCGCGAGCGCGCCGCGGCGGAGCTCCAGCGACTACCCGAGATCGAGGAGTTCTTGGCCTTCTTCGACCGCAGCGACCGCGGGTCGGTGATCTGATGGCCGTTCGTATCGGAGTCGTCGGAGCGGGCGCGTTGGGATTTCATCACACGCGCATTCTGCGAGACGTGCCGGGGGCGCAGCTCATCGGATTCCACGACGCGAAGCCGGAGCGCGCTGCGCAGGTGAGCGCCGAGCTCGGGGTCAAGGCGTATCCATCGCTCGATGCGCTGCTCGATGACGTGCAGGCGATCAGCGTCGCGGTGCCGACGCCCGCCCACTACGCCGTGTCGGCGCCGGCGCTCGAGCGTGGATTGCACGTGCTCGTCGAAAAGCCGATCACGACGACGCTCGAGGAGGCCGACGCGCTGCTCACGATCGCGCGGCGTACGGGCGCCGTGCTCCAGACGGGGCACGTCGAGCGCTTCAACCGCGCCGTGCGCGCGGCGCTCGAGCTGGTGGACGGTCCGCGCTTCATCGAGAGCAACCGGCTCGCGCCGTTCAACCCGCGCGGGTCGGACGTCGCCGTCGTGCTCGACTTGATGATCCACGACATTGACTTGGTGCGAACCTTCGTCGGCGGGAGAGTGAGCGCCGTCTCCGCGGTCGGCGTTCCCGTGCTGACGCCGTTCGTCGACATTGCGAACGCGCGCATCTCCTTCGAGGCGGGCGCGGTGGCGAACATCACGGCGAGCCGCGTGTCGCGCGAGCGCATGCGCAAGCTTCGCATCTTTCAGCAGAGCGGCTACCTGTCGTTGGATCTCGCCGCGGGCACCGGCGAGTTCTATCGGCTGCGCAGGGACGTGGATCTCCTCGCGCTCGTGCGCGACGCCCAGGGCGCGCAAGCCCTCGAATCGTTCGTCGAGCGCGTGCCGGTGCAGGGGCCGGACGGCGAGCCGTTGCGGCTCGAGCTCGAGGCCTTCGTGCAGGCGGTCGCCGGCGAGGCGCCGGTCGCGGTGACCGGCGAGGACGGTCGCGAAGCGCTCGCCGTCGCGTTGACCATCGTGCGCGACATCGAGCGGACGTTGCCGGCGCTCTCCGCCCGCCCAATGGCCATGAGCCGTGCGTGAGATTCTGTTCGTCGCCGGGGAGGCGTCCGGCGACTTGCACGCGGCGGGCGTGGCGCGCGAGCTCGTGTCGCACGGCGCGCCCTACAGGCTCACGGGGATCGGCGGCGACCAGATGCGCGCGGCGGGCGTCGAGCTCATCGAGCACACGGGCAATCTGGCCGTGATGGGCTTCGTCGAGGTGCTCGAGTACATCCCGAAGCACCTGGCCCTGCTGCGCGAACTCAAGACGCGTCTCAAGAGCGGCACGGTCGCGGCGGTCGTCCTGATCGACTATCCGGACTTCAACATGATGGTCGCGTCCGCGAGCGCCGAGATCGGAGTGCCCGTCCTCTACTACATCACGCCGCAGGTATGGGCGTGGCGGATGGGCCGCGTCGCGAAGCTCGCGCGCACCGTCACGAAGGCGGCGGTCATTCTTCCGTTCGAGGAGGAACTGCTCCGCAAGCACGGCATCGACGCGACGTTCGTCGGCCACCCGTTGCTCGATCGCGCCGAAACGATGCCCGACCGCGCGCAGGCGCGCGAGGCGCTCGGCCTCTCGCCGAACGATCGCGTGCTGGCGCTCTTTCCCGGCAGCCGGCGGCAGGAAGTCGAGCATCTTCTCGACGCGTTCGTCGCCGTGGCCCGCGAGCTCGAGCGTCGCGTTCCGGGGCTCAAGCCCGTGGTTGCGGTGGCGCCCAGAATCACGCTCGACGCGGCGCGCTGTCCGTATCCGATGGTCGGGTCGTCGTCGTTCACGGTGCTGCGGGCCGCGGACGCCGCGCTGTGCAAGAGCGGAACGACGACACTCGAGGCAGCGGTCGCGGGGTGCCCGCTCGCGGTGGCGTATCGCGTCGCGCCGCTCAACTACTTCGTGGGCAAAGCGCTCGTCCGCATCCCGCACATCGCGCTCGTGAACGTGATCGCGGGCCGCGAGGTCGTTCCAGAGTTCGTGCAGGACGCGCTTCAGACGAAGGCGGTCGCCGACACGCTCCAGCCGCTCCTGAATCCCGAAAGCGCCGAGCGGCGTACGATGATCGCGGGGCTCGATGCCGTTCGTGCGTCGCTCGGGGAACCGGGTGCGGCAGCTCGGGTCGCCGACATGGCCCTTTCGCTCGCGGGTCGCGACCAACATGACCGGTGACGTTCAACCCTCGCGCCGTGTGGTCTGGCTCGCTCGGTTGGGCACCGCCCTCGTGCGCCTCCTGGGTCTCACCTGGCGCATTCGCGTCTCACACGATCACGACATGCGTCGACTTCGCGCGGCGAGACAGCCGATCGTCTTCATGCTATGGCATGGCAACCTGCTTCCGCTCCTCTATCACCATCGCAACGAGGGCGTCGTCGTGGTGATCAGCGAGCACGCGGACGGTGAGATCATCGCGCGAATCGCCGAGAACCTCGGGTTCGGGACGGTGCGGGGGTCGACGTCTCGCGGCGCGGCGCGCGCGCTGCTGGCCGCGGCGCGGGTGGTGACGGAGGGACACGACCTGGCCGTGACGCCCGACGGTCCACGTGGACCGGCGAAGACGATGGCACCGGGGTCAGCCGTGATTGCTCACCGGACCGGGGCGCCGGCGATCGGCGCGGCGGTATCCGTGCGACGAGCGTGGCGGCTCAAGAGCTGGGATGCGTTTCTCATTCCGAAACCGTTCGCCACCGTGCGCGTCGCCTACAGTGACGAAGCGCGGGTGGTCGCGGCCGACGCGCGCGAGGCGGCGAACGCCGCGGATCAGTTGCGCGTGATCATGGATGTGGCGGAGCAGCGAACCGGTGGATGACCGCGGGCTCGTCGAGCGACTCTGGTACGGGCGCGATTCGATCGCGTCGGCCGCGCGCACGGCGCTGATCCCGGCGGAGCGGGTCTTCGGCGGCATCGTGGGCGCGCGCGATATTCTCTACGACGCGGGCTGGCTGCCCGAGATCGGCACGCGGATTCCCGCGGTGAGCATCGGGAATCTCACGGTCGGCGGTACGGGGAAGACACCGATGGCGGCGTGGGTCGCGCGAGGGCTCGCCGCGCGCGGCGTGCACCCGGCCGTGATCCTGCGCGGCTACGGCCAGGACGAGCCACTCGTTCATCGAACGCTCAATCCGGCCATCCCCGTCATCGTCAACGCGGACCGCGTGGCCGCCGTCGAGGAGGCCGCGCTCGGTGGTGCCGACATCGCCGTGCTCGACGATGCGTTCCAGCACCGGCGAATTCAGCGGTTGGCCGATCTCGTGCTCGTCAGCGCCGACCGGTGGACGGGCGAGGTGCGCTTGCTTCCGGCCGGGCCATGGCGAGAGCCGCTCGAGGCGGTGCGCCGGGCCACGCTCGTCGTCGTCACGCGAAAGGCCGCGACCGACGCGCGCGTCGACGAAGTACACGAACACCTGTCGCGCGTCGCGCGCGGCGTCCCGCGCGTGTCCGTGAAGCTCGAGCCCGACGCGCTGGTCAGCGCCGACGGGTCCGGTGCGACTCGTCCCCTCGAGTCGCTGCGCGGGCTCACCGTCCGCGCGATTCTGTCGATCGCGGATCCGCAGGCGTTCGTCGCGCAGCTCGAGGCGCGCGGCGTGAGTGTCGTGCCGCGCGTGTTCCCCGATCACCACCCGTTTTCGTCCGCTGAAATCGCCGGCCTCGCCAGCGAATTCGATCCGAGTGAAGTCGTGATCTGCACGCTCAAGGACGCGGTGAAGCTGGCTCCAGCGTGGCCTCGCCTTGCGCCGCCGTTGTGGTATGTTTCTCAGCAGGTGATGGTGGAGCGCGGCGTCGGCGGTCTCGAGCGGGTGCTCGATGACCTCGTTCGCGTGTGCTCCGGGACGTCTCCCACCGCCGGCTGAGCCGGCCCGCATCGTTTCCAATGGCCACCGACCTTCGACTCCCAACTGATAGAATCGTCCGCCCCGATAAAGACCGCTTTCTCGACGAGGAGAACCCCTTTGAGGCCATGATGTCCCGGTTCGACCGGGCCGCGGAGTTGCTGGACCTGGAGCCGGGACTGTACAAGGTGCTTCGGCACCCCGAGAAGCAGATCACCGTGTCGGTGCCGGTGATGATGGACAACGGCGAAGTGGAGGTGTTCACTGGTCATCGCGTGCTCTACAACACGTCGCGCGGGCCGGCCAAGGGCGGCATCCGATTTGACATGCAGGTCACGCTCGAGGAGGTCAAAGCCCTCGCGGCGTGGATGACGTGGAAGTGCGCGGTCGTGAATCTCCCGTTCGGCGGCGCGAAGGGCGGCGTCGTCTGCGACCCGCTCAAGATGAGCGCGGGCGAGCTCGAGCGCCTCACGCGTCGCTACACCGCGGGCATCATCAATACGCTCGGTCCGGATTCGGACGTGCCGGCGCCCGACGTCAACACGAACGAGCGCGTCATGGCGTGGGTGATGGACACGTACTCCATGCGCATGGGCCACACGGTGACCGCCGTCGTCACGGGCAAGCCGGTGGAGATGGGCGGCTCGCTTGGCCGCCGTGAAGCAACCGGCCGCGGCTGCATGATCGTCACCAAGGAAGCGCTCAAGCACCTCGGCATGTCCGTGTCGGGCACGACCGTGGCCATCCAAGGGTTCGGCAACGTCGGCTCGGTGGCCGCCGAGCTGCTGCAGCGAGAAGGGTGCAAGATCGTCGCGATCAGCGACCGCACCGGCGGCTACTACAACAAGGCCGGCGTGGACATCGCTGCCGCGGTGAAGCATGTCCGCCAGCATCGGTCGCTCGAGGGGTTCACGGGTGGCGATCAGATCTCGAACGACGACCTGCTCGTCGCCGACGTGGACGTGCTCCTGCCGGCCGCGCTCGAGAACGTCATCACCAGCAAGAACGCCGGAAAGATCCGCGCGAAGATCATCTGCGAGGGCGCAAACGGTCCGACCACGGCGGGCGCCGATTCGATCCTCGACGAGAAGGGAATCTTCGTCATCCCGGATATTCTGGCCAACGCGGGCGGCGTGACCGTGTCGTACTTCGAGTGGGTGCAGGACCGCGGCGGCTACTTCTGGACGGAAGACACCGTCAACGAGCGCCTCACCGACATCATGACGAAGAGCTTCGGCGCCGTGCTGCAGCTGTCGAAGCAGCACAAGGTGAACATGCGCACGGCGGCGTACATGGTGTCGATCAGCCGCGTGGCGACCGTGCACCGCTTGCGCGGGATCTATGCCTAGGATGGCGATGCGGCGAGCGGCGTGCGGCGTGCGGTGCGTTTGCGCCGGGTGGCGGTCACACGGCGCGTGTTGATGCTCGTGCGCGCGCATGCGATTCATCGTGGCTGTCGTGGGCAAGCCGCGCGACGCGCACCTGGCGGCCGCAATCCGCGAGTATGAGACGCGTGCGTCCCGCTACTGGCCGCTCGAAGTCCACGAGGTCCGCGAAGAGCCGAATCGATCCGGCTCAGCGGACCTCGTGCGCGAGCGGGAGGGCGACCGCCTGCTTGGCGCCGTTCCACGGGGCGCGCGGATCGTCGCGTGCGAGGTGACGGGGCAGGCGATGACGTCGGAACAATTCGCGCGATGGATGCAGGAGCAACGAGAGCGGGCGCGCGACGTCGCCCTCATGATCGGCGGCGCGTTCGGCCTCGGCAACAACGTGCGCGAACGGAAGGATGCGTCCCTTGGGTTCGCGCCGTGGACGCTCCCGCACGAGCTCGCGCGGCTCGTCCTTGCGGAGCAGCTCTATCGTGCGGGGACCATCGTACGGGGGGAGCCGTACCACAAATGAGCGCGACGGGTTTGCGCGCCAGCTTCATCCGTCGACACATCGCTCCCACCCATGTCGACTGAGCCCGTCGTCCTCAGCGAGGCGCTCGGCGGATCGGCGTTGTCACGCGCCGCCCGCGCGGGACAACTGGGCCAATGGTATCCGCGCACGCCGCGCGGGGCGGAGTGGAGCGACTACACCGCGCGCGTGCGAGCCAGCGTGTCGCCGAGCTGGTACGACGATCTCGCTCCGGCGATCGCGGCGCGCGGCGCCGCCGCCGCACGCCTCGAGCGCGCGGCCACGCACGGAATCGTCGTCACCACGGGACAGCAGCCGGGACTCTTCGGCGGACCGCTGATGACGCTGGTCAAGGCGCTCACTGCGCGCGCTCTCGCCGACGCCTTACAAGACGTGACCCACATGCCGGTCGCGCCGCTCTTCTGGGCCGCGACGGACGACGCCGACTTCGACGAGGCGGCGGTCGTGTCGGTCGCGCTCGATGGCGGCGCGCGCGAGCTTCGCCTCGCGGCGCGAGCGCCGGCCGGAACGCCGATGACGCGTGTGCCCCTCGATCAGCTGGAGATCGACACGCTCGGCACCTTGCTCCGCGATGCCTGCGGATCGGCACCGCACGGAGACTTCTTGGGCCGCGTGTTCGACGCCTATCGCGGCGGCACCACGGTGGGCGACGCGTACGTCACACTGCTCCGTGGCTTGCTCGAGCCGCTCGAGATCGGCGTCCTCGATGCATCGCATCCGGCCCTCGCGCGCGCGGCGGCGCCGACGATCGGGCGAGCGGCGCGCGCCGCGGACACGGTCGCTCAGGCCGTCCGGCGCAGGGACGCCGATATCGTCGCAGCCGGCTTCATGCCGCAGGTGGAGGAGGTGAAGGGGCTGTCGTTGGTGTCCTTGAACTCCGGCGGCATCAAGCGGCGGTTGCCGATTGGCGAGGCGGCGACGTTGAGCGCGATCCCAAGGGGCGATGTGCTTTCGTCCAACGTGTTGCTTCGACCGGTGGTCGAACGCACCATCATGCCGACGGCCGCCTACCTCGGTGGCCCCGGCGAGGTCGCGTACTTCGCGCAGGTCTCGGCGGTCGCGCAGGCGCTGGATCTTCCCGTCCCGCTGGTGTTGCCGCGGTGGTCGGGCACGATCCTCGAGCCGCGCATCCAACGCACGCTCGACGATCTCGGCGTCGGACCCGACGCACTGGTCGATCCGCATGCGCTGGAAGGACGCATCGCGCGTGAACGCCTCCCGGTGGAGACGGTCGCCGCGCTCTCGGCGCTGCGGCGCGATCTCGATGCGGACGTGGAGAAGGTGCGGCGCGCCGGAACCGGTCTCGTGGCCGACGCCGTGCTGGACGGGCTGCGCCGGTCGCTCGAGCATCATCTGGAACGGCTCGATCGTCGAATCATCGCGGCCGCCAAGCGGCGCGAGTCCGACCTCATGCGTTCGATCGCTACGGCACGCGGGGCGCTATATCCTGACGGGGTGAGGCAAGAGCGAAAGCTGGCCTATGCTCCGTTCCTGGCGCGGTACGGCGCCGGGTTGCTCGACCAACTGCTGGAGGCGGCGCGAGTGCATACGCGCGCGCTCGTCACCGGCGGTCCGGCGCTCGCGTCTCCGGCACCGCCGGCGACGGCGTCGGTGTGACGACGTCCGCCGAGGGGCTCGCCGCCTCGTCGGACGAGCCCGCGCCGGCGGGACGTACCGGTGGGGCCGCGGCGATCATCGCCGGCAGCATTCTCGCGTCGCGCCTGTTCGGGATCTTCCGCCAGTCGCTCATGGCGACGTTCCTCGGCACGACGGACGCCGCCGACGCGTTCACGGCGGCATTCAAGATCTCGAACATCATCCAGAATCTGTTCGGCGAGGGCGTGCTGTCGGCGTCCTTCATCCCGGTGTACGCGCCGCTCGTCGCCCGCGGCGACGACGTGGAGGCGGGGCGGGTGGCCGGGGCGGTCGGCGCGCTCCTCGCCCTCGCGGTGTCCGTGCTGGTGCTCGTCGCCGTCGTGGCGACGCCGTTCCTCATCCCGCTCATCGCTCCGGGGTTCGAGGGCGAGAAGCGCGAGCTGACGATTCGTCTCACCCGGATACTATTTCCCGGCGCCGGCATCTTCGTCATCGGCGCCTGGTGTCTCGGCATTCTCAACAGCCACCGCAAGTTCTTCCTGCCGTATTTCGCGCCCGTCCTCTGGAACGTCGTCATGATCGTGGCGCTGGTGTGGCAGGGCCCACGCCGCGGCGAGACGGACCTCGTCGTTTTGCTCGCATGGGCATCGGTCGCCGGTGCGGCGCTGCAGTTCCTGGTGCAGCTGCCGACCACCGTTGCCCTCGTGCGGCATCTGCGGGTGTCGCCGGATGTCGGATCGCCGGATGTCCGTCGCGTGATGCGGAACTTCGTCCCGGTGTTCGTGAGTCGCGGCGTCGTGCAGATCAGCAGCTACATCGACAACCTGCTGGCCTCGCTGCTCCCGGGCGGCATGGTCGCGACGTTCGGCTACGCGACCTCCGTCGTCCTGCTGCCGGTGAGCCTGTTCGGCATGTCGATTTCCGCGGCCGCCCTGCCGGACATGTCCTCGACGATAGGTTCCGACACCGAGGTCGCGGCGGGGCTGCGCGCCCGCTTGGGGCACGGGCTGCGGCATATCGCGTACTTCGTCGTTCCGTCGGCCGCGGCCTTTCTCGCGTTCGGCGACGTGATCGCCCGCGTGCTGTTCGAGTACCGAAAGTTCACTCCGCAGGACTCGATCTACGCGTGGGGCATTCTCGCGGGCGCCGCCGTCGGGTTGCTCGCGAGCACGATGGGCCGGCTCTACTCGTCGACGTACTACGCGCTCCACGACACGCGGACGCCGCTGCGCTTCGCCACCATCCGCGTGATCCTCACCACCGCGCTCGGCTATTTCTTCGCGCTGCCGCTGCCACGCCTCATCCACATCGATCCGCATTGGGGTGCCGCGGGACTCACGGCATCCGCAGGAATCGCCGGATGGGTGGAGTTCTCGCTGCTGCGCTCACGCCTCAACGCGCGCATCGGCGTGACGGGCATCGCCGGCCGATACGTCGCGACGCTGTGGGGATGTGCCGCCCTCGGCGTGCTCGCGGGGTGGGGCATCCGCGTGCTCACGAGCGGTCGCAATCACTTTGTGGGGGGATTGCTCGTGCTCGGCGGGTACGGCGCGGTCTACCTGGCGGCGACCGCGATCGCAGGCGTTCCCGAGGCGCGCGCATTGTTGGCCCGCGTTCGAAAGCGCCGATAGGCGGGCGTTTGGCCGGCAATCGGCCTCGCGTCCGGGGTATTATTCACGTATGGCCGTACCCGATTCCGTCCTGGAAAAGATTCCCCACCTCCCGGAGTCGCCGGGCGTCTATCTCTGGCGGGATGCGGACGGCACGGTTCTCTACGTGGGCAAGGCCAAGCGCCTGCGATCGCGCGTGCGGAGCTACGTCGCCGCGGACCACGCCGAGAGCGTGAAGACCTGGGCGCTGATGCAGTCGGTCGCCGGTCTCGAGACGATCGTCGTGCCGAGCGAGGCGCACGCGCTCATCCTCGAGGCCAACCTGATCAAGGAGTACCACCCGAAGTACAACATCGCGCTGCGCGACGACAAGTCGTACCCGTACATCAAGGTCACGGTCGCCGAGCCGTTCCCGCGCGTGTGGGTGACCCGGCACGTCGTCGACGACGGCAGCCGGTACTTCGGGCCGTACACCGACGTCGGCGCGATGCGCCGAGCGCTGAACGTCGTGAAGCGCATCTTCACCGTGCGGTCGTGCAACTACGACATGCCGAAGCAGATGCCGGAGCGGCCCTGCCTCGACTACTACATCAAGCGGTGCAAAGCTCCGTGCATCCTCGCCCAGACGCAGGCCGAGTACAGCGCGATGATCGACGAAGTGCTCGTCTTTCTCGAGGGACGGACGAACGAGGTGAAGCGCCGCGTTCGAGACCGCATGGAGCTGGCGTCACAATCATTGGATTTCGAGCGCGCCGCGGAGCTGCGCGACGCGCTGAACCATCTCGAGCGGATGGAGGAGCCGGCGGTCGTCATGACCATCGAGGGCGGCGACCGCGACGTCGTGGGCTACGCGCGCGACGGCGACGACGCGGCGATCGCGCTGATGCGCATTCGCGGCGGCAAGCTGCTGGCGCGCGAGCACCAGTTCGTCGCCAACGTCGCCGAGGAGACGGACGCAGCGGTGCTCGAGGCGTACGTCGCCGGCAGCTACCTACCGCTCGAGGACCGGGCTGCCGAGCTCCTCGTGCCGTTCGATCCAGACGATCGCGACCTCGTCGAAGCGTCGCTCGAGCGGACGAAGGTCGTCGCGCCGCAGCGCGGCCCGCGTCGCGAGCTGGTCGATCTCGCGACGCAGAACGCCCGGCACTTGCTCGAGGAGCTGCGTCTCACGGGCGACGAGGCCGAGGAGCGCGCCGGCGATCCGATTTATGAGTTACAGCGACAGCTCGGCTTACAGAAAGTCCCGCGCTCGCTCGTGTGCTTCGACATCTCGCATGCGCAGGGCACCGACACGGTGGCGTCGTGCGTGTGGTTCCAGAACGGCCGCCCCTACCGCGCCGAGTATCGCAAGTTCAAGGTCAAGTCGGTCGAGGGCATCGACGACTTCGCGTCGATGAACGAGATCGTCACCCGCTACTTCACGCGGCGCCTGGAGGAAGAGAAGAACCTGCCCGATCTCGTCGTGATCGACGGCGGGAAGGGACAGCTCAACGCCGCGCACTCGGCGCTCGACGCGCTCGGCCTCGGCGCCATGCCGATCGTGAGCCTGGCGAAGCGCGAAGAGGAGATCTTCGTGCTCGGGCGTGCCGAGTCGCTCCGATTGTCGCGCCGCTCGCCGGCATTGCGTGTGTTGCAGCAGGCGCGGGACGAAGCGCACCGGTTCGCCATCACGTTTCAGCGCAAGCGGCGTGCGGTGCGTACCATCACGTCGGAGCTGCTGCGCATCCCGGGCGTCGGCGAAGCCAAGCGGCGACAATTGCTCGAGGCGTTCGGTAGTTTGCAGGGCGTCCGTGACGCGGGGGCGGAGGCGATCGCCGCGCTGCCCGGGTTCGGACCGAAGATCGCGGAGCGCATCGTCGGTGTGCTTCGCGACACGTCGCCCACCGCGGCGGGCGTCGTGGCGCCGTTGTCGGGCGAGACTGGCGCGGCGGATGCACCACCGGCCGCGGCCGTCGCGGAGTCATCACCAAACGCGACGACCGTCGCGTCGGACCATCCTTCAACCGAACCATCGTGACCACCTGGCACCTCGAATGCTCCGCGTGCGACACCCGTGAATCGGGCGACGCGCGCGCGACGGTTTGTTCCGCCTGCGGACAGCCCTTTCTCGTCAAGTACGATTCGCCAATGCCACCGCGCACGGCCGTCACCGCGCGGTGGGACATGTGGCGCTACGCGGGCGTGATGCCTCTCAACCCGGGCGAAGAGCCGGTCTCGCTTGGCGAGGGGCTCACTCCGATCCAGTCGCTTCCCGCGCTCGCCAAGGAGATCGGCGTCGCGCGCCTGTGGGTGAAGGACGAGGGCCTCAACCCGACCGGCTCGTTCAAGGCGCGCGGAATGAGCGCGGCGGTGACGCGCGCGAAGGGCCTCGGCGTGTCCGGGTTCGTGGTGCCGACCGCGGGCAACGCCGGCGCGGCGCTCTCGGCGTACGCCGCGGCCGCGGGTCTCCCGGTGCGCGTCTACGCGCCCGACACCACACCTGAGCCGATTCTCGCGACGATTCGCGTCCTCGGCGCCGAGCTGTGCCTCGTGAAGGGACACATCGGCGACGCGGGGAAGCAGGCGCGCGCCTTTTCCGCCGAGAGCGGCTACTTCGATGTCTCCACGCTGCGTGAGCCGTACCGCATCGAGGGCAAGAAGACGATGGGCATCGAGCTCGCTGAGCAGCTCGGCTGGACGCTCCCGACCCACATCATCTACCCGACGGGCGGCGGCACGGGCCTCATCGGAATGTGGAAGGTGTTCAGCGAAATGCAGCAGGGCGGGTGGATCGACAAGAGCATGACGCTCCCGCGCATGGTGGTCGCGCAAGCCGATGGCTGCGCGCCGATCGTCCGCGCGTTCCACGTGGGACAGGACCGCGCCACGCCGTGGGAGAATCCCACGACGCACGCGAGCGGCCTTCGTGTCCCGGGCCCGCTCGGCGATCGGTTGATTCTGCGCGGCGTGCGCGAGAGCCACGGCGACGCGCACGCCGTGAGCGAAGATGCAATTCGCGCCGACACGCTCCGGCTGTCGCGCGCGAGCGGCATCGACGCGGCGCCCGAAGGCGGGTGTGCGCTCGCCGTCACCCGCGAGCTCGTTGCGGCCGGCCGCATTCCACACGACGCGCAGGTGTTGGTGTTCAACACCGGCAGCGGCGCGTCGTACAGGTTCTGATGCGGATCGCAATCCTCGACGCGTTCAGCGGCATCGCCGGCGACATGACGCTCGGCGCGCTGCTCCAGGTCGGCCTGAGCGCCGACTGGCTGCGCGCGCTGCCGGCGACGCTGGGCCTCGACGGGGTTCAGGTGCGGATTCGCGAAGTCGTCCGCGGTGAGATCGTCTGTCAGAAGGTGGACTTCGACATTCCGCCGCAGCCGCACGGTCGTCACCTTCGCGAGATCCGCGAGATCCTGGCGAAGAGCGGGGCGCCGGACGTCGTTCGTGAGCGAGCAGATCGCGCGTTCACGGCCATCGCCAACGCCGAAGGCCAGATTCACGGCCTACCGCCGGAGAAGGTCCACCTGCACGAAGTCGGCGCCGTCGACGCGATTCTGGATATCGTCGGCGTGATCTGGGGGCTCGAGCAGCTCGGCGTCGAGCGGGTCTACGCCGGCGCGATCGCGCTCGGCGACGGAACGGTGAAGGCGGCGCACGGAGTCCTGCCCGTGCCGGCGCCGGCAACGCTCAAGCTCCTCGAGGGACTTCCGGTCCGTCCCGGACCGGAAGGGTCGGGAGAGCTGGTGACGCCTACAGGCGCGGCGCTCGTTCGCGTTCTGTCATCGGGCGCTCCGCCGTCGGAGTACGTTCCCGTGAAGAGCGGGTTCGGCGCTGGAACGAAGGACTTCGTCGGCCGCGCCAACGCGCTGCGCGTGGTGCTCGCGGATATCGTCGAGGCGGACGGATCGAGTGGGGAAGATCTCGTGGAGCTGGCCTGCGACATCGACGACATGAGTCCCGAGTATCTCGCCGCAGTCGCCGATCGCGTTCGAGATGCGGGCGCATTGGATCTCACCCTGCTGGCGGCGACGATGAAGCGCGGGCGGCCGGGCACGCGCATCGAAGTGCTTTGCCGGCCAGCGGACGCGACGCGCATCGAGGAGCTGCTGCTCATCGAGACGACGACGATCGGCGTGCGCCGGCGCGCGGTGCGCCGCCGAGCGCTGCCGCGCGAGCTCGTCCGGCTGTCGCTCCTGGGTCACGAAATCAATGCGAAGCTCGTCACACTGCCCAACGGACGCCACCGCGCGAAGCCGGAGTTCGCCGACGTGCAGCGCGTCGCACTGGCGACTGGACGGCCTCTGCAGGATATTTCTAGGTTGGCCGCCGCGGCGGCGGAACGGTATTCTGACGGATAGTGTAGCCACTGACGGACTCGTGGGGTCCGTCACCTTGGGGCAGATACTCAGGAGAGAACGATGCTCGTTTGGGGGAGAACCGCGCTTCCTGCGCTCATCGCGGCCACGGTCGCTACTACTGCCGGCGCGCAGCAAAAGGCGTGTGAGATCGACGAGGGCACACCCAACCAAGTGGCGCGCGCGATGCTCGACCTGCAGATCGCGCAGAGCTCCGGCAAGCCGGAGGATGCGGCGAACAAACTCAAGGACGCCGTCAAGCTGCTGAGCGAGGCCGACAAGACGAAGAATCCGGTCGGGCGATCAATGGTCCTCGGCCGCACGCTGGTGTTGTGGATGGGCCAGCCGGCGATGGCGAGCGGCATCACCACGCGCGGTGCGCTCGGGTTCACGACCGAGCCGACCGCCTCGTACGACATCGTCGCCGGCATCGATTCGGCGTTCACGGTGGTCGAGAGCTCGAACCCGGAGTGCGTGGCGCAGACGGCGCCATGGCGCCAACAGAAGGCGTGGGTCGACATGGTGAACCACGCCGTCGAGCTCGGGAATTCACCGGACAAGGGAGATTCGGCGAAGATCGTCGCCGAGCGCTCGCTGCTACTCTATCGCAGCGCACCGTACGCGTACATGGTGCTCGCGAAGGTCGCGGCCGAGAAGAATCAACCGAAGGACGCGATCAACGACTACAAGCAGGCGATCGCCGTCGCGAAGGACACCTCGCTCGCCGACACGCGACGCGGCCTCCTCCAGCAGCTCGGCGCCTATACCGCCGATCTGTACGAGGTCGCCACGGGTCCTGAGAAGGCAGGGTACATGGCCGAATCCAAGGCCGCGTACGAGGCGCTCGCCAAGGATCCCGGCACCAAGTACGCGGACGCGGCCCGCAACGGCCAGGCACGCATCGCCACGATGAGCGGCGATACGGCGGCGATACGCGCGTCCTACGCCGACCAGCTGGCGAATCCCGGCGCGTTCTCATACAACTCGATCATGAACGCGGCGGTGACGGCGGCGCGGGCGTCACAGACGCATGACGCGCTCAAGCTGTTCGAGGCCGCAAAGACGCTGAACCCGTATCACCGCGACGTGTTGTACAACCTGGCGCGTCTGTATCTGCTCGACAGCTTGTACGTCAAAGGCCTCGCGACGGCACGCCAGCTGATCGACGTGGACCCGTCGAACCCGGACAACTATCAGTTGATGGTTCTCGGCTACAGCGGCATCAAGAAGGACTACGACTTCAAGCTCAAGAAGGCCGACTCGATCCAGAAGGTCTATGGCCAGCGGGCCAACACCGGCAAGACTGCGGCGATTCGCACGGCGAACATCGATTCGGCCGCGCGCAACAACAAGGTGCTGTTGGCCTATCAGGACTCGTCGCGCTTCACCGTCGACTCGGCGCTCAAGTACAACGACGTCATGCAGAAGATGCCGGCGCGGATCGCGTTCACCGAGTTCACGCCGACCGATGCCAAAGCCTCGCTCGGCGGCAGCATCACCAACCAGGGCGACGCGGCGCGCACCTTCGCGGTGAAGGTCGAGTTCCTCGACAAGACGGGACACGTGGTCGCAACCCAGGACGTGAGCGTCGGGCCGGTGCAGCCAAAGTCGAGCGGGACATTCAGCGTGACGGGCACAGGCGCTGGAATCGTCGCGTTCCGGTACCAGCCGCTGAGCTGACGCCGACCGCGTTGTCACCGAGAGCAGGGAATTCGACGCCCGCCGAGATCCTTCGGCGGGCGTTCTGCAAGTTGCCTATTTAGCTTGTTTTCGCCCCATTGATCTCCTAGATTGCATGAGCTATGGAAGCGCGCCGACACTGCGGAAACGCGCTGGTGCCACGATCGCTGAAATCGTAAATCGGGGGGAGACGCTCGACCTGGTCTCCCCCGTTGCAATGGTGGGATGAAATGGTGCGGGTCAAAGCGGTTCAGGATGGCGCCATCGCGCACGAGGTGGGAATCGTCCCGGGCACCGAGCTGCTTTCGGTCAACGGGCGCGAGCTCGCCGATTTCCTCGACTGGGAATTCCTGACCGCCGACGACGAGTTGGTGATCGAGGCGAAGCTTCCCGACGGCGAGAGCGTCATCTTCGAGATCGAGCGGCCTGAAGGCGAAGGGATGGGCGTGGAGCTCGAGCCGCCCACCATTCGGCGATGCGCCAACCGCTGCGAGTTCTGCTTCATCGAGGGGCTGCCCAAGGGACTGAGGAAGCCGCTCTACGTTCGCGACGACGACTACCGGCTGTCGTTCGCCTACGGCAACTTC
>Ga0326726_10002586_pt1 | contig 16584 bp, 12 predicted proteins | sample MHFenrmetagenome_2_FD_207603 | JGI IMG/M metagenome (GOLD analysis project Ga0326726, IMG submission 207603) | Lab enriched peat soil microbial communities from Michigan Hollow, Ithaca, NY, United States - MHF15MN | ecosystem: Environmental > Terrestrial > Soil > Wetlands > Peat | place: USA... | reverse complement strand
TTGAGGGCGAAGGCTTTCAATTTCGCGAGCAAGCTCGATCCCATCCTGGACAACGCGATCGAGGCGCTGAAAAGGGAGGGGGCGGAAGTCATCGCTGTCGAATTCCCGACCCTGGGCCAGACTGACGACGCGGAGTACGAGGTCCTCCTTTATGAATTCAAGGCCGACCTCGAGGCCTACTTCGCGGCCCGTCCGGGTTGTGCCGTGCGCACCCTGAACGATCTCTATCACTTCAACTTGAAAAACGCCGGCCGCGAGCTGGCCTTCTTCGGCCAGGAGATCATCGAACGAGCGGGCAAGAAGGGCCCGCTGACCGAGAAGGCCTATCTCGAGGCTCTGGCCAAGTGCCGGGATCTCATGCGAGAGAAGGGCATCGACGCGGTGCTCGCCGCTCAAGCCCGAACACAGCCTCCTTATCTCGCGCTTCCATCCTTTAGGCTCGACGCGCTGATCGCCCTGACGAACGGGCCGGCCGGTATGACGGACCTGGTCAATGGCGACTCGTCTTCGGGCAGCAGCTCGTCGCCGGCGGCGGTGGCGGGGTATCCGACGATCACGCTGCCCGCCGGGTGGGTGTTCGGGCTGCCGGTCGGGATCTCGCTCATCGGCAGGGCCTGGAGCGAGCCGGAGCTTGTCCGGCTGGCCTTCGGACTCGAACAAGCCTTAGGGATGCGCAGGCCCCCGCGATTATTGCCGACAGCGGACCTCAAAGGGGTCGGGCCGTTTGGCGATTGACACCGGATATCGGCTAGAGCGGCTGGAGAGAACCAGCCGGATCGGCGGATCGGAGGTCAGAAGATGAAGCGCATGTCCGTGGGGATCGTCGGGGCTCTGGCCGCGGCGGCCGCGTCTATCGTTGTTCCGCCAAGCGCCCTCCTGGCTTGGGATGCCGCGTCGGCCCATGACCGGGCCGCCCGCGACGCGTTCGTGAGCGGCCATATGACGAAAACGGCGCCGCCGCCGTTCGCCTTCGTCTACGGCGGCAAAGCCTCGTCCGGCTTCATCGGCAAATGGAGCGTGACTTCGGAAGAAAAGACCGAGGGCGCGAAGATCATCCGGACCGTCGTCTACGCCGACCCAGCGACCGGTCTCCGCGTCACGGCCGTCTACACGGTCTATCAGGATTTCCCCGCCGCGGAATGGGTCGTGCGCTTCAAGAACGCCGGACGGGCCGACACGCCGATCATCGAGAACGTCCAAGCGTGCGCCGTGTCCTTCCCGGATTTCGCCGCGTCGGCATCGGGACCGGTCATGCTCTATCGGGCTAGGGGCAGCGCCGCCGAGCGCTCCGATTTCGGACCGATCAACGAACCGGTCGGGCCCAAGGCCGAGATCCGCTTCGGGCCTACGGCCGGGCGCTCCTCCGACACGGACGCGCTGCCGTTCTTCAACGTCGCGACCCCGGAGCGCGGCATCGTCGCCGCCATCGGCTGGAGCGGGCGCTGGGCGGCCGTCGTCGGGCGCAAGGGCGCGGACGCGCGTTCGCTCGACCTCACGGCCGGGATGGCCGCGACGCGCTTCCGGCTCCACCCCGGCGAAGACGTGCGGACGCCGTCCCTGGCGCTCCTCTTCTGGAAGAGCTCCGACCGCATGTCCGGGCACAACCTCTTCCGCCGCTTCGTCCTGGCCCATCATATGCCGCAGGCGAACGGCCGGCCCGTCGCTCTCCCGATCAATCACGGCGTCGGCTTCGGCGGACCGTTCCCGTGCAATGAATATGTCTGTGCCACCGAGAGCTACGCCATCGGCATGATCGAGCGGCTGCACCAGTTCGGCATCGAGCCGGACGCCTGCTGGATCGACGCCGGCTGGTACGAGAACCCGACCGGCCAATGGTGGTCGGGCGTCGGCACGTGGACCGTCAACACGAAGAACTTCCCGCGCGGCCTCAAGCCGGTGACCGCGGCGGCCAAGAAATACGGCCAGGGCTTCGTCGTCTGGTTTGAGCCCGAGCGCGTCTATGACGGCACGTGGCTCGACCGCGAGCACAAGGATTGGCTGACGTTCCTGCCCGGGAACCGCAATCGACTCCTCGATCTCGGCAACCCGAAGGCGCTGGCCTGGCTCATCGACCACATCTCGAACTTCATCAAGACCGAGGGCGTGACGATCTACCGGCAGGACTTCAACTTCGACCCGGCGCCGTATTGGAAGGCGATGGACGCGCCGGACCGCGCCGGCATCGCCGAGATGAAGCACATCGAGGGGCTGTACGCCTTCTGGGACGCGCTCCTCGAACAGAATCCCGGCCTCCTCATCGACAATTGCGCGTCCGGCGGGCGCCGCATCGACCTCGAGACGACGAGCCGCAGCATCCCGCTGTGGCGGACCGACTATCAGTACTGGGAGCCGACCGGTTACCAGTGCCATACCTACGGGCTCCACTTCTACCTGCCCGCGAGCGGCACCGGGAACGGCGACCCGCGGAAATACTGGTTCCGGAGCACGTCGATGGGCGCCGCCGCGGTCATGGGCTGGGAGCTCGGCGCCGGGTTCAACCTGCGCGGGGCGCTCGAGGACATGGCCGAGTTCAGGGAGTTGCGGGCCTATCTCTACGGCGATTACTATCCGCTCACGGAGTACTCGACCGGCGACGATGCCTGGGCGGCGTTCCAGTGGGACCGGCCGGAGCACGGGGACGGGATCGTGGCGGCCTTCCGGCGGCCGATGGCGCCCCAGGCGGCCATCGACGTCAAGCTGGGCGGGCTGGAGGCCGGGGCGGACTACGAGGTGAGCTACGAGGATTACGGCGTGACGGTCGTCAAGAGCGGCCGCGAGCTCACCGCGGGGATCACGCTCAAGATCCCCGAAGCGCCCGCCTCGCTGCTCGTGAGATACCACCGTGTGCGATAGGTCGCGGGGATCGGAAGAATCCTGGGAGGAGTGAGGCGTGATCGAGCTGACGCACGTTTCCAAGAGCTATAACCGCGGCAAGATCAAGGCCGTCGACGACCTGACCTTGACCGTCAACCCGGGCGAGATCTTCGGCTTCCTGGGGCCGAACGGCGCCGGGAAGACCACGACCATCAAGCTTGTGGTCGGGTTGCTGCGGCCCGACTCCGGGCGGATCGCGGTCGAGGGCTTCGACGTGGCCAAGGAGCCGCTCAAGGCCAAGCAGGTGACGACCTATGTCCCTGACTTTCCGGCCATCTACGAGCGGCTGACCGGCCTCGAGTACCTCAACTTCATCGGCGACGTCTATGGCGTCCCGAAGGCGGAGCGTCTCGAGCGTATCGGCAAATGGCTCGAGATCTTCGAGCTCGCGTCCGTCGTCACCAATCCCATCCAGAGCTACTCGCACGGCATGAAACAGAAGATCGTGCTGGCGGCGGCGCTGCTGCCGGCGCCCCGGGTCATGGTGCTCGACGAGCCGCTCGTCGGGCTCGACCCGCGGGCGGCCCATCAGCTCAAGGAGATGTTCCGCGAACACTGCGACGCGGGCAAGACGCTCTTCTTCTCGACGCACATCATGGAGGTGGCCGAGAAGCTGTGCGACCGGATCGGCATCATTCACAAGGGCCAGCTCGTGGCCTGCGGGACGATGGAGGAGCTCAAGGCCGTCGACCGCACGGACACGGGACAGTCGCTCGAAGAGATCTTCCTGGAGCTGACGGAGAAATGAGCGCGAAGGGCGCGGGCGGGCCGGGCGAGATCGGGCGGCTGGCGACCGTGATCCGGGCCGGCCTCCGGTCGAACTTCGGGCTGGCGACCCTGAAGCACAGGCTGCTCAAGGAGAAGAAAGACCGCTGGCTGGTGCCGCTCATCGGGCTGGCGGCGGTGAGCGTCATCCCGATGTTCTACGGCATCGTCCTGCTCATCGAGAACGTTTACGGCGTTCTCAAGCCGATGGGCCAGGAGAGGGCGCTCCTGTCGTTCGGGATCCTGGCCGGGCAGCTCCTGATCCTGCTCTTCGGGATCTATTATGTCATCGCGGCGTTCTATTTCGCCCGGGACCTCGAGTTCCTCATCCCCCTGCCGCTCCGGCCGGGCGAGGTCATGGCGAGCAAGTTCGCCGTCATCGTCATCAACGAATACCTGACGGTCGCGGCGGTCGTGCTGCCGGTCGTCATCACCGTGGGCGTCCTGGCGCGGGGCGGGGCCGGCTATTGGGTGAACGCGGCGCTCGTGTATCTGGCGCTGCCGGTCATCCCGCTGGCGCTCGTCTCGCTCGCGGTCGTGGCCATGATGCGCGTCATCAACGTCAGCCGGAAGAAGGACGCGCTCATCCTCGTCGGCAGCCTCGTTCTCATCGGGGGGGCGTTCGCCCTTCAGATCGGGCTCGGGAGGTCGGGGGGAGGAGGGGGCCCGCAGGCGAGCGCCCAGGCCATCGCCGCCTTCTTCACGTCGCCCGACAGCCTGCTGAACAGGATCGGCGCGATCTTCCCGCCGGGGATCTGGGCGACGAAGGCGATCGCCGGGGGATTCCGCGGGGAGGGGCTGGCCAACCTGGCGCTGCTGCTGGGGGTCTCGCTCGTGTTAATTGCCGGGATGGTCGTAGCGGCCGAAAGGCTCTTCTATCGCGGCGTCATCGGGCTCGGCGAGACGACGGGGAAACGGCGCCGGCTGACGCGCGACGAGATGTCGCGGCGGGTGTCGTCGGGGCGGAGGGCGTTCGCGGCGATCTTCGGGCGCGAATGGAAGATCATGAACCGGACGCCGATCTTCCTGCTCAACGGCGTTCTCGTCAGCGTCTTTATCCCGGCCATCTTCGTCCTGATGGCGACTCTCGACAGGGGCGGAAGGGGAGGGGGAAGCGCGGGCGGGGGCGATCCCATGGCCCTCCTGCGGGCCCTCATGTCGGCCAACCCGTTGGTGGTCATCTTGGGAGCGGCGCTGTTCATGACGATCTGCGGCTCCATCAACGGCACCGCGTCGTCGACGTTCTCGCGCGAGGGGGCGCAGTTCTGGATCTCGCGGATGATCCCGGTCGCGCCCCGCGAGCAAGTGGCGGCCAAGTTCCTGCACTCCTATCTTGTGGCGATGCTGGGCGTCGCCACCGCGTCGATCGTGGCGGCTGTCTTCCTCCACGTCAGGGCGGCGTACCTCGCGCCGGCGGCCGGATTGTCGCTCGTCGCCGGGGTGTCGCTCACGGCGGTCGGCATGATGATCGATCTGGCCAGGCCGCTGCTCGACTGGACGAACCCGCAGAAGGCGATCAAGCAGAACCTCAACGTGCTTCTGGCGCTGGTCGCCGACGTCGGCATCTTGACCGCGGCGTTCTTCGGGGCCAAGGCGCTGATCCGGGCCAAGCTCGAGACCAGCGTTGTGCTGGGCGTTGTTCTGGCGGGTTTGGCAGTGCTGGCCGCGGCGAGCACCGCGGCCCTCCTTAAATTCGCCGACAAACGCTACCCGGAGATCGAGTAGTCCGGCGGCCGATCCTTCGGGTCAGCCCTCGATGGCCTTGTGAAGCTTGACGGGCTGTTCGATCCTCTTCCGGACCTTGAGGTTGAGGACCTCGACCATCACCGAGAAGGCCATGGCGAAATAGATGTAGCCCTTGGGGATGACCAGGCCGAAGCCTTCGCCGAAGAGGGTGAAGCCGACGAGGAGCAGGAAGCTCAGGGCCAGCATCTTGATGGTCGGATGACCGTCGACGAACTCCCCGATGGCCTTGGCCGAGAGCATCATCACCCCGACGGCGAGGACGATGGCGGTGATCATGATGGCCAGGTGATTGGCCAGGCCGATGGCCGTGATGACCGAGTCGAGCGAAAAGACGATGTCGAGGACGGCGATCTGAGCCAGCACCGAGGCCATGCGGGCGCGGCCGCGGGCCTTGAGGGACACTTCGTCGCCCATCAGGCTGTGATGGATCTCCCGGGTGCTCTTGGCCAGGAGGAAGAGGCCGCCCCCGATGAGGATGAGGTCGCGGCCGGTGAACCGGCGCGAGAAGACCTCGAAGAGGGGGTTTTTCAGGGTCATGACCCAGGTCAACGAAAGGAGGAGCAGGATGCGGCTGACCATGGCCAGGGCCAGGCCGAGGACCCGGGCCCGGTTGCGGCGCTCATGGGGGAGCCGCCCGACGAGGACCGAGATGAAGATGATGTTATCGATGCCCAGGACGATCTCGAGCGCCGTCAGCGTCCCCAGCGCGACCCACGATTGGACATGCGTCATCCACTCCATCGCCGCCTCCTCATTCAGGGGCACAATGCCATTTTCCGATCTTGACTATGGACGGTCTTCAAAACCGAGGATGATCAGGTTCGTGGCCTCAAACGCAAGGCCGCCCTCCGGGGATCGAAATTCGGAATTGGGCAGTGTGTCCCCGATCTAGGTGAAGATGATCTGGCCGCCCGCCGAGATCTCGTAGAACTTGCCGACGTTGATGACCGAGTCGACCTGGGGGCAGAAATCCTCTTTTCTCAGCTTGAACATGTCGACGGTCGCCTTGCAGGCATAGAGCTTGCAGCCTGCGTCGTAGACCATCTCGATGAACTCCGGCACGGGCGGGATGTCGATCTTGTCCATCGTCTTGAGCATCATCGACGTAGCGAAGGCCGAGAATCCCGGCAAAATGCCGAGGACCGACGGCATATGCATGCCCGGGTTGCCGACGGTCGCGATCTTGATCCTGCCCATGCGCTTCTTGGTGATCGCATCGAGGCCGAAGAACGTGAAGAACAGGTTGGCCTCGATGCCCTCCATGCGGGCGCCGTTGGCCATGATGAGCCCCGGGTAAACGCCATCCAAGCCGCCCTTGGAAATGACGATCGAAACCTTCTTGATCTTGTCTTCCATCGCACGCTCCTTGTGGTCCTGCCCGGCCCGTCAGACGCAGCCCTCGGGCTTCTTCATGCCGCCGATCTTGGCCGCCTTCTTGGCCGGCCCGCCCGGGAAGAGGTCGTAGAGCTCCTTGGTGCTGACGACGCCGCTCTTGTTAAGCTTGCGGATGCTCGGCGCCTGGCCGTTCTCCCTGAATTCCTTCTGCATGAACTCGAGGACCTTCCAGTGGGCCGGCGTGAGATCGGCGATCCCTTCCTCTTTGGCGATGGCCACAGCGACGTCGCGCGTCCACTGCGAAAAGTCGGTCAAGAAGCCTTCGTCGTCGACGTCGACGGCGGCCGTTCCGACTAGTTTCTTGGGCATATCTCCCTCCTCTCCTTGTCTCTCTGATCGCCTTCAGTCCGTCAATCCGGCGACTTCGCTTGTTTCGCGCCCGCCGCCGGACGTTTCTTCCCGGCCATTCTCATCCGGGCCGGGACGAATGGGATGGGCCGTCCCGGCAGGAGCAAGTGCCAGTAGATCCAGCGGAAAGCGAGCTTGCCCCAATGATTGACGCGGCTCGGCTTCAGGAGCGGCATCGGCCCCAAGACCGGGAAGGGAAAGCGCCCGGGCAGCGGCTCGACGTCATAATTAAAGTCGATGAGGATCGCTTTGCCACGGCCGGACTCGACGAAACAATTCGAGTGACCGTCGAAGCCCGGTTTGAGCGGCTTGCCCTCGCTCGCCCGGATGACGTTCTCGGTCAGGATCCCCGCCTGGAAATGGGCGACGGACCCGGCTTTGGACGTGGGCAGGTCGGTCGCGTCGCCGATCGCGAAGATGTTCTCGGACTTCTTCGAGCGCAGCGTGTTCGGGTCCGTGGGCAGGAAGCGGAACTCGTTGCCAAGGCCCGAGCGCTCGATGACCTCCGAGCCCATATTGGTCGGGACGGTGACGAGGAGATCGTAGGGAACCTCCCGGCCGTCGTATCCGATGATCTTGCGACCCGCGGCGTCGATGCGCTCGGCATTGAAATCGGTCACCATCTGAACACGCTTCTCGTCCAGCAGCGCCCCCAGCGCCTTCGAGGCGACGGGCTTGGTGAAGGCCCCGTCGAGGGGGGTGACGTAGACCAGATCGATCTTGTCGCGCCGGTGATGCCGGCGCAGGCACCAGTCGCAGAAGAAGGCGAACTCGAGAGGGGCGACGGGGCACTTGATGGGCGTCTCGTTGACGTGGATGACGATCCGGCCGCCCGGAAGGGTCCTGAGTTTCTCGGCCAGGGCCGTGGCGCCTTCAGGGGTGTAGAAATCGAAGATCGTGTCCCGCCAGCCGTCGAGCATGCCGGGCGTCTCCGAGGGCACAATGTCGGCCCCGGTGGCGACGATGAGGAAATCGTAGTCGAGACGGCTGCCGTCCCGGAAGATGATCTCGTTCGAGGCGGGATTGATCTTGTCGACTTCTGAAACGATGAATTCGACGGATCGGGGGAGGAATCTCGACCGGGGCTTGACGATATCCTCCTTCTTGTAGAATCCGAAGGGGATGAACAGGAAGCCGGGTTGATAGTAGTGCTCGTTGTCGCGGTCGACGATGGTGATGGCCCAGGACGCCGGGTCGAGCCTCCGGCGGAGGAGGTTGGCCATGATGGTCCCGCCTGTGCCGGCGCCGAGAATGACGATTCTCTTCATAGGTCTGCCCCTCAATGGGACCTTGAGAATGACTGCGGACGATAAATGCTAGCATGTGGAGGGCATTTCTTCAAGCCCGCGGAGGGGGCCGGTCGATGCGTTTTCATAACGACGATAGCGTACGGGCGGCCGAAGCCTTCCGGCAGGGCGACCCCCCTGCGCTCGCGGACATCATCGGCGGACTTGAATTCCTGGCCGCGTTCTATCCGGCCCATATCATCTACGGGGAAAAGATCGGCGGGTCGGAGGCCTTATTGGCGCCGCAGAACGTGCTGAGTTGATGATCATCATCTGTCCTGCTGCGGCCGGGGCCCATTGATGCTAAGATGGCTTTCGCGAGGTGCGCGATGGCCAAAAAGACCACGAAGACCGCGAAACCGGCGGATCCGATGCGCCCCAAGCGCCTCAGACGGTGTTGGGGAGAGCTCGACGACGCGCTCCTCCGCGATTACCACGACCTCGAATGGGGGACACCGCTCCATGACGATCGCAAGATCTTCGAGTTCCTCATTCTCGAAGGCATGCAGGCGGGCCTCAGCTGGAACCTGATCCTCAAGAAACGGGAGAACTTCCGCCGCGCCTTCCGGGGCTTCGATCCCGGGAAGGTCGCCCGGTTTACGGCCCGCGATGTGAAGCGGCTGCTCAACGATGCCGGGATCATCCGCAACCGCCTGAAGATCCTCGCGGCGATCAACAATGCTCAGCGCTTCCTCGAGGTCCGGAAAGAATGCGGGACCTTCGACCGTTATATCTGGGGCTTCGTGGGCGGCCAGCCGATCCGCTCGGGCTTGCGGTCGTTCGGGGACATGCCCGCCTGCACACCCCTGTCCGACGCCGTCAGCAAGGACCTCAAGGCGCGGGGCTTCAAGTTCGTCGGATCGACGGTCGTCTATTCCCACATGCAGGCGACCGGCATGGTCAACGACCACCTGGTCGGATGCTTCCGGTACAAAGAACTCGTTCAATCGGCCAAGGCCGGACGACAACCGCGAAAAAGATAGGATGGAGTCGCGCTGGCGGGTTATAATCACCGTCAACGGGAATGTCCCAGCAGCTTCGATTTCGACCGGTCCGCTTCATCAAGGACGAGTACGTCAAGGCCTATCGCGGATTGCCTCGGCGGGCCTGGATCCTTTTCGTCGTCAACCTGGTCAACTCGTCCGGGTCGATGGTCATCTTCTTCCTAGCGCTCTACTTGACGCGCCAGCTCGGGCTCACGACTGCGCGGGCGGGGCAGGCGCTGAGCCTCTACGGGGTGGGCTCGCTCGCCGGGGCTTTCTGGGGTGGATGGCTCACGGACCGCATCGGGTCGATCACCGTTCAAAAAGTGAGCCTGGCCGTGTGCGGCGTGACGCTCATCGTTCTGGGGCAGGCGCGTACGATGGCCGGGATCCTGCCGTTGCTCTTTGGGCTGGCGCTATTCGCCGGCACCCTCTATCCGGCCAACTCCACGTCGATGGCCAGGATCTGCCCGGCCGAGCTCCAGGTCAAGGGATTCGCGCTCAATAGGCTCGCGAATAACCTCGGGGCGACGATCGGGCCGGCTGTCGGAGGCGTGCTGGCGCTGAGAGACTATCGGCTGCTATTTTGGGCGGACGGGTTGACATCGCTCGCGGCCGCCGCGGTGTTCGCCGCGCTGTGGACGGGCGCGAGGGCCGGCGCGGAGGCGGGGGGCGGGAGGACGCCGGGCCGGGTTGGAAGAAAAGCGAACAGAAGGGGTCCGGCGTCAGGCTCGTCTGATCCGGCCGTCGCGGCCCCGGCGGGATCGCGATCGCCATGGCGGGATATTCCCTTCCTCTCGTTGATGCTCGTCTGGCTCGTCTGGAGTTCGGTCTTCGTCCAGCTGCTGACGACATTCCCCCTCTATATGCGCGATGTCTACGGACTGGCCGAGAATCGGATCGGTCAGCTCTTCGCCGTCAACACGATTATCATCGTCACGCTGGAAATGATCTTGATGGAGAAGATCCGGAAGCATTCTCAGGCCCGCGCGATCAACATCTCTTTTGTGCTGCTCGGCATCGGCGTGGGGATGATGCCCTTCGGACGGGGGACGGCGTTCGGTGCGCTCACGGTCGCCGTCTGGACATTCGGCGAGATGCTGAGCATGCCGCTCGTGACCGCCCTGATCGCCGGGCGCGCCGACGACTCGAACCGGGGCCAATATATGGGACTCTTCAGTCTCTCGTTCTCGCTGGCGTTCATTATCGCCCCAGCGGGGGGCACCGCCATCTACGAGCATTGGGGCCCCGACGCGGTCTGGTACGTCTGCAGCGGCGTCTGCTTCCTCTTGGCCGTGGTCTTCTCTATCCTGAGACCGTATCTCGATCGGGCCGGTTCACAGCCAGGCGCAAAAATTCCCGGGAACCTCTAGCCAGGACTGGTCCTCGCCTTAAGATCACCCAAGAGGCCGTCCCCAGCCCTTTTCCGGCCCATTGTTGTTGGGCAGCGGAGCGCCTCGGCAGCCGGCAGCCGGTCCGAGGCAGGCGTTAGATATTCCAGCGGTACGACACCTTGAGCAGGAAGATGTTGTCGCCGGGGGCGGAGAACAGATCGCCCAGATCCCGTCCGATCCTCAAGTCGCCCGGATTGGCGAAATCGGCGCGGTTCTGCGTCCAAACGAAATACAGCAGGCTGCCCGGCCTGTACTCCCACCGCAACACGACCGTGCCTCTCAACGACTTGAAGTTGAAGTCCGGATTCCCGAACGTGAACGGAGCTGCGGCGCCCGCCGCTCCATCTGGGTCGACCGTGTAAACGCCGCTCGCCGCGTCGTAGCTGATGGTCGAGCCGTTCGTGTTTCCGCCCGTTCCGCCGCCGCCCAACGTCCCCGCCCCGTACACGTTGTATGCGAACGCTTTCGCTGCCGCCAGCTCTTTGAACGCGTTATAATGCCCGACCGCGAGGTACGGCTGCATGTACGCTTGAAGCGTCAGCTTCGGCGTGAACGTCCAGTCGAGCCGGATCTCGCTCCCTAGCACTTTCTGATCGATCCGGCCGAACACGTACCGGCTCCCGTAGGTGGGCGTCATGAGCGCATCGTCGACCTTCGCCACCCACTGGAGCTCGTTCTTCTCGATCGTGAGCGTCGGCCCCACGCTCAAGCTCACGTTGGACCCCGGCTTCCACCTTGCCGAAAGCTCGCCCTGCCACTCCTCCGACAGCCCCGTCCGTTGGTACGTCGTCCCCTGGAACTCGAACACAACCGGCTTGCGGCTGTCCGTGTTCAGGGTCAGGTTGACCTGCCAGCCCGACGGCATGATCGCCAGCGGCCCGCCGCGCGTCAGCGTCTTGCTGACCGTGTCGGGGTTGTACGCGAACATCGTGTCGAACATCCAGAAGTTCCTGAGCTGGCCCTGGAACTCGAGGATCCCGCCGTCCCAGTTCTTGTTCCCGCCGAAGTCGTAGTTCCGGAACCAGCCGCCGATCACGAGCGCAGAGCGAAAAAGCTTCCCCGGCTTCGTCCACTGATACCCTGGGATGAACTGCAGATTGATGATGTCCGACGCGCCGTACTGGAAACCGGTGTCGTTCGGGTCGAACCCCGGCGAGATGGCGCCCACGTTGGCCAGCACGAGGAGGTTCCCGTTCTGCTTGGCCAGGTTGAGCCGCCCCGCCCAGCCGCTCAGGCTCGTCGCCGTCGGGTCGACCCCGAGGTAGCCCGCGTCCGGTCTTTGGTAATAATGCATGGACGAGTTCTGGAGCCGCAGGATGTCCGCGGCGCTGCCCTCGACTCTCGTCGCGCCCGCCCAGCCGCCGATGACCCAATCCTTCTTCTTGTCGAGCGCGGTCCAGCCGTCGAAGGCCAGCGAGAACGCGTTCTTGTTGAGGATGCCGGCGAGCGTCCCGGTCGAGTCGTCGCTGAGGTCGCGCACGACGCCCGTCGCCATCAGCCCGATGCCGCTCTTGCCCTGGTCGATGTCCTTCTGGACGCGCACCGTCCCGTAGTACGAGAGCGGCTCGACCTCCTGCTGCAACCGCGTGCCGAGCTGATCGATCTGGGCGAACTCGCGGCCCGTCAGCGCGCTGAGCCAGCCGACGTTCCAGCTGCCTCCGAGCTTTCCGGTGAGCTTGGCCGCGCCGATGATCGTCGTCCGGTCGGGGACGCGCGCGAACCCGTCCTCGGTGACGAAGCCCTGGGGCTCGCGTCCGATACGGCGGCTGTAGAAGAACGTCGGCTGCGGCCAGTTGATGCTCGCGTTGATGAACACGCCGCCGCGCCCGAAATTGTTGAACAGCGAGGCGCCCTCGATGAAGAAGGGCCGCTTCTCCTCATAATAGGTCTCGTACGCCGACAGGTTGAGGACCGCCGGGTCGACCTCGACCTGCCCGAAATCGGGGTTGACCGTCGCGTCCAAGGTCAGGTTGCTCTTGAGGCCGACCTTGAGATCGAAGCCGGCGTTCGCGAGCGCCCGATGGCCCGTCTCAAAGGGGTTGCCGCCCTCGGACGGCCGGAGCTGCGCCTGGCCGACCGCGTACGGCATGAACTCGACCCGCCCGCCCGGGCTGATGCCACGGAGGCCCTCGAGCCGCGCGAACCGCGACACGAACGCCGGATCGCTCTTCGGGGCCCAGTTGAAGGTCGACTGCTCGTTCTTGCGCCGGATCATGCGCCGGAAGTTGACGCCCCATACGTAATCGTCCTTCTTGGGGAAGCGGATCTGGTTGAACGGGATGCGCATCTCGATCGTCCAGCCCGCGCTGTTGACCGCGGCCTTGGTTTCCCAGATGCCATCCCAGGAATCGTCGTCGTTAACATCGTTGGAGAGGGCGGCGTCGGTGATCGAGCCGGCCGGGTTGGCGTAGAAGGCGTATCCCGAGCGTTTGTCGAAATACGGATCGACGGCGACCATGAACCAGTCGGAATCGGTTTGCGCGTCCCGCCGGCCGAGGCGCTTGAGGATCTTCGACGGGTCGGAGTCGTGGCAGAAGGCGGCGACATAGAGGGCGTGATCGTCGTAAGCGACCCAGACGTCGGTCGGCTCGGTGGCCGGCGTGCCGTCTTCGGGGTCGTTCTGGGTGAAGCCGGTCGCGGCGGGCGCGGCCTTCCATACGGCCTCGTCGAGGCGTCCGTCGAGGATGATGGCTTCGCTCGCGCGGACGGCCTGGATGACCTTGGCATCAGGAGGCGGCAGCGCGGGGCGGGCGGACGAGTGCGTGGAGGGCCGGGCGGCGGCGCGGGCCGGAGAGGCCGTGGCCGGGACGGCGGACAGGGATAACGCGAAAGCCAGGGCTAGCGCGGACAAGGCTGTGTCCTTCATGAGAAGCTCCTGATCGATGATCGGCCGCGGCTCGATTTCGATATCGCCCGGATAAGGCCCGCGGGCCGTATTTTCTCGAAAGGCTAAATCCATCTATAAATACGAATCAGCCCCTCGAAATGTTGCCCCGACGGGCGGGAACCACGGCGGTTTCCGCCGATATCAACAACTTAGGCCTCGGGCTGGGACCCGAAAAGGCCTCGCCGGGCGCCTTTCCGGCCCTCGGGCCCGTGGCAGTTGACCGCGAACAGGGTCTCGGCTATGATTTGGGCGCCATCATGGACACACGCTTCCGGACGTTCATCCGCGATTTCCCCGGCCGGCTGGCCATGCCGCTTTGCGCCTACTCGGGACTCGAGATCACCGGCGAGTCGGTCGAGGACTTGGTCAGCGTCCCGGGTTCGCAGTTCAAGGCCGTCATGGCCCTTCAGGACCGCTATCGGACGCCCGTTCTTCTCACGGCCATCGACACGACCGCCGAAGCGGAGGCCTACGGCTGCGAGATCAAGTTCTCCGCGCGGGAGGCCCCGTCGATCGTCGGGCGCCTCCTCACGACCGCGGCCGATGTCGCCGCCCTCGCCGATCCCGTCCCCGGCGACGCCCGGACGCGCGTCCCCATCGAAACGGCCTGGCGGCTGACCGCTGAGGTGGGGGAGGGCGTCCCCGTCATCGGAACGATGCTCGGCCCCTTCGCCCTCGCCACCCGCCTCTTCGGCCTCAGCGAGACCATTGCCGCGACCGCCTCCGAACCTGAGACGATCGAAGCGCTTCTCGACAACGTGACCGGATTCCTCTGCCGCTACGCGCTCGAGTTCCGCGAGACGGGAGCGTGGGGCATCCTCGTGGCCGAGGCGGCCGCTGGCCGGCTCTCTCCGGAGGGCGTCTCGCGCTTCTCGACGCAGTTCGTCAAACGGGTCATCAAGGCCGTCGAGACCCCGGATTTCTCCGTCATCGTTCACAATTGCCATGCCGCGATCGATCACCTGGACGCGATCCTGGAATCCGGCGCCGGCCTGTATCATTTCGGCTCGGGCATGGATATCGTCGCGGCTCTGGCCAAGGCGGGCCCGGAGACCGTGCTGAGCGGGAACCTCGATGCCAAAACGATCTTCCAGAAGGGAACGCCGCAGATCGCAACGGAGGCGACGCGCGCGCTCCTGGAGGCGACCCGCCCGTATAAGAATTTCGTCATCTCGTCCGGCTGCGACATCCCGCCGGGCGCACCCCTCGCCAACCTCAACGCTTTCTTCCGCGCCGTTGTGGACTTCAACAAGTAATGTGTCTTTTTTGGCCCTAAAGACTGCCAGAGGAAGGCCCGATCCCTCGGGGCCGCTCCAGGGGGGTGCTTGACACCGGCCCACTCGCGCCCGTATCATCAGGAGGGCAAAACCATTTCAGTCCGGCCCGGGCCGCTCCCGCCGGGTGAGGACCGATGGACGATGGGCAGGTTCTCGAATCCTGGAAGGAGATCTCCGCTTTCCTCGGCCGCGACATCCGCACGTGCCAGAGATGGGAGAGCGAGATGGATCTCCCGATCCATCGCCTCGACGGCTCGCCCCGGGCGCGCGTCTTCGCCTACAAGGATGAGCTGAGCGCCTGGCTCGACCAGAAGCTCCGCGAACACCCCTCCGACGCCATCGCCGCCGCACCCCCCAAGAGACGCTTCTTGCGTCCCGTCGTCTTCGCGCTCGTCGCCCTCCCCGCCCTCGCCGTCGCCTTCACCGTCTTTCGCGCGGTCGTTCCTCCCAAGCCCCGGCCTCTCCCCGCCGGCTATGTTCCACCCGTCCTCGCCGTCTTCCCGTTCGAGAACAAGTCGGGGGACAAGCTTCTCGACCCTTGGCGCGATGCCCTCGGCGAACTCCTCTTCGCGGACCTGTCTCAGTCGAAGTATCTCCGTGTCGTCTCGCGCGGCCAGATGCTCACGGCCCTCCGGCACCTCGGCCTGGCCGATTCCGCCGCGTACTCCTCCGAGGACATCGCCAAGGTCGCCACCCTCACCCGGGCCGCCCACGTCCTCAGCGGCAGCTTCGCCAAAGCCGGAGAGGCGATCATCATCACGGCCGATCTCCAGGATTCCGGCCTCGGCCGAAGCTCGGCCGTTCTGCAGCTCGTCGCCCGCGACGAGTCCGACATCATCCCCAAGGTCGACACGCTTTCCCGCCAGGTCAAGAAGGCGCTCCGCCTGACTAGGGGCCAGATCGCTTACGATTTCTCCGTGGAAGCGGGCCAGGCCGTCACATCCTCCCCCGAAGCGCTCAAATTCTATGTCGAAGGCCGGCGGCATCAGCTGAGCAACCGCTGGCCCGAAGCCATCGCGTCGCTGGAGAAGGCCATCGCCATCGACCCCGAGTTCGCCATGGCCTACCGGTCCATGGCCGTGGCCCGGCGCGACCTCGGGCAATTCGCCGAGGCTCTGGCCTCCATCCGGAAAGCCTTGGAGCTCAGCGCCCGCCTTCCCGACGGAGAGCGTGAGCTCATCGAAGGCCAGCTCGCCTTCTGGGCCGATGATTACGCGAAGGCGATCGAGATCCTCGAGAACCTGCTGAAAACGCATCCCGGCCATCTCAACGCCCTGACCTATCTCGGTTACGCCGCCAACGGCGCCGGCGACATCGATAAGGCCATCGAATACCAGACCCTTGTCACCCGGAACAGGAACACCGTCGTCGATGTCCGCACCCTAGCCGCCTATCTCCAGAGAAAGGGCCGGTACCAGGAAGCGGCGAATCTCCTTCTGGCGTTCATCCAAAATGTCGAGGACGCGTGGAGCGTCCATCAGATCCTGGCCTATACCTATTGCTATCTGAGGGATTTCGACCTCGCCTTGGTCGAGGCCCGGAAGACCCATGCGGGCAATCCCCGCATGCTGGCAGCCGAGGCCGAAGTGCTCATCTTCAAGGATGACCTCCTCCGGGCGGAGGCCCTCA
>Ga0326726_10002585_pt1 | contig 16589 bp, 10 predicted proteins | sample MHFenrmetagenome_2_FD_207603 | JGI IMG/M metagenome (GOLD analysis project Ga0326726, IMG submission 207603) | Lab enriched peat soil microbial communities from Michigan Hollow, Ithaca, NY, United States - MHF15MN | ecosystem: Environmental > Terrestrial > Soil > Wetlands > Peat | place: USA... | reverse complement strand
TCATATTCAGGTATCCATCCAAGCTTTGTTCTGGCTTTTGTTGAGTCGCCGATCAGAAGATCCACCTCTGTTGGCCTATAATAATTCCTGTCGACTTTTACCATAACAGGATCATTCTTCATCCTTGCTTTAATTGCATCAATATAATCTTTCCCAATCTTTTCATTGAAGAGAACTTCATCGATATTCACTATACTGCCTATTTCATCTTCTTTTTCTCCTGAGAACAGAATATCCATTCCTGCTGCAGCGAATGTTTTCTGAATAAACTCACGGATTGAGGTTGTTACCCCGGTAGCAATGACATAATCATCTGGCCTTTCCTGCTGAAGGATAAGATACATTGCTTTGATATAATCCTTGGCATGTCCCCAGTCGCGCCGTGATGAGAGATTTCCCATATAAAGGCAATCCTGCATTCCAAGCGCGATCCTAGACATTGCCCTTGAGATCTTTCTCGTAACAAAAGTCTCTCCCCTGATTGGTGATTCATGATTGAAAAGTATTCCGTTGCTTGCGTGCAGGCCGTATGCCTCCCTGTAATTAACGGTAATCCAGTAAGCATAGAGCTTTGCCACGCCATATGGACTCCTTGGATAAAATGGAGTTTTTTCAGTCTGGGGTACCTCCTGAACCAACCCGTACAGTTCGCTTGTCGATGCCTGATAAATGCGGGTTTTCGGGGTAAGACCTAAGAGTCTAACCGCCTCAAGGATCCTGAGTGTACCAATTCCATCAGCGTTGGCGGTATATTCAGGTGTGTCGAAGCTGACTTTTACATGGCTCATTGCAGCGAGGTTATAGATCTCATCAGGCTGGCACTCCTGGATGACCTTGGTGACATTCATCGAATCGGTAAGATCGCCGTAATGAAGGATGAAATCCCTCTTATCGACATGAGGATCCTGGTAGAGATGATCAACCCTCTCGGTGTTAAACAGGGAGCTGCGCCGCTTAATCCCGTGTACCACATAACCTTTTTTAAGAAGGTACTCAGCAAGATAAGCGCCATCCTGTCCCGTAACACCTGTAATTAATGCTGTTTTTGACATATTTGATTTTTTTTACCACGAAGTTACACTGAGTTTATCGGAGTTCCACGGAGTTAAGAACAGTGTACTCCGTGCTAACTCTGTGCGACTCCGTGGTTAAGTTTTTAAAATTATAGCCACAAATCCTTCACCCTTATTTTAATCCTGAATGCATTCGGTATCTCTTCTTCACTTATCATTATCAGATACCCGCCACCACCTGCTCCTGAAAGTTTCCATGCTCTTGCCTTGCCTTTATACTGGCCGATGATCCTTTCAATCTCCGGGGTCATCATCTTCGGGAACATCCTGACCTGAGAATGGAATGAATTGAGAAAACCTTCAGTGAATTTATCATAATTCATTGATGTCAGTCCATCCCAGGCCAGATCGGCCGCCTCAGTAAGCATCCTCACATTTTCAGTGCTTATATGAGTATCGCTTAAAACATTGTACCCATCAGGCCGGGGCCACAATGTCAGCATATACAACCTGTCCTCGAGCCACTTTATTGTTTTCAGATCTGAGATTGTTTCAAATTTAGAGGGCCAGTACTTCCCTTTATCATAAAAGAATTTGTTTATCCCGGGCATTGTGATCCCTATAGAATCCTGCGATCCGCTCACCTCCTTTGTTCCGGGATCGTTATCATATCTGAAGAGCGTCTTTGCAAGTTTTTCAGGCTTTTCGAGCGGAAGGTGATCGTTCCATAGTTCGATTGCCTTTTTTCGGGTTGAGGTGGCCATGCCAGAACGTTCGTTGAACTCAATAGTTGGTTCCAGAGAGGCAGTTATAGCAGCTCCGGGATAATATTTCGAAACGTACGGCTGGTCTATCCATGTACCTGCGAGGTCGATCCGGTATGGCATCGGCTTAACTGAGCGGAGAACTGTTGTCGATCTTGCAGGGAGGGTTGAATGAGGGATCCTTTTCAGGACCTTATATTCAATTCCGAGATCTTTGCAGAACTGCTCTTTTTCCGGAGAGTGACCGTCCTCATTTACGATAAATATATCAGGGTGAAGATTCTTCATATCCTCCAGGAAATCAAGCAATCCACTGCCTTTGTTAACTGAGGCTTTATGAACACACGATAGTGCATTGAGGATATATACCCTTTCATCTTCCGAATTAATGGTTTCCCGTCCCTTAAGGTCTCTGATAGTCTTATCGGATCCCAGTCCGATATACAGATCTCCGTATTCAGCAGCTTCCTGAAGGAATGCTATATGTCCGGAATGAAGCATATCGAAACAGCCTGAAACAAAGACTTTCTTTTTACTCTTGCTCATCGCAGAATGATGTTTTTATTGTTTAAAACAAATATATATTATTTTGTTCTTTCTTTGTTCGTTCAAAGAAAGAACCAAAGAAAGGGCGCCGGAAACGAAAAATTCAGCCTTTTTGTCCGCCTGCTACACAAAGCCGTATTGGCGCCACCAAAAAAGCTGAATTTCGCACCGTTTCCGGTTTGCCTTCCCTATATTTCAGAACAACCATTATGTTTATTTTTAGTTTTTTGGGTTTCAAATGGCCTCAGATAATTTTGGGAGGACCGAGCGTTAAAAATTGCCCAGCGGGCAATTTTAGCGAAGGAGCCGGATTGCAGGGAAAGCGACTGTTTTGAAGCTTGCTGTGGGGGCTTAAAGTAAGCAATACTGTTTGAGGAGGACGAAGGACGACGAGTTGTATTGCGTGGGCAAGCTGAAAAACAAGAGCCCCAAAATTATCTGAAGCCTTGATTTTACTTTGGTTACTTTCTTTGTATCAAGACAAAGAAAGTAACATGGATTTAAAGGGGCAAAAGAAATGAACAACAAATTATAATTAATTTTATCAATGAAAGAACTCAATTAAGCATAATTCATAACAAAGAAAAATATGAACGACTATTTGAAAAAACTTCGCTGGCGCGGATTTTCCACCAAATGACGGAGAGCATGGCCCGATAAATCGGGACTCGGGTGAAATCCGTCCCCTTTACGCATGTTGTGAAAAAATAATATCTTTACAATAATCATTTTTAAAGCACCAAATTGATAAAAGACCAGGTACATAATAATATACTGCCACAGGATTTTCAAAGATATTTCTGGGATGTCTCATTTGAAGAGTTGACGTTAGAAAAATATCCAAGGTATATTGCAGAAAGAATACTTAATTATGGTGATTTGAATGCTGTAAGGTGGTTGTTATCGCGGATTGATAAAAAATTCCTCAGGAACATTATTGATAATAGCCGGAACCTGAATCCCAAGACAAAGAATTATTGGCAAAGAGTATTGGTAGATGTTCCGGATTAAATTTTATAGAATGAACAATAACCTCCACCTGAATATTCTACCCGAAGGACAATTGCTGCTTTTAAAAAAGCTTTCAAAACAATCTTTTATTGACGAATTTTACCTTGCTGGCGGAACAGGTCTTGCTCTGCAAATCGGGCATCGGCGATCTATTGATTTTGATTTTTTTATCCCGGACGATTTCGATACTTCAGATATTATCGCCAAACTGATCAAAATTGGAAAATACCAGCGAGATAATGAGGAAAAAAACACTATTAATGGCAGTTTAAACAATTTAAGGATTTCCTTTTTCGGATACAAGTACAAAGTAATAGACGATTTAAAATTTTATAATAGAATTCGATTGGCAGGATTAAAAGATATAGCTGCCATGAAGCTTGAAGCCATAGCTGGCAGGGGTAGTAAAAAAGATTTCATCGATCTGTTTTTTTTACTAAAGCAATTTTCACTTGATGAAGTTTTTTCATTCCATTCCCGGAAATTTGGCACAGGTCTCAATAACCAGTACCATCATCTGAAGTCGCTTGTTTACTTTATTGATGCCGATGCAGAGGCTATGCCGGTAATGATAGAAAAACTTGATTGGAGTTATGTCAAGAAACAGATAGTTTCTTGTGTCAGACAGTTTAAATTGGAATAAGTTTTGATAAAAAATATAAGGGCTAAAGCCCTGATCTGGATTATCTGCTAACCACGGCCTTAAGGTCGTGGTTATAGGATTCCCACGAAAAAAGGACGTTAGTCCTTAAACTTTATTGGATTTAAAAAAAAAATCCAATAAAAGTCAGAAGAACTCTGATTTTGACTAATAAATAGAATGATAATCTTTAATTAGAAAGCGATGAAAGACTATCTGAAAACAACCGGCTATACCTCGTTTAAAAGATACTGCAAAGTCCTTAAACTTCAGGACAATAAAGACCTGATTGAAAAATACAAGGAGGTACACAGACCGGGAAAAGTTTGGCCCGAAATTACCAAAGGTATCAGGGAAGTTGGCATTCTTGATATGGAGATCTACATTCATGAGAATTATGTTTTCATGATAATGGATACGGTTCCTGATTTTAACCACGATAAGGCAATGAAGGAGCTTGCTCTAAAACCGAAGCAGAAAGAGTGGGAGGAATATGTCTCTCAATTTCAGCAGGCAGGGGAGAAATCCGCTACTCCGGAGAAATGGGAAATAACTGAGAGAATATTTGAACTGGACAAGATATAAAGTCGTGCAAGTCATGCAAGTCGTGCAGGTCATGCAAGTCATGATTATTTAATAACTGCTGAACTGTAAAACATAATACATCGCCTGTAATACATAATACATTACGTTAACCGCTCCGTGCATGTCTGAACATTATATTGAACATAGATTTCCAGAAGTACCTGAAATCAGTTAAAAATGGATGTTTGTCGTATGAATCCAGATACCCTTTCTCGGATTCCTGGATGTCAACGAGATCTGATGGCATATCCGCATAAAAAGGAGGGATCAGACCAGGTTTATATTTTATTCTTCGCTCCTGCAGATCTTTATTATATAATTCAAAATAATGCCGGCTGAGCGGTCTTACACCGACAAACTTCATATTACCTTTGAAAAAATTAATAAACATTGGAAATTCATCCAGCCAGATCTTTCTGCATACGGCTCCCCATGATGTGATCCTGAAATCATCCATGAACTTGCCGCCGTCCTGCAGGTCGTACTGTTTATATACATAGTCCTGTATAAACTCTGAATATGGATGCATCGTCCTTAACTTATATACTTTTATTATATCACCGTTTTTGCCAATTCTCGGAAGGGCAATAAGCGGACCATAATTGGTCCCGTTCATAGGAAAAGGATCTCCGATTTTGATTGCTTCGATACACAGGTTATTACCGATAAATGATTCCTGGTTTATCATGAATCCTGCCCTTGAAAGCCGGCCCAGGGCTTCTGCCCTTGAATATACCTTGTTTAAATCGCGGGTAAGAAGTATGTACAGACCCCGTGTCCATTTAAGCTTTGGCAGAACCCTTTTGACAATAAAATCGAATGTATAAAATATGTAATTTATAACAGGAGGATATTTCTTCAGAAGCCTCGATTTTCTCTGATCTTTGGTCTCGACACAGCTCAGGAATAAGCCTTTATTTTCAAGCTTGGAATTTACTGCATCCAGGAAGTCATTAAGCTTGATAATATCATTAATCCTTCGAAGATTAATAATGTAATCATATTTTTCGTCCGGGAGGGTTGAAATATTGAAGACCGTTGTTGTCGAAAGAACAGCAGTGCGCATGTTCAGCCTGGCTCCGGCAATTTTAATAATAGCCCTGGCTGCTTCAGGCCCGCTCTCCTTTTCAATTGCAAGAAGTACCCTGGGATTGATGATTTCCGGGTCTGTCTTGTTTTTCCCGTTGCCGTCCACTTTTGCAACAAGCTCATGTTCGCTTTTCTTTTTTGATGCTTTATAATCGGAATAATTCTCATAATCCTGAACATGAGCTTTCTTATAGGTTATATAAAGGGTCCCTATAATTAATTCAAATAATGTAGCCACTATGGCGGTTCCAAGAACAACAGTCCTGGAATAATCAACTTCCCTGACAGTGTACATCAGCAGGGCGGTTATGGATAAGGCAATAATGTTGCTTATTATTACCCGGTTAAAAAGAGTTGAATAGTTAATTATCCTTCCCTGATGCATTTTGCCGTTAAGAAAAGAAACTGCAATCCAGATCAATGCAAGACCGCCGAAAAAAAGGTCATGGGAAGGAAGATATCCTTTCAGGCCAGCCGGTTTGGTTGAAATAACTATCAGGAATGATATTGCAAGTATAACAATATCAGCCAATAAAGTAATTATTCTAAAGCGCCGGATCTCCATTAGCTTTCGACAATACTGATTACTAAATTACGTGAAATTAATTTAATTTATGACAGATTCTGGGGCAGATATGATAATTATTTCAGAATCCAAACATTACTCCAAGATTGATAGTCCTTTTACGTCCAAAGAAATAATCAGGAGTCCATCTCTTATCACCAGTAATATTACTTTTAGTGAAATTCATCCACACATAAAGATCGTTGATGATCTGATATGAAGCTTTCAGACCGACTAAAGTACTCTGCCATTCGATTGAAGCCAGCGGAGGATTCCCAAGCCTGTCAACACCCAATTCCGTGTAATCTGGTCCACGGATGGCGTCGGATAAAAACATTACTATGTTCAGGGTTCGTATCGGTTTGTAATCAGCTGCAACATACCATTCCCTGGAATTGTCTCTTAAATAATATCCGAGATTATAATGCTGGGTTTCGAAAGTCAAAGTCGGGACATAATGCTGATATGTAAGAGGATATGTGTAAGTGAATTCGGTTGTAAATGATAGATTCTGAACCGGGAAATTGCTTAATCTGAATCCTGTTTTCCAGCTAACGAAGTTCCATTCATCTTTTTTTGTAAACCGGGCAACAGAAAGTTCGTCGATAAACAATGTAACATAAAGGTGAAGGTTCTTTATATTCCTGGAACTGACATCAATAAATGTCTGTGAATTCATATTGTCAATCCCTGAAGTATAAGAGTGATCAACTGACTTATAGAAAAACAGTGGGATAAGATATACAGGATTAAAATGCCTGTCATCATAAACAATACTGTTACCGGCGGAAATGTTTAGATTCTTTATGGGGGTGATTGTAAACATATTTGCAGCGATAAATTTCTTATGATATACCTCACGATAGTCCGTACCATAGCTGTTCGTCACCCAGTATGAACGGGAGCTGTCAACAACCATTGAATTAAGCCACCCGTGAAAATAATTGAATTCGAACCATTTTACCGGTTTAAGGTTAAGCCTTAACTGTACGAATGTCGGATTATTTCCTCCGAAAATATTCGCACCGTTATAATTGTTCCCCCATTGTTGGCGGTCCTTTACAAATCCGGCATTTCCCCATTTCCACGACCAGGTGACTCCACCCTGCATCTCGCTCCAGTCGTTTCCCTTGTAATGTCCTCCCTCCCTTTTTGTAAGATATTGTGGAAGTCCCAGAAGTGGCTTTTCATGGTTATCCCTGAGTGAAGCATAGAATCCCCAGTGCTGAACATAACCCCTTGCTTCCCCAAAATTTCTTCCATAATATGCTTTCCCAGATGAATTTGAAAATATCTCTCCTCCAATAATAGGATTCACAGTAAGAGAGAAGAGCGAATCCTTATAGTAAAAAAGATCCCTCCTCAATCTTAAAGTTGAATCATTGCTTCTATAGGTCTTCACATTGCCACGCCAGAGAAAAGTCTTATTGTCTTGCAGTCTTGCAGTCTTGCGGTCGTTATTTGTCAGAATTAGTTCTTTCACGAAGTCCATCAGGTAAAAGTCGAGTTCTTTCTGTTGACGAGTGTTAAGCTGGTCCCTTTTTTCATCAGTTTCTTTTAACCGGTTTGCTATAAATAATCTTGAATATGGTTTGACTGATGAGTTTATCTCAATTATCTGCATTCCTGCAAGCTCATCAAGGAATTCGTAAATCCCGGTGTTGCTTACAGGTTGTGGCACTTCCTGTGAATAGAGTGGAATCTGACATAGTATGCTCAGGGATAATATGATAAGGATAAAGACCTTTTTTTTCAATAGATTCATTAGTAATTAATTCTAAGCAAATATAAAGATAATTGCGAGTTCCTTTTATTACCACGGAGTGACACGGAGTTTTGCACAGAGTTTCACGGAGTCTTGCCCTAAAAGATCACCTCCTGTAATTCTTGCCTGCATGACCTGCACGACCTGCATGACTCTTCATATATCCCCTAAAATACTATCTTTGGCTTCAATAAAAATCTTTTAGTACATGGCCTTGTACAAATTTACTGCGAAACTATCACACCTGTCATTCAGATTCCTGAAGAACCTGACAATCTTTCTGGATGCTGCCTTTTCGGGCTTCTGGTTAGGAGTGATGGGCCGGAGAAGTCTTGATTATTCAGATGAGCTTTTCTACAGGAACACCAAACAATATACTGATGACAAATACAATCAATCAGGATTGTTTAACTGGGAAAGACCTGTTATTGAAAAACATTTTTCAAATGCAAGAACCATTCTGCTTATAGCCGCAGGAGGCGGAAGGGAAACCCTGGCATTGAGCAGGATGGGATTTGAAGTTGACAGCTATGAATGCAACCGAAAACTTATTGAATCCGGCAATGAATTGCTGAAGATGAACAATATAGACAATCAGATAAAATATTTGCCAGCAAATTCTGTTCCCGGGAAAATTAAAAAATACGATGGCATTATTGTGGGATGGGGAGCCTATTCCCTCATGCAGGGTAGTAAAAAAAGACGCTCTTTCCTTGCTGATTTATATCCGTTTCTGAATGAGGAGACCCCTCTGATGATATCATTTCTGTATGTTGAGAAAAAAACAAAAATTGACAAAATAATCAGAAACATTTCCAACTTTTTCAGATTTTTCCTTCGGCGTGAAAAAACAGAATTGGGCGACAGGCTCGTACCAGACTTCATCCATTATTTTGATGAGGAAGAAATAAAGAATGAAATAATTCAGTCAAAATTCAGGATTATAGATTATTCAACAAAGGATTACGGGTGTCTGATTGCTGTAATCTAGGAACAAACGGCACGCGGCCAGCGGTCTGTGGTTAGCGGAAGATTGTTTAACCCTTCAATCCTTCAACCTTTCAATAAAAAAAGAGCATCTTCCGACACTCTTTTCATTATATTTTTACCTCGCACCCCGCACCCCGCACCAATCAACTAAATGGCTTATTATCAAACGGACTCGTAAATGGTGTATCAGTTCCCTTGCTTCCGCCGCCCATTGGCATTGGAGGCATAGGAGCTGATTGCATCATTAAATTGATAGATTTATCCAAAAGTATTCGGGATATTTCAGGTCTTGTATATTTCTTTTTAGATAACATTATATTCTTTACAGACTTTAGTTCCAAAGATATAATTCTAAAATATGTTATGCAAAAATAGTCTTTTAATTTAAATTGTCAAATTTTGTTCAGACGTTTTAAAATCAGCATTTATTGAATTTTTCTTTTCCTTTTAAATCTTTACAGATCTTTCGTGCCTGCTATTTCACGATAACTCTGCCTGTATACCTTAACGGAGAAGATGTGAGTTCAATAATAAACAGGCCTGTTTTGCTGCCTGTAGGGAGCCGGATCAGTGAAGATTTACTGAATGACACATTGTTTGAAGTAAACAGGGGCCTTCCCGTAATATCAATAACTTTTACAGAGCCTATGGTACCTTCCCATGCGTCACTTAATAATTCGATATTAAGCATGCCAAATGACTGATAGATATTGAATGGTTTCTCAGGATTTATACTGGTTCCATTTCCGGCGGAAGAAATATTTCTGACAGTCAGTATAAACCTGTCTTTTACGGTTCCTTTAGGGGTTGAAAAGGAATACTTTTGAACATCATTTAGCTTAATGGTTGTATTCTGTAACCGGTCTTTCAGATAAAAAACATAATTATCAAGACCTTCCATCTGGATCTGGTTTATTGCATAAGACCCACTTTCAGGAACCCGGAAAGCAAGAGGGATATCAACGGATGTCTCAGGGAATGGTATTCCATTAATGGCATATTCTTTATCGGACGAGAACGAATAGAATTGCGGACGTGAACCCTCAGAGATCCATTTTCCGGCATCATATTTATAATCAAAATGCATCGTAGCCTCATCATTGAACCAGAAAGCTGTTTCATCAGAAAAAGCTTTATTTCCGAGAGTGAGTCTCAGAACAGGAATAGATTTTTTGGTTTCATTATTACCTGAACTGCCTTTATAATAAGGGGTGGCATTATGTTCTTTTGCACTGGAAAAGTCAATTCCGGCCCCAGCCTCAAGAGCCTGAACAAAAAATCCCTGCAGTGGCGGAATATGTCCGTCAAAGGATCCATAAGGAAGACCCGGACCTCCGGTGATGTAATAATATTCAACGTAATCTTTAAGAAAATAGACGCTATGATCCAGGTTCCCTGTAAATGTTACATTATCCCAGTTTATACCGCAGGTAAGGGAATTGCCGATAAGATTCCATCCGAATTTGACATAATTCAGAGTCTTCTGACCTAAAGTGGTCAATAACGAATTACCCGATAAAGTCACAGTTATTGGAGTGGCGTAGTAATAAGAATATCCATCCTTAACAACAAGGTCAGCAAAATCAGTGGACCACTTAAAGCCCTCAGATTTATCGGTTAAAGTTGTTGCATCGTCATAACGCATAAGGTTATCGCCAAAGGAGCCTATAAAACCGGAAGTTGATTGTTGTGACGGTACTGCAAAATAATGCCATCTGTACATGCCTGATCCCGTTCCCCCGGCTTCTCCCCCAGTCATGTAGATCTCAGAGTTGACAGTACCTGACGAACCTGCGTAGGTGGCCAGCAGCAGCGAAAACATGCCGGTGTCGTCAGACTTCAGATTAAGAGTTCCGTTATTTGTCAAAGTTCCGGTGACTGAAGCTTCTCCCAATGGATTAATTGTAAGTGATGCGCCTGATTCGATAGTCATGTTATTGCATTCAGCAAGGGGCGTGGTTGAAACAACCGGTTGATAGTCAGGTCCGGAAGGAATGATTACAGTGGTTGTTGAGGTTGGAACTCCTCCGATCCAGTTTGAAGCCGTGTTCCAGTCAGAGCTTGTACCTCCCAGCCATGTGCCCGCAGGCGGCTGATTATTCACGATACCTGTCGTTGCCTCAAAATAGGTGTCGTTTTTGTAAGTAGCAGTTGAGCTGGAACTACCATAGGTACCGCTCGCCTGACCAGCACCACCAATAGAAAATGAACTTGTCAGATGTGTGAAAGTACCAAGGTTTGCCTTTGAACCTGCGGTGATTGAAAAATTATTAATTGTGCGGGCAGCATTAAAGGTCACTGCTCCGCCGGAATTGTCGAAAACCACACTGTTGGCTGATGCAGGAAGACCATCACCGGTATTTTGTACCGTGGAGCCATTGTAAATATAATTTGCACCGGCATTAAAACTACGTGTATCTGTTACCTTTATATTTCCTCCGAGCGAGCCGCCTGTACCAACCGTTATGCCGTACCTGTCAGTAATGCCCAGTGTGGCACCTGACGAAAGAGTAAATGTACCGCTGCTGCCGGTTATATGAGTAGGATTCGCTGCGGTTCCCATCTGCAGGTAAGCTCCGCCTGCAACGGTGAAATCGATTGTATTGGCAAAAGTGCCACCTGAAATATAAGTCTGCATCTGACCGCTGCCGTTAAAAGTTACAGAGCCCCTGCCAGATGATGATTCCGTAATGGTCCCTCCCGTGAATGAGAAATTACCGGCAACATTCATGGAAGCAACAGCGCTGCTTGAAGCACCACTGTTAAGATCGAATATGCCAGCAGTCTGGAAATAGTTGCCGGTTACGGTCAATGTATATGGATTATTGCTGTCGGTTATTGAAAGCTCTCCGGTACCTGTCCCTGACAGCCTGAAATCGCCCTGCACACTTGCATTGCTGTTCATAACGGCAGTACCTGTCTGCGAACTGCAATTCCAGGTAAAGTTGCCAAAGTTCTGTCCAAAACCTGACGGAGCTGAGTCGGTGATCCCGGTAACCAGGCACAGTGAATTCGCATCCCATGTGGCAGCAGGGATTGAACCGCCATTCCCGGCATGCCGGTATTCTGAACCGCTGTTAAATGTTAATACACCAGAAGTTGCAACAGTACCTTCATTTAAAAGGGTTCCATTTACACTGCAGTCAATTTCATCAGTGCCATCGGCAATGGTCAGAGTTATACCCGGATTTACCGAGACCTGCGCACCTGTCTCGATAACAACATGATCAACAATTACTGCTTCCGCCACATCAATCGTATGTCCATTCCGGATAGTGATTACACCACTTGTTGAAGAAGGGGAAGAACCAGCTGTAACCCACGAACCGGCAGTGTATGTCTGCCAGATATCGGGTGTCGCCCAGCTGCCGGATCCATTGGAGCGGTAATCATTGGTTACGGCACTTTCAGCTCCTGTTAACTGGCTGCCTCGTGCAGGATTTGTAAGAAGGTAAAATTCCATTCCAGGAGGACCGCTGAATTCATATACTGCCACATGATAGGTTGTATTTGCATCAAGATTGAAGACAGCTGTATTATAACCTGAACCATTATATACTACATAATTCCCGGTCCCGATCTGTGTTCCGCTACCGAAAAGATCACTGGCTGTATAAGTGGTTCCATTAACCGGATCACTGTCTACTGCACTTCCTGCTTTTACAAGAACCAAACGATTTGTTCCGTTGCCGGATGTCCAGTTTATTGTAAATGAGGATGGAGTAACATCACTGAAAGTAATATTTGAAGTCTGTATTGTCGGAGGAGGAGGAGTCTCGTAGTTAAGGCTGAGCGCTGTCATCGAAGCCAGGGCAATGTCGTTGAAAGAGGTTGAGGACACATCTGTAGTGTTTGAATTTGGTATGCTTCGGTTAGCTACACCGTTTCTTATACTGGCGCCCGTAAATCCGGTTTTGAAAAGAGCCGTTGAATCCCTTACCATCGTCCAGTTTGTTGCATATGTAATTGTGCGGAGAGTGTTTTGTTGTGGATTATAACTATTTACTACTTCGACAGCCTGATTATAAGCATTTATTGTCAAAGCCGTTCCGAATGAAAAACTTGACACCTGAGTAGTCGCCCCGCTGTTGTACGATCGTGTGTTTGTCAACGGAGATGTCTGGTTAACGTAATCGAAAACAGTTGCCCAGATATCAGTATTACACAAAGCTGCCCCTCCTGCACTAACAGTGGCCGATAATGTTGAATTAGTTGTGGCATCGAGCCCGGCTTCATTCAGATAATATAATGCAGTATGCTGCCGGACAGTAGCTGTACCCATATCCCCGTCTGCCAAAGTAAGTGTCTGTCCTCCGTAAGACAATGTTACGGTTATCTGGCCTGCCGTCCATTTTGAAGATGAAACGGCAACAACCAGAACGCGGTTTGAATTGCTTCCTGTCGGAACTGAATAAGTCAGATTCACCTGACTTTGGGAAGTGCCATGGTAAACATTGGACCAGTTTTTAATTGTGGCAACCTGTGCGGAAACCATACTCAACTGTAACATTAATACGGCTATCACAATCAAAAGCGATTTGACAGTCAGTCTTGTTTTACTCATAATAGGTTGCATTTTTGTATGTTTAAATGGAGCGGTTCCGGCGGGATAAGGATAACCGGTATTTTTATCTGCAATGAATGAGTGCATTTGTCTCATTTTGTATATTTTAACGGCAAAATAGCATCAATTATTATGTTATTGCAAATAACATGTTTCACAAATATAAAACTATTGTTCAAATAAAAGCTTAAAAACAGCCGGAGAAATTTAGTTTGTTCAGGAAAGGTCAAAGCTCAAAACGCGGAACCTTAAAATAAAAATTTAAGATCCGGAAAGCTGATCGCTGACAGCTGATATTACGAAGAGCAGGATTGATGCGGAGTCTGATCGTCTCCTTCATCATCCCTGCTCAATCATTAAATTTCAATTCCAGTTAATTTCAGGAATCATTTCCTATGTAAATACTTAATATTTTAGTCCAAAGTAATCCATTACCTGGTAGTAGTTATCTATATCAACACCAGCCTCTTTCAGCTTTGACAGAATGTTATCCCCTGCAGATACACCCTTGGAGCCGGTAACTGTTTTATCTGTGATCAGCATAAACCTGTATTCTTCCACTGCGCCGGTCGGATCCAGCACTCCGCCTGTCTGAAATGCGTACAGGGTTATTGTATTGGGCGAATAAGTATGCACAATATATTGTCTGACAGTTCCATCAACATCTTCCCACGTCAATGGCAGATGAAACCATTCTTCCATCATAAAACAGTATCCCAGAACAGTTCCATGATTTATAATGTTGTCATTTACTGCACTGTTTGTCAGAGCAAAAACATTGGAAGGGCGTCCCAGGTATTCTCCTTCGACCCAGGTAATGCCTGCACCCGGCAGATTAATAATTGTTACATTGGCGTTTCCGTCTTTTCCGTTCTGCCCTGCAGCGCCTGCAGCGCCTGTAGCGCCTGTAGCACCTGTAGCACCTGTGGCGCCTGTGGTACCTGTGGCACCTGTGGCACCTGTTTCACCGGGATCACCTTTAGGACCTTCACAGGAAACTATTCCGGCAAGAGCAAGAAGAAGTACCAGATTTCTAAGATTAGCAGCAGTTTTTTTCACAGCTTTAAAATTTTAGTTAATTAATAATTAAAAGTTATTTTTCAGTATGTTGGATATTATTATTTCAGACATTTTACAACCAGATTCTTTATCAAATTTACGATAAAAAACTAAATATTAATTTTGTTAAACAAACCTAATAGTAAACAGGGTCATTGACCAGATATAAACGGCCCTTGTTTCTTTATATTTCATGGATTTGCATGATAATTATCTGATATTTTCTTTTTTACACTTTCATGCTTTTCCTCCAATCAGCCACAAGATCTTCCCAACTCTGGGCAAATAATGAAGCATTGCTTTAAATGCACTGCACTTATACCGGTTCTTCATCCATTTCAGGGTAGGGAAAATATCACCAATAATAAACCTCCATCTGAATTTTACAGGTATAGAAGTTACACCAGCTTTATATGCTGTTTTAATGTACTTTGGTTTATCATTCTGAGAAGGATTTAATATATGAAGATCCGGAATATTGATTGCGCTCCCTTTATTAAGAAGCATAATATCTGCATATAACCTCAATTGCTGATCGCCTCCCAATGCATGCTTCTCGAAATGGTTAATAAGATACACCAGCTGTGTTTTTTTGGTTAGAACCCATGCTTTTGTATCACCAATAAGTATTTCTTCGGTGTCGTCTATTGGATCATAAAAGTTCTTACCATCTGAAACCTTCCGGTCGTACAGTCTATGATGAATCTCAATTGCATATCCGTCTTTGTATAAACTGGGCAGATGTTTTCCTATGTCACATAGAATTCTTTTATGCAATGATGATTTGATCAACCCATGAGTAAATCCTTCATTTTGTAACAGATACCATGCTTTAAGTGCGTCTTCACGTTTTACTAGAATATCGTTGTCGTTCATCTGCCGCAGACCTTTGGCCCCGTATAAAGTATGTTCCAAAGCCATCCCCTTTAGAAGGACATATTTTATTCCTGCATTTGTAAGTACTGTATTAACCTCTTTCCATCGTTCTGTCAGCCAGGTATTACGTATCATGCTTTTCAAACGGCCATTGTCAAGGGTAGTCATGACATCTTCAGGAATCTTTTTTTCAATTCTTGCTTCCCTGATATTATATGCGGCCAGTGCAATTATTCCATGTGCATTTATCAGGTTAACCATCTTATGCCAGTCCTGAACTTCTTCAAACAGATCAGACAAGATTCCCCTGTTTTTTTCCTCAAATGGATACCGGCATAAAAGAAGCAAAAGCTCTTTAAGATGGTCAAAACTGATTTCTCTATCTGGCATGATGTCAGGTCTATAATTAAATCAGGGCTAAGGTAAGGTATTTTATATTAAATATTGTTTATAAGATGATAAGTAGAAATGTTGAGAAGACTGACCTGCGGCTCGCGGCTTGAGGTTCGCGGCAATTAATTTTTTGCCGCACGCCTCATGCCTCACACCGCCCAGGATGGGATTATCGTTTTAATCCTCTCGGCGCCTTATGATATCCTTTCGTTACCATGCCATTATAGTATTTCTCGGCGCATGAGGAATAAATCACAACTGATAAAACTATCAGTATCAGGATAACTATATTTTTCTTTCTCATGAAATTGACTGACAGGAAAGGATGTTGAATGCAATAAATCCATAACGGGAATTGTCGGTCTTTATTACGATAATTCTGTACCGGATAAATTAGGTGTGCGGCTAGCGGCACGAAGCTCAATCCATGTCTTTTTGTCGATGTTTATTTCTCGCAGACCTGCCTTCTGGCAGTCAGATTTTCGCGGATTTATTAATCCCGCACTGGGCCGAGCGTTAAAGAGGCTTTCTCAAAAGGGCACCCTCTTTTTTTGTGGATTATGTTCATTTCTTTTGTTCGTCCAAAAGAAATGAACCAAAGATAAGGGCGCCGAAAATGGCATTTTCGGATTGCCCTCCCGCCGTTTCAAGTTAAAGTTGGTTATGTGTTGTTGGATTTGGACGAACAAAGAAAGAAAAGAAAGAAAAAAAATTTTGGAGGGGCAAAAG
>Ga0326726_10002584_pt1 | contig 16593 bp, 13 predicted proteins | sample MHFenrmetagenome_2_FD_207603 | JGI IMG/M metagenome (GOLD analysis project Ga0326726, IMG submission 207603) | Lab enriched peat soil microbial communities from Michigan Hollow, Ithaca, NY, United States - MHF15MN | ecosystem: Environmental > Terrestrial > Soil > Wetlands > Peat | place: USA... | reverse complement strand
CCCAGAGCGTGGCCCGGTGGATGAAAAGAATGGGCCGGGAGATGGGGGAGGAGGCCGGCGAGGGCCTTGACGAGGACCTCGACCAGGCCATGGACGACGCCGCCAGGGCCAAAGAGGCCGGCGAGGACGGCGAGTCCGGCGGCGGTGAAGGAGAAGACCTGTGACCGAGATCCTGTTGTTCGCGGGCGGCGTCGTCTTCGGCGCCCTGGTCGTTGGGATCGCTCACATGCTGCGCAAGAAAGATACCCGGGAGATCGCCCGGGCCCTGGTCAGCGAGACCGAAGCCCAGAAGGTCCAGGACCTCGAGACCCTTCTCGGCCGGGTCCGGGACAGCTTCGGCCGCTTGTCCCAGGACGCCCTCAAAGCCAGCACCGAGGAGCTGCTCAATCTGGCCAAGGAGAAACTGGACGGCCGGGTCCACCTCGGCGAGAAGGACCTCGAAGCGAAGAAGCAGCTCATCGACCAGAACCTGTCCACGATGAAGCTCGACATCCACAAGATGCAGGAGCTGGTCGCGAGGTTCGAGAGCGAACGGGCCCATCAGTACGGCCAGCTCGACGCCCAGCTGAAGACGGCGGCCCGGGAGACCTCCCGCCTCCAGGACACGGCCGACCACCTGCGTCAGGCCCTGGTCAGCACCAAGGCCCGCGGCCAGTGGGGCGAGCGCATGGCCGAGGACGTCCTGAGGCTGGCTGGCTTCGTCGAGGGCGTAAATTACATCAAGCAGAAGGTCCTGGACATGGCCGCTTCGCGACCGGACTACACCTTCTGGCTGCCCCAGGGCCTGAAGGTCAACATGGACGTCAAGTTCCCTCTCAATAGCTATCTTCGTTATCTCGAAGCCGACAACGACGCGGCCTGCGAGAGCCATAGGGCCCAGTTCCTCCGCGACGTCCGGACCCGGATCAAGGAGGTCACGACCCGGGACTACATCAATCCGGAGGAAAAGACGCTCGACTACGTCCTCGTCTTCATCCCGAACGAACAGGTCTACGCCTTCATCAACGAGAACGACCCGGAGATCATGGACGAGGCCCTGAAGGCCAAGGTCATTCTCTGCTCGCCCTTCACGCTGTTCGCGATCCTGGCCATCATCCGGCAGTCGCTCGACAATTTCAGCATGGAGAAGACGGCCGGCGAGATCCTGGGCCTGGTCAAGAACTTCAAGAAAGAATGGGAACGGTTCGGGGAATGCATGGCCAAGATGGGGGAGAAGCTCGACGGCGCCCGCGACGAGTTCCGTAAGATGACGACGACCCGTCAGGGCAAGCTGGACAGGTCCATCCAGAAGATCGAGGACCTGCAGCAGCTCAAGGGCCTGGCCGAGGTCGAGGCCCTCGAGGCCGAAGCGGAGGTCATCGCGATCGAGGACGGAGAGCCCAAAGACAAGCCCGATTGAACGACCGCCCGGTCAGGGACGCGGCCCGAAGATGGCAGTCCCGATGCGGACCAAGGTCGCCCCTTCTTGGATGGCCACGCGCCAGGAATGCGACATGCCCATGGACAGGTGCCGCATCTCGACGCCCGCGATGGCCGCGGACTTGAGCGCCTCGAAAACCCGCCGGGTTTCCACGAAATAGGGCCGCGAATCCTCAGGGGCGCCCTCGAAGGGCCCCATGGTCATCAGGCCCAGGACATGCAGGCGGGGTAGGGCCGCCAGCGACCGGACCAGGCCCTCGGCGTCCTCCGGCATGACTCCGGTCTTTTGCGGCTCCCGGCCGCTGTTGATCTCGACCAAGACGTCCATCGTCTTTCCCGCCGCCGCGGCCCGCTTGTCGAGCTCCTGCCCGAGCCCGATCGAATCGACCGTCTCGACGAGGTCGAAGATCTCGACGGCCTTCCTGGCCTTGTTCGTCTGGAGATGGCCGATGAGATGCCAGCGGGCCCGCCGGCCGACGGCCGGGAAGATCGCGGCCCCCTCCTGCACGTAGTTCTCGCCGATCGTCCGGACCCCGGCCTCGACGGCCTCGAGCACCTCGGCCGCGGTGCGCGTCTTGGCCGCGGCGACGAGCTCGACTCCGGGGGGAAGCTCGGCCAGGATGGCCTTGACGTTGGAGGCGATCGTTCCGTTCATGGCGTCCATCTTATCAAAGATGGGGCCAGACCTAAACCTTTTCACTTTTCGCTGGCGGCAAGATCGAATGTTGGCATGTCCGCCGCCCGGCTCGAAGTTAAAAGGTTTAGGTCTGACCCCGTCTTGCGATATAATCGGCGATACAGGGGAGAGGCCCATGACCATCCGCGAAGAGCTGGAGAAGACCGAAGAGCAGATCCTGTCGCCCAAGGCCAGCCTGAGCGCCCGCACCAAGGGCCGCGTCCGGCCCGAGGCCGCGCACGTCCTGCGCACGGACTTCCAGCGCGACCGCGACCGGATCATCCACTCCAAGTCGTTCCGCCGGCTCAAGCACAAGACCCAGGTCTTCCTGTCGCCGTTCGGCGACCATTACCGGACCCGGCTGACCCATTGCCTGGAGGTCTCGCAGATCGCCCGGACGATCGCCAAGGCCCTGCGGCTCAACGAGGACCTGACCGAGGCCATCGCCCTGGGCCACGACCTCGGCCACACGCCGTTCGGGCACGCCGGGGAACAGACGCTGCGCCAGCTGCTGCCGCACGGCTTTCATCACGCCGACCAAAGCCTGCGCGTCGTCGAGAAGCTCGAGTACGAGGGCAAGGGCCTCAACCTGACCTTCGAGGTCCGGGACGGCATCCAGCGGCACTCCAAGGGCCGTGGCGAGATCTTCGACGAGGACGTCGAGGACATGCCCTCGACGCTCGAAGGCCAGGTCGTGCGCGTTTCCGATGTCATCGCCTACGTCAATCACGACATCGACGACGCCTTGCGGGCCGGCATCATCAAGGACGAGGACATCCCGCCCGGCCTGGTCAAGATCCTGGGCAAGTGGCACGCCACGCGCATCGACCGGATGGTCATGGACGTCGTCGAGGCCAGCCTGGCCGCGGGGCTCGAGCGGATCGCCATGAGCGACCGGATCATGAAGGCCGTCGTCGAGCTTCGGGAGTTTCTCTACCAGAACGTCTATTTCAATTCGGCGGCCCGCGACGAGCTGCGCAAGACCGAGAAGATCATCAAGGACCTCTTCGGCTATATCATGGAGCGTCCCGCCGATTATATCCGGCCCTATCCGGCCGGCGACCCGGTCATCGTTCGGGTGGGCGACTTCATCGCCGGCATGACCGACCGCTACGCCATGGCCCTCTACGAGCAGATCTTCTTGCCCAAGGCCTGGCCGATCCTATGAGGGCGCGCACCATGTCCGCCTCCCTCTGCCGGGCGAAGCTCGCGGCGTTTTGGTGCGCCGGGACATTGGCTCTTTCGGCCGGGACGGCCTGCCGGCGGCCGATGCTGGAACCTTACCTTGGTGCGGCGCTCAAGGCCGGGGCCTGGATCAGGTCGGCCGCGATCCGCACGCCCGAAGGCATGTCCTGGCCGGCCGTTCCGGCCGACCCGAAGTCCGTGGGCCTGGACCTCTACAGCGGCATCCCGGGCGTGGTCCTGTTCGACCTGCAGGCCTATTTCGCGACGGGGACCGAGACGTTCCTTTCCGATGCCAAGGCCGGCGCCGATTATCTTCTGTCAAAGGCCGCGTCGGTCGAAGGCATGGGCCTCTACGAAGGCCTCTCCGGGATCGGTTTCTGCCTCGCGGAGACCTTCAAGGCGTCCCAGGACGATAGGTATCGCCGCGGGTTCCTCGATATCCTGGCGCGGGTCGCTTCGTCGGCCAGGTCCGCGGGTCAAGGGGTCGAATGGAGCTCGACGACGGACATCATTAGCGGGGCCGCAGGCACCGGGCTCTTTCTGATCTATGCGTTCCATGAAACCGGCGACCACGCCTGGCTGGACCTGGCCGCGCGGGCCGGCTCGCGGCTCATCGAGCTCGGACGTCCCGAGAACGGCGGCCTCAAGTGGGCCATGGACCCGGATTTCCCGCGCCTCATGCCGAATTTCTCCCACGGCACGGCCGGCATCGCCTATTTCTTGGCGGCTCTCTATCGCGAGACCCGGCGGCGGGAATTCCTGGACGCCGCTCTGGCCGGGGCCAAGTATCTAATGTCCGTGGCCAAGACCGACGCGGAGAGCTGCCTCGTCTTCCATGACGAACCCGACAACAAGGACCTCTATTATCTCGGCTGGTGCCACGGACCCGTCGGCACGGCCCGGCTCTTCGTCCTTCTGGCGCGGGTCACGGGAGACAGGACTTGGCTGGCGTGGGTCCGCAGGTCCGCCAACGGCCTCCTGAAAAGCGGCATCCCGGAACACGAAACGCCGGGCTTCTGGAACAACGCCGGCATCTGTTGCGGCCTGGCCGGCGTCGGCGAGTTCTTTCTGGACCTCTACAAGGAGTTGGGGGACAAGGCCGACCTCGCGTTCTCCGAGCGCGTCGCTGCGCGCCTCTTGGCCAAGGCCACGGAGAAGGACGGCCGCATGTTCTGGGTCCAGGCCGAGCACCGCACCCGGCCTGACTTTCTTCTGGCCCAGACCGGCTACATGCAGGGCGCGGCCGGGATCGGGACCTATCTCCTGCGGCTGGCCGCTCTCCGCCGGCCGGTGGGGCGGCGCATCAGCTTTCCCGATACGCCCTTCACGCGCTGATCCGGGCCTTCCCGCCGCTTTGCCCGACCTCCGTTTCATGCTATCATGACCGCGTCGATGATGATGTCCCAGCCCCGCTGAGGAGGACCTCCCAATGGCGAGAATCGACGACCTCCGCAAGATCGCTACCCGCCTGCGCGTTCACTGTCTGCGCATGACCACGGCCGCGGGCTCCGGCCACCCGACATCCTGCCTGTCGGCGGCGGACATCGCCGCCTGCCTGTTCTTCTCCGAGATGCGCTGGAACACGACCGATCCGCACGACCCGGCGAACGATGAGTTCGTCCTGTCCAAAGGCCACGCCGCGCCGCTCCTTTGGGCCGCCTATGCCGAGGCCGGGCTCATCCCCCTCGCGAGCCTGCTCGACCTGCGCAAGATCACGAGCGACCTCGAGGGCCACCCCACGCCGCGCATGCCGTGGGTCAAGGCCGCGACGGGCTCGCTCGGCCAGGGACTTTCGGTCGGCGCCGGGATGGCCATCGCCCAGCGCCTCGACAAGTCGCCCGCCCGCACGTTCGTGCTCATGGGCGACGGCGAATGCGCCGAAGGCCAGGTCTGGGAGGCGGCGGCCGACGCCGGCCTGTGGAAGCTCCGCAACCTCATCGCCATTGTCGACGTCAATCGGCTCGGCCAGTCGGGTCCGACCATGCATCAGCACGACCTGGCCGCCCTGGCCCGCAAGTTCCGGGCCTTTGGCTGGGACCCCCTCATCATCGATGGCCACAAGATCGACAAGATCCTGGCCGCGCTCAAGCTGGCCGGCAAGAAAGGCCTGCCCACGGTCATCCTGGCCCGGACGATCAAGGGCAAGGGCGTGAGCTTCGTCGAGGACAAGAACGGCTGGCATGGCAGGCCCCTAAAGATTGACGAGCTGGCCCGGGCCCTCGAAGAGATAGGGTCCCTGACGGACGTCGATTCCCACAAGCTCGTCCGTCCGGCCCGGCCTTTCAAGAAGAAGGCCGTCGCCGCCCCCGTCGCCATTCCCAAGGCCGCATACACGGAAAAGACGGCGACGCGTCTGGCCTACGGCAACGCCCTGCTCAAGCTCGGGGAGACGAACCCGCTCGTGATCGCCATCGACGGCGACGTCAAGAACTCGACCTACGCGGACAAGTTCTTCGACGTCTTGCCCGGCCGGTCCTTCGAAGCGTTCATCGACGAGCAGAACATGATCAGCCTGGGCGTCGGCTTGGCGGCCAAAGGCTATATCCCGTTCGTGGCCACTTTCGCGGCCTTCCTGTCGCGGGCCCACGATCAGATCCGCATGGCGGCCTATTCGTTCTCGAACCTCAAGGTTTGCGGCTCGCATGTCGGGGTCAGCATCGGCGAAGACGGCCCGTCCCAAATGGGCCTCGAGGACCTGGCCATGTTCCGGCCCATCCCGGGCTGCGTCGTCCTTTACCCGAGCGACGCGGTCTCCTCCGAGGCTTGCGTCGCCGCGGCCGCGGCGCACAGGGGCCTTTGCTATATCCGGACCTCGCGCCCGGCGACCCCGATCCTTTACGGAGCCGGGGAGACCTTCCCCATCGGCGGCTCCAAGGTCCTGCGCAAGAGCGGCACCGACGCGGTGACGGTCATCGCGGCCGGGATCACGGTGCACGAGGCGCTCAAGGCCTTCGACCTGTTGGCCAAAGAGGGCCTCGGCCTGCGCGTCATCGACGCCTATTCGGTCGCCCCGCTCGACGTCGAGACCATCGGCCGCGAGGTGGCCGAGACGGGCGGCCGGGCCGTCATCGTGGAGGACCATTATCCAGCCGGCGGATTGGGCGAGGCCGTGATCGGCAGCCTGGCCGGCCGGGCCTCCGTCAGGCACCTCTGCATCCGCGAGCTGCCGCGCTCGGGCAAGCCCGACGAGCTCCTGGAGCGATACGGCATCAGCGCCTCGCACATCGTCCGCGTGGCCAAGGAGATGCTGGGCCGTTGAGATCCCGCTCCATTCCGGCGGCCGCGCTCCTGGCGCTCGCCGTCCTGAGCGCGGGCCTGCTCCTGGCCCAGCGCCCGGCCGGCCCCTGGGCCGCGGAAGCCCTTCGCGGCACGGTCGTCTCGGTCGTCGACGGCGATACCATCAAAGTGCGTCTGGAGGGCCGTCCGGACGAGAAGGTCCGGCTCATCGGCGTCGACAGCCCCGAGCTCGACGATGCCCGCGAAAGCGTCCGGTTCATGGCCTTCCTGGCCAAGCGCTTCGCCTTCTCCCGGCTCTATCAGGCCCGGGTCGATCTGATGCCGGGACCGGAGACCCGGGATTCCTACGGCCGGCTGCTGGCCTTCGTCCGGACGGCGGACGGCGGGATCTTCAACCTGGCGCTTGTCCGCGAAGGCTATGCCACGGCTTTCCTCAAGTTCCCCTTCGACGAGACGCTGCGGCGGGAGCTCAAGGCCGCCGAAAGCGAGGCCCGGCAGGCTGGCCGCGGCCTTTGGGCGAGAGAGCCCTACCCCGTCGTCTCCGCGACCGAGGCCGGGCGGCATGTCGGCGAGGTCTTGACCGTTCGTTTCCGCTGCCTCCGGTCGTTCAAGCGCGGCGGGTTCTGCCTCCTCGAGGCCGACGGGGCCGCCTTCGACGCCGCCGTTCCCCTCGAGGTCTTCCGGGTGCTCCCGGGGCCTCTGGATTTTGCCGGCCGGACGATCGAGGCGACCGGGCTCGTCGAGACCTACAAGGGACGTCCCCAGATCATGATCGGAGTGCCGATCCAGCTCAAGCGCATCGATTGACAAAGGAGTCCGCCATGACCAGCCCCATCACGACGGCCATCCGGGCCGGGATCGAGGCCGCGGTCGGCGCCGCGAACGTTTTTTCCGACCCGGACCGGACCTTCGATTACGGCCACGACGAGTTCTCGATGAAGGAGATCGCCCATGAGCCGGACCTCGTCGTCCGTCCGGGCACGACGGCGGAGGTCGCGTCCGTCATGACGATCGCCAACGCGAACCGCATCCCCGTCACTCCCAGGGGAGGGGCCACGGGTCTATGCGGCGGCTGCGTGCCGGTCTGCGGCGGGATCGTCCTGTCCCTGGAGCGGATGGCCCGGGTCCTGGAGGTCGATATCGACAATCAGATGGCCGTGACCGAGGCCGGCGTCCGGCTCTCGGATTTCGCCAAGGCCGTCGAGGACGCCGGGCTGTACTTCCCGCCCCACCCCGGCGACGAAAGCGCCATGATGGGCGGGCTCGTGGCCACCAACGCGGGCGGCAGCCGGGCGGTCAAGTACGGCACCATCCGCAACTACGTCCGCGGCCTGGAGATGGTGACGCCGGCCGGCGACATCCTCCGGCTCGGCGGCAAGCTCGAGAAGTCGAGCACGGGCTACAACCTCATGCACCTCGTCATCGGCTCGGAAGGCACGCTCGGCGTCGTCACCCGGGTGATCCTCCATCTCATGGCCCGGCCGGGCCTCATGCGTTCCCTGGTGGTGCCGTTCGAAGCGCTCGAGCCGGCCCTCGAGACCGTGCCCCTGATCATGAAGCGGGGCATCGTGCCGCTGGCTGTCGAGTTCCTCGAGGTCGAGCCCATCACCTTGACCGAGGAACACATCCACAAGAAGTGGCCGACTAAGCTCGGCACGACCCACCTGCTCATCATCCTCGACGCCTCGACCGACGACGAAATGGACCGGCTGTCGCAGGGGGTGGCCGAGGTCTGCTGCGAGAAAGGGGCCATCGACGTCTTCATCGCCGACACGCCCAGCAAGCAGGACGAGGTCCTGGCCATCCGCTCCAAGATCTACGACGCCATCAAGGCCGGCACGGTCGAGATCCTGGACATCGCCGTGCCCCGGGCCGAGGTGGCCGGACACGTGCGGAAGGTCCGCGAGGTGGCCGCCAAGTACGATATCTGGCTGCCGACCTTCGGCCACGCCGCCGACGGCAACGTCCACACTCACATCATGAAGGTCCGCTACGAAGGCGGGGCCATGGTGCCGGTGCCCGAGAGCGAGTGGCGGCCCAAGGCCGACCCGGTGCGGCAGGAGCTCTTCCGCGACTGCAAGGCCCGCGGCGGCGTCATCTCCGGGGAGCATGGCATCGGCCTGGTCAAGAAGCCCTATCTCTCGATCGTCCTCGACGAACGGGAGATCGACCTCATGCGGGGCATCAAACGGGCCTTCGATCCCCGGGGGATCATGAACCCCGGGAAGATATTTGACTGACGATTCCCTCGCCCGGCGGACGCTTTCCTGATCGGCTTGGCAGCCACCCCGCGCAGGGGTGTTCCTGGAGGAGGCCGTGGGAGGGCGGAGCGGGCACGGATGGCAAAGAGGGACAGCCCCGCTTAGGAGAGACAGTCCCTCTTTGACAGAGCGAAGCCCGGAGGCGAAGCGAGCCGGCTCGCCGGGCCGGCGAGCGGCCGACGGAAGGAATACTCCGAGCGTAGCAGGGTGAGCTGCCGGGCCGAGTGGTCCGAGTTTGCCCCCCGCTAGGATTCGTGCTATGAATAGGTAACGGGGCGCTGGAAATCCTGGATTCGGGAGGACACGCATGGTCGAACGGATCACCGAGATCTATGTCATCCTGGAGAACAAGCCGTCTCAGCTGGGGGACCTCTGCAGCTTCCTGGCCGAGAACGAGATCAACATCGACGCCATCGGCGTCTTCCATGACACGGCCAAGCTCGTCGTCCAGCAGCTCAACAAGGCCGTCAAGCTGCTGGCCAAGCTCAACTACACGACCGAGTTGCGGGACGTGCTCAAGGTCGACCTCGAGAACCGGCCCGGCTCGCTGGCCGATGTGACGACCAAGCTGGGCGAAGAGGGCATCAACATCGAATACTGCTACGGCACGCTGTCGAAAAAGGGCAACGGCGTGTCGGTCGTCTTAGACGTTTCGAACATCGAACGGGCCTGCCAGATCCTCGGCGCCTAGGGCGCCATGCCGGACAGGCCCGAGGTCGTTGTCATCGGGGCCGGCGCCGCCGGCCTCACGGGCGCCATCAGTGCGGCCCGGCGCGGAGCTTCGGTAACGGTTTGCGAGCGCCTTCCCGTTATCGGCAAGAAGCTCCTGGCCACAGGCGGCGGCCGGTGCAATCTGCTGAACGACCGCCTGAAGGCTTCGGCCTTCACTTCGACGGACACCGGCCTCATCGCCTCGGTCCTGGACCGATTCGGGGGTCGGGAGATCCGGTCCTTTTTTGATGGGCTCGGCCTGCGCCTGCAGACCGACGAGGCCGGCCGTGTCTATCCGGCCACGAACCAGGCCGCCTCCGTCCTCAAGGTGCTGGAGCTCGAGGTCTCCAGGCTGGGGGTCGGGCTGCGGACGGGCTTCGACGTCGCGCGGATCGAGGCCCGGGAAGGGGGCTTTCGGATCGTGGCCGCGGACGGACGCAGGATCCAAGCCCGCTCCGTCATCCTGACCGGAGGCGGCCGATCGTATCCGGCCCTCGGCTCGAACGGCTCGGCTCACGGTCTTGCGGCAGGCTGTGGTCACCACGTCATCGAGCCCGTGCCGAGCGCCGTGCCGGTCCTGGTCAAAGACCGCTTGTGCCATTTCCTCCAGGGCCAGCGGCTGCGCGTCCGCGCCGAGAGCCGCGTCGGCGGCCGGGCGATGGAGAAGGCCGAGGGCGAGCTGCTGTTCACCCACTACGGATTTTCGGGCCCGGCCATTCTGGACGTCAGCGAGAGCCTGTCGATCGCCCTGAACCGGGACGGCCGGCGGGACGCCTCCGTGGCCGTCGATCTCCTGCCCTTCATGGCCGAGGAGGAAGCCGCCGCCGAGCTCTGCCGCCGGCTCGAGACGGGCTGGGCGCCCAAGGACCTGATCTCCGGGCTGCTGCCGGAGAAGTTCTCCCTGGTCATGCCTCAGCTCATCCGCGAGGCCGCGCCAGGACCGGCCCAGGGCGCTCCTTCGGTGACAGGCCGGCGGCTGGCCGCCTTGCTCAAGGGACGGGATTTCCCGGTCCTCGGCACACGCGGCTGGAACGAGGCCGAGTTCACGTCCGGCGGGATCGACGCCCGGGAGGTGAAGCCGGGGAGCCTGGAATCCAGGCTCAAGAGCGGACTGTACTTTGCCGGCGAGGTCCTCGACGTCCAGGGCGGGCGCGGCGGATTCAACCTGGCCTGGGCCTGGGCCTCCGGGCTCGTAGCGGGCCTCGAAGCGGGGAGTGGCGCGTGAGAGGATCGGGGGAACATGATGGCGGATATCGCTGAATACTACGGGTCGGGGATCGAGGAAGCCAGGCTGAGGACGGGCCCCGGCAAGCTAGAGCTCGTCCGCATCCACGAGCTCTTGACCCGGTTCCTGCCGGCCGCCCCGGCGGACATCGACGATGTCGGCGGCGGGACCGGCGTCCATGCGTTCTGGCTGGCCAAGAAACGTTACCGGGTCCGGCTCCTCGACATCGTGCCCTTGCATATCGAGATGGTCCGGTCGGCCATCGCGGCCGTGGCCGAGCCCCCGCTCGCGGAGACGGTCGTGGGGGACGCCCGTTCCCTGCCCTGGTCGGACGAGAGCGCCGACGCCGAGCTGCTGTTCGGACCCCTCTATCACCTGACCGGACGCGACGACCGTCTGGCCGCGCTCCGGGAGTCCTGGCGGGTCCTTCGTCCCGGCGGCCTGCTGCTCGCGGCGGCGATCAGCCGCTTCGCCTCGGCCTTTGATGGGATCAGGGACGGGTATCTCGCGGATCCGGACTTTGCGGCCATCGTCGAACGGGACTTAGCGGATGGCCAGCATGTGAACCGGACCGGGAAGCCGGAGTACTTCATGGACACCCATTTCCACCATCCCGACGAGCTCGGCGGAGAAGTCGCCAAGGCGGGCTTCGTCCTCGACGGCGTCTATGGCATCGAAGGGCCAGGCTGGCTGGCCCCCGACTTCGAGGCCTGGTGGGACGACCCTTGGCGCAGAGAGCGGCTGCTCCATCTGGCCCGGCGGCTCGAGACCGAACCGGCGCTGGCCGGGATCAGCCCTCACCTCCTAGCCGTGGCGAGAAAACCCTAGGCGCCGCCTCACATTCCCGGATAGAGCAGGGCGTTCAGCAGGAACTTGTACGTCCCGTGGGACTGGGCCCGGTTCTGGCAGCGGATGCCGATGAGGATGATCCGGCCGTCCTTCCACTTCGTGTCGACGACGGCGGCCTTGCGGGCCAGGTACTCCTCGCCGAGGAGCCAGCCGCTCATCAGGATCTCGTCCTCGGGATAGGTGGCCACGACCTTGCGGTCCCATTCATAGCCCGGCGAGAAGGTGTCGAGGGCCAGGCTGTTGACGAACATGGCCGCGGCCTCCTTGGGCATGCCGTAGCCGAGGGGCGTCTCGTTGTCGACGAGTATCCGCAGGATCGAGGTCGGGCAGAAGAACTTGGCCCGGTCGACGCCCGTCAGGGCGTTGCGGGCCGGCGCGCCGAACTCGCTGATAGCGAAATCCACGGCCCCGTTGAGAGTGACCAGGCGTCCGCCCTTCTCGACGAAGGCCTTCAGCGCGTCGACGCCTTCCTGGCCGATGCCGCCCTCGTATTCCGGCGGCGTCGGGCTCATGCGGAACATCCGGGCCATGAACGAGTCGGGGGCCCCGCCCGGCCCGCCGGGTCCGGCCCCGGGCCGGGTGCCCTTGATGGTGTTGGCGTTCTCGTCGGCGAAGATGATGACGTCGAAATTGCCCCGCAGGTCGGGCTTCTGGTCCTTGGTCCCCTTGATGTCGGCATTGTGCAGAGTCTTGTAGGGGATGCCCATGTCGTCGAAAACGTAGCGGGTCCAGCCTTCGTCGGCGTTGCCCCGCCACGACTGGAAGAGCCCTATGCGCGGGAACTTGACCGGGGCCTTGTCGAGGCCCGAGACGTCGTCGACGTCGAGGACGGCCAGGTCGAGCTTGGCGGCCAGGGCCGGCAGGGCCTTCTTCACGGCGTCGGAGTTCTTGACCACGAAGCCGCCGGCCGCGAGATCGTGCCCCTTGACGGCGGCCTTGGCCTTGGTCCGCCAGACCTCGGCGCCGTCCTTCAGGAGGGCCATGGCCATGGCGTACGAGGCATTGACCCGGGCATCGAGGATGAAGTACGCGCTCTTGCCCTGGGCCGGGACCTTGGGGTAGGGGATGGCCTCGAGGCGCTCGAGCTTGGCCTCGAACGGCTCGACGATCTTATCGCAGAGGACGCCCATCTGGAGGGGCAGGGTCCAGGCGGCGTTGTCGTACGGCGGAACCGGCGGGCCGCCGGGATACTGCCGCATGTCGGGGTATTTCTGCTTGTCGAGGAGGGCCCAGGCGAAGGTCCGGTAGGGCTGAGCGGTTTTGACCACGAACGAGCCGGCCGTATAGAACCGGCCGCCGGCGACGAAATCGGCCTTGGCCTGGTGGATCTCGACGCCGCCCGTCTTCAGGACCTCGAGCATCTTGAGCATCGTCGGGTAGTCCCGCTGGACGGCCGGGATGACGAAGGCGGAGGGCTGGTCCCTATCCAGCTTCTCGACGGCGTTCTTGTTCATCTGGTAGAAGTTGAACAGGATGTCCTCCTTGTGGAGGGAGGCCGTCTTGATCAGGCTCTGGGACAGGACGAGCTCGTAGTCGACGATGTCGCGCAGGCGCCACCAGCCGCCGGGCCAGGGGTCGATGAAGTCCATCCGCTTGTCGTAGAACTCCGACTGGAGCTCGTTCGGCTCGATGAAGACGGGGGTCGCCCCGCGGACCGAGGCGGCCTCGCTGAGGCAGCTCAGGACGTTGTGGAGCCAGCCGGTGTCGTCGCAGGCGCCGATCCACCAGGCCGTGTACGAGCGGCCGTTGACGATGCCGCTCATGCCGTGCTTCTGGAGATCATAGCTCATCTCCGTGCCGATGAGGTTGACGCCGCGCCAGACCGAGGCTTGGATGTTGGGGAGCGGCGGGTCCATGAACGGCGGGACGAAGAGACGGGCCCCGTTCGTGCCCTGCTGGTGCTCGTCGAGGTGGATCTGGGGCAGCCAATCCTCGTAGAGGACCTTGGTCACGGCCCGGGTCTCGGGCAGGTTGAACATGTACCAGTCCCGGTTGTTGTCGTGGCCGGCGTAGACGTGGTAGAGCCACGGCATGTTGCCGCCCTCGTACTGCGTGCCGACATATTTCTTGTACCAGTCGACGACCATCTGGTTGCCGTCCGGGTTGTGGGTCGGGACGAGCAGGAAAATGACGTCGTTGAGAACCTTGCCGGCGTCGATGAAGGTCTTGCCGGTGACGAGGTCGTAGGCCAGCTCCATCGACATCTGCGAGGCGGCGATCTCGGTCGAATGGAGCGAGCACGTGATCAGGACGATGGCCTTGCCTTCCCGGGCCAGCTTATGGGCCTCCTCGACGGAGGTCGTGCGGGGGTCGCGGAGCTTGTGCGTGATCTCCTTCCAGCGGTCGAGCTTGGCCAAGTTCTCGGACGTCGAGATCGCGGCCATGACTATGGGCTTCTTGAGGACGGACTCCCCGATCGTGAACAGCTTGATCCGGTTCGATTCCTGGGCCAGCTTCTCGAAATAGCCCTTGATCTGGGTGTAATCGGCCAGCTTGCGGTCCTCGCCGACCTTGAAGCCGAGGAACTTGTCCGGCGGCGTCTGTGCGGCCAGCGTGCCGGCGGCGAAGATAAGGGCGGCGAGCGCCCAGACGATCGGGGTCCTGACGAAGGTTCTTTTCACGGGCGACCTCCTGCGAAAGATCGAAAGAGGTCTATCTAACACCCCCGAGGAAGGACTGTCAAGGCGCGGTCAGGGCGCGGACAAGGTATCGTCCGCGACCAGTAGCATGCCCTGGACCGGAACGCCGTAGGGACAGGCGGCCTCGCAGGGCGCGGCGCAGTCCCGGCACGCCTCGGCCCTCGCCCCCGGGATGGCGGCGTAATAGCCCATGGCTTCTTTCTCGCGACGCTGGCCGACGAAATACTGCTGGTAGCGGAGGATGGTGTTGACCGGGACCCCCTGCGGACAGCTCAGCTCGCAGACGCCGCACGCGTGACGGCAGTACAGGGCGCCGCAGCCCTGGCGATAGGCTTCGAGCCCGGCCCCTTCGGCCGGTGTCAGCCGGGTCCCGGACAAACAGACGACCGCGTTCAGGGCCTCGTACGTTTGGGCCTGCACGCAGGCGGTGTGGACGTTGGGGTTGCCGAGAACAAAACGGATGGCCGCGCTCCGTATCTCCTCCGGGCTGCCCAGATGGTGGGCGGCTATGAAAGTCTGAGCGGCGTCGTACTTCTCTTTGTAGCGTTTGAGCCCGTCGACATAGAGGGGATCGATCTCCTTCTTGTCCTTCTCGAGCCGTTCGACCGTCGACTTGAGGCTGTAGTAGATCGCGACCGGAGCGGTCTTCATCAGAGCGACGCCGATCTTACGGTCGCGGCAGGCCTCCAGGACCTTCTCGGAGTTGTCGCGGCGGAGGAAATTGTAGGCCATCAGGAAGACGTCGAACCGTCCGTCCTCGACCGCGGCGAGCAGGATCTTCTCCATGGTCTCCTCCGGGTCGCGGAACCAGAAGGTGCCGTGCTGGGAGACGCCGACGTGCTTGACGCGGCCTTCGGCCTTGAGCTCGGTCATGGCCGCGTGGAACGCTTCGTCCTTGAGCGTTGCGGCCTTCTCCGGGCAGTGCATCATCAGGCCATCGACGTATTCGGTCTGAAGATCGGCGAGCGACTTGCGGGCCCGTTTGAGATAGCCTTCCTTGGTCTCGCCCGGCGTGGCCTCGAGCTTGGTGGCGATGAAGACCTTTTTGCGGTCCATGGCCGGGATGACCTTGGCCAGCACCCGGTGATGGCCGGGATATTGTTCGGCCGTGTCGAAGTAGTTCATGCCGGACTCGTAGGCGGCCCGGATGACGCCCTCGTCCATGATGAATCCGCACGAGATGTCGGAAACCTGGAAGCCGGTCCGGCCGAGCGTGCGATGGTCCTTGATCTTCGGCGCCTCGTCCGCGGGCGACGGCTCGGCCTGCGGCGGACCCTGCCGGGCCGCCAGGGCCTTTCCGCCGGCCAGCCCGGCGCCGATCGCGCCGAGAGTCGAGGTCTTGATGAACTGTCTGCGTCCCTTGTCCTTCTGGTCCATGATCCCTCCGCTTGGGCTCTGACGTCGCTTCGAGTTTCGGGTAGGATAACGCTATTTCTTGATCCGGTCCAGGCCTTTGAGCATGTCCCGGAGCCTGTCGCCCGGCTTGGGCCGCTACGCTTTGGATGGGACCTAATCGCGCGAAGACCGCAGCAGGAACATGCGCAGCAGCTGGACCGCCGCCATGGCCGTCGAGGCGACATAGGTCAGGGCCGCGGCGCTCAGGACCTTGCGGGTGCCGACCATCTCGTCAGGCGTCAGGAAGCGGCGCTCCTCGAGCAGGGCCAGGGCCCGCCTCGAGGCGTTGAATTCGACGGGTAACGTGACGACCGAAAAGGCCACTGCGCCCGTGAAGAGCAGGATGCCGATGTCCATGAGGATGTTCGCGCCGCCCCGGCTGAAGATGAAGCCGGCGAAGAAGAGCGGGAAGGCCAGGGTTGAGCCGAGGCTGGCGACGGGATAGATGAACGAGCGCACGGCCATCGGCTGGTAGTGGTTGCGGTGCTGGATGGCGTGGCCCGTCTCATGGGCGGCGATGCCGAGGGCGGCGATGGACGTGCTGTCGTGGACGCCCTGGGACAGCCGCAGGACCTTCTTGCGGGGGTCGTAGTGGTCGGTCAGATCGCCGGGGATCTTCTCGATCACGACGTCGCCCGCTCCGGCCGTCTGGAGCAGCTGGTAGGCCGCCTGGGCCCCGGTCAGGCGCGATTGAGAAGCGACCTGGCTGAATGTCCGATAAGCCCCCTTGACCTTGCTCTGGGCGTAGAGGGCCAGGATCAGGGCCGGGATGACCAGCAGGAACGTGGGGTCACGGAATAGCATATCGTTATCTCCTTGGCGCCAAAGTCCATTTTACCGCATTCCTAGGTAAAAGGTATAATAGCCTCGACCGTGCTAGACGGGGAGCTAGCGGTGCCCTGTGGCCCACAATCCGCTCCAGTGGGGTCGAATTCCCTGCCGAGGCTTCCCTCTTTCTGGCCGGTGCCCGGGCACGTGGCGTTGAAGGCCGGGGTC
>Ga0326726_10002583_pt1 | contig 16601 bp, 17 predicted proteins | sample MHFenrmetagenome_2_FD_207603 | JGI IMG/M metagenome (GOLD analysis project Ga0326726, IMG submission 207603) | Lab enriched peat soil microbial communities from Michigan Hollow, Ithaca, NY, United States - MHF15MN | ecosystem: Environmental > Terrestrial > Soil > Wetlands > Peat | place: USA... | reverse complement strand
TGGCACGACCGGTGCAACAGCTCGTTAATGTCGAGCACCGCCGTGGTCTGGCGCGCGATGGTGTTGATCGCCTCCAGTTGCTCCGACTTGCGCTGCTCGGCGGAGTAGAGCTTGGCGTTCTGCAGGGCGATGGAAGCCTGGGTGGAAAACAGCGTCAGCAGGTCAATGGTTTGGACGTCGAAAAAATCTGTCTGCTCGCTCTGGCAGTCGAGCACGCCCACCACCTCGTCGCGCACGATCAGCGGCACCGCCAACTCCGACCTCGTGTTCGGCATGGATCGGACAAAGCGCGGGTCGTTGGCGACGTCGGGCGCGTAGATCGGCCGTTTCAGCTTGGCCGCCGTCCCAATCAGTCCTTTGCCCAGCGGCATCTCCAGCTGCACGCTTTCCTGGTTCCAGCCGGAGTGCGAGCGCACGTGCAGCGTCTGCGTTTCCGGATCGAGCAGCACCACCGCTACGTGCTGAATATGAAAATAGTCGCGCAGGATGGAGAGGATCTGGCTCAACACCTCGTCCAGATCGAAGGTGGAGATCACCGCCTGGCTGGCGTCGTAAAGGATGGCGATTTTCTGCATGCGCTGGCGCCCGAGTGCGCGTGGGGAAGGGATCCCTTCCGGGAGGAAAGGTTAGTTTACCGCATCATTTGCCACCTTCACGCGCCCTTCTTTTTCGCGCTGAACCCAAGCCGTCAGCTATCGGCTTTCAGTTATCAGCCTGCATACGCCCTTCGCCTTCGCTTACGCAGGCGGCTCGGTGCCACACCGCCGCGGGTCGCGGTGAAGCTGGGGCTGATAGCTGAGAGCTGACAGCCGCCTGCTATAGAATCAGCGCTCTGATGGACCAGGTCATCCTCTCCTTCGAAGACGCGCGCCGCCGCGTGGAACAGGCCGCTAGAGGGGTGCGTCCGCCGGAGGTCGAACTCTGCCCACTGCTTCTCTGCGCGGGCGGTGTGCTGGCCGATACGGTAGGTGCCGACCGCGACTTTCCGCCCTTCGCGCGCGCCACTCGCGACGGGTACGCTGTGCGCGCCGCCGATGTCGCCAGCGTCCCGGCGCGGCTGAAGCTGGTCGGAGAAATTCGCGCCGGAGGCCCGCCGCAGTCGCTGGAAATCAAACCCGGGGAAGCCGTCGAAATCATGACTGGCGCGCCCGTCCCCGCCAGCGCCGACGCCGTCGTCATGGTCGAGTACACCTCGCGCACCGGCGAGATGGTTGAAGTTCAGCGCAGTGTCACTGGCGGTGAGAACATCGTTCCCGCCGGCGCCGAGGCCCGGCGCGGCCAGGTCCTGCTCTGCCCCGGCGCGCGACTCACGCCGGCAGCGGTGGCAGTGGCGGGTTCCTGCGGACGTCACCAGCTGCTCGTCTATCGGCGCCCGCAGGTGGCGATTCTCTCCACCGGCGACGAACTGGTGGACATCGCCGCCGAGCCCGCCGCCAACCAGATCCGCAACTCCAACAGCTACTCGCTGGCCGCACAGGTGCACCGTGCCGGCGGCATTCCGGTTGTGCTGCCCATCGCGCCCGACGAGCCGCTACAGTTGCGCCGCCTGGTGCAGGAGGGGCTCGCGAAGGACCTGTTGCTGTTGAGCGGCGGCGTCAGCATGGGCAAGTACGACCTGGTCGAGCCGGTGCTGCACGAACTCGGCGCCGAATTTTTCTTTACCGGAGCCGACATCCAACCCGGCCGTCCCATCGTCTTCGGACGCGCCCCGGCACGCCAGGGCGCGCTCCCGACCTACTTCTTCGGACTTCCGGGAAACCCGGTTTCCACCATGGTCTGCTTCGAATTGTTCGCGCGCGCGATGGTCGAAGCTCTCGGCGGCGCCACCCCACAACCGATGCAATTCACGCAGGCGCGACTGAAGTCCGACGTGAAGGTCAAAACCGGTCTGACGCGCTTCCTCCCGGCCATGCTCTCGGGCGAGTACGGCAGCACGGAAGTCGAACTGGTGAAGTGGCAAGGCTCCGGCGACATGGCCGCCACCGCACGCGCCAACTGCTACCTGGTGGTTCTGCCCGACCGCGAGCGGCTGGCCGCCGGCGACATGGTCTCCATCCTTGTCATCTAAGCCACGTTGAACCATTTGTGTGGTAGCTTTCAGGTTCTCCATCATGGCTAAGAGCCTTTCCCATTACGAGCCATCCGGCCGCGCGAAGATGGTGGACGTCTCGCAAAAGTCCGCCACCCACCGCGAAGCCGAGGCCACCGCTTTCGTGGCCATGTCGCGCGCGGTGGTCAAGGCGCTGGCGAACAATCCCAAGGGTGATCCGCTGGAAGTGGCGCGGGTGGCGGGAATCATGGCGGCGAAGCGCACTTCCGAGCTAATTCCCATGTGCCATCCGTTGCCGCTGAGCGTGGTTGACGTCGAGGCGCACGTGCGGCAGAATGGCGTCGCCATTGCCTCCCGAGTAACCACCACCGCGGTGACCGGCGTCGAGATGGAAGCGCTGGTGGCGGCCAGCGTCGCCGCCCTCACCGTTTACGACATGTGCAAAGCCCTCGACCAGGGCATCGAGATCCGCGAGATCGTGTTGCAGAAGAAATCCGGCGGCAAGAGTGGGCCATGGCGCCGGCCGTCGCAGGACGACGATCGGCGGCGAAAACCGAAGTAACCGTAAGAATCGGTTCGATCGGCGTGAATCAGCGTTAATCTGCAACTAGCAACTCTTCATGCCATCCAACGTCAGAGTCCTGCTGGTAGACGACAATCCCATGATCCTGGGGATGCTGCGGCAGGCGCTCGCCCCCATGGCCATCATCAGCACCGCCAGCGACGGCGGCGACGCCTTGCTGAAGATCGTGGACGAGCCTTTCGACCTCATCGTCAGCGACTACCAGATGACGGGCATGGACGGCCGCGCCCTGTTCGACAGGATCAGGTCGCGCAACGCCACCGCGCGCATTCCCTTCATCCTCATCGCCAACCGGACCGACATCGCCGAAAAGCTCAAGATGCTTCAGGACAACGTCGAGGACTTCATCGAGAAACCGTTCTTCGTCAAGGAGGCGGCGGGGAAGATCAAGCGCATCATCGACAAGATCGCGCTCGAAAAACTGGCCCGCGAAGCGCCCACCGCCGACGGCATCCTGCGCGGCAGCCTGGCGCAGATGAACGTCATTGACCTGCTGCAGTCGCTCGACCTTGGCCACAAGAGCTGCCTGCTCACCCTCACCAACAACGGTGATCGCTGCGAAATTTACTTTCACGACGGCCAGATCAACCACGCCGTCTATGGCGCGCTCCAGGGCGACGAAGCCGTCTTCAAAGTCCTGAGTTGGACCGGCGGCAATTTTCAAGTTGATTTCAACGGTCACAGCGACCAGCAGAGCATCTCCCACTCCACCCAGGGCCTGCTCATGGAAGGTCTCCGCCTGCTCGACGAGTCCGGCAGGGAGGCTGAAGACAACGTCCTGGAAGGGTGAATCCAAGCGCTGATTAGCAATCCCTCGGCCTATCGGTCGTTCAGTCAATCGGTCTGTCCGGCACTCGCTACATCGGCATTTCGCGTCTGAATCCGGGTGACTGATGGACCGATAGACTGAAAGACCGATAGACCGATAGACTGACTGACCGATGCCCTTCACCGCCGCCGTCCTCACCGTCAGCGACACTTCCGCGCAAGGATTACGCGACGACCTTTCCGGCCCTGCGGTGCGCGCCGCGCTCGAGGCCCAAGGTTTCAAAGTGGTCTCCAGCGGCGTGACCAAGGACGACCAGACCAACATCGAAGTCACGCTGATGGACTTGTGCCACCAGGCGCAGCTCGTGATCACCACCGGCGGCACCGGCATCGCGGAACGCGACGTCACCCCGGAAGCCACTCTCTCGATCGCCGACAAGATCGTGGAGGGCATCGCCGAACGCATGCGCTTCGAAGGCGGAAAGAAGACTCCGCTGGCGGCGCTCAGCCGAGGCCTGTGCGCGGTGCGCGGAAAGTCTCTGATCCTCAATCTGCCCGGCAGCCCTACCGCCGCCACCGAATCGCTGGCCGCCGTCATTGATATCCTGCCGCACGCGCTCGAACTGCTCGCCGGAAAGACCCAACACAACGCAACCAAACCCTAACCACAGAGGACACGGAGGGAAAAAAACAAAATCTTTCTCACCTTCGATTTGTGATTGCGCCGCGACTCTCAACCAATCGGCAATCGACAATCAGCCAGGGTTTTCTTTCTCCGCGTGCCTCGGTGTCCTCTGTGGTCAAGTCCGAGTAGTGCGGCTGATAAAATTCCAATTGCTTGGGGACATTTAGTCATCTTCTTGCCCGATGGTCGGCATTTCTCTGGGCGCTGCTGAAGCCGCTCGGCGCCTGGGGTGTCTTCTGCATCGCCGCCATTGATGCCGCCCTCTTTGGCATGCCCATGGACCCGATCGTTGCCGGATATGTCTACCTGCAGCCACACCGCTTCTTGCTTTACGCTTTCATGGCATCAGCCGGATCCGCTCTCGGCAGCCTCCTTATTTATGTCGTCGGCTACGAGATGGGCGAGCTGGTATTGGAGAAGCGCATCGGGAAAACCAGGTTCGACCGTATCCGCCGCAGGTTCGAAGCCCACGAGTTCCTGGCGCTCATGCTCCCGGCCATGATGCCGCCGCCGTTTCCCTTCAAGGCCTTCGCGCTCTCCGCCGCCGTGTTCGAGATGCACTTCGGCCACTTCCTGCTGGCCATCTTTGCCGGCCGCATGGGGCGCTTTCTCATCCTGTCGCTGCTGGTCATCAAGTTCGGCCCGCGCGCCGTCAGCCTCGCCGGCGACCTCATCCGCGCCCACCTCAACTGGCCGATGCTGGCGTTGGCGGCGGTTGCCCTCGTCCTGCTCTTCTGGTTTCTGTTCAAGAAGAAGAACAATGTGGCCGCGGAGTAACGCCGATCGACGTCAGTTGGAAGGGGCACGGCTTCACAGACTGCTGAAACACTCGATTCAGGGCCTGTTTCGGAAGGGCACAGCTTCAGCCCTGCAGCATGGATTGACTCCAGGCCTTCTTGGTGTTCTCTTTGTCTTTTCGATCCGCGTTGATCAGCGTTAATCCGCGGCCATTCCTACGCTTTTGCCGGCTGCGGCTTCATCAGCGCGATCAACGCCGGCACGCTGAACATCACCACCGTAAATAGCACGTCCGAGACCACCTGTTTGCGGAAGAAGGGCACGGCGGCGGCGTAGCAGGCGGCCAAACCATTCAGCGTGAGTGGGTACATGTTTCCCGTCAGCCACACGCCGAAGTTGCTGATGGCGAAGAAACCTACCGACGTGGCCAGCGCCGCCACCACCACCCGCACCGGACGCGCGTTTTCCAGGATGAGCCTGCCCATCAGCAGCACCGCCGCGTACCATGCCACGGTGATCAGGTGGTCGATCGTGTACGGGTAGCCATAGATGAACTTCGTCAGCACGAAATCGCCCCCCGCCAGCAGCAGCACGGGAATCCACCAATGCCGGCGCGGGCCGCGCGCCCCGAAGAACAGCAGCGCGCCGCCCACCGGCGCGAAGCTGACTGGGACCGACACAAATCGCACCAGAAGCGCCAACACAACGAACAGATAGGCCAGCATGAATTCCTCCGCAACGTCAGTCGATGATTCTGCTGCCCCGACCAATCACTCGTCAAGGGAGCATTTATGATTGTTGATTGGCTATATTCCTAATTCTGACTTCTTAATTCTTAATTTTCCTGGTTCCGTCTTGCTGGGGTGATCTGCCATGCCAGCGCTTCACCTGCTGCCCGGTTGGTAGCGCGTCGCGCAGTTCGCGTACGGTTCGCTTGAAAACCGGATGTCGGACCTCGGGAGCGATCTCCGCCAGCGGCTCCAAAACGAAGCGACGCTCGTGCATGGCGGGATGCGGGATGGTCAGTTGGGCTGTCTCCACCAGGGATGACCCGAACAGCAGAATGTCCAGGTCAATCACGCGCGGGCCTTTGAGTTGGACGCGCTTGCGACCCATCTGCTGCTCGATACGCAGCAGCGCCGCCAGAAACTGGCGCGGCATGAAGTGCGTGGCCATGGCGACGGCGCAGTTCAGAAACCAGGGCTGCGCCAGGTAGTCCACCGGCTCCGTCTCGTAGTAAGAGGAAACAGCGGTGACTTCGCCCAGGGCCGCAAGTTTCTCGATGGCCGCGCGCAGGTTGGCCTCGCGATCGCCCACGTTGGATCCCAGCGACAGATAAACAGTTTTGCGCATGGCCGCCCGCTTGCGAACGCGCCGCTTGAGCGCGTTCTAGTTTCCCGTTTCGCTCCCCCGATTGGCAAGAGAGACACGAAAGTAACCCTGCGATGCGGTACGTTCCGCGGGCACTTGCACTAGAATCCAAGGTGGCCTCGTATCTGCCACGTGGAGTTGGCCTAACGAGATGGCGTTGCAGTCGTTGCTGCTCAGCCGCGACGACGATGTAATTCGTGTATTGCGTCGGGTCTTGAGCGACCTGGAAATCGAGCTTGAAGTGTGCACCGGCGCCGAAAAGGCGGCCGAGGAATTGGCGCGCCGCAAGTGGGACGCCGTGATCATTGACTGCGACGACGTGCACGGCGCGCTCGACGTGCTGCGGGCGGTGCGCCAGACGCCTTCCAACAAGACCTCCACAGCCTTCGCCATCATCAACGGAATCACTTCCGTGCGGGGAGCGTTCGAACTGGGCGCGAACCTGGCGCTGGAAAAGCCCATTAGCGCCGACCGCGCCAAGCACAGCTTCCGCGCCGTCCACGGCATGATGCTGCAGGAGCGTCGCCGCTACTTCCGCCATCCGGTGGACATAGCGGTGACCTTGAAATTCGAAGACAAGGAAACACCCCGTCACCACGAAGTGCTGGCCACCGCCGTCAATCTGAGCGAAGGCGGCATGGCGGTCAAGCTGAAGTCCCCGGTGCCCTCCACCCACATCAAAGCCGTGGCCACGGTGAATTTCATGCTTCCCGGAACCCACACCTGGATCGAGACCAAAGGCACCGTCGCCTGGGCCGACGCTGAAGGCCAGGCCGGCATCCGCTTCGAAAGCCCACCTTACTCGGTGAAGGAACACCTGGCGCGCTGGTTTACCGACAAGATGGAAGGCGGAAAGAAACCGGTCGCGGTAGAGCCGGTAAAGAAAAGATTCTGGCAGTAGAAAGCGGGCTTCAGGCTTCAGGCTTCGGGCTTCGGGCGGCGTGGCCATAGCGATCGCTGGCCAGTGACCGCCGGCCACTTGTCTTACATCCGCAGTTCGGCGGCGGGTAAGCAGGCGAGCTCGGCGGCAGTCTCTTCGGTAGTTTCTTCCCACAACGTACGGTCGCGCAGCAGGCGAGAGACGAGCGCGGTGTGCATGGCGTGTCCGGCGCGGTCAGCCACCACGCGCCCGATGATGCGCCGGCCGATCAACGCCAGATCACCGATCAGATCCAGCACCTTGTGGCGGACGAATTCGTCAGGGTAACGCAGCGGCCCGTTGATAACACGGTCACGGTTGAGCACGATGACGTTGTCCGGCGAGGCGCCGCGGATCAAGCCCATATTGCGCATCGCCTTTTCCTGCTCGATGAAACCGAAGGTGCGCGCGGGTGCGATCTCGCGGCGGTACTGGCCGTCGGAGAGCTCGACCTCGAAAGTCTCGCGGCCGATCAGTGGGTGCGGAAAATCGATCGAGTAGGCCACCGAGTAGCCCGGCGCCGGGTACACGGCGATGAACTTGTCGGCGTCGCGCAGTTCCAGCTCGCGCCGGACGCGCAAGTACACGCGCTGCCGGCGCTGCTTCTTCAGCCCGGCATTGAGCACCATGTCCATGAACGGGCGGGCACTGCCGTCGAGGATGGGAAGCTCCAGGTTATCGAGTTCGACTATGGCGTTGTCCACCCCAAGTCCGATGAAGGCCGATAGCAGGTGCTCGGTAGTGGAGATGAGCACGCCTTTTTTCATGAGGCTGGTGGCGTAGCTGACGCGGGCGACGTTGCGGCTGTCGGCCTCCACCAGGAAGCCGTCCAGGTCCACACGGCGGAAGACAATGCCCGTACCCGCCGCCGCAGGCAGGATGCGCATGTGCACAGGCGCCCCCGAATGCAGGCCTACGCCTTCACATTCCACCGCGCTGCGGATTGTCTGCTCTTGGGCCAGTGGGCAGGTTCCGGTCGCTTTCCGCGCGGGCATGATGCTAAAGACCCGCGCAGCCTGCGGAAGTTCCGCTCAGCTAAATGTATTCTGATGAAGAGATTACAACGTGAGATGCACAAATCGGCTGTGGCAATTTAGCCACACTCTGGGGTAAATCGGGCGCACTTAGCGGACCACCCCGCAGCCATAGCCGAAGATGAGCGCCAGCACGAGCAGGATCAGGAACAGTGCTAGCAGGAAACGAGCAATGGTGGCAAATCCGCGCGCCAGGCCGGTAAAGCCCAGCAGCCCGAAGATCAGCGCGCAGACGGCAAAAATGATCGCCCAGGTCAGCATCCTGGGTTGGAACGCCGCCAACTGGGGAGGGTTGCCGTCAGGGAACGACAGGCGGCCTGTGTGGCGGAATACCACCGTAGGGTGGCCCACCCTAGCCCGGGTTTGGCTAGGGTGGGGATTTCCTACTCCGCCCCGGCCTGCACCCGTCGCGCTTCCTGGATGATGCTGGCATAAATGCGCGTGATGGCGTCCTGGTCGAGCGGGCCGTCGTTGCGCTGGCAAACGCGCGCCAGCACCTGTCGCTCGCGCTCGGGATCGACGATCGCCATGCCGGCTTCGCGCTTCACCTTGCCGAGTTCGCAGGCCAGCTTGGCGCGCAGGTTGAGCAGCGTGAGGAGCTGGCCGTCGAGAACGTCAATGGCAGCCCGCCAGTCGGAAATTTGGGTGGACATTGGAATCTCCTGTAAAAGCAAAAGCCGCGAACCCTTGAGAGTTCGCGGCTTCCGTTGGAATCTTTGCGCTAGTTGCTACGGGACATTCGCACAAGCTCCGCCGAAGCCGCTACTCCCAAAGAAGTAGCGGAACGAATAGGCGTAGCTAAATCGAGTGCGAGACATGATCCCTGCGCAGGAGGAATTCTGCTTTATCACAGGAGGGTGTGTCAATCGTCTTTTGGGCTAAGCCGCCACGCGCTCGAAGTGGGCACTTAATCGTCAACTGTAACTTCGCCAGTCCTGCCGTCGTAAGACAGGCGCCAACGCTCGAGAATGTCGCGGCCCAGCAGGCATGCCACGCCTTCCTGTGCAGGCAGAGGACATGCGACTACTCTTAAAGTCGCGATTCCAGCTAACGGTTGGTCTGGAAATTTGATAGACGCGGCGAACTCGGGTTGCGAAACCGGCTTGGCTCCAACGGCAGCTACGAGTACTGTGCCGGTCTGCCGAAGGCCACAGGTTGACGCAACTTGCGGATTGATGACGGTAATAGATGAACCGGTATCGATTATGCCCACGATTGATAGTGGAGGTTGAATCTTTGCCTTTGCTTTCCTGGCGACTTCCAGGTCCGGCTCAGGATGGCCGAGCAGTATGCGAAGCTTAAGGCCGTAGCGGCGGAGATCAGCACGACTCTGTGAGAGATCGACGTGCATTTCTTGGTCGGCTAGTACACTACGAACACCTGCTCTTCTACCATGACTTGCTTGATCAGAAATAGTTGCTCGAACCCGAACTTTCTGAGCGCAGCTTCATACGCTTGAGCATAAGTAGGATAGAAACCAGCGACGGTGTTTCCCCTTATCACCACGAAATGGCTAGCATGTTCTCTGAGCCAAGATTCTTTCTTGGCTTCGAACACCCGCAGTTCTCGAACAAAATCGGTGCAGCAGCTCGGCACGACTCCTCTTGTCTCCGTCTTAGACGTCTGATTCTGAGCCATTGTCTTCCTCATCTCAACCCCAACATATTGTGGCGCGCCGATCCGCATACTACATTTTCCAGTGTTGATGTTAACACAGAATGTGTGAGACTCACACAAAAGGTGTGTGCGATACGCAAAAGCCGCAAAATGCTTGGCTATTCAAGGATGATTGAGGAGGGCATGGCGGCGACCGGGTTTACGCGAAACTCGTTAGCGCCCGCGGTCAAGCGAAGCCCTGAACACATCCGGAAGCTGACAGAAAGCGAAGCTTTCCCTGGTCCAGACTTGCAGGATCGACTCGCCGCAGTACTTCACTTGGACCGAGAGAAATTCCGGGAATCTGTCGAGCGGGATCGGTGGATCAAGAAAACCGGAAGAAAGCCGCCCCTCCCGGAAACGCCGCGCATCCCGGTTCTAGAGAGGCTCTGGCCGAGGTTGACCGGGGATCAGCGTGAAGTCCTCACCTGTGTGGCAAGTTGCCTGACAAAACTAGCCCGCTGATACGCCTAGATGTCCAAATTCTTCACGTCCAGTGCGTTCTCCTCGATAAACTTCCGGCGGGCTTCGACGTCCTCGCCCATCAGCGTGGTGAAGATCGCCTCGCACGCTTCGATGTCTTCCGCTTTCACCGCCAGCAGCGTACGGCGCTCGGGGTCCATGGTGGTCTGCCACAATTGTTCGGCACTCATTTCGCCCAGGCCTTTATAGCGTTGCACGGTGAAATCTTTTTTGCCCTCGTTGAGCACGTAATCGAACAGCTCGCGGACCGTTTGCTTCTCCACCGGCTCGGCATCCACCTTGGCGCGCTTGGCCGCCTTGGGCGCTTTCTTCTCTGCCTTTTCGAGATCAGCTTTTTCGGCGTCGCTCAAATCTTCTTCTGTTTCCTTGGTGACGTTGGCGCCCGCTTCGCGCGTCTTGAACTCGATGACGAACGGCGGCTCCATGTTCGCCTCGATCTGCTTGTACTTGGCCATCATCTGGCGATATTCGGGCGTGGAGGCCAGCTCCCAGCCGATGACGTGCTCGGCGCCCTGCGCGTTCACGAAGCGCACTTCCCACAGGTTGTGCTCGTCGTCGTAGTGGGCCTCGACGCTCTTGAACTCTTCTTCTTTCGCGATCTTCTTCAACTCTTTTTCCAACTCGCGGATCTTTTTGGGCGCGGCGCTCTTTTCGCCTTCGAAGTCGGCGCGCTTGGCGAGATCGAGCCGCGCCCCCAGCTCCGCGACTTTCTCGCTGCGCAGGCGGCGGCTGACTTTGTCGAGGAATCCGATGTATTCGTTCAGCGTGGTGATGAAGCGCGTCAGCGGCGCGCCTTCCAGCCGCGCGGCGCCTTCGCCGTAGCGCACCACGATGCCTTCCGAGGCCCGCTTCACCATCACGCGCACGAACTCGCGGTCGTCCTTGATGTACTGCGTTGCCTTCCCCTTCTTGATGCCGTAGAGCGGCGGCTGCGCGATGAACACGTTGCCGCGCTTGATCAGCTCGTTCATGTGGCGGAAGAAGAACGTGAGCAGCAGAGTGCGGATGTGCGAGCCGTCCACGTCGGCGTCGGTCATGAGGATGATCTTGCCGTAGCGCAGCTTCACGGGATCGAAGTCGTCCTTGCCGATGCCGGTGCCCAGCGCGGTGATCATGGCGCGGATTTCCTCGTGCCCGAGCATCTTGTCGTAGCGCGCTTTTTCGACGTTCAGGATCTTGCCCTTCAGCGGCAGGATGGCCTGGAAGCGGCGGTCGCGTCCCTGCTTGGCGGTGCCGCCTGCCGACTCGCCCTCCACCAGGAACAGCTCGCAGCGTTCCGGCTGGCGCTCGGAGCAGTCGGCCAGCTTGCCGGGCAGGCCGCCGCCGTCGAGCGCGCCCTTACGCCGCGTCAGATCGCGCGCCTTGCGTGCCGCCTCGCGCGCGCGCGCCGCGTCGATCGCCTTATTAATGATTTTCTTCGCCACCGGCGGGTTCTGCTCGAAGAACGCGCCCAGGCGCTCGTTGATGAACGCCTGCACGATGCCGGCGATATCGGAATTCAGCTTGCCCTTGGTCTGCCCTTCAAACTGCGGCTGCGACAGCTTGACGCTGATCACGGCCACCAGTCCTTCGCGCACGTCATCGCCGGTGAGGTTCTCTTTCACGTCTTTGAAGAGACCGAGTTGCTGGCCGGCGTAGTTGATGGTGCGCGTCAGCGACGTGCGGAAGCCCGACAGGTGCGTGCCTCCGTCCACGGTGTTGATATTGTTGGCGAAGCTGAAGACGTTGTCCGAGTATCCGTCGTTGTACTGCAGCGCGATTTCCATGGCCACGCCGTCGCGCTCGGCTTCCATGTAGATGGGACGGTCGTGCAGCACCGACTTGCCCTTGTTCAGGTGCTTGACGAATTCGGCGATGCCGCCCGTGTATTTGAATTCCAGGCGCTTGTTCTCGCCCGTCTTGGTGTCGGTGGCGCGCTCGTCGGTAAGCGTGATCACCAGGCCCTTGTTGAGGAATGCCAGCTCGCGCAGGCGCTGCGCCAGGGTATCGAAGTTGTACTCGGTGACGGTGAAGATCTCCCGGTCGGGAACGAAATGGACCTTGGTGCCCGTCTTCTTTGCCGGGCCGACTTTCTTCAGTTTGCTGGTGGGCTCGCCCTTGGAGTAGCTCTGTTCCCAGGTGGCTTCATCGCGCTTGATTTCGAGGTTGAGTTCTTCGCTGAGCGCGTTCACGCAGCTCACGCCCACGCCGTGCAGTCCACCGGAAACTTTGTAGGTCGAGGAATCGAACTTGCCGCCGGCGTGCAGCATGGTCATGACTACCTGCGCCGCGGGCAGCCTCTCGCCATCGACCTCCATGTCCTCGACGGGAATGCCGCGCCCGTTGTCCACCACGGTGACGGAGTTATCAATGTGAATCGTGACGTCAACCTTGTCGGCGTAGCCGGCCAGCGCCTCGTCCACCGAGTTGTCCACCACTTCGTACACCAGGTGATGCAGGCCGAGTTCGCCCGTGGATCCGATGTACATGGCGGGCCGCTTGCGCACCGCCTCCATGCCGCCCAGCACCTTGATGGAGTCGGCGGTGTAGTCACCATTGGTGACGCCGTTGGCGCGTCCGTTCACCGCCTTCCCGTTGCTGACGCCGTTCCCTTTGCCATTCTTTTTTTCTGCCTTGGCTTCGGCTGCCGCCGCGGCATTCACATTCTCTTTGCTCGCCATGGATCTCCGGTTTTGGGGCACAAATCGGGCCGCCGACGTGGCCTTCCGCGGCCCGCCAGAATTCGCGTCAACCTATTGAATTTACTCGCACTTAGTCGCCGCCCGAACAACCTTCATTTTACCACACTCGAGGCGGAATTGGGGGCGGAATTACTCGCCTAAACCGCTGTGGGAAGGCAACTTACAAGACTAAGATTTGGGCGGGTTCGGGATCAGCGCGCCGGAGTCACGAATTGAAGAAATTACGGATCATCGAATTAAAACCAGCGGCGTCGGGCTACGGCCCAATTCGTCAATCCGTCAACTCGAAGATCCGTCAATTTTCAGGATGCCGCGTTCCACTACATCGTAATACGATACATACGGCGGTCCTGATTAGCAGACACCGGCTTTGACCATGGAGCCAAGCTTGCCCACGCAGCTACGATGCTGCGCGCGCGCTGTCCTGCAACGTGGCGGTGCAGAAGGCGCAGCGTCGCGCCGCGATCGGGATCTCGCTCAGGCACTCGGGACACTTCTTGGTGGTGGGATCGGCGGGCGCCGGCGCCTTGCGGTAGCGCTGGATCAAGGTGTTGATGGGCAGCACGACGAAAAAATACACCGCGGCGGAGATCAGCAGGAACGACAGAGCCGCGTTGATGAATTCGCCGTAGAGAAAGCGGCTGCCGTTCACTTCAAAATACAAGCCGGAGAAATCCGGCTTGCCCACAAGGGCAGCGATCAGCGGGGTCATCAGATCCTTGACGAAGGCAGTGACGACCGCGCCGAAGGCGGCGCCAACCACCACCGCCACCGCCAGGTCCACCACGTTGCCGCGCAGCAGGAATTGCTTGAATCCCTTCATATTTTCTCCTCAGCTTCCGCCAACAAAACGGAGCACTTTAGGAAGTTCGTCAACCATTGCGTCCAGTTGCTTGCGGGACTCGGCGCTAAAGGAGAATACCACCGCGTATTGCTGCGCCGGCAGCATGAGAACGGCGTGGTAGAGCTCGCCGCCGAGCACCGAGGAGCGGTAATCGGCGCGATAGAAATTGCGCCCCGCGGCCACGATTTCCTTCACCGGCGCCAGTTTTTTCGCGCCCGCCTGCTCCAGGCTGGTTCCGGCCAGCGCCTCATGATCGCCGCGCACGCTGGTGCCCAGGAATTCCGCCGTGATGGTGATGGCGCGCCTGGACCTTTCTCCCGGGGCGCGCGCGTCCAGCAACATACATTCGCGCGGACACTCACCTTCCATGGCGACAAACGACACTAGCCAGTCCGCCGGCAGCTTGTAGTTCAGCCCGAAGTAGAGATTGGTGTAGAGGCCGTCGGAAACCGCGCCCGCCCTCGGCGAGAGTTGCGCCGGGGCGAGCAGGCACGCGGCCAGCAAGAAGAGAAGAACCAGAAGGAGAAGCCTGGGCATGATTGCGGCTCCCTCCCGCCGCCCGGTAATCCGGACGTCGTTTATGAGGTTGGACATCATACTGCGCCTTGCGGGCCGCCGCAGCGCGGAAATAACAATGGGGCGAACGGTTCGCCCCATTTGGGACTTACGTGCCAGTCGCACCGGCGATGCCAGACTGGGTATCTGGTTCGGGATTACGGCTCTTCGATGACTGCTGATTCGGTCGGAATTGTCGGCACTGCTTTACCCTTCAAAAAGTCGGAAATGACTTGCACGAGTTGCCTTTCATCTTTCGACGCAGGTCTTAATTTGGCTGCCCACGGTCTCCCTGGATGCAATGTATCCCAACTCGAGCGCTGCTGTTCGTAGCGGCCACTTCCTGGATCGTGATTGCCAAATCCGTCGATCAACCTATTCCAAAGCGGTGAGAACTTCTCAATCAATAAAGCCTCGCCAAGCGGAATCCATATGTCATCGGTAACAAGGTATCTACAAGCGAAGTCGCCTTTCTCGAGATTCGTCGCTGCAGAAATGGATTCGGCATGTTCCTTCAATCGGTTAAACAACACATTTCCTGGATTGATTCCTAGGCCGAAACCGCCTTTTCGTGCACCTGCTGGAACTGCCTTGCCGACATAGATTGGTTGCGAATAGGAGTTTTTTCGGTTCCTCTCCGCGATGCTTGCGTACGGTTTGAATTTTCCAGAGTAGTAAATGGCGTATATGCCAGCACCGGAAAACAGTTGCAGGTTGGCAAGTGTAACGACCCTCTTTTCGAGGAGGGCCCTCGCAACGCTTTCACCTAGGTTTCGTTTCTCAAGCGGGTTGAATAGCTCGTTTGACATCTACGGCTATTTATTGCCCACAGGGTCTCCAAGGGTAGTGTGTAGTTTGGTGCCGATGATCTCCGCAAGCATGACGGGGACGGCATTACCGATCTGCCTCATGCTTTCGGTCCACGAGCCTGGAAATACATAATCGTCTGGAAAGGTCTGGAGTCTGGCGCTTTCCCGAATCGTAAAATACCGAACCCCGCGCTCGTCCGCGAGCATGTTTTCGCCACCGGGGACACCGTGATCGCCAGCCTTCAACGTCTTTGCGGGCTCGTCCCATTTGCTTCCGGTATGACCGGGATAAGATCTAGCGCCGGGAATAAAAAAATGTGTTAGCCCCGGTTCGACTTCGGAGCGCAGCCGCGCTGGAGGGGGCAAATCGCAGAGCTGATCTCGGACAGTTCGCCACGGCCGCAGGCAGCGGCGGAGGTCCTGGCCGATTTGGTCTACCTTGGACCGGATGGCAGCATTAGGCGTGGGTCTCCGCCGTATCGCGATGGCATGCCGTTCCCAGTACTCCTGCGTAGCATATTGAGACCACAACAATCCTTGTTCACTGTGTGTGGCGGGCGGGAATGAGAACTCGGCGCCAAGGTCGCTTCGAATGGCAACAATGAAAACGCGTTCACGTTTTTGGGGAACCCCATAGTCAGCCGCATTCAAAATGGCGTGAACGACCTGATAGTGCAGGCCGTCCGGCTTGCCTCTCGTATGGTATCGCTCCAGACGAGCGCGATGATCCGCCCAACTTTCTCCCTGTCGTGGTCGGAGCTCCGGGTATGCTAGTGCCAGTTCCAAATAGGAAAAATATTGAAGGAAAGCCGGTCTTTTCAGCCCGCGCACGTTCTCGATCAAAACGGCTTTCGGCTGTAGTTCTCGAACGGCGCGGAGCATCTCCGGAAACAAATTCCGGTTGTCGTTGTAACCGCGGTGCTTACCGCCGATTGAGAACGGTTGGCAAGGAACGCCACCCGCAACGAGGTCTATGGGTGGTGTTATGGTGTGAAAATCAAATTGCCTTACATCGGCGCGAATAACTGTCCATTGATCAACGCCTGCCCGGCGCTCCGCCTTATTTCGCGCGAGCGTACCGCACGCATGTTCGTCCCAATCGATTACCGCTACATGGGAGAACCCACTGCGGTGAACTCCCAATGCCAATCCGCCACAGCCTGCAAAAAGTTCGACGCTGTTCATCAGGCGCTGAGGAATCTTCTTACCTTTCGCGCGAGGAGGATACGGTCCTCCGTTTCGCACTCCCAAATTATGCCCACTTTCCACCCAAGATGCTCTAGGGAGCGGACGTTTTTTTTATCTCTAAGGCGGTTTTGGTTCAGCTTTGGAACCCAGAATCCAAGACGGGACTTCGGGGTTCGATTGCGGGAACAGCCGCTATGCCGATGCCAAAAGCACCCATGGACGAACAGAGCCTTGCGG
>Ga0326726_10002582_pt1 | contig 16602 bp, 14 predicted proteins | sample MHFenrmetagenome_2_FD_207603 | JGI IMG/M metagenome (GOLD analysis project Ga0326726, IMG submission 207603) | Lab enriched peat soil microbial communities from Michigan Hollow, Ithaca, NY, United States - MHF15MN | ecosystem: Environmental > Terrestrial > Soil > Wetlands > Peat | place: USA... | reverse complement strand
CTTCGTCGCGCCGTGCGTGCCCACGGGCCTGGCCGCCGGGCGCCTGGGCAACTTCATCAACGGCGAGCTCTGGGGGCGGCCGACCGACCTGCCCTGGGGCATGGTCTTTCGTGGCGCGGGCGACATACCCAGGCACCCGTCGCAGCTCTACCAGTTCGCGCTCGAGGGGGTGCTGCTCTTCGCGCTGCTCTGGTGGTACTCCTCCAAGCCCAGGGCGCGCGGCGCCGTCTCGGCGATGTTCCTCCTCGGCTACGGCGCGTTTCGCTTTCTCGCCGAGTTCGCGCGCGAGCCCGACGATTTCCTCGGGCTGCTGGCGCTCGGCGTGTCGATGGGGCAGTGGCTGAGTCTGCCGATGATCGCGGCGGGCATCGCGCTGCTGGCCTGGAGCCGGCGGCAGGCGGCTGGCGCGAGGCGCTAGACAGGCGACCCGATGCGACGCTGGCTGCTTCTCACGCTTCTCTTGTTAGCGATTGGCGTGCGCGCGCAGGCGCCGGGCGCGCAGGCCATCGAGATCCCGCCCTGGTTCAGCGAGACGCTGCTGGAGTTTCCGGAGGAGGCGAAGGACGCGGCGCGCGAGGGCAAGCGGCTGATGATCTATTTCGGCCAGGACGGCTGCCCGTACTGCAAGCAGCTGATGCAGACCAATTTCACGCAGCGCGAGATCGTGGAAAAGACGCGGCGGCACTTCGTCGCCATCGCGCTCAACATCTGGGGCGACCGGGAGGTGCAGTGGTTCGATGGCGGTCGGATGAGCGAAAAGCTGCTCGCGCGCGCGCTCAAGGTGCAGTACACGCCGACGCTGCTGTTCCTGGATGAGAAGGGCACGACCGTGGCACGCCTGAACGGCTACTACCCGCCGCATCGGTTCACGGCTGCGCTCGATTACGCGGCGGGCGCCGCGGGCAAAGGCCGCAGCTTCGAGGACTACATGAAGACCGCGGTGAAGGAGTCCGCGAGCCCGACGCTGCACGAGGAGCCCTTCTTCCGCAAGCCGCCGGTCGCACTCGCGCGCGAGAAGCCGGTTGCGCTGCTATTCGAGACGCCCTACTGCGCGGGCTGCGACGAAATGCACCGCGAAGGCTTCAGGCGGCCGGAGGTGCGCCAGCTGCTCGAGCAGTTCGACGTCTACCGCCTCACGCTCGACGACCAGCGCGATGCCGCATCGACCTGGGCGGGTGCGCTGCGCGTCTCGTACACGCCGACCGTAGTGTTTTTCGACGGCGGCAGGGAAGTGTTCCGCAGCGAGGCTTACCTGCGGCCGTTCCATCTCGCCTCGGCACTGGACTACGTGGCGAGCCGCGCTTACCGCGCCGAGCCCTCCTTCCAGCGCTATGTCCAGGCGCGCGCCGAGCGGCTGCGCGCGCGTGGCGAGAAGGTCGACTTGTGGCAGTAGCCGGCAGCGCAGTCGCCGCCTAACGCGCGAGCGCGCGCTCCAGCACGCGCGCCACGTGCAGGGCACGTCGCCCAGAGCCGTCGGCGATCTGGTGTCGGCAGCTGGTGCCGTCGGCGACGATCAGCGTTTCCGCGCTCGCCTGCCGCACCATGGGCAGCAGGCTCAGCTCGGCCATCTTCATCGAAATCTCGTGGTGCTCGGCCTCGTAGCCGAAGCTGCCGGCCATGCCGCAGCAGCTCGATTCCACCGTCTTCACCTTCAGCCCCGGCACCAGGCCGAGCACTTTCTCCACCGCCCCCATCGCGCCGAAGGCCTTCTGGTGGCAATGGCCGTGCAGCAGCGCCTCGTCGCCGAGCGCCTTGAGCGGCAGCGCGAGCCGGCCCGCCTGCGCCTCGCGCGCGAGGAACTCCTCGAACAGCATCACTTGCGGGCCGAGCGCCTTCGCCTCGGGCAGCAGCACTGCGTACTCGTCGCGCAGCGTGTACAGGCACGACGGCTCCAGGCCGATGATCGGCAGTCCGTTGTCCACCCATGGCCTCAAGGCCTCGACCACGCGCCGCGCCTCCTCCTTCGCCTCCTCGACGAGGCCCATGGTGAGGAAGGTCCTGCCGCAGCACAGCGGCCGATCGCCGAACAGCGGCTGCGCGACGTGCACCCGGTAGCCTCCGGCTTCCAGCACGCGCACCGCCGCGCGCGCGTTCTCCGGCTCGAAGTAGCGATTGAAGGTGTCCACCAGCAGCACCACCTCGCGGCTGCCGCGCTTCACCCACACGCGATCGACAAAGGAGTCGCGGCGCCAGGCGGGAAGCTCACGCCGCGTGGTGAAGCCGAGCGCACGCCGCAGCCAGCGCGAGGCGAGATTGGCGAGCGGCGCGACGCGCGCCGCCCAGGGCGCGTAGCGCGGCAGCCAGGCGATGGCGCGCTCGCGCAGCGACAGGCCGTGCGCCGTCCGGTAATGAGCCAGGAACTCGATCTTCATGCGTGCCATGTCCACGCCGGTGGGACATTCGCGCTTGCAGCCTTTGCAGGACACGCACAATTCCAGCGCCCGCTTCACGTCCTCCTCGGCACCGTCGCCGAGCTGACCGGAGAGAGCGAGGCGAAGCGTGTTGGCTCGGCCGCGCGTGAGGTGCACCTCGTCGCGCGTGACACGGTAGGACGGGCACATGGTGCCTGCGTCGATCTTTCGGCAGTGGCCGTTGTTGTTGCACATCTCGACGGCCTTGTCGTAGCCGCCCCACTCCGACCAATCGAGCACGGCGATCGGGGTCTTGGTCGCGTAGCCGGGCGGAAAGCGAAACAGCCGCGCGTCGTCCATCTTTGTCGGATGGACGATCTTGCCCGGGTTCATCAGGCCTTTGGGGTCGAGCCAGGACTTGATCTCGCCGAGGCAGGCGGTGAGCCGCGGCCCGAAGAACGGCTCGATCCACTCCGAGCGCACCAGGCCGTCGCCGTGCTCCCCGGAGTAGGCGCCCTTGTACTGCTTCACCATCGCGCAGGCTTCCTCGGCGATGGCGCGCATCTTCGTTGCGTCGCCCGCTCTCATGTCGAGGACCGGGCGCACGTGCAGCGTACCCACCGAAGCGTGCGCGTACCAGGTGCCGCGCGTGCCGTGCTTCTCGAACACGCGCGTGAGGCGATCGGTGTACTCGGCAAGGTGCTCGAGCGGCACCGCGCAGTCCTCGATGAAGGACACCGGCTTGCCGTCGCCTTTCATCGACATCATGATGTTCAAGCCCGCTTTGCGCACCTCCCAGATGTCCTTCTGCAGCGGCGTCTCCGTCACTTCGACCACGCTGCCCGGCAAGCCGAGGTCGCCCATCAGCTGCACGAGCTGCTTCAGCTTCGCGCGCTGCGCAGCCTGGTCTTCGCCCGAGAACTCGACCAGCAGGATCGCATCCGGCTCGCCGCGGATGACGGCCTCCACCGTGCCGCGAAACGCTGCGATGTCGCGCGCGAGGCCGATCATGGTGCGGTCCACCAGCTCCACCGCCGACGGGCCGAGCTTGACGATGTGCCGCGCGGAATCCATTGCTGTGTAGAACTTCGGGAAGTGGCACACACCGAGCACGCGATGCGCGGGCAGCGGGCTCAACTTGAGGTGGATGCGCTCGAACCAGGCGAGCGTGCCTTCCGAACCGACCAGGAGGTGGGCCGAGTTCTCATGCGGCGGACCGAGGTGGTCAAGGTTGTAGCCCGCGACGCGGCGCAGCACCTTGGGAAAGCGCGCCGCGATCTCGTCCTTCTCGCGCGCGTAGAGCGCGCGCAACCGGCGGTGCAGGTCGGAGTCATCCTGCATCGGACCGAAGCGCCGCGCGGAACCGTCGCCCGCCACCGCGTCGATGGCGAGCACGTTGTGCACCATGTTGCCGTAGGCGATCGAGCGTGAGCCGCAGGAATTGTTGCCGGCCATGCCGCCGAGCGTCGCCTGCGCGCTGGTGGACACATCCACCGGGAACCAGAGCCCGTGGCGGCGCAGCCGGGCGTTCAGCGCATCGAGCACGACCCCGGGCTGCACGACAGCGCGGCCGCCGGCCGCGTCGACCTCGAGCACGCGGTCGAGGTATTTGGAGCCGTCGATGACCAGCGCGGCGCCCACCGTCTGCCCGCATTGCGAGCTGCCCGCACCGCGTGGCAGTACCGGCACGCCCGACTCGAGTGCGATGGCGAGCGCGGCGCGCGCGGCCTCCTCGGTGCGCGGCAGCACGACGCCGATGGGCGTCACCTGGTAGATCGAGGCGTCGGTGGCGTAGCGGCCGCGTGAGGCCGCGTCGAAGAGGATCTCGCCGTCGACTTCGCGGCGCAGCCGTTCGGCGAGGCCGTTCACGCCGCCTCGCGCGCGGTTGCGGCGCGCAGCTCGCCGAGCACGCTGGAGAGCTTGTGCGCCAGGTGCTCCGCGAGCAGCACTCGGATGCGGGCCACGTCGCGCCTCGCGAGCGCGTCGAGAATTTCGCCGTGCTCGCGCACCGCGGCGTTCCAGCGCTCCTGCGAAAGGTTGGCCATGTAGCGCGCGCGGCGCACGTTGGCGTTCAGGTGTCGGTAGGTCTGGTAGAGCACGGTGTTGCCCGAGTATTTCACGATCTTCAGGTGGATCGCCTGGTTGAACTTGAAATAGCCGGCGAGATCGCCGCGCGCGTGATTGGCCAGCATCTCCAGGTGCAGCGACCGGATCTCGCCGATCTGGCCGTCGGTAGCGCTCGCGCAGGCAAGCTCGCCCGCGAGGGCTTCCAGCGCACCCATCACGGCGAGGGTCTGCGCCAGGCGCACCGGATCGATTTCGGAGACGATTGCGCCGCGGTTCGGCAGAAGCTCGACCAAGCCCTCGGTCGCGAGTACCTTGAAAGCCTCGCGCAAGGGGGTGCGCGAAACGCCGAGCTGAGCCGTCAGCAATCGCTCGTTCATCCGGCTTCCGGGAGCGAGGCTCCCTTGGACGATCAGGTCCCTCAGGCGATCGGTCGCCTCCTCGTGGAGGGGTCGACGTGCAATCGGGGGAATGAGTTGCGCGGGTGTCATTTTGCATGCAGAATACAAAAAATCCAGCAAGGACGCAAGGATACAGTCTCTTTTGTATACAAAGTGAGGAAAAACCGATGAGCCGATCTGCCGGACGCCATTTTCTCCAGATCCCTGGCCCAACCAACGTACCGGACCGCGTTTTGCGCGCGATCGATTTTCCAACCATGGACCATCGCGGCCCGGACTTCGCGGTTCTGGGAAGAACCGTGCTCGAGGGCATGAAGCGCGTCTTCAAGACATCGGGACAGGTCGTCATCTACCCCGCGTCTGGCACCGGCGCCTGGGAGGCAGCCTTGGTCAACACGCTGTCCGCCGGAGATCTGGTGCTCATGTATGAGACCGGGCACTTCGCGACGCTTTGGCAGAAGATGGCCCTGAAGCTCGGCCTGCAACCGGAGTTCCTGGGCGGAGACTGGCGCACGGGCGCGGATCCGGCGGCAATCGAGAAGCGCCTGCGCGCTGACAGCGCGCACCGCATCAAGGCCGTGTGCGTGGTGCACAACGAGACCTCGACCGGCGTGACGTCCCGCATCGGCGAGGTGCGCAAGGCGATCGACGCCGCGAAGCACCCGGCGCTTCTCATGGTGGACACCATTTCTTCCCTGGCTTCGATCGATTACCGGCACGACGAGTGGGGTGTGGACGTCACGGTCGGCGGCTCGCAGAAAGGCTTGATGCTGCCGCCAGGGCTGTCGTTCAACGCGATCTCCGACAAGGCGCTCGCGGCATCGAAGTCGGCGAAGCTGCCGCGCGCCTACTGGAGCTGGGACGAGATGATCGCCAACGGCAAATCGGGCTACTTCCCTTACACGCCCGCCACCAATCTGCTCTACGGATTGCGCGAAGCGCTGAAGATGCTGCTCGACGAGGAAGGCTTGGACAACGTGTTTGCGCGCCACCAGCGCCATGCCGAGGCGACCAGGCGCGCCGTACGTGCTTGGGGGCTGGAATTGCTGGCGACGAACCCGCTCGAGTACTCGGGCTCGCTGACGGCGGTGCTCATGCCCGCGGGGCACGACGCCGACCGCGTGCGCAAGGCGATCCTCGAGCAATTCGACATGTCGCTCGGCACGGGCCTGGGCAAGCTCGCCGGCAAGGTATTCCGCATCGGCCACCTTGGCGACTTCAACGACCTGACGCTCCTCGGCACGCTGGCCGGCGTCGAGATGGGCCTGCAGCTCACCGGCGTGCCGGCAAAGCAGGGCGGCGTACAGGCCGCCCTGCAGTACCTCGCTTCGCGGCATGCGGGCGAGAAGCGCGCCGCCGCATGAGCGCGCCCGTGTATGCCGAGCGCGACGGCGCCATCGCCACGGTCGTGCTCAATCGGCCCGAGCGCATGAACGCGCTCGACAAGGCGATGTGGATGCGCCTCGGCGCGATCATGCGCGAGCTCGATGCCGACGACGGCGTTCGCTGCATCGTGCTGCGCGGCGCGGGCGGGAAGGCGTTCGCGGCCGGCGCCGACATCAGCGAGTTCGCCAGCGAGCGCGCGAACGCGGCGCAGGCGAGGCGCTACGGCGAGGACGTGGCCGGCACCATGCGCGCGCTCGCGCAATGCCGGCATCCCACGCTTGCGCTGATCGAAGGCGCCTGCGTCGGCGGCGGGCTGCTCATCGCCTCGCAATGCGACCTGCGCCTGTGCAACGCATCGGCGCGCTTCGGCGTGCCGGTGAAAAATCTCGGGCTGACCGAAGCCTACGATGAGCTGCAGGGCATGATGCGCGTCCTCGGGCGCGCCGCGAGCCTTGAAATCCTGCTCGAGGGGCGCATCTGGGGCGCGCGCGAGGCCTACGAGAAGGGGCTCGTCAGCCGCGTGCTGGCGGACGGCGAGCTCGTCGCCGAAGCCCATGCCGCCGCGCGCCGCATTGCACAAGGCGCCCCGCTGGTCGCGCGCTGGCACAAGAAGTTCATCCGGCGGCTCGCCGATCCCCGCCCGTTGAGCGAGCAGGAAGCCGCCGAGAGCTACGCCTGCTTCGACACCGAGGACTTCCGCGAAGGCGTGGCTGCGTTCCTCGCCAAGCGCGCGCCGCAGTTCGTGGGCCGCTAGCGGCTCGTCGCGGGTTGCGGCCAGTCTGCTCCGGTGGCTTGCGCCCGCTCGAGCGCTTGACCACGCTGCTGTCCGGGCCTCCGGGAGCGCGCGGGTGCGTCCCGGGTCTTGGGGTTGTCGCGAAACGACGCTAGCATTGCGGGCCGACCACGCGCCGCACGGAGGAGAAGACGGTGGCGAAGCTGCTCCAGGTGGAGGACCTGAAGACACAGTTCACGACGTCCGGGGGCGTCGTGCGCGCCGTCGACGGCGTGTCTTACGACGTCGAGGAGGGTGAGACCGTCGCGCTGGTGGGCGAGTCCGGCTGCGGCAAGTCCGTTTCGGCGCTGAGCGTGATGCGGCTGGTGGCCGAGCCGGCCGGCCGCATTGTCTCGGGCAGGCTCCTGTTCAAGGGACGCGACCTGCTCAAGCTCTCCGAGGAAGAGATGCGCCAGGTGCGCGGCCGCGAGATCGCCATGATCTTCCAGGAGCCGATGACCTCACTCAACCCGGTCCTGACGATCGGGCGCCAGCTGACCGAGGGTCTCGAGATTCACTTGGGGATGGAGCCGGCGGCGGCCAAGGCGCGCGCCGCGGAACTGCTCGGCATGGTCGGCATCCCGGACGCGGAGCGGCGCCTCGCGCAGTTTCCGCATCACTTCAGCGGCGGGATGCGCCAGCGCATGATGATCGCGATGGCGCTCGCCTGCAATCCGTCGCTGATCCTCGCCGACGAGCCGACCACCGCACTCGACGTCACTATTCAGGCGCAGATACTCGAGCTGATGCGCGATCTGTCGCGGCGCCTCGGCGTAGCGATGCTCATCATCACGCACAACCTCGGCGTGGTCGCTCGCTATGCCGACCGCGTCAATGTGATGTACGCGGGGCGCATCATCGAGCGCGGCACGGCCGCAGAGATCTATGCCAACCCCCGCCATCCCTACACTCTCGGGCTGCTGCGGTCGGTACCCCGCCTGGACGAACCGATGCGCGCGAAACTCGACCCGATCGAAGGGCAGCCTCCGGATCTCACGCGCCTGCCACCGGGCTGCGCCTTCGCGCCGCGCTGCGCCTATCGCGCCGAGCGCTGCAGCGAGACGCCGACGCTCGCGGCCTGCGGGGAGGCCCAGCACATGTCGGCGTGCTGGGAATCCGGGCGGCTCGCGAAGAAGGTCGCGGCATGAGCGAGGTACTGCTCGAGGTCGACAACCTGGTCAAGCATTTCTACGTCCGCGGCCACGCCACGCCGGTGCGCGCGGTCGACGGCGTGAGCTTCACCATCCGTCGCGGCGAGACGCTCGGCCTGGTGGGTGAGTCGGGCTGCGGCAAGACCACCACCGGACGCTGCATCCTGCAGTTAGAGCGGCCAACTAGCGGCCGCATCGTGTTCGAGGGTGTCGATCTCACCACGCTCGCGCACAACGCGTTGCGCGCGGTGCGGCGCCGCATCCAGGTGATTTTCCAGGACCCCTACTCCTCCCTTAATCCGCGCATGACCATCGGCCAGATCCTCGCCGAGCCGCTCGAGGTGCACGGCATCGTGCGCGAAAAGGCGGCGCGCGTGGAGCGCGTGCGCGAGCTGCTGACCCAGGTCGGGCTCCTGCCGCAGCATGCGCGGCGCTACCCGCACCAGCTCTCGGGGGGACAGCGCCAGCGTGTGGGCATCGCGCGCGCCCTGGCGATGGAGCCGTCGCTGATCGTATGCGACGAGCCGGTGTCGGCGCTCGACGTGTCGATTCAGGCGCAGATCATCAACCTGCTGGAAGACCTGCAGAGCCGGCTCGGCCTGACCTACCTGTTCATTGCGCACGACCTGTCGGTGGTGCGCCACATCTCGGACCGCGTCGCCGTCATGTATCTCGGCAAGGTCGTCGAGATCACCGATCGCCTGCGCCTGTACGAGGAGCCCGTGCACCCGTACACGCGCGCACTGCTCTCGGCGGTGCCCATTCCCGACCCCGCGCTTGAGGCACGCAGGGAGCGCACGGTGCTGCGGGGAGAGGTGCCGAGCCCGCTCAACCCGCCTGCGGGTTGCGTATTCCATCCCCGCTGCCCCATCGCGGTGGATCGCTGCGCTGCCGCAGTGCCGCAATTGCGCGAAATCAAGGCCGGCCATCTGGCCGCCTGCGATCTCGCTTGACAGAGTGGAACCATGGCACTTAACTAGCGGCCGGCAGGGCGGATGGAACCCGGAGGGCTCCCCAACGCAGGGGGCTCCCGACACTTCTAGGAGGAGGTGCTGGATGAATCGACTCGTGCGTTTTCTGGCCGTTGCGGCCAGCGCGTTTCTCGCTTTCCCCACGCTGGCGCAGTCGCCCCGCTACGGCGGCGAGCTGGTGTTCCCGGTCCCCTCGGAGCCGCCGTCCTACGACGGGCACCGCGAAGAAACTTTCGGCCTCATCCATCCGATCGCGCCGTTCTACAACACGCTGCTGCGCGTCGATCCGAACGACAAGGGCGGCACCAAGCCCTACCCGTCGCTCGCCGAGAGCTGGATCGTGTCGCCCGACGGCAAGATCTACACGTTCAAGCTGCGCCAGGGTGTGAAGTTCCACGACGGCTCCGAGATGACCTCCGAGGACGTCAAGGCGAGCTACGACAAGATCATCTTCCCGCCCGCCGGCGTCGGCTCCTCGCGCAAGGGGCAGTACGCCGTCGTCGAGGCGATCCGCGCACCCGACCGGTACGAAGTGCAGTTCCGCCTGAAGCATCCCTCGGGATCGTTTATCGCGTCGCTGCTCTCGCCGTACAACTTCATCTACAAGGCGGACATCCTCGCCAAGGACCCGCATTGGTACGAGAAGAACATCATGGGGACCGGGCCCTTCATCTTCGTCGAGCACGTCAAGGGCTCGCACGTGGTGGGCAAGAGGAACCCGAACTACTGGGACAAGGGCAAGCCGTACCTTGATGGCTTTCGCGCGATCTTCATGCGCGACTCCGCGGCGCAGGTGGCGGCGGTCCGTGGCGAGCGCGCGCATATCCAGTTTCGCGGCTTCACGCCCAAGGACCGCGATAACCTGAAGGCCGCGCTCGGCGACAAGATCACCGTGCAGGAAGCGCCCTGGGACTGCATCCTGCTGGTCGCTATCAACCACAAGAAGAAGCCCTTCGACGACGCCCGGGTGCGGCGCGCGCTGACGCTCGCGCTCGACCGCTATGAGGGCTCCAAGGCGCTCTCCCAGATCGCCATCGTCAAGGAGGTGGCGGGCGTGCAGGTGCCCGGCACGCCGTTCGCCACCCCGCCCGCGGAGCTTGCCAAGGTGGCGGGCTACTGGCCCGACATCGAGAAGTCGCGTGCCGCGGCGCGGCGCCTGCTCAAGGAGGCGGGCGTTGCCGATGGCTTCTCCTTCACCTTCATGAACCGCGGCATTCCGATGCCCTACGAGCCGCTCGGCGTCTGGATGATCGACCAGTGGCGCAAAATCGGCCTCAACGTCACGCAGCGCGTGATCGAGCCTGCCGCCTACTACGCCTCGCTGCGCAAGGGCGAACACGAAGTGGCGATGGACTTCCAGTGCGGCTACATCGTCGAGCCCGACCTCGACACGTACAAGTTCCTGTCCAGCAGCCGCAATCCGGCGAACTACGGCTACTACGAGGACCCGGTGCTCGACGCCCTGTACGACAAGCAGAGCGAGGCGACCAGCGTGGACGAGCGCAAGAAGATCATCCGGCAGTTCGAGAAACGGGTGCTCGACGAGCAGGCGCACTACCTGATGACCCTGCAGTGGCACCGCATCATCCCGCATTCGTCGAAGCTGCACGGCTGGACCATTACGCCCAGCCACTACCTCAACAACACGCTCGACACCGTCTGGCTGTCGCAGTGACGCGCGTTGCGCCGGCGGCGGACCCAGGTCCGCCGCCGGGTTGATCCCAGCATGGCACGCTATATCCTCAAGCGCCTGCTCGCCGTGATCCCGACGCTGCTCGGGGTCGCGGTGCTCATCTTCCTGCTGCTGCGCGTGGTGCCGGGCGACGTGGTCGAGGCGCGATACTTGGGGCAAGGCAGCCAGTATGTATCGCAGGACCTGATGGACATCGAGCGCAAGAAGCTCGGCCTCGACCAGCCGCTGTGGAAGCAGTTCACCAGCTGGATGGGCGGGCTCGCGCGCCTGGATTTCGGGGTGTCGATGTGGACCGGCTCGCCGATCACCGAGGAGATCAAGCTGCGCTTCACGCTTTCGCTGCAGCTCGCCCTCATGGCAAGCACCATCGCCACGCTGCTGGCGATTCCGCTCGGCATCCTCGCCGCTTTCAAGCAGGACACCTGGGTGGACTATGCGGTGCGCGTGTTCTCGATCGCCGGCCTCGCCATGCCCTCGTTCTGGCTCGGCAGCCTGATGATCCTGGCCATGCTGATCGTCTTCAAGTGGGTGCCGCCGATGGTGTTCACGCCGCTCTGGGTGAACCCGTGGGACAACCTCGCGCAGCTCATCTGGCCGGCACTGGCGGTGGGCTACCGCTACTGCGCGGTGGGCACGCGCATGATGCGCTCGACGATGCTCGAGGTTCTGCGCGAGGATTACATCCGCACGGCGCGCGCCAAGGGGCTGTGGACGAAGCTGATCCTCACGCGCCATGCGCTGAAGAACGCGATCCTTCCGGTGCTCACCGTGATCAGCACGGAATTCGCCTTCCTGCTTGGCGGCCTGGTCGTGACCGAGCAGGTGTTCAACCTCAACGGCCTGGGCATGCTGTTCGTCGAGGGGATCTCGCACCGCGACTACACGATGATTCAGGCGCTGGTGCTGCTGGTCGCCACTTTCTTCCTGACCGTCAACTTCGTGGTCGACATCGCCTATGGGTGGATCGATCCGCGCATCCGCTACGGCTAGGATGGCCGCCGCGCCGCAGACCATTGAAGAGCTGACCCACGCGGCTGAGCCGCGCGCGGGCTGGCTTTACGCGATCGCCAAATTCGTGCGCCAGCGCCCGCTCGGCGCGGTCGGCGCCGCGATCATCCTGCTGACCTCGGTCCTGGCCCTCACCGCGGGCTGGATCGCGCCGTACGACCCGCTCGCCAACGACTACGGCGCGATGCTGAGCGCGCCGAGCGCCGCGCACTGGCTGGGTACCGACGCTTTCGGCCGCGATGTGCTGACGCGCATCATCTACGGTTCCAGAACCGCGCTGACGGTGGGCCTCGGCGCCTCGCTCATCGGTGCCACGCTCGGCTCGCTGATCGGCGTCACCAGCGCCTACTTCGGCGGCCGCGTGGATCTGATCGTGCAGCGCGTGATGGACGTGTTCTTCGCCTTCCCGGTAATCATCCTCGCACTGGCGGTGGTCGCGATTCTCGGCACCGGCGCAGGCAACGTGATCCTCGCCATTGCCACGCCGATGGTGCCGCGCTGCGCGCGCGTGGTGCGCTCGAGCGCGCTCTCGGTGCGCGAGATGCCGTACGTGGACGCTGCACGCGCGTCCGGCTTCGGCCACGGACGCATCATCCTGCGCCACATGCTGCCGAACGTGATGGCGCCGATTCTCATCATGGGTACCGCATTTCTCGGCGAAGCGATCCTGCTCGAGGCCTCGCTCTCGTTCCTCGGCCTCGGGGTGCAGGAGCCGACCGCGGCCTGGGGCCTGATGCTGCGCGGCGCGGCGGTCGAGTTTGCCGAAAGCGCCCCGTGGATGGCGCTTTTCCCGGGACTCGCCATCAGTCTCGCGGTCTTCGGCTTCAACCTGTTCGGCGACTCGCTGCGCGACGCGCTCGACCCGCGCCTGCGCACGCAGTAGCGGAAGAGAAACGGCTGTCTCGCCGGCCGGCGGGCCGTGTAAACTTTGCCGCGGTTTCGCGCTTCGACACACCCACAGGAGGAGCAATGAAGCAGGTCCATGCCGCGCTCGGCGCGGTGTTGTTCACCTTCAGCCTGGCGGCCTCGGCCCAGAACTGGCCGACCAAACCGATCATCTTCCTCAATCCCTTTCCCGCCGGCGGCGGCACGGACACCTTCGCCCGACCGATCGCCGCCCGGGTGTCGCAGACGATCGGCGAGCAGGTGATCATCGAAAACCAGGGCGGCGCCGGGGGCACCGTTGGTGCGGCCAACGCCGCCAAGCGCGCGCCGGACGGCTACAACTGGTTCTTCGGCGCCGTGCACCACACCATCGCGGAGAGCCTCTACACCCGGCTGCAATACAGCCTGGAGAAGGATTTCGAGCCGATCACGGTGGCGGCGTTCGTGCCGAACGTGGTCGTCGTCCACCCCAAGCACGCGGACAAGTTCAAGACGCTGCAAGACCTGATCGACTACGCCAGGGCCAATCCGGGCAAGCTGAACTACGGCTCGGCGGGCAGCGGCACCACGCACCATCTCTCGGTCGAGCTGTTCAAGACCATGACCAAGACTTACATGGTGCACATACCCTACCGCGGCGCGGGCCCGCTGATGCTCGACCTGCTCGCCGGCCAGGTTGACCTCGCCTTCGATGGCATGGGCACCTCGTCGACGCAGATCAAGGCGGGAAAACTGATCCCGCTCGCGGTCACCAGCGAGAAACGCAATCCCGTGCTGCCCAACGTGCCTACGGTGCACGAAGCAGGTGTGCCCGGTTACGAGGTGCGCACCTGGTACGGCCTGTGGGCGATCAAGGGCACGCCGCAGCCGGTCAAGGACCGCATGTGGAAGGAAGTCGTCGCCGCGATGGACACACCGGAACTGAAGAAGATTTGGGCCGAGCAGGGTGCCGATCCGGGCGGCATGTCGCAGGCGGAGATGACCAGGCTCGTGCACAGCGAGATCATCAAATGGGCCAAGGTCGTGAAGGACGCCGGCGCCAAGGTCGACAACTGATTTCCTAGACTACGCCCTCGGCACGCAGCGCCGCGATCTGCGCGGCGCTCCTGCCGAGACGCTCGCGCAGGATCTCCTCGGTATGCTGGCCGAGGAGCGGCGGTGCCAGCCTGTGCTGCAGCGGCGTGCCCGAGAAGCGCATCGGGCTCGCCACCGTCGGCAGCTTTCCCGCCGCCGGGTGCTCGAGCTCGACGCGCACGCCGCGCGCCTTGACCTGCGGCTCCGCGAACACTTGCGCCACGTCGTTGATCGGCCCGTTCGGCACTCCGGCGGCTTCCAGCAGCTCGAGCCACTCGCGCGTCGAGCGCTTGGCGAAAATTCCCTGCAACAGGCGCGTGAGCTCGGCGCGGTTCTCCACGCGCTTGCCGTTGGTGGCGAAGCGCGCGTCGGCCGCGAGCTCGGGGCACGCCGCCGCCTCGCAGAACTTGCGGTACAGGTTATCGTTGCCGCAGGCGATGATCACTTCGCCGTCGGCGGTGCGAAACGGCTGGTACGGCACGATATTTGGGTGCAGGTTGCCGATGCGCGCGGGGGGCTTGCCGGTCGCGAAGTAGTTGGTATTCTGGTAGGCGAGCAGCGCGATTTGCGAATCGAGCAGCGCGAGGTCGAGGTGCTGGCCGGCACCTGTCTGCGCACGATGGGCGAGCGCCGCGCAGATCGCGATCGACGCGTACATCCCGGTGATGATGTCGGCCACCGGCACGCCGGCGCGCATCGGCTCGCCCTGGGCGTCGCCGGTGACGCTCATCATGCCGCCCATGCCCTGGATCATGAAGTCGTAGCCCGGCCGCTCGCGGTACGGTCCGGTCTGGCCGAAGCCGGTCACCGAGCAATAGATGAGCTGCGGGTTGAGCGCCTTCAGGTCGTCGTAGCCCAGCCCGTAGCGCGCGAGATCGCCGAACTTGTAGTTCTCGATCAGCACGTCCGAGGTGGACGCGAGACTGCGCACGATCTCCTGGCCGGCCGGGCTCGAGATGTTGACCGTGATCGACTTCTTGCCGCGGTTGGCCGAGGTGAAATAGGCGGAGTCCTTGGTGTCGCGCCCTTCGCGATCCTTCACCCACGGCGGGCCGAAGGCGCGCGAATCATCGCCGACCTTGGGCCGCTCCACCTTGATGACTTCGGCGCCGAGGTCTGCGAGGTTCTGCCCCGCCCAGGGTCCCGCGAGCACGCGCGAGAGGTCGAGCACCTTGATGTGCGACAGCGGTCCTGCCATGTCAGTCCTCCTCGATCACCACAAGTTGGCCAGCATGCGCAGGCCAAGCGCAAACAGCATCAACGCGAACACCATGCGCAGCTGCTTCACCGGCAGCCGATGCGCCAGCCGGGCGCCAAGCGGGGCCATCGGCATGCTGGCGGCCACGATCAGCGCGAGCGCCGGCAAATATATATAGCCGAGGCTCCATTCGGGCAGGCCCTTCACTCTTAGTCCCTGAACCACGTAGCCCACCGTCCCTGCCACCGCGATTGGGAAGCCGTTCGCCGCCGCGGTGCCGATGGCGCGCTTGAGCGGCAAATTGCACCAGGCGAGAAACGGAATGGAGAGGAAGGCGCCGCCCGCCGCCAGCACGCTCGAGATCGCGCCGATCCCCGCGCCCGCGGCAAACAGGCCGGTTCGCCCCGGCAGCTCGCGCGCGGCCTTGGGCTTGAGTGTCACCAGCATCTGCGCCGCGGCGTAGAACATGAACCCGGTGAAGAACACCGCGAGCGGCCGCGTCGGGATGAAGCCGGCGACCAGTGCCGCCGCGAGCGAGCCAGCGAGGATGCCGGGCGCCATGGCGCGCGCCACCGGCCAGTCGACGCCGCCGTGCCGGTGATGCGCGCGCACGCTGGAGAGCGAGGTAAACACGATGGTGGCAAGCGCGGTGGCGAGCGCGAGGTGCATCATGTGCTGCGCGGGAAAGCCCTTCGCCGTGAACACGAACACCAGCATCGGCACCATCACCATGCCGCCGCCGATGCCCAGCAGCCCGGCAAGGAACCCCACCGCCAGGCCGATGGCGAGGTACGCCCACCACCAGTCCATTAGCGCTCGCCCAAGAGGTGCGCCGCCAGCTCGGCGAAGCCCGCGCCGGCGTCGGCCTGCGTGACGTATTTCGGCAGAGCGGCGATGTGCTTGGCGAAGCGGGCCACGTTGGCGACGCCGATCGAGTTCGCGAAGAAGGCGAACATCGGCGCGTCGTTCGGCGAGTCGCCCGCGTAGGCAAACTGCGCATTCGCCGCATCGAGATCGGTGGCGAACTTCTCGGCGAACAATACGCGCGCCATCGCCAGCTTGTCGTAGCCGCCGAACCAGCCATTGACGTGGATCGAGCTGATCTTCGCGTTCAGGCCGGCCTCGCGCATCAGCGCGGCGATGCGCTCCGCCGCCTCGAGCGGCAGCGCCGGCACGTCCTCGCAGTAGTCGATCGCCAGGTCCGCCTCGCGGTAGGGCTGGTCGGACGCCAGCGCGCTGCCGGGCACCGCGGCGAGCACGCGCTCGGCGATGGCCGCCAGCTGCGCGCGCCTTGCCGCGCGCACGTCCTCGGCATCGTGGTAGCGCTTGTGGAGCTTGCCGCGCTCGTGGCGAAAGTAGAACGCGCCGTTCTCTCCCACCACCGCGTCCACCGGCCACATGCGCGCGATGTGATCGCACCAGCCGGCGGGCCGGCCAGTCACCGCGACGACGATGCGGCCAGCGCTTTTCAGCCGTTCAAGCGCCGCGTAGGCCTGCGCGGTGAGCCGTCCTTTGGTGGTCAGCGTGTCGTCGATGTCGAAGAGCAGGCCGCGCAGGCGTTCTGCGCCGCGCAGCTCGGCTAGCGGCTTCATGGAGGGCGCGATTCTAGCGCGCCAGCGGCAGGCGCAGGTGCACCGCCACGCCGTCG
>Ga0326726_10002581_pt1 | contig 16607 bp, 13 predicted proteins | sample MHFenrmetagenome_2_FD_207603 | JGI IMG/M metagenome (GOLD analysis project Ga0326726, IMG submission 207603) | Lab enriched peat soil microbial communities from Michigan Hollow, Ithaca, NY, United States - MHF15MN | ecosystem: Environmental > Terrestrial > Soil > Wetlands > Peat | place: USA... | reverse complement strand
AACTTGTGGAAGCGCAGCATGTCCATCACGCCCACGGCGGGCAGCGTGGCGCCGAACAGCTCAGGGCGCTGGTTCTCCACGGCGCCGATCAGCAGCCCGCCGTTCGAGCCTCCGCCGACCGCCAGTCTTGCCGGCCGCGTCCACCCCTCGGCGACCAGGTACTCCGCCGCGGCGATGAAGTCGTCGAACACGTTTTGCTTGTGCTCGCGCATCCCCGCCTGGTGCCACTCCTCTCCGTACTCGCCTCCTCCGCGAATGTTGGGCTGCGCGAACACGCCCCCCATCTCGAGCCATACCGCGTTCACCACCGAGAACGACGGCAGAATACTGATGTCGAAGCCGCCGTACGCGGTGAGGTACACGGGATTCGAGCTGTCGCGCGCCAGGCCCCTGCGGTGGGTCAGGAACATCGGCACGCGCGTGCCGTCCTTGCTGCGATAGAACACCTGCTCGGTGACGTAGGGGCTCGGATCGAAGTCGAGGTGCGGGGCCTTCCACACCGCACCCTCACCAGTCACCACGTCGTAGCGGAAGATCGTGGTGGGATACAGGAACGACGTGAAGGCGTAGAACATCTCCGGGCTGTCATCCCGGCCGCTGATCCCGGAGACGGCGCCGAGCGTGGGCATCGGGATGTCGGCGACGCGCCCACCGGTCGTGTCGAAGACCACCAGCCGGCTGTGCGCGTCCTGCATGTAGTCGGCCACGAACCGGCCGCCGATCAGCACGACGTTCTCCAGCACGTCGGCGCCTTGGGGAATGATCTCCCGCCAGGCGCCCCGCGCGGGGTGCCGCGTGTCGATCGCGATGAGCCTGGCGCGCGGCGCGTCGAGGTTGGTTCGGAAGTAGAAGACCGGGCCGAGGTTGCCCACGAAGTCGTAAGTGGCGTCGAAGTCGTCCAGCAAGCGGACCACGCGGCCGTGGACGCGTGGACGCCGCGCGCTCCCGAGGTCCATGTAGTGGACACGGTTCCGGGAATCGGTGCCGAGCGAGACGCCGATGATGAGGTAGCGCCCATCCTCCGTCGTGCTGCCGCCGATCCCCCAATCGGGGTGGTCGGGCCGCGCGTACACCAGGCGGTCGGCCGCCTGGGCCGTGCCGAGGCGGTGGTAGTAGAGCTTCTGGTTCTTCACGACGGCGCGGAGGGTGTTGCCGACGGGCTCGGGGTAGCGGCTGTAGAAGAAGCCGGCGTTATCCTGCGTCCAGGAGAGGCCGGAGAACTTGATCCACCTCAGGTGGTCGGGGAGATCGCGGCCGGTGGCGAAGCTCCGCACGCGGAACTCGTTCCAGTCGGAGCCGGCGGCGGCGGTGCCATAGCCGAAGTAGCGGCCGTCATGGGAGACGTCCCAGGTGCTGAGCGCGACGGTGCCGTCCTTGGAGAGGGTGTTCGGGTCAATCAGCACCTGCGGCGCCGCGCCCAGGGTCGGCTGCCAATAGTAGACGGACTGGTTCTGAAGGCCGTCGTTGCGCGAGTAGATGTACTTCCCGCCCTCGCGGCTCGGAACGCCGAACCGCTCGTAGTTCCACAGCTTCGTCAGACGATCGAGGATCCTGGCGCGCTCGGGGATGCCGGCCAGGTAGCGGAAGGTGACGCAGTTCTCCGAGTCCAGCCAAGCCCTGGTTTCGGGGGAGTCGGTGTTCTCGAGCCAGCGGTACGGGTCCGCCACCTTCGTCCCGAAATAGTCGTCGACCTGCTCGACCGCTCGGGGATGCGGCAGGGTGCAGGTCTGCGGTTCCTGCGCCCGGACGACGACGGGAACGAGGACGGCGAGGATGGCGGCGAGACGGATATCGGACGTGCGCATCATTCCTCCGGGGAATGTCGATAATCTACATGCCGCGACGGCGGCGTTCCTCCCGCAGCGCCTCGAGCTCGATGAGATCCTGCTGATCCCTGCGGCGCCCCGTCGCCCGCTTGGAGGCGATCAGGGCATCGAGGCTGAGCGTGGGCGCCGGCACGCCCTCGATGACGATGGTCTCGCTTCCGGCCTTCACCGCGGCGTACTCGCCCACGCCCTGGACTCTGTCCATGACGTCGAGGTCGCCTTCGTCCGTCACCAGCGTCAGGACGGGGACGTCGCGCAGCGTGCGCGCGTCGATCGTGAAGGGAAGACCGGGCTCGACGCCCCGGAGATAGCCGTGCCAGGCGGCGAGTACGGCGGCGAGCCGTTCCCTATTATCGGGCGCCGGGTCGTAACACACGTCCACGTCGTTCGTGATCCTGGACCATCCGTGCGCGACGCCGGCGACTCCGCCGATGACGACGAATCGGACGTCGGCCCCGGTCAAGCCTCGCAGGACGCCGCCGAGGCTCACCTCGCAGCGCCCCGGAGCCTGCGCATGACCTGCATGTTCTCAGCCAGCAGTCGCATGCGCTCTTCCGGCGTGCGCCTGAGCGCGGAGTCGAACAGGGTGAGGTCGATACCGTAGGTCCGGGCCCGCTCGATCGCGCTGCCGCGCCTGGACGGGCGCCGACCGCGCGGCTTCTCCCCGTACGCGTTGAGGGCCAGGGCGAGGTTGGCGCCGTAAGTGGTGAAAAAGCGCGGGAGATCCAGCTCCAGCGCCACCCCGCCCCGTCCCTCCAGCCGCCACAGGCCCTGGGGATCCACCTCCCGCAGCGTGCGCTCGGCGAGTCGCATCGCCTTGGGCAGGGGCATCTGCACGGCCTCGGAGATGAACCTGGCGAGGGCGAGGCGCCGGGCCAGCGGCTCGTTGTAGCGACGGGGCAGGCCGAGCCGGGCCAGGGCGTTCAGGACCCAGCGCGGGCGCGCGCCCACGGCGGTGGCGAACCGGCCGAGCGTCATGCATGAAATATGTATTCTAGCAATACCTATATGTCAACCGTGCGGCATAAAACAGTATTGCAGCAATACTGGAATTACTTACAGCAGCGCCCCCTCGTGCCGGAGGAGCCATTCCTTGATGGGGAGCCCTCCGCCATAGCCTCCGAGTGAACCGTCGGTGCGGAGGACCCGGTGGCAGGGGACGACAATCGCGACGGGGTTGTTGTGCAGCGCGTTGCCGGCGGCGCGCGAAGCCCTGGGGGAGCCGGCACGGGCGGCGATCTGGGTGTACGTGGCGACGCGGCCCGCCCTGACCTTCGCCGTCGCGTCCAGCACGCGGCGGTGGAAGGGCGCCAGGTCGCCGAGGTCCACGGCGAGGTCGAAGTCGAGCCGCTTGCCCGCGAAGTAGCGGTCCAGCGCCCGCCGCGCCTGGTCGAGCTCGGCGGACTTCAGTATCGCCACGTCGCCGTGCTCGGACAGGAGCTGCTCCACGAAGTCGTCCTCGCCGCGGACGAAGCTCAGGTGCCTCAGGCCGCGCGCGCCGGCCGCCAGGCCGAGGACGCCGACCGGCGTGTCGTCCATCATCGCGTAGCGCAGGGGAGCGGCGCGCCTCCCGGTGAGCGCGCCGAACGCACCACGCACGATCTGCTCGACCGCCTCTCGCTCCTGGACCGTTGAACCGCTCATGCTTCCCTCACCTTCATCTTGAGGCGCCTGGTGGCCTGGTAGACGTTGGCCCGCGCCGCGGCCGCCGTGCCGCCGATGCGGGCGGCGATCTCTTCGTAGTCGAGCTCGTCCGCCACCCGGAGGCTCAATGCGAGCCGTTGCCGTTCCGGGAGCCGAGCGAGCTCGGCCCACAAGCCCGCCCGGTCCGTGTCGTGGCGCTGCGCGCCGTCGTCCGGCTCGATCATCGCAGCCAGGTCGGCGGCGTGGCGGGCGAGCGCGGTGCGCTCGCGCGCGCGGGCCCGCTGGTGGTTGAGCGACGCGTTGGTCGCGATCCGGTAGAGCCAGGCGCGCTCGTTGGAGCCGGGGGTCAGTCGCCCGAGCGCCTTCCAGGCCCGGAGCATCGTCTCCTGGAGCAGGTCCTGCGCGGTGTCGTCGTCGCGCACGATGCGCCGGATGTGGCGCGCCAGCTCCTCGCCGTGCTTCGCGAGCAGCAGCGCGATGCGATGCGCAGCGCGGGCCGGAATCGGTGGCGGGGGAAGGGGCGGGCTCATCTCTCGGAGCTATAACACCGCGCGCGGCCGGGTGTGAAACCGGCTACGCGCGGCCTACTGGCGGCACGGGGCCGCGGGGTCCTGACGCCGGCCGTCGACCGCCGGCCGGTGATCGAGGTTCGCTACCGCGAGCGCGACGTCGCGCACCAGCGCGGCCACGCGCGCCAGCTGGTGGTAGTCGATGTACTGCGGCTCGTCGGTGACCTGGTGGTAGTCGAGGTGCTCGCCCGTGGAGAGCGATGCCGACGGAATGCCGTAGCGCGCGTAGCTGTAGTGATCGGCCCGGCAGTAGTACTGGAGCGGGTTGCCGGGTGCGTCGTATTCGTAGTTGAACCGGAACTTCACCGGCTCGCTCCGGCCGATGCTGTCGATCAGGTTCCCGAACTCCGTCGACAGCCTCCGGGTGCCGACCAGCTCCAGGTATCCCGGTCCGCCACCCGGGAGATCGGCCACGCCACCGCGGCCGACCATGTCCATGTCCAGCTCCGCCACGATGGAGTCCCGGGACACCGTGGGATGGTCGGTGAAGTACGCCGAGCCGCGCAGGCCGATCTCTTCCGCGGCGTGGGAGACGAAGAGGATCGAGCGCCGTGGCTGCGGCCCCGCGGCGAAGACGCGCGCCAGCTCCACCAGCAGGACCGTGCCGGAGCCGTCGTCGTCCGCGCCGTTGTAGATGGAGTCGCGCCGGGGCGGATGCTGCGCGCGCAGGCTGTCGAGCAGCCCGTCGATCCGCTCCTGCTCCTGGGGCGTCGCGGGCCGCAGCGGCGAATCGGCCCCCATCGGCCGGACGACGCGGTTGAAGGCTCGCGCCGAGTCGTGGTCCGCGGCGAGGCGTCGCGTGCCGATGTGGTCGTTGTGCGCCGTGAGCGAAACGTACGTCTGGCTCAGCGCGGGATCGCTCCCGCGCAGGACCGCGATGACGTTGCGCACCGGGTAGCCGGTGGTGCCCGGACCGGAGGGGGCGTCGCGCCGGGTGGAGACGATCGGGAGGGTCTGGAAGAACGACCCGTTCTCGCCGTCAGGCTCGAGGCCGTAGCGACGAAACGCGGCGGCCACCCACTCGGCCGCCTTGAAGTTCCCGATGCTTCCGGTAGCCCGGCCGCCCATCGAGTCGTCGGCGACGGCGAAGAGGCTGGCGCGCAGGCTCTCCGCGCTGACCGGGACGGGCGGGACCTGGGCCGCAGCCGGAGCGGCGCCCACCAGAAACCCGAGCGCCAGGCCGGCGCAGGAGCGGGTCACGAAGCTGGAATCCTAGATTTCGTCGCTGATCAGGCCGGAGCGGAGCGCGAGGCGGGTGAGGCCGGCGACGCTCTTGATCCCCACCTTCTTCATCAGGCTGTCGCGGTGGCTCTCGACCGTGCGCACGCTGATCCCGAGCTGCTGCGCGATCTCCTTGTTGCTCGCCCCCTCGGCGATGTGGCGCAGCACTTCGCGCTCGCGGGTCGAGAGGCGCTCGAGAACGTTCTGGATTTCCTCGCCCTCGAGCTTGCGGCGCAGCAGGTCGGAGAGCTGTTGGGAGACGGCGGGGCTGTAGTAGGAGCTTCCGGCACAGACTTCACGCACCGCAGCCACGAGTTCGCTGGCGGCCGCGTCCTTGATCAGGTAGCCGTGGGCTCCCGCCCGCACGCTCTCCATCAGGTACTCGGGGGCGAGGTGCATCGAGAGGATCAGGATGCGGACCTCGGGAGCGCGGTCGCGGATCTGGCGCGCGGCCTCGAGACCTCCGCCCTTGGGCATCGTGATGTCGAGGACGGCGACATCCGGTCGCCGGGCGAGGGTCTCGTGCACCGCGGCTTCTCCGTCCCCGACCTCGGCGACGACGGTGATGTCGCCGGCGGCGGCCAGGATGCGGCGCACGCCCTCCCGCACCAGCGTGTGGTCGTCGGCGAGCAGAACGGTGATCGGCTCAGGCATCGGTGTCCCCCAGCGGCAGGCGCGCCTCGAGCCGCGTTCCGCGGCCCGGCGCGCTCGAGATCGAGAAGCGGCCACCCGCCCCCACGACGCGCTCCTTCATGCCGGCGAGGCCGGCGCGGGCGTCGCCGGCCCCGGTCGCGTGCTCAGCGTCGAAGCCGCGCCCGTCGTCGCGAACCGCCAGCACCACCTCGCCGTTCTCGGCGCCGAGCGCGACCACGACGCGCGTGGCGACGGCGTGCCGCGCCACGTTGGTGAGTGCTTCCTGGAGCACCCGGTACAGCGCGACCTGCACCTCCGGCCCCGGATTCGGGGCGAGCGGGCCCGCTTGAAGATCTACGGCCACGCCGGTCCTTCCCGCGAATTCCTCGGCCAGCGTGCGCAGTGCGGGGACGAACCCGAGGTCGTCCAGGACCGCGGGCCTGAGGCCGCGTGCGGTGGCGCGGATGGACCCGAGCGCCCGGCCGGCCAGGTCGGAGGCGCGCCGTGCGGCCTCGGTTCCCGCCGGCGAGCCCGCCACCAGGCGCTCCAGCTCGGCCAGCTCCAGCTTGATCGCCGTGACCACCTGGCCCGTCTCGTCGTGCAGCTCACGCGCGATGCGCAGCCGCTCGGTTTCCGCCGCCCGGAGCAGTGAGGCCGACGCGCGCCGCAGTTCGGCGCTGCGCTCCTCGAGCGTAGCGTAGAGCTCGGCGTGCTGGAGCGCTGCGCCGATCTGCTGCCCCAGCGCGCGGAGGAATCGCCGGTCCATGGAGGCGAAGGGATCCCGCGCCCTCGCGACGATGACGAACGTGCCCGCCGCGCGCTCGCCCGTGAAGACGGGAAGGAAGGCGGCGTACGGGTGCGGCGCGACGGCCCCGGTGCCCGTCGGCCCCGAGGGCCAGGCGTGTACGACGCGCGGCGCCCCGTCCCGCGGCGCGGCGAGAATCGGCGCCGAGTCGGGATTCGCGGGATCCGCCGTGGCCAACGCGGTCGCCCCCCAGCCCGCGCAGACCCCGGAGCCGCCGCGGAAGATGAGGCTGCCGCCGGCATCCTCGCGGTACAGCGCGCACCCCACCACCGGCCTGAGGCTCAGCGTACGCTCGAGCACCGCGGTCACGACGTCCGCCGGGCGGAGGCTGCGCTGCAGCTCCTCGGAGAGCATGGCGAGCGCCCCGACCCCCCGCTGCTGGTCCTCCAGGACGAGGAGCAGCATCCCGCCACCTACGGCGAGCTCGAACAGGACGTCGAGGTAGTAGCCGTACGGCACCCAGGCGCCGCGCGCCCGGAGGAAAGTGTAGTCGAGGTGGTGCACTCCCCACAGCAGGAACGCTGCGGCGAGCACCGCGCCGCCCTTGGACGCCGCGCGACGCCAGTACTGCACGAAGACGACTCCGGTGCCGAGCGTCACCAGGCTGAGGAAGATCACCGCGGGAATGGCCGCGAGCAGAAAGTTCTCGACGCGGTAGATCGCGATGTACGACCAGAGCACCGGGATCACGAAGAGCCCGTAGTACCGGCGATCCCACGGGAGCTGCCGTGAGAAGACCAGCGCCGCCCACAGCAGCAGCAGGGCGGTCCATCCGGTCGCCACCTGGTGCCAGAAGAGCCAGATCCGGTCGGAGGTGACGAGGAACAGGGCGATGATGCCGAGGCGCAGCGCATACAGACTCCAGGCCCCGCCCCAGATCCCGAAGTAGCGCTTCCGGTAGGTGACGGCCAGCGCCAGGAACAGGCCTGCGATCCCCAGCGTGACGCAGGCCTGGAAGACGACGAGCGAGGTCTCGAGCGAAAGGCCGGCGGGAGTCACCGGGTCTCGACGATGGCGCGGGCCACGTGGTCCGCGATGGCCATGATCGTGATCATGGGGTTCACGCCGCTCGAGGTCGGGAAGGCACTGCCGTCGGCGACGTAGAGCCCTCTCACGTCGTGCAACTCGCCGGACTCGCCGACGACCGAACGGGACGGATCGGCGCCCATCGTGCAGCTCGCCATCTGGTGGAAGGTGATGTACGACATCCGGCAGTAGCGGTAGCCGCGGGCGTCTATCGCGGCGCCAAACCGCTCCAGCCAGCCCGTGTCGCCGGGCCGCTCGCGCGCGGGCGGCGTGTGGAGCGAGAAGACCTCGGCTGCGCCCGCGGCTGCCAGCACCTGCGCCGCACCGGTGAGCCCGCGGCGCACGTGCTCGATGTCGTAGCCGGAGAGTTCGTAGCGCACGCGGGGCTTCCCGGCGCGGCTCGTCTCCACCCGCCCCGCGTCCCGGTCCCGGAGCAGGACGCCGACGATGCTGAGGTTGCCGAGTTGCGACACGTCCTGCTTGAACTGCGCCGCGCTCTCCCAGCCGAAGCCGCTGGCCGGGAGCGCGAAGTGGACCGGCGCCGTCTCCAGCTTCACGCCGTACCCATCGTGCTGGTCGGCGAGATGGTCGGAGTAGCGGGTCTGAAGGCCGCCGGTCCACGGCTCCACCCGCTCGGGGAAGATCCCGGCCACCGCGGAGGCGGGATGGAGGCGCAGGCCGCGGCCGATGTTGCGGTTGCCGAGGCCGGACCGGACGAGCAGCGGCGGCGTGTTGATCGCACCGCAGGCCGCAACCACCACCGGTGCATGCACGGTGAGGGTATGGGTCCTGCCGCCCCGGCTCCGCACGGTGGCGACGGCGCCCACGGCGCGGCCGCGCTCGATCACGATCCGCTCGACGTCGCAGTGTGCCACCAGTCGCGCGCCGGCCGCGGCGGCGTCCGCCAGGTAGGTACGCGCCGTGGAGTTCTTGGCGCCGTGCCGGCAGCCATAGGTGCAGAAGCCGCACTCGAGTCCTTCCTTGCAGCCGGTCACGTTCCGCGGGATCACGTCTACGTGCCAGCCGAGGGCACGGCAGCCCCGCTCCAGGATGGCGTCCCGCGCGCCGGGCGTGGACCACGTGGTGTTGACATCGAGCCGCCGGTTGACGCGCGTGAACGACTCCTCGAAGCGTGCCCCGGCGAAGAACGGCAGGCCGCTCAGCCGCGCCCACTCTTCACGGGTCGCGGCCGGGAGCGGGAAGCTGGTCGTGTAGTTGACCGTCGTCCCCCCGCCCAGACAGCTCCCCGCGAGGATCGGCATCGAGCCGCTCTGCGTCATGATGAGGCCGCCATCGAGGTACAACGCGCCGAGCATGTCGCCCTCGACCTGCGTCATGTCCGCGGAGCCGGGATTAGGCCCCCTCTCGAGCACCACCACGCTGCGCCCGGCCTGGGCGAGCAGCCCCGCTACGACGCCGCCCCCGGCGCCCGAGCCGAGCACGACCGCATCGCAGTCCAGCGCGGTATCGCGGTCCACCTCCAGCGTCGGCAGCGGCGCCACGGCCGTGGCCGGCTGCGGGAGCGGGCCGGGATAGCCGGCCGCCCGCCACGCCGGGTGTCCGCCGCCGCTCATCGGCCAGCAGTAGAAGGCGACGTGAGCGAGGCGCTTGAGGGCCTGGAACCCGGCGCGGCGGAGGGGAATGGATGAAATGGCGTAGTCCCTGAGCGTCGCCTCGCGAGCCGGTCCGTCCATCGCCTGCAGCGACTTGAAGCGGCCGGTCAGCAGGAGGTTCAGGGCCGGCGAGCCAAGCCCGGCGAGGAGCAGCTTGAGCCGGGTCCCGTCGAGCGGGTCCTGGAGCGAGGCGATGAGGCTCGCCACCCGGTCGGCAGTCCGGGCGGTGCGGGCGCCGGCGGCGAACAGGCCTCCCGGATCGTGGTCCCGGTGGATTTCGGGCAGCAGCGTTTCGCACACGGCAGCAAGGACGGCACGCTGATTTGCGGAGAGTTCCTGTGGCACCACTCGGTCCCGAACAGGGGAGGTTCAACTTAAGTTAGGGAGTCCGCTACAGCGAGGCGTTCCGATGAGGCGCAGTGATGCGAGAATCCGGCTGCTGCTCCAGGTTCTCGATGAGGCGTTCGTCGCGCGCGGGTGGCAGGGCGCGACCTTGAGCGGCGCGGTGCGCGGCCTGACGGCGCAGCAGGCGCTGTGGCGTCCGGGCCGCCTGCGATCGCGACACAACATCTGGGAGCTGGTCCTGCACGCGGCCTACTGGAAGCACGTGGTGCGCGAACGCGTGGAGGGACGAAGGCGAACCGCGTTTCCGCGCTCGCCCCGGAATTTCCCGAGCCTCCCTCGGCGCGCGGACGCCGCGGCGTGGAAGGCGGACGTTGCCCTGCTCAGGCGCCAGCACGAGCTACTCCGCCGCACGGTGGCGCGCCTGTCGCCGGCGAGGCTCGACGCGCCCGTGAACCGCTCCCCGTGGATCGTGGCCGAGCAGATCTTCGGTGTGGCCGCCCACGACCTCTACCACACCGGCCAGATCCAGCTCCTGAAGGCGCTGCAGCGCGGGAAGCGCTAGCGCAACGCTCAGCGGCCCTGGCTGATCGTGATCTTGAATCCGTCGGGATCGGCGATGGCGAAGTCGCGCTCGCCCCACGACTCGTCCCGCACGTCGTGCAGCAGCGTGCCGCCCCGCGCCTTGATCCCCGCGGCGATCGCGTCAACGCTCTGCGACGTGGTGCAGTAGATCCGGAACCCGACGCCCTTCGCGCGGTCGCGGCCCATCTTCCAGTCGTCCTGGCCGAGGTAGAAGTCCACGGCGCCCGCCCGGAGCGTGGCGCCCTGGAGCTGGCCGTCGCGTTCCCATCGCTCTACGACGATGCAGCCCAACACGTTCTGATACCAGGCGATGCTGCGATGAATGTCGTTCACCGTGTAGCCCGGCCTCGCCGCGCGGAGCCGCAGGGTCTCGGGCTTCTTGCGGGCGGCCCGGGCCTTGGGGCGCGCGGACTTCTTGGCGGCCTTCTTCACGGGCTTTCGGGCACTCTTCTTCTTGGCCGGCATGGACCTGTTCCTCTCGATTCGGAGATGTCTCAAGCCTAGCGCGAGCCCCCCGCTCCCGCCAGCGCCTCTCATCGCGTATCACTTATCACTGGACAGATGAAGCAGCGCGTCGCACCCATCGTGTGTCACACATTCCGGGGGTCACAGACATGCCCGTTCGCAATGCATCGGCTGTATGGGAAGGCGGCCTTCGAGGCGGGAAGGGGAGCTTCAAGGCGGGGAGCGGCCTGTTCGGCGGCAACTACGGCTTCGGATCGCGCTTCGAGGAGTCTCCCGGAACCAATCCCGAGGAGTTGATCGCGGCGGCGCACGCCGCGTGCGTGAGCATGGCCCTCTCGGGGGGGCTCGAGCGCGCGGGGAAGCCCCCGACGCGGATCGAGACGAAGGCGTCGTGCACGATCGAGAAGGTCGGCGACGCGTTTCGGATCACGAAGATGAAGCTGGTCATCCGCGCCAAGGTCCCGGGGCTCGACCAGGCAGGCTTCGCCAAGGCGGCGGAGGACGCCAAGAACGGGTGCCCGGTCTCCAACGCGCTCAAGGGCAACGTGGCCTTCGAGCTGGACGCGCAGCTGGAGTAGCCCCGCTAGGGCCGCGCCGGAGGAGGCTCACTTCGAGGCCTCACCGGTCCTTGCGCCGTCCGCACGATGCTGCCCTACTGCGACGGCCACCGCCGGGCCGGCTTCGGGTAGGCCGGCGCCGGCGGCACCGGCACCGGGTGCTCGCGGATCTCCCGCTCGAGGTACCTGAGCGCCGCCTGAAGCTGCGCGTCGCCCCCCTCGAATGTCGCGTGCGGCAGGTTGTCCACCACCGTGTCAGGATCCACGCCGTGGCCCTCGATGAGCCACGCGCCCTCCGGCCCGTAGACGCCGGTCTCCGCCGCGGTCGCGATTCCGCGATCCACCAGCACGTTGCCGGAGCTGAGCCAGATCTCACCGCCCCAGGTCCGCGTGCCGATGATGCGGCCGAGCCCGAGGCGGCGGAACCCCTCGCTGAACGCCTCGCCATCCGAGGCTGTCCATTCGTCCACCAGCACGACCAAGTGGCCGCGGAACGCCCACTGCATGTTCCAGGACGGGTTGCCGACGCGCGGCTGCCAGTACATCCACGCCTTCCGGAGCAGGCGCCCCAGGATCCAGCTGTCGATGTTCCCGCCGTTGTTGTGCCGCACGTCCACGATCAGGCCCTGGCGGTTGAACACCGGATAGAAGTCGCGCGCCCACTGGGCGATGTCGTTTGAGCCCATCGCTCTGAGATGCACGTAGCCGATCGAGTCGTGGCCGGCGCTGTCCACCAGCAACCGGCGCGAGTACTCCCAGTCGTCGTACCGGAGGCTGGTGGCGCGGGCGGCGGTGAACGGCACGACGATCACGTCGCGCGTGGTGTCGGAGCCGGCGCCGCGCACCCGGAGGCGGACCTGGCGCCCGGCATCGTTCCTGAGCAGCTGCGCCGGATCGGCCGCGCCGAGGGCAGGGACGCCGTTGATCATCTGAATGACGTCGCCCTCCCGGACGTCCACGCCCGGCTGCGCGAGCGGGGCGAGCTGGCGCGGAAAATCGGGGTCGGAGCGGTAGATGCGGGTGACCTTCCACCCGCCGCCTGCGCTGTCGCGCGCGAGGAGCGCGCCGAGCGAGCCGGCCTGGATCTGGTCGGGCCCGCGGCGGAGGTCGCCGCCGTAGACGAAGGTGTGGAGGGCCGAGAGGTTGCCCACCATCTGCGAGAAGAGGTCCGATAGCTCGTCGCGGTCCGTGACCCGGTCCAGGAGCGGCTGGTACTTCCGCAGCACGGCGGGCCAGTCGTTCCCGTGCATGGTCGTGTCGTAGAAGTAGTCCCGCTCCAGTCGCCACGCCTCGGTGAACATCTGCTGCCACTCCTCGCGCGGCGGGAAGGAGAACGCCCAGCCGGAGAGATCCACGCGGGTCTTGGCGCCGAGGCTGGCGCCTGCGGATGCGCCCGCGTCGATCACGTGCAATTCGTCGGCCTTGCGCACGAGCAGCCTCTTGCCGTCGGGCGAGAGCTCGTAGCGGCGGACGTCCTCCACGAGACGGGCCGGCTCACCGGGCTCGCTCTTGATGTCGAGGGCAAAGAGGTGCTGCTTCGCGTCGAGCCCCGTCTCGCTCGACAGGAAGAACAGCCGGGTCTTGCCGGCCGTGAGGAGCGCGTAGTTCCCGGCGGGGACCGGGACCTCGTACACCCGGCTCGGGAGTCCCTCGAGCGTGATGGAGACGCGCGGCGTCGAATCCGCCGCCGCCTTCGTCGTGTCGGCTTGGCCTCGCGGCGAGGGGCGGTTGCCCCGCCCCGCAGCCGCGGGTGCTGCCGCACTCTTCGGCGCCGCCGCCCGGCGGACGCTGTCCTCCTGCTCCACCTCGTTGGCGGGCCTGAACGGCGAGCGGAGGCCGGGTACCAGCGCCACCTGGTAGATCTTCGTCTGGTCGTCGAAGTACGGCTCGGGCTGCCGCGCACCCCACGGCGCGTCCACCAGCGACTGGAAGTTCCGGTCGGAGAGGAAGTAGAGCCACTTGCCGTCGGGGCTCCAGGACGGGCCGTAGGAATCCACGCGGTCGTCGGTCACCAGGGTCGTGGTCCCGTGCTCGATGGAGCGGATCACGATCCGCGAGAAGGTCGCCGTGGGCTCCACGTAGGCGAGCCAGCGGCTGTCGGGGGACCAGGCGAGATCGGCGAAGTCTCCCTCGCGCGAGGTCGCCAGACGGGTGGACGATTTCCGCTCGACGTCGAAGAGCCACAGGTCCTGGTTCTTGTCCCCGAAGGCGATCCACTTCCCGTCCGGCGACATCGTCCCATCGAAGCGGATGACGTGGGCGTCGCCCGAGAGCTGTTGCGCTTCGCCGACGCCGTTGGCGCTCAGGCGCCACCACTCGGTCTCGCCCGTCTGATCCGAGAGCACGTAGAGCGACCGCCCGTCGGCCGCGAAGCGTGCCGAGCGGTAACGTGCGCCGGGCCGCCGCGAGGCCTCGACGACCCGTCCGCCTCCGGACGCCGGCGCGACGAACACCTGTCCGCGCGCCGTCAACACCACGCGGTCGCCCGTGGGCGACAGGTGCGCGGCCGAGAGGTAGTCCATCGGCTTGGTGACCCAGTGCTCGCGCGTCTGGTCGAGGTCGGAGGCGAGCGTGATGGGGATTGCGTGGTCGTCACCGGTGGCGATGGTGTAGAGCCACAGGTCCGCGCCGAGCTGGTAGACGATGCGCCCCCCGTCGAGAGAGGCGCCGCGCACGTCCCAGCCGTCATGGTGCGTCTCCTGCTTGAGCGCTCCGCCGTCGGGATTCATGGACCAGACGTTCATCGTTCCGTCGCGGTCGCTCAGGAAGTAGACGCGCCCCTGCCAGACCATCGGGTACTTCGAGGTCCCCGCATAGTCCGACGTGAGCGGCCGGGCCTCACCGTCGCCGGGCCCGAAGCGCCAGATGTTCTGCGCCGTGCCGCCGTGGTAGCGGCGCGTGTGACTCCCCTGGAACGGCTGCCGGGTGAAGAAGAGCGTGCCGCCGGCGTCGTAGGCGCCGTCGGCGGCCTGGGAGAGCGGCACGAGCGCCGGCGCATCGGTGGCCGTGTCGAGGCGCACCAGCTGCGTATTCGGGAGCGTCGAGAAGTTACGGGTCGCGTAGAGGATCGCGCCGTCGGGGGTCCATCCGACGACGGTGGCGTTGCCGGTGAACGTGCGACGGGTGGGGAGGCCGCCCGCGATCGGCATCGTGTACACGTTCGCCGGGCCTTCGTACGTCGCGGTAAACGCGACGGTCCGGCCGTCGGGCGAGAGCGCCGCGTTGCTTTCGACGCCGGGATTCGAGGTCAACCGCTGCGCGCGACCGCCCTGGACCCCTGCCACCCAGAGATCTCCCTCTGCGGTGAAGACGAGCGTGTCACCGTGGATGGAGGGGAAGCGGTAATAGCCGCGGGGAGCGGGAGATTGCGCGGCTACAGGGACGAAGGCGAGGAGCAGGGCGCAGGCGACGGCGAGTCTCATGACGGGCTCCAGCGGCTGGAGGCTGATTGAAGCAGCTTGCGCGTTACACGGGTGGGCGCCCCCAACGGTTGGGGGGCGGCCAGCGAGACACGGCCGCAGAAGCTACGGCGGGCGGCGCGGCGCGTCGAGACTGGATGCGGGGAGCCGCAGCATCGGCGTGGGCGCCTGGCAGAGCGTGGGCGCGGTCGGTATACTCGGCGGCGGCTCCGGCTGTGGGGCGGTATCGTGGGGGCGGCGCGAAGGCAGCTGGCGTCGCCGAGCCCGCCTCTGCCGGCGCGGGCGACGGCGGCATTCCTCCCTGCACAGAGTGTCGAGATGGCTTCCGGAAACTTCCACATCGGCATCATGGGCAACCTCTTCTCCGGGAAGACGACGCTCATGAATGCCCTGGCCGGCGATCCGTACCGGTCGGAGCTGGCGGGGCTGCTCGGCACGGCCGAGACCTGCTCGTTCTCGGAACGCGTCGAGAAGGGCTCGCTCACCGACCAGTGCCTGGCGCTGTTCTATCGGGACCGGGTGGCGAACATCTTCCCCACCGAGACGGCATTCCTTCACATGCGCGTGCTCCAGCAGCGCGAGATCCGGCACCTGATGACGCGCGAATCCAAGAGCGGCGTGCTGATCCTCGAGGACCGGCCATTCCTCGACGGACCGGAGGTCTTCGTCAAGCGCATGATCGAGTCCGGGGAGATGCCGCCGGCCCACGCCAAGCTCTACTACACGCTGTTCTACCAGACCCTGCAGAACGAGCGGATCCGTCTCCCCGACCTCACGGTGTACCTGCGCACCGAGCCGGAGCTGCTCGAGAAGCGACGGGCGAAGCGGGCCGAGGAGGGCGACGCGTACGCGCGCACGATCACCGTCGAGTACCTGCGGCAGATTCACGAGGGGTACGAGAAGCTGGCCGTGCACTGGCGGGAGACGCTGCGGAAGTATCAGGAGTACGCGATCGTGCCGTCCGACGCCGACATCGTGATCCTGCCCGCGGAAATAGACATGTACGAGCACCCCGACTACGTGCACGTCGCGGCGGGGACCATTCGCGAGAAAGTGCGACGGATGGTGGCCGCGCGGAAGGCGGTGGCGTGAGTCCGGCGATCCTCGAGGTGCGCGAGGACGAGACCATCCGGCGGCACCAGATCGCGAACCGCCTCACCAACGTCGAACGGCGGCTACTCACCTACCTGGCGAAGAACCAGACGCTGGTCGTGTGCGTCGGCAACATCGGGGCGGGGAAGAGCTCCCTCGTGAAGCTGCTGGCCTACAGCACCGGGATGAGCGCCCTGTTCGAGCTGCCGGACGACGGGTTCGAGGACCACGTCGCCCAGAACCCGTCGCTCTATCCCCTGCTGGCGACGGCGAAGAACTCCGCCAAGCGGACGCTGGGGCGCTACTACGGCGCGATCAACGAGTTCATCGCCTGCCAGAGCAAGGAGAAGGAGGGGAGCCCCGCGTGGCAGGCGGCGAAGCGGAACCTCGAGCACGCGGCGCTCGACATTCAGCACGCCTACCTCGACCTCCGGAAGATGCAGCTCGAGGCGGTGCCGCACCTGGCCTCGTCGACGTGCATTGACGGGTCGCCGTTGGCCGACCGCTTCGCCTTCTGCGAGGTGCTGCACCGCGACATGGATGTGCCGTACCTGACGGCGGACTCGCTGCGGGTGATAGACGCGCGGCTCGAGAGCGAGTTCCGGCCGCTGGTGCAGCCCGGGCTGATGGTGCTCCTCAAGAGCCCGGTCGAGTATCTGCTCCGCAACATCCGGGAGCGGCAGCGCGACGAGGAGCAGACGCACGCCGCCGAGATTCCGGAAGGTCTGTCGCGGCTGGTGCGGGCCCTGAACCCGCGGTACGAGGATCTGGTGCTGAAACTCCGGGAGAGCAGGTGGTACCAGGGGCCGG
>Ga0326726_10002580_pt1 | contig 16608 bp, 17 predicted proteins | sample MHFenrmetagenome_2_FD_207603 | JGI IMG/M metagenome (GOLD analysis project Ga0326726, IMG submission 207603) | Lab enriched peat soil microbial communities from Michigan Hollow, Ithaca, NY, United States - MHF15MN | ecosystem: Environmental > Terrestrial > Soil > Wetlands > Peat | place: USA... | reverse complement strand
ACAGGCAGTTAAGGCCGACCAAGAGACATTCTGCCCCATCAACCTGAACACGCTCCCTGCCCATACTGTCACCAGCACGGTAGGGACGTATCGACAGCGACGATCTCAACACGGTAGACTCCGCACCGTTACAAACGTCTTGCGGGCGTCGTATAGTGGCATTACCTGAGCTTCCCAAGCTCATGAGGAGGGTTCGATTCCCTTCGCCCGCTCCAAAACGTTGCAAGCAAACCTAATTCTTGCCGGCAACAGCTCGATAATTTTTCCTGCTGGCCACTCCCGTATTTGTAAGCAACCACTGACTTGCAAAGCCTCTCCGGAATTTGTTTCACCCAATTCAGCCTGTCCCGTGCAAAGCTTTTTTACCAGAACACTTAAAGTTTTTTACTGACAATGCCGTTAGTCCAGTTGTGCGGTTGTGTGTCAACTTTCTGACGCAATCGCCGACTACCGAACAGGGCAAACCCGCCGCGAGACGGGGACGCAAAGTTACCGGTCTCGTTGTTCCTCCCCGGACATTCGAGACAGCGGGACCGCCGGCAATCCTCCGGTCATGCACATCCCACCCCGTTCTCATGTCGGCCAACCGCTAAAACCGCGAGGTGAGCCATATGGAGACCAAGATGCCTGACAATTCAGTCGTTGTTAACCTCAATCAATTCGAGCGTTCGCGCCGTGCTCAGCTCTCTGCCGAGATCTTGACCATTCTTCATGGCAGCCGCGACCTGTTGATCGAAGGCGCGACCCGCGTCCTGACCCGACAAACCGAAGCGATGGAAAACACCCTGCAGGCGATGGCCGATCGCTCGCCCCTGCTGGAAACGCGGAATACCTATTACGGTGCCCAAGGCATACTCAACAAACAGGCCAACGAATTACTCAGTACCTGCAAGGACACGTATTGCCAGGCCTTCAACGATTTTATCCATAACAAGCGCGACAAGACCGCCACGTCTGATTCGCTTGAACTGTCATTGGTCGGCGACCAGGATTACGAGATCACATTGGCGGTCGACAAGGCCACCTCGCGTTTGCGCTTCAACTGCGCAGAAGAAATGGTTGCCCTGGATGCCCGCATCGCCCAACTGTTGGGGCGCTCCGATTTATCTGAAAATGACAATCCGCTGGGTCCGCGCACGCTGTGCGAAGCATTGCTTGCCGGCATAGGCCGCATGCATCTGGAACAGAATGTGCGGATCGTGCTACTCAACCAGTTCGATCTGGTGCTGACCACCGAACTCGCGCACATCTATCAATCCATCAATCGTTACCTGATCGACCACGGCATCCTGCCTGATCTAAAAGTCGGCCGAAACAGTCGTGCACACCACGCAGCGGGTTCTTCAAACGCTGCTTCTGCATCGGGTGCTGCTGCCACCATGCCGGGACAAAATAGTGGCGACATGATTAAACTGTTCGAGCAACTGGCTGGACTGAGCAGTTCGGCCACTGGAGGCTCGGGTGGACAAGCCGGGGTTGGGACTCAGTCAGGTTACAGTGGATTCAGCCTGCTCGATTCGCTCAGCCAGCTACAGGCAGGTGCCATGACGCTTCCGGGCGGCGGCCGTTTCGAACTGCCCATGCTGGAAGCGACCAGCATCCAGAACGTATTGCGCAACCTGCAGCAAAGCCCTGTCATGCAAGCAGCAAGCCCGCTCGATGCGGTGCTGGTGGATGCTGTGGCGATGCTGTTCGATGTGGTATTCGACGTGGCTGACATTCCCGATCGTCTCAAGGCACAAATTGCTCGCCTGCAAATTCCCGTGCTGAAAGCGGCCATGCTGGATCGCAAGTTCTTCTCGCAGCCGAATCACCCTGTGCGCCGCATGCTGGACGCCATTGCCACGCTGTCCGTTCACCTTCCTGACAACGAGGCTGGCAATGTCCGTCTGGATGCCATTTCTCAGGTGGTCAGCCGGGTGCTGGAGAATTTTGAAAAGGATCTCGACGTCTTCGTCTCGGCAGCTGCCGAACTCGAGGCAATGGACTCCACATTGGAAGAAGCGCTGGAGGAAACTGTTGACGTCAGCCTGCAGCAGGATATCGCCCAGATCAAGCAGTCCGAACGTGCCGAACTCGCACCGGTTATCGTGCATGATTTCATCAACCGCGCGCTCAATGACCTGCCGGTGGCAGAAGCCGTGCGCGAGTTCCTGCGCCGCGACTGGGCACAACTGCTGATGACGGACTACATCAACGAAGGTGAGGAGGGCGCGCATTTCAACAGCCACGTCGAGACCATGCGCGAACTGGTGTGGAGCGTGCAGCCCAAGGCCGACATGGACGCCCGACTGATGCTGGTGCGCATTCTGCCGGGTCTGTTGAAGCGCCTGCGTGAAGGATCGGCTGAGATTGAATTGCCCTCCAAAATGGCGGATCGATTCTTCGCAAACCTGGTCATCCTGCATGCCAACGCGGTGCGCCCCAACGCGCAGCCGGTGCCCCTCCCCGAAATCTCCCATGAAGAAATCGAGGAAATGGCCGCACAGGAAGTGGCTGCAGTCGCTGCTGCCGAGGTCGCAACCGAGGCCACTGCCAAAGCTGAAGTCGTTGTGCCGGAAGTTGAAGACGAATTCACCCTGCGCGCCCGGGCACTGAACAAGGGCGACTGGGTGGAGTTCCATTACGACGACGGCACTTTCCGCTGGGCGCGTCTGGGCTGGGTAAGCGGCATAAAAAACACCTACCTGTTCTCGGATCAGGACGGCATGAACAGTTTTTCCATCGGGCTGCACCGCTTGGCTGACAAGCTGCGGCGAGGCGAAGCAGTGCTGGTCGAGCGAAAATCCATCACCGAATCGGCGTTTGGCAAGCTGATGAATCTGTTCCGCCAGAAACTCAGCCACGCCTGAAACGTGGTTGTTGCCGATTTAACCGAAGGTGTATCCCTTGGGAGTTCGGCTTTACAACCACGGCCTCCTCCTCGCGGGAACAACACCATCCTCCTTGCGGGGACAGTCATGGCCTTTTTCGCGCCGTGGCAACTACGACCCACCCATTGAGGGTATTACAAACTCTGCCATTGATTAACGACCTCGCCCCGGATACCCTTCCGGTGTGAAATCGTTTGCATCCCGCATCATCCGCTGGCAACAACGCCACGGCCGCCACACCCTGCCCTGGCAAGCCTGCCGCGATCCTTACCGCATCTGGCTGTCCGAAATCATGCTGCAGCAGACCCAGGTTGCCACGGTCATCCCCTATTTCGAACGTTTTGTGGCGTGCTTTCCCGACCTGTCCACTCTGGCTGCCGCACACGAGGATGAAGTGCTCGCCCTGTGGAGCGGGCTGGGTTATTACAGCCGTGCCCGCAATCTGCACGCCGCCTCGCGCGCAATCGCCCACATGCATGGCGGACGATTTCCGGCCACGCCCGATGCCATTGAACAACTTCCGGGCGTAGGCCGTTCCACTGCCGCAGCTGTGGCGGCTCTCGCATTCGGCCAGCGCTGTGCCATTCTCGACGGCAACGTCAAACGCGTGCTGGCGCGCCACGGCGGGGTGTCGGGTTGGGCGGGTGACAAGAAAGTGGAAACCGATCTGTGGCAACGAGCAGAATCCCATCTGCCCACCAGGGATATCGAGGCCTATACCCAGGGCATGATGGATCTTGGCGCGCTCGTCTGCACCCGCAACCAGCCGTCCTGCACGGACTGCCCGGTCAACGCCGACTGCATCGCCCACACCCAGCTCCGCACCGCCGATTTACCGACGCCGCGCCCCAAGCGCGTTTTGCCCGAAAGGCAGGTACAGATGCTGCTCCTGCTTGACCGTGGCGAACTGATGCTGGAAAAGCGGCCCGCACGCGGCATCTGGGGTGGGATGTGGAGCCTGCCAGAACTCCCACCCGGGATCGACCCGGCCAGCCATTGCCATGAGCATTTCGGATTCACAGCCCGGGCACAGCTGGCCTTACATCAATTCACCCACAGCTTCACCCACTTCAAACTGCACATCCAGCCGGTGCAGATGCAACTTGCCCCGCGTCACGCAAGCCCGGCCGGCCGGATCTGGTTGCCCCCGGTCGATGCACTGGACGCCGCCCTGCCCGCACCGGTACGCAAACTGGTGGCGCAACTTGCGAACAATTGAGCATCCATTGACTTGATTGCCCGGAAAAAAAACGACAGACGTGTCCGGACCAGACCGCTGGAAACCTGACTCGACACTGGCCGAACGCAGTCGTAATGCTATATATAAGCATGTAAATGCCAGCCTCAGAAAATTCATGAACACACCGAACAGCGTTCCCGGCCCGGCCATATTTGACGAGGATGGGTTTTTGATCGACCCGGCCATGTGGAGCGAGAGTCTTGCCGACCGCATCGCGCAAAACGATGGTCTGGGAGAACTCAGCGAATTGCAGATCGGTCTGTTGCACGCATTGCGGCGTGAGTTTGCCAAACATGGAACGGTGATGGCACTTAGCCATGTCTGCCACCTCACCGGGCAGAGCGCGGATTGCATGCAGCATTTGTTTCCCAACCCACGCGAAGCATGGCGCGTGGCAGGCCTGCCCAACCCGGGCGAGGAAGCCAAGGCATACCTGTAATTCATCCGGCAGTGCAGCAGCCAAAGCCAATCACCCTGTCAGCCTACCTGCTTACGCTCCCCGAACAATCCCAGTGAACGATGCGTGCGTCAGCAGGTTTCGGCCTGCCCGCCGTCGAGCCTGATCAGAAGCGCGACAGCTCCTCTCGCGTGGCGTCGCCCTCGGCAGTGGCACCTGCCATGTCATAGGTGCGCGCAGCCAGCGCGAGCCATCGTCCGGCCTGCGCCCAGTCGCGCTGGTCACGTGCCAGCCAGCCGCGATAGCGTGCTGCAACCGCCATCCAGTACTGGTCGCCCGCGCGTTCGATCAATGCCGCACCTTCGTCGAGCATGGCATGGGCGTCACCAAACCTTCCGGCTTCTCGATAGAGGTTGCCCAGGTTCATCAAATGCTTGCCCAGATGGTGGAAATGGCCTTGGGCGCGGTTCAGTGCAATGGCCTCCTGCAGCCATTTTTCAGCTGCAGCACGGTCGCCCTGCGCCTGCAGTATCAGGCCCAGATTATTGAAACTGGCCGAACGTTCCGACAGGTCTGGGTTGAGCGGAATGGATTCCTGGTAAAGCGCCTGGGCCATGGCTGCGTTTCCCTGCGCATAGGCCAGCCCGGCCATGTTGTGCAATGCGGTCGCCAGATTCTGCTGGCTGGACTCGCGACGTGCCCACGCCAGTGCCGCCTGGCCATATTGCATGGCCTCGCGTTCGCGTCCGAGCCTGCGCAGAGTGACCGTCAGCCAGTTATAGGCGTAGGTCCGCAATTCCGCCTGCGGACGTTGCTGTTCGACCATGCGCAAATACTGCAGCGCATCGGCAAAGTGCCCGGTTTCGTAAGCGGCGCGGGCGGCACACATGCCCGCCATGGCATCAGCGGGTGATGTCACAAGTTGCGCCTGCGCCAGCTGGCTGGCGTGGGCGTAATCAAAAGCGGCGATCGCGTTGTGGCAATCATCGGCGTGCACCAGCGGGACACTCAGCGCCAGCACCCAAACCGTCCATTTCAGTTTCATATCAATTTCGCTCCAGTGGCGAATCGTGCCATAGAGTTGGCACACACGATGACACCTCGGCTTTCACTCATGCTGATTCGGAGTTCACATTTGTGAGCATCGCTGCACCCGGAATCCGGTAAAATCCGGGTTTTCCATATGCAAAGAGACTTTTCACCATGTCCATGGCCGACCGCGATGGCGTCATCTGGTACGACGGCAAGCTCGTTCCCTGGCGCGACGCCACCACCCACGTTCTCACCCACACCCTGCATTACGGCATGGGCGTCTTCGAGGGTGTGCGTGCCTACAAGGCCGAACAGGGCACTGCGATTTTCCGCCTGCAGGAACACACCGACCGGCTGTTCCGTTCCGCCCACATCCTCGGCATGAAAATGCCGTTCGACAAGGCCACGATTTCAGAAGCGCAGCGCACCGTGGTGCGTGAGAACAAGCTCGAATCCGGCTACCTGCGCCCGATGGCTTTTTTCGGTTCCGAAGCCATGGGCATCTCTGCCAAGAACCTGTCGGTGCATGTCATCGTCGCCGCCTGGCCGTGGGGCACCTATCTCGGGCAGGAAGCCCTGGATCGCGGTATCCGCGTGAAAACCTCGTCGTTCGCGCGCCATCATGTGAACATCACCATGTGCAAGGCAAAGGCCAACGGCAACTACATGAATTCCATCCTCGCCCACAAGGAAGCCGAGATGGACGGCTATGACGAGGCGCTGTTGCTTGACGTCGACGGCTTCGTTGCCGAAGGCTCGGGTGAAAACGTTTTCATCATCCGCAACGGCAAGCTCTATACACCCGATCTGACCAGCGCGCTGGAAGGCATCACGCGCGATACCATCATCCAATTGGCGTCCGAAATCGGCCTCCAACTGGTTGAAAAGCGCATCACCCGTGACGAGGTGTATTCCGCCGACGAGGCTTTCTTTACCGGAACTGCTGCTGAAGTCACGCCGATCCGCGAACTCGACAATCGCGCCATCGGCGAGGGCACGCGCGGACCCCTCACCGCCAGGCTGCAGGCGATGTATTTTGACTGCGTGCACGGCCGGGCACCTGCCCACACCGACTGGCTCACCCCGGTCAAATAAGCGAGCATCGCATGAGCGAACGGCACGAAAGCTCCCCAAAGCGCCCTGATGGGCATAAGGGCATCAATACCCAGCGCCTCATCGAGGTGACGGAAAACGACCTGCCGCTGCACTGTCCGATGCCGCAGCACGTGGACTGGAACGCCCATCCACGCGTTTATCTTCCGATCGAGTCGAGCGGCAGTGCGCTTTGCCCTTATTGCGGCACACTCTATCGTCTGAAAGGCAAACCCAGCGGCGGCTCGCACTGAGCGCCGACCACTCAAGCAACCAGGAGATTCCCATGAAGCGTATTGTCACCCTAGCCGCACTACTCATGCTGTCCAGTCACTCCGTCTGGGCTGCCGGCACCCAGCAGGACATGCAGGCGGAAATGAAAAAAATGCAGGAGGCACAGGCCAAGCTGATGGCCACGATGATGGTGGAGAAGCGAAGCCGCTTCGGATTCAATGAAACCGTCGCCGCCCTGCAGGATGCCGCCAAGAAGCGGGGTTGGGAAGTGGGGCCGGTCATGGACATGCAGGAAGCCTTGCTGAAAGCCGGCCAAAAGGATGCCAAACCCTTCAAAATGCTGGTGATGTGTAACAAGAACCTCGCCGAAAGCCTGATCAAGGCCCAAGTCGCGCAAAAAGCCATGCCGTTCGCACCCTGCCGCCTGAGCGTATTCGAAGGAGACGATGGCAAGATCTATATTGCCAAGCCCAACACAGAATTTATGGCACAGATGGCTGCGCCCGCCTTCGCTCCCTTGCTGAAGAAATTCGTCGAAGAAGAGAACGCCGTTCTGGCGAAGATCACCGAATAGGCGACCTCGTCTTTCTGGCGGCATCAGTTGCCCTGACAAACGACGTGAGCAGACAAATTACCCACGTCGTTCCCACCGCATCGGGTCAGACGCACAGCCGATCCGGTTCCGAGTTGCAATCGTCAGTTCATGAAGCAAGACCTTTCACGATCAAGCATCACCGTGCGGTGTTCTCTGCGCATTCCGGATGGCAGAGCAGGGTTGCATCCGGGCCTTTCCGGCGCATACATGATCCGGTGTCAGCTGACACCTTGGCGCTCGAGAAATGAACTTTTCCACGCCTGAAGCCGCTGAAGCCGCTTTCTACACCGCCTTCGAGACGCGCAATCTCGATGCCATGATGGCGGTCTGGGTCGACGACGACAGTATCGCCTGCATCCATCCAATGGCCGCACCGCTTGATGGACGTGCCGCCGTGGCGGCCGGCTGGCACAGCATGTTCGAAGCCGCCGGGCAGTTCCGGGTTCAGGTCGAAATCGCTCACGAAATTCGCGAAGCTACCCAGGTCCTCCGTATCGTTAGAGAGTATCTCGTCATCGGTCAGGAAACCGAACCGCGTCCGCCGATACTGGCGACCAACCTGTATCGCAAGGAAGGTGGAAGCTGGCACATGGTGCTACATCACGCCTCGCCGCTCCAGATCGGCGGCACGCCACCTGCACGCATGCCGCCTGTTGTATTGCACTAGGGCGCCGCAGGTTGCCCGCTTGCCAGATCTGGCGCCATGCATTCCCGGAAAAACACGAATTATCGCGCCCCCGCCTGGTTACCCGGCGGCCACCTGCAAACCATTTACACCAACCTGTTCATCCATGTTCCGCCGATGGCCTACCGGCGCGAGCGGCTGGAATTGCCGGATGGCGATTTCCTCGATTTCGACTGGGCAGACGGTCAGCCGGGCGCCCTAAAGGATTCTTTTCAATACCCCCTTGAGGGGTACTCCGATCCACTACGCACTAAAGTACGCGTGGAGTCGTATGCCCTAAAGGACTCCGATCCACTACGCGCTGAAGCGCGTGTGGAGTCGTATGCCCCAACAGTGGTGCTGTTCCATGGGCTGGAAGGCAGCGCCGACAGCCCCTATGCGCGCGATCTGATGGCCACCGTGCAGGCACGCGGATGGCATGGTGTGGTGGCGCATTTCCGTGGCTGTTCGGGCGAGGACAACCGGCTGCCGCGCGCCTATTTCGCCGGCGACAGCGAGGATATCGGACGCATCCTGCAGCACGTCAAATCGCAGCACACCCATGCACCGGTTTACGCCGTCGGTGTCTCGCTCGGCGGCAACGCACTGTTGAAATGGCTGGGCGAACAGGGCGACGCTGCACGCACGGTGGTCGCAGCAGCCGCAGGCGTTTCCGCGCCGCTCGATCTGACTGCCGCCGGACGCACGCTCGATCGCGGCTTCAATCGTCGCGTCTACACTGCGCGCTTTCTCATCACCCTGAAGGCCAAGTCCTTGCGCAAGGCCGCACGATTCCCCGGGGTTCTGGATGCAAAGGCCATCGCCGCCGCCACCACCTTCCGCGAATTCGACACCCTGGTCACGGCACGCCTGCATGGCTTTCGCGATGCAGAAGACTACTGGCTGCGGGTGTCGTCCAAGCCCCTGCTTAAATCCATCAGCGTGCCCACGCTCGTCATCAATGCCAGAAACGACCCCTTTCTGCCGGCCTGGGCGCTCCCCACCCGGGACGAGGTCTCACCCGCCGTCACCCTCGAACAGCCCACAACCGGCGGCCATGTAGCCTTCCCCTGCGGGCCCTTCCCCGGAAAGCTCGAATGGCTGCCGCGGCGGCTGATGCAGCATTTCGACACGCACAGGTAGAATTCACCCATCACCAATCATGGAGTGCGTTGTGGAATACCCCAAGGAAATCTTCAAGGCCTACGATATTCGCGGCATCGTCGGCAAAACCTTCACATCCGGGATCGTCGAGGCCATCGGCCACGCGATCGGTAGCGAGGCCGTTGCACGTGGCCAGAAGGAAATCTGCATCGGTCGTGACGGACGCCTGTCGGGTCCGGATATGGCAGCCGCACTTGCACGCGGCATTCGCAAGGCCGGCATCGGGGTGGTCGACCTCGGCATGGTGGCCACGCCGATGACGTATTTCGCCGCGTATCAACTGGGGACGAACAGTGCCGTGATGGTCACCGGCAGCCACAACCCGCCCGACTACAATGGCCTGAAAATGGTGCTGGGCGGCGAAACCCTGTCCGGCGACACCATCCAGAAACTGCGCGAGCGGCTGGTCAATAATGACCTCGTGCATGGTAACGGCAGCTACCGTCAGCACGACATCGCCGGTGAATACCTCACCCGCATCATCTCCGACGTCAAGCTCGCGCGCCCGATGAAAATCATCATCGACTGCGGTAACGGCGTACCCGGCGCATTCGCACCCAGGCTCTACCGCGACATGGGCTGCCAGGTGGAAGAGCTGTTCTGCGACGTCGATGGCAACTTCCCCAACCACCATCCCGATCCCTCGCAGCCGAAAAACCTGCAGGATTTGATCGCCGCGCTGAAAACCAGCGACGCCGAGATCGGCCTGGCCTTCGACGGCGACGGCGACCGCCTGGGCGTGGTCACCAAGGACGGCAGCATCATCTTCCCCGACCGCCAACTGATGCTGTTCGCCGACGACGTGCTCAGCCGCAACCCCGGCGCCGAAATCATTTTCGACGTCAAATCAACGCGCAAGCTGTTCGGCTGGATCCGCGAACGCGGCGGCAAACCCTTGTTGTGGAAAACAGGCCACAGCTTCATCAAGGCCAAGATGAAGGAAACCGGTGCGCTGCTGGCGGGCGAAATGTCCGGCCACGTGTTCTTCAAGGAACGTTGGTACGGTTTCGACGACGGCTTGTACGCTGGCGCGCGCCTGCTCGAATATCTCTCCAAACAGGCCGACATCAACGCCACCCTGCACGGCCTGCCCGACACGGTGAACACGCCCGAACTCAACATCAAGATGGCCGAAGGCGAGCACTACGCGCTGATGGACACGCTGCAGAAGACCGCGCGCTTCCCCGATGCCCAGGAAGTCATCACCCTCGATGGCCTGCGAGTTGAATATGCAGACGGATTCGGACTTGCCCGTCCGTCCAACACCACGCCGGTGATCGTGCTGCGCTTCGAAGCCGACAGTGCCGAGGCACTGGAGAAAATCCAGGCCGATTTCCGCCGCGTGATTCATCAGGCCGCACCCGAACTCAGCCTGCCGTTTTAACCCCAAGAGTGCCCATGACCCTGGCACCAGGCAATGCGTTCACTTCCCGGCAACGACCTGGAAGGTGCAGGCGGGTCAACAAGGTCAACATGGATATCAAAGGGGCTTCGCAGCGCCTGGGCGCGAAAACATGAATCCTGAATATGCACTCGATTCCGCTGACGGGAAGCCCATTGTGCTCTGGTGGGGGCGTTTCGATCCGAACTACTCCCGCAACCGCGTCATGCGCAAATTACTTGCCGATATGGGGATGCAGGTAGGGGATTTCCATCCTAAATTCAGCGGCCTGGGTGACTGGGAGGCGAGCCTGCGAGGCATTCAGCGGCCAGCCCTGGTCTGGGTTCCGTGTTTTCGCCAGCGCGACATCGATGCGGCAAGTCGCTGGGCCAGAAAGCATGGCGTGCCCCTGCTGATCGATCCCCTCATCTCCGCTTACGACAAACAGGTGGATGAGCGACGGAAACTAGATCCTGATAGCCGCAAAGCGAAGCGCCTATTGGCCCGGGAAAGCGGCCGCTTTCGACTTGCGGATCGGGTTCTCGCGGACACCCCAGCACATGCCGACTATTTCAGGCAGGTTCTGGGGGTCGCACCGGACAAGCTGGCGGTGGTTTACGTGGGTGCTGAAGCGGCGCTGTTCAAACATATACCCAGTCTTCCCAGACCCGCCGGAGACACCCTGGAAGTCCTGTTCTATGGCAGCTTCATTCCACTCCAGGGCCCGCAGGTAGTCATCGATGCAGCCCGGCTTTACAAGGGGCCTCCAGTCCGATGGACCCTGCTGGGCAATGGGCCGCTGCGGGCAGTGTGCGAGAAGCAGGCTCATGGCCTGACCAATGTCGCTTTCGAGGAATGGCTTCCTTACGAAGCACTGCCGGATCGCATCCAGCAGGCCGATATCCTGTTGGGGATCTTCGGTGTCACACCCAAGGCAGACAGGGTGATCCCAAACAAGGTTTACCAGTCTCTTGCATGCGGCAGGGTGGTCGTTACCCGCCTCTCCAGTGCCTACCCGGAGAAACTGGTCGAAGCTGAAAACAACGGGATGGTATGGACCCGGGCCGGGGACGGCCAATCCCTGGCTGACCGCATAGCTGCCCTGGCTGCCGCAGCCGACAGCCTGGTTCGACTCGGCGAAGCCGCGGCCCAAACCAGCCATCAGTTTTTCTCTGAGTCTGCATTGCGCCAACAGCTGCACCAGGCGCTCAAAGGGCTCGTTGCCTGCGATTAGTCAGTCTACGTTCCATGGCTTGGATTCGGGTGTACGGTGTGCACCCGAGCGAATAACCGGGTTGCGGCTGGCGGTTGCCTACAGTGCAGAGCAATCAACCGCCACTTCATTCGGGGCCGTTGACCTGTAGCGTCCGTTCACGCACGCATCACTGAAACCCGCCCGCCCGCCAGACAAGATGCAGGTTTGTGTGGAAAACAACCCCGTACACGTCCTAGAATCCATTACCTTCCCTCCTTCGCTGTGGAGTTCATCATCGACTGCCTGCTTTTCAACGAGTCAAAGGTTCAATCCATCCCATTTGACGACATCAGCGATCATGTCGGCCAGACCGATCGTTTCATCTGGATCGAACTGAAATCTCCCGACAGCCAGACCATCACCCGTCTCGGCGATGAACTCGGGCTGCATGCGCTGGCGCTGGAAGACGCGATTTCCACCCACCAGCGCCCCAAACTCGAGGAATACGACGGGCATGTCTTCATCGCCACGCGCACCGCGCAGCTGTGGGAGTCGCGTATCGAATTGGGCGAAACCCATTTGTTCGCCGGCAGCAATTTCGTCGTCGCCATCCGCCACGACAGCGGCAGCGGCTACCAGCGGGTGAGCGACCGTCTGCAACGCCGCCCCAACGGCATCAAGGCAGCCACGCCCTACGCGCTGTATCTGGTGCTCGACCTCATCGTCGATCAGTTCAGGCCGGTGATCGTGGGCATGCAAGATCAGTTCCATTCTCTGGAAAGCCAGTTGATGAGCGGGGCAAAGCCGGGGCGCAGCATGCTGGAGCGGCTATACGAGATGAAACGCGATCTGACCGCGTTGCGCGACGCCGCCGAACCGATGCAGGAAATCACCCAGAACCTGATTCGCCTGCATCCGGAGTTGTCCACCAGGGAACTCAAGCCGTATTACCGTGATATCCACGACCATGCGGTACGGGTGTCGGCCGCCATCGATCGGCTGCGTATCTCGACCTCGGACGCGATGCAGTTCCATCTCGCCTCGTTGTCGGTGAAGCAGAACGAATCGGTGCAGAAGCTGGCTGGCTGGGGTGCCCTGCTGGCCTTTCCCACGGTGATATTCAGCCTCTATGGCATGAATTTCGTCGGCATGCCCGAACTGAAATGGCCGTGGGCGTACCCTGCCCTGTTGCTGGCGACCGGCACGGGGGTGCTGGTGCTGTACCGACACCTGAAGCGGCGCGGCTGGATCTGATTTTTCACTTCCACTCGGCGCGCACATACCGGATGCGCGTGCCGGACTGTTCATCCCGGTCCAGCCACACCACATGCAGCGATCCCGCAGCATCCAGTGTCGCCAGCGGGTCGGATTGCGCGCCCGGTCCGGACGCAGCCGGTACCGCGATGTTGTCGCCGAAACCCTCGCCGTTCCAGTCGGCCAGCCACACGTCCGGCGTGCCGTCGCGCGCGTCGTCCCACAGCGCCGCCAGCCGCCCGCTGGCATCGCCGACGATCTGCGCATGCCACTGCGCCATGTTGTCGCCAAAACTGTCCTGCACCTGCAGGTTCCGGCCAAAGCGGCGCGTCCCTTCATCCAGCGCCGCATACACGTCATAGCCCGAAAGAAAGTCGCGCTTGTCGAGCCAGGCGGCGGCGACGCCCTGCCCGCCCCAGGCCGTGAGCGTGGGGCGCATCGCCCCGGTGCCCGCACCCAGCCCCAGCGTGTTGCCACCCTTCAGGTCGGTCAGGCGAGCCGGCGGAACGAATTCCCGCCCATCGAGGCTGTGGCTCACCATCGGCACGCTGTGACGGTCGCGACGGTCCTCCCACGCCACCGTCACGCTACCGTCCCCGGCCACGGCCAGCGCCGGCCAGCCCTGTTCGTCAGCCGGTGCCTTGTCCTCCACCGGCTGCGCAAAGCTGACGCCTGGCGCGTCCGGACCCGTTTCCAGGCGGGCAACGACAATGCGCCGGAATTGCCCAGCCTGCTCGGCCCAAGCGGCATAAAGTTTGCCTGCACCGAAGGCCAGCGTGGCCTGTGCCGCCTCGTCATTGCTCAGATTGATCGCTGCGCCGCCCGGCAGCACCTGCGCCCGCACCTTGCCGGATTCTTCCCATGCGGCCACGAAGCGGCCTTTACCCAATGCCATCACCACAGGCTCATAGCAGCCGGAGTGGCTGAGCCGGATTTCAGGCCGGAACTTCACTTCTGATCCGGGCTTGGTCGCCAGATAACACTGCGGGCTGCCGTCGCGATTGTCTTCCCACACCACGCCGACCGTGTCGCCCGATACCGCCACGCCCCGGCGGTTGGCAGATTCCAGGTGCGGGAAAATGGTCGCACTCTGAACCGAGTTGACAGTCAGCGGCTCGCTCCACGTCCATGCGGCCTGCGCCGGCCATGCCAGCACAGCCAGCAGCAGCGACACCGCCTTCACGGTTTGCCGCCCAGAAATTCGAGCAGGGATTTCTGCTTGTAATAGCCGCCACGCACGTAGCGGTCGTAGTCACGAAAATCCTGCACCGTCTTGAAACCCGGGATCTGCACGATCTTGTCGCCTTGCGGTGTGAGGTAGACGAAAAGCGGCGTGGCAAATGCCTGCAGTCGCACGCCCAGCTCGGCCTCGGTGATGCGCTCACCACTCGGCAATGTCAGCCGCCGCCCGGATTCGGCATCGACATAGACCAGTTCGTAGTTGTCGCTGTACAGCGTTTTCAGCGACGCGTCGGAAAAGGTCTTCTTGTTGGTGTGGTCACACCACGCGCAGCCATAGCGCCCGAAGTACAGAAAAATCGGTTTGCCGCTCGCGCGCGCCGCCTTGAGGCCGGCATCGAAGCTGACGAACGGATAGCCCGGCGGTGGATCGGCCAGTGCCGCAGTCACCCAAAAACAGCTTGCCGCCAGCAGTACTTTGATCAGCTTCATCCCGCACTCCTTCAACCACACTGCCTGCATTCTGATAAATTCAGGCACTTGCACAACCCTCTTTTATGACCACATGACCCACGATCCCGTTCGCATCGGCCTGGTTTCCATCAGCGACCGCGCCAGCAGCGGCGTGTACGAAGACCGTGGCCTGCCTGCACTCGAAGCCTGGTTTGGCGAGGTATTGGCCAACCCGGCTGAATTCATCACCCGGCTGATCCCCGACGAGCAGGCGCTGATCGAGGCCTCGCTGATCGAACTCGCCGACCGTGAACGTTGTTCGCTCATTCTCACCACCGGCGGTACCGGCCCGGCACTGCGCGACGTCACCCCCGAGGCCACGCTGGCAGTGGCGCACAAGGTACTGCCCGGCTTCGGCGAAGCAATGCGTGCGGTGTCGCTGAAGTATGTGCCGACCGCCATCCTGTCGCGCCAGGTCGGCGTCACCCGTGGCGCCAGCCTGATCCTCAACCTGCCGGGCCAGCCCAAGGCGATCAAGGAAACGCTCGATGGCATTTTCGCTGCCGTGCCCTACTGCATCGACCTGATCGGCGGGCCCTATCTCGAGGCGCGGCCCGATACCCTGGCGGTGTTCCGCCCCAAATCCGCGCTGAGGACGAGCATATGATGGCAGTATTTCGATGCGTTCGCCCGCGCCCTGCGCGACCTGTTCAGCCTGCGCGTGCTATGGGTGGTGGTCTGGCCGATGCTGCTCGCCATGCTGCTCTGGCTGGCGCTGGGCGTGACGTTCTGGGGCACCTTCTCTGGCTGGATCGCACGGGGACTCGACGCCATCGGCATCCAGACCTGGCTGGCCGGCCTCGAACCGGTGTGGATTGCCAACGGCATTCAGGCGCTGCTGCATCTCATGTTGTTCGTGCCGCTGGTGCTGCTGACCGCGCTCGTCATCACCGCGCTATTGGCATGCCTGCCCTGATTCGCGTGGTGGCGGAGCGCGACTATCCGCACCTCAAGCGAGAGGCGGGCGGCGGCCTCGTCGGCAGCCTGTGGAATGCGGCGATCGCCATCATCGTATTCGTGGCCTTGTGGCTGGTCACCCTGCCGCTATGGCTGTTCGGCGTCGGCTTCATCGTGCCTTTCGTCGCCGCTGCCTATCTGAACCAGCGCCTGTTCCGCTACGACGCCATCGCCGAACACGCCAGCGCCGACGAAATGGCTGAATTGTTCCGAAACGATCGCGGCGGCTGGTGGGGATTGGGGCTGTTGACCGGTCTGCTGCAATTCGTCCCCTTGCTGAACCTGCTGAGTCCGGTACTCGCTGCGCTTGCATTCATTCACTATGGCCTGGCACGCCTGAAACAGAAACGGGCAGCCACGGGGGGTTGATCGTGGTGGTGGCGTTTGCTGCCGGTCGGCCATGCAAGCACGGCCTGCCCCGGCACTCCTCACGCGGCTAGCGGGAAGCGGAAAAACGCTGCCTGAAACCCTCATCGAGATTGATTTCGTGGGCAGTCTGTGGACCGATGACGCAGCGTTCCAGACTGGGTGGCATCACCAATTCTCCGGCGGCATCCAGCAACCGGCCCGCCATGATTTCAGCCTCGTGTCGCGGCAGCGATTGCGGCAACTCGGGTTCGGCATAGCCCTGAGGATAAACCGGCCGGCCGTCGGCGGCGTATTTATCGGTCGCACCCAGCGTATGCAGAAGTTCATGCGCAATGACGATGTTGTTCTGCTGCGTCTGCCGGGGATCGGCGAAAGCATGCACCACCCCAACCAAGCCTTTCTGCAAGCCCAGCGAATGTTCCAGCGCCACCCCGTCCTCCGGTGCGTGATATAGCACATACAGTTTCAC
>Ga0326726_10002579_pt1 | contig 16618 bp, 33 predicted proteins | sample MHFenrmetagenome_2_FD_207603 | JGI IMG/M metagenome (GOLD analysis project Ga0326726, IMG submission 207603) | Lab enriched peat soil microbial communities from Michigan Hollow, Ithaca, NY, United States - MHF15MN | ecosystem: Environmental > Terrestrial > Soil > Wetlands > Peat | place: USA... | reverse complement strand
ATTCTGAACGGCTGAGTGCAGGCCCCGGCAGGACCGCAGTCACCCTCACAAGGAGCACCGTATGCGGAACGTCACCATGGCGGTCAAGGGAAGCATCCTCACGATTACCTGTGATATCAGCCAGCCGGGCGAGCTATCGGCATCCGGCAAGTCGCAGGTGATCGCCACCACGAAAGGTAACGTCCCAGTGCCGAACACCGGAGGCAAGAGCGGGGTCAATCTCAAGCTGGGGTTGAACCTGTACCGCTAGGCAGGACCGTACAAGAGAGGCCCCCGGCGATTGCCGGGGGCCTTTTCGTTGTCAAGCGTTCGGCGCAGTCTGCTTAGCCGAGCAGTACCACAGCCCGGCAGCCCCATCGAAGTGCCACAGCATGATAATGCCATTGCCATCGGTCGGAGGAGTGAAAGCAGACTGGCGATAGCTCGCCCCGAAGGTCACTGTGATAGCACCGCCCGATGCGTTGCGGATGTGCGTGATAAGCACCGGGGCGAAACCCGAGAACGGGGTGAACGGGATCGGATTGTCCAGCGTGAGATCACCAGCACAGGTGATGTTATGCTCCGTTGCCTGCCGGAGATCGGGCTGATAGGTGTCTCCCGCTCCGGTACTGACAGACTTGGTACTGAACGCGGTGCCTTGCAGCAGGATCGGAGCAAGCGCACGGAACGTTCCGCTCAGATTCTTGAAGAAGTCGCTCATGGCGTGCTCCTGATATCAGAGAAGGTGAAGTGAGGGGTACTGACTGGCCGCTCCCCGTGGAGCCCTCACGCTCCAACGACCAGCGTTCCCCCTCACCTCGTTAGCGTGTTGCCAGCCACCTCGCGAAGCGTACTGATGTCCCGTTGCTATCAGGCGCTGATCCGATCGTGGGTCCGCAGGACGGATCGTTGTTCGCTGCCGGGAGCACCGACCCGTTGACGAAGATGGCGTAAGCACAGAATAGCTGTGTGTGTCCCGCCAGCATCGTGACCACCTTGGGCTGGACTCGTATTCCGACCGGTGGTCCGAGACTGATCCGCAGGGAGTCGATGATAGCAGCGGGAGCACGGTAGTAGCTTGCCGTTGCCGATGCAGCGCGCCCGGTCTTGCCTTTCCAGTACGGAGTCACGCTGACCGTGACGGGCAGCGAGTCTCCTTCCGCAACCGGAGGAACCGGTAGAAGAAAGGCGCTGTCGCCGATCTGCGTCGATGGCCGGGCATGACGCTGTGTCGCGCTGCGTGGTGCCGAATAGAGCAGCACAACACTGTCTGCCGTGCCGGTGATGTGATAGCTCGCCTTAGCGAGTACACTGTCCCCTTGCGCCACGAACGTCAGAGACAGTGCGTCCATGCTTGGCGGAGAAGCTGAGGCCGGAGTACAGGCAATCAGTATAGCCAGCAGACCGGCGATGCGGAACCGTCTCATTCGAGTGTGTCCTTTCTGTGTGATATCACTACAGCACTTCGATCAGTCCCACGCTCTCCGCGTACTCCACGACCGAATCTTCCAGTCGCTTTGCGTCGAAGAAGCCGTCCTCGAACATCTGCCGGGCTTCATCGTCCCACCAGTCCGCGATATCCACCGACTCATCCGGGCGGTAGGTCTGTGTTGCCCGCTGCTCCCTGCTTCGCTTTGCCAGCTTGAGCCCGATGTGCAGGCGATCCCGCTCCTCCCACACACTGATGAAAAAGTCGCCTCGCACAGCGGCGATTCGTCCACGCTTCTGGCGAGGATTACGCCTGATATCACCGGACCGCATCTCCCGGTAAGCGATCGCACCAGCCTGTCCGTGCCCGTCTGGCTTTCCCTCGCGCACCAGTTCACGGATGCGACCGCTGACCGTGCGAGCCCGGCGCGGATTCGATGTGTACCAGACATTCGGATCATTCTTGTCCTGCTCTGCTGCTCTCAGGTTGCCCACCTCTGCAATGAACTTTCGGCCACTCCCCATATCGTACAAGACAATCTTGTCTCCTACCGACTCTCCACGATAGCGACCGAGACGGTTCTGTACGATATCAGCGTACACGGCTGTGTGACTGAAAGGAGGTTTCGGCATGATATCACCCTTCCCCTTCGTCTTCGCCTTCATAGGCGCACTCGGATTCCAGTTCCTCCCACGCCTCCTCTGCGTCTTTCCTGTTGTCGAACTGCTCGTAGGTGAAGAAGCCTGCCGAGTCCTCACAGACGATGACGTGCAGCGGGTACCGCTGGAAGAAGTGTTCCGGCTTCACCCCGCCGCGCAGGTCCATGCCTTCCCGGGCCGCGTTGATCACCTCGTCCTTGGTGATATCAAGCATAAGCCCGTACCAGCCATCGGGACACTCCATGTCCTCATCCGTGCCGTCCAGTGCGAGCAGGTGCAGCACTTCCCCGTATCGCCCGCTTGTCTCGAACTTGCCGGGCGGGTTCCGTCGTACTGCTGTGGGACTCACCTCGGCAGCGTCGTAGAAACGACCGGCATCAAAGCGTGTGTTGTCGGACCGGAAGAACTCTACCAGCATCGCCGCTACCCTGCGGCGTTCCTCATGGTCAGGGAAGTGTTCAAGCAATAGCACCGCTGCTGCCCTGTAGTCTTTCCGTGACATTGGGTTGCTTCGCATGATATCACCCTACCAGTTCATGCGGCTCTTGCCGCCGAAGATGAGAACGTAGGCGAGCAGACCGATCCCGGTATACAACAGGACCGGGGAGATACCCGCCATGCCGGAGGACAATCCTTCCCGCTGCGTTGCGCCTTGCAGGATCAGGGGAATGTCCTCGCCGAGTGAGTAGGCCATGATATCACCTAGTTGGCAACATCAGCCGCCGTGCGGTTGACTTCCCACGCGGTGGTACCGTCCCACAGGAACCAGATAGTCCGCTGCTTGGTATCAGCGGGGGCAGTCCATGCGGCTCCGAGCTTGTACGCGGTGCCGAACGTCATGGTCGCAATGGCACCGCCAGAAGCGTTCTTCTCCGTCACGCTGAACACGGCACAGGCTCCGGTGACCGGCACCGCACCGTTGGTCGGATTGGCAAGGGCATGCGCCGCGTTGCTGGTGGCGGTGAACGCGAAGTTGTTACCGAGACTCAGGTCTACGGCGATGCTCGCCCCGAAGGTCGGTGCTGTGAGCGCTGCACCGAACAGGGGACCGTTGGGGATGATCGAACCCATGAACTGCACGCACACCCGTCCGGCTGAGATCAGCCATGACTTCACGATGGCCTTCATCCGCATGATATCACCCTCCGTTGAGGATTACTGGTGCGTGACCGCCCCACCAGTGCGAGCGTTCCTATTTCCGCAGTGCCCGGCAGAGAGCGACAGCGGATATCACCAGCAGGGCCATGCTGCCAAGCCAGACGAACACCCGCTGTAGCGTGGTCATTGTCATCCCGCCTTCTGCTTCTTGTGGATCAGGCCGAGCGAGAGCAGCGTGCCGAAGATGCCGTACCCGGTCGGAACCAGCCATGACAGTGCCCCGTTGAGGACCGGAGCGTACTTCGGTGCAACGGCCTGCACAACTCCGACCCCGATCGTGCCGAGCAGTCCGGTGATCGTCTTATAGCCGTTCAGGAACTGCATCCCATCGTCCACCTGCGGATACGCGGGTCCGTTCATGACTGCCTCCTTTGACGTGATCTCAGACCGAACAGTGCGATCAGTAACCCCACCAGCAAGCCGACCAGCTTGGGGTTGAAGGTGCCGGTCGGCGTCAGAGGGCGGACGAATTGTGTGACTCCGGTACTCGCCGCCTCCTTGTTGGTGAAGTAGGCGTAGTTTGATAGCACCGCGTCTACATATGGCTGATTGGAAAACTCGCCGGGCTTCACCTGTCGCGTTCGGATCGGGTTGCCGGTCACCGGATCGCGGGCCAGCGTGATCGTCATGGCATGGTCGGCTGGCGCTCCAAACCCGATCGAAGGACGCCACCCGCCGTTGTAGGCCGAGGCCGCTCCCCTGATATCACTGTTCGCCATGTCGTACTGCTGGGCAAGGTACGCGGTGCCGTACTCGATGTTGGTCGCCGGGTCAAAGAGACCGGTGAGTTGCAGGCGATCTCCGAGCGGTCCACCGTACCCTACTCCCTTCGCGGTGCCAAGCAGAATCTGCATCAGCCCCGCACTGCCGTCGCCGATCGCAGGTTCCGGTCGCCACGCCGACGGGTTGAACTGGCTCTCGTTGCCGATGATCGCACGCACCAATGCGGCAGGCACACCGTGTCGGTCTGCCGCCGCATTGATAAGAGCGTCAAAGTCCTCCTCGTGCGTCCACCGCATGTGCTATCACCCTGCCTTCGGACGCCGCGTGAGCTTGACCGTCGCCATGTCGAACACCCATTCCTCCGGCGACACGCCTTCGGCCTCCATGATGGATCGCGCCACAACGTCGTTGGTGTTTGTGATAGCAGCGTTCAACTGCGCCACGGCAGACTGAATCGGGCCGAAGTACGAAGCCCACAGGAGCTTCGACTTGTCGCTGATATCACGTACTTCCGGCTTCTGTGCTGTGCTCACCAGCCTGAGCCGCTTCGGTTTCACATATCACCTCTGGGGAGAAAAGGGTTAGTGACCGGCACTATCCGAGTGCCTGAAAGCTAACCCCCTGCTCCCCGTTGTCCATACCGTCTCAGTTGGGTATCCGCAACACCTTGAAGCCGACACCACCGGACCCCGCTGCGCCGACCGACACCCGCGCCAGCGTGGCGGTATTCACGTCGAACACCAACAGGTCGGTATCCGCTGCTGTACCACTGGCGTTGACCGCAACCCCGGTCCGGGCAGGATGCTGCGTGTTCCCGGCTGCCTGCGTCAGACCCGTCTGCAACAGGATACTTCCGCTTGCAGCACTTCCCGTTCCGAGTGGTGCTATCACCGTCAGGTTGCCCATCACCAGATTGTTCGTGGTGATTCCGTTGGTACAGCGAACCGTCAGGCCACCGAGCGAAGCCGTTGCGGTGTTGCCTGCACCGACTACGACCGTACCGATAAAGCTGTTAGTCGCGTTGCCGCCGATCGCACAGACATTCGCGGCGAACGATGTGAACCCATGACCGAGCACGATGTTCCCGGCGTGCGTCACGGTCATCGCCCCACCACCAACGATGACCAGCGGGGTCGCCGCAGCCGAAAGATTGGTCGGTGTCCCACCGTGAATCACGGTCCAGTTGGTCTGTGCCGTGAGTCCGCCTTGTGCTATCACGACAACGTCCGCCTTCGCGTTCGCGGTCACGTTGTTACCGACAATGATAGCACCGGCTCCGTTCGCCGTTGTTCCCTGACCGACTGCTACCGCTGCGGTTCCGCTGGACGCCGCATTGGTGCCGAGCGCCGTTGCGTTGACTCCGGTCGCCGATGATCCGTCGCCGACCGCACAGGCACTCTGGACAGTAGCTTGCGCGTTCTGGCCGATCGCTACGGTGTTGTTCCCGGTAGCGTCTGCACTGACTCCGACTGCTGTCGCTCCGGCAGTGGTCGCGGTAGTCGAAGCACCAATCGCAATGCTGTTAGAACCAGCAGTGGTCGCCAGCCTGCCAATCGCGATAGCACTTGCTCCCGGAGTTGCCGCACCTCGTCCGATCAGGACCGAGTCTGCCCCTACACCTTCGATGATAGCACCGCCGCTGACTCGCAGCGGTTCACTCGCTCCGGGCTGTGGATCAGTGCCCGGAGTCAGCGAGACCACCAGAGCCGGATGCGTTCCGCCTGTCCCGAGCGAGAACGCCGCGACCGACATGGCTCCAATTGTCGGGGGATCGGTCGCGGAGATGTAGGTGACCCGTCCTGCGGTGAACGGCGAGAGCGCCCCGACGCCCCCGCCGACTACGGTATCGGTGACTCTTGACATGATATCACAGGTCGCCGTAAATCCGGCGCTCCTCGGTCTCGGGGTGCGTCCACCCGGCGATCTGTGTCCCGACCGTCCACGGACCCGCTGCGCTCTGATTGGTCACAATGGCATCGACCAGTGCTCCGTTAGGCACGCGGACTTGTAGATCACCGAAAGTCCGCACGAAAAAGTTGGCGACACCGGGCGGCAGACGGATGTTGTCGAAGCCTTCGACCGGAGCCTGATTGATCCGCAGCGTGAAAATCACGTCGGTCAGGGCGGTCGGTGATAGCACGTAAATGCCGAACGTCTGCACGTACCCGACAAAGGTCGGTGCCGTCTGGAACTGCACCGGGATGATGACCGACCCGGCCCCCGCTGCAAGCACAGCGGCGAAATTGTTCTGATTGAAGTCCCGCGACATAGGCAGTTTGTAGACCCATGGCGGGTACACGTTGCGGACCAGCGGTGATTCGGTCCCCGGTCCCTTGTGCCCCGGCACCAGTTGGGACGGGTCAAACTCCACAGGGCTTCCGGTCTGTCCGGAAGCCGCTGCGAAGATGGACGTGAGATCAGCCGTGGTGCGGGGACGGCGAAGTTGCTGCCTCATGATATCACCCCCTCAGTTCAGGAGGGCGGGAACGAGAAAATCTTGAAGCCGTGGAACGCCACGCGAACGTTGCGGGCCACCGCTTCGAGATTCTGCAACTGCACGTTGAGCGTGGTGTTAGGCAGCAGGGTCTTGGGTACGTCCCAATACTTCGGCTCCTCTGCCGATCCGAACCAGTTGTCCGCATGGATCGGAGTGTTCGACAGGTTCAGCGACGCACCGCCGGTAGACAGGTTCACCAGCAGCGGACGATTGGCGAAGAACACCGTGTTGCCGGTGTCCGTCTCTACCATGGTCGCACTGAGAATCAGAAACGCACTGTCGCTGTTGATCTGAATACCCTGCGTGGCGGTAGCACTCAGCGCCAGCGGGGTGAAGTCGGTGCCATAGACGAAGTAGTCAATGGCAAGGCCACGCGCCTTCTGCGGATACCAGAACGGATACTTCCCGCCCATGATAGCATCCTTGAGCGCTTCGGCCGGAATGCGAGCAACCGGGGGCATGGTGATAGCAGCCTTTCAGGGTGAAGTGGAACAGGCTTGGCGTGCCACCCTTCGCAACACGCCAAGCCCGAACACACACGACACGCCGTGCGTCCAGCCTACTTGACCGCCCGCGACAGCTTCCCGGCCATGGAGATGCAGAGCAGCCAGTTGGCGGTCAGGTCCACCGCTGCGCTCCATGCGATGTTGAACTGGAACGCGGTCTGCGACGGAATGGTGATCGACCCGTTGTACCCGAAACCGGGCGTCGGATCGTTGCGGGCGTACTGCAGGATCTCCGCTCCGTCGCTGCTCCAGCCGAAGCCGGTCGGGCCTCCGAGTGAGTGCAGCGAACGCAGCGGGTACGGTCCGTACTTCTTCTGCTGGATCGTCAGCGTCCAGACCGGGATACCGACATACATCAGCAGGAGCAGGTCGTTCAGGTTGCCGGTCACCGTCGCACTGGTGCTCACCGGTGCGGCGGTCCAGGCATCGAAGTAGATACCATGCACGTCGAACACCTGCGGTGCCGGGAACTGCCCCGCCAGTTCCATGTTGCTGAGGAACCCGCTTCCGACATTGGTGCTGTCGAAGAAGTTCAGGGTCGTGGTGCTGTTGTCCGTGTACGTCTTGGTGTCGAACGCGATGTGCCAGATCGCTTCCGGCTGTGCACCGGAACGAGGAATCGCCTTCGCGTTCTCAGCGCGGAATGACCGCGCCGTGATCTTGGGTGCGCCGAGTCCCATGATGAACTCCGTGATAGCAGGGATGACACGCTATGGTCGTCAACGGTGCCCCGCTGCTAGCACCGTCGCCCCGTGCCGCGAGATGCGGCCCTACTGGTACGCCTCGATGTACGCCCCGACTTCCTCCTCACCCATCTCCTCCACGCCGCCCGACTGCAGGTAGTCGCTCACCTCGTAGGTTCCGACGTTGTCGTAGTCTCCGAGATACGCTCCCGCTGCCGGAACGAAGGACACGATCAGGTTCTTGATCGGGACCTGCATTGCGCCCGCCGTGACGAACCGGGCTGTGTCACTGGACAGGAACCGGCGTGATACCATGCCGAGGACCACCGCAACACCGACACCCTTCGCGGCTCCGAGCAGACCGGTGTCCGCCAGCGGAATGAACCCGCCCGCGATCCGTGCCGCTGCGCCACCACCAAGGGTTGCCAACGAGTCCATCGCTCCCTGCTGGATCATCCCGAGGAAGCCGGGATTGCGGTGATATCTCCGGGACCGTGTCCGGTGACGCCGACGCGGATTGCCCTGATACACCGTGCGACCACGACGCACCAGCCGGACGGGGGCTCCCCGATGCCGAACGGTGCGGCGACGACGCTTCGTGCTGCTGCGCTTCCGTCTCGCCATGGTACTCCTCCGAGTGGTGCGGGTCCGGACCTTCCGTGCTGGACGCGCCCGCTTCGCCCCCAGCTTCTTCTTCCGTGCGGCGAGCATCTTTCTCGTCGCGGCTCTCTGCTTCGCGCTCCGACGCTTCTTCCGTCGCTTCCCCTTGCCGGGCGCGTTCACCATGTAGATCATGTGGCCCTCTCCTGTCAGAAGTCATCCCACAAGGGGAGTCCGCGAATGTGTGAGATCAGAAGCTCACGCTTGCCGTTGCGGACCACGGCGTACACCTCCGCGTCACCATTGAACTCGTGCTCGTAATGCTTGCCGTCATCGGCGTGCGTGTATCTGATATCATGCACGTCTGTTCCGAGCTTGGCGACTACCTTTCCGGCATCGAAGCCACCACCGCGTGGATTGCGATGATAACCTGCCTCAACCTGCTGCTTGAGCTTGTGCAGTTCCTCCTGTGCGTCTGACAGATGATGCAGCAGCATTCGCTTATCGTTCACGAAGGTCCGTGCTTCCCCAAGCAGAGAGAGCACGAATGATATCACGGCGCTCTCACTGCGGGGCTCCACGATCCGGCCACCGGGACCGAGCATGGTGTGACGGGATGATCCGAGACGTGCCATGCTATCACCCCTTTCGCAGCAGCTTGCCGCCGCCGAAAAACATGAACACCCCGACACCGATCGCCAGCAGCACCAGCGGATTACCCAGCGCTCCGGCCACCTTGGGTAGTGCCGCCAGTGTTCCGGTCGCTCCTTCGACCGTCTCCTGTACCCGGTCCTGCAGCCATTGCCCGGTATCGGAGAGCACCAGCATGAACTGCGACGGCATCTCACCGGACCCCTGCATCGCGTACAACTGCTGCAGCCGGGTCATGAGCGACTGGAAGTACGGCAGCATGGCCTTCACGCTCTGCAGGTAGCGAGGATCATGCGTGGCCTCGTATCGCTGCCTGCTATCACCGAGTGACGCAGCGGTCCCGTGCAATTGCGTCAGAACCTTGGTGATCTCATCCTGTGCCGCGTCCCCCAGCCCGCCGTAGGGAAGCTGTCCGCCGTACATGATGCCGCTGTACATGATATCACCTCCGGCGACTGGCGATCAGGGCAAGTGCCAGACCGCCAAGCAGGAGAGGCATGGTACTCCCGGACAGTACCCCTGCCTGCTGTACCGGAATCACTCCGCCCGGCTGTGTTGGAGTCGTCGGGGTCGGATACATGGAAGTACCCAAGTCACGATAGTCCTGTGCAGCCCAGACCTGAATCGGCTGAAAGGACGATCCCCACTTGTCCGCCATCCAGTTGACCGGGAGCACGTTGTCACTGTAGCTGGCTCCGGCAGGTCCGGTGCTGGTCTTGCTGGGACGCTTGGGCAGTCCCGGCAACTGGAACGCGAACGGCAACCCTTTGGCCCGTCCCAGCCCGCCGAGGAAATGCCAAGCATTGACGTTGCCGTCACGGGCCATGATATCAGCCCCTTGCGCCGTTGCCTTGCGGTACTCGTATTCCGTTCCGCCCGGCTTCTGCTCTTTCGACGGACCACCGCCGAAGATACTGCTGATTGCACTGCTGATCCCCTTGACTACGCCGGTCGCGGCACCCGCCACCGCGAGCGGGACAATACCGAGTCCCTCGTCCTTGCAGTACATTATCGCCTCCGTGATATCATGTACAGCGCCAGCAAGGCTCCCGCTCCCAGCAGAATCGGCATGATGGGAACCGTGATACCATAGGGCTGACCGGGAATCGGGATCGTGGCGAACCCTCCGGTCGGAGGAATCAGCGCCACCTTCTTCTTACCCGCCGCCACGTCGCTCACCTGACTGGCGATCTCTTCGACCTGCCCGGCCCCTGCACCGACCTTCCCCGCAATCTTTTTGATATCAGCGAAGATATCGCCAAGCTGCGGCTGACCGTACATCCCTGCCCGGTCAAACCCGGCAAGCTGCGGCTGGCCGTACATCCCCTCTCGCTTGTACATGATATCACCGGCTCTTTCTGAAAGCGAAGTATACTGCCACCGCCAGCCCGATCAGCATGACCGGAGACACGTTCTTCAACGCATCGAGTCCTCCGGTGGGAAACAGTCCGGCCTGACTGATATCACCACCACCGTAGGCACTGCCTCCGCCTTCCCCGCCGCCACCACCGCCGCCACCACCACCACCACCACCACCAGTAACTGGAACAGGTGCCGCAGGCGGCAGCAGCGTCACCGGAAACTGCTTCACCGGAAGCTTGAGCACCGGCAGTACCGGCTTGACCGCGACCGGCACCTGATAGCCGGGGAAGCCGGGCTGGCCCGGTGCCGGTCGAACCGGCAGCGGCTTGACCGTGATAGTAGTCTTTGGAGCAGGCTTTGGAACCGGCTTGATAACCGGAGCACCGGGAGGAAACTTCGTCGCCCCAGACTTCAAGAAACTGACAAATTGAGCAGGGGAAGCCCCAAGGTATGTCATGATATCACACTCCTACGTGACGGACACGGCGGATCGAATCGAAACTGTCGGGTTGTTCGGAACGAGTGATATCACATTCTACCCATACATTCTGATTGGGCGGTGCAAGATCGGTCCAGATGTGACGGAACGGCGCACGGGGGGAGAAGAACCCGACCACCGTGAACCGGGCACGCAGGCCAATGGACCGACCAAGCGCCGCTGCGAGCATCGCCACATCATCGCAATCGACTGCAACGATTCCGTGTGCCCGGATGCGTCGAACCTGCCACGCCGGTCCGTGTAGCATCTCGCCCCGGTCCGGATCACGCAGAAATTCGACGTGAGCCGAGAGCCAGTCTCTGATAGCATGGGCCTGTGCTATCCCGTCCCTGCCTCCCATCCCGGCGACGATTTCGCTGGCGGTAAGCCGGACTTCCGGAAGCACGAAATCACGCTGGACCATGCCGCGCATGGCTCCCAGCGTGACGTAGATGGCGAAGTCGCCTGCCCCTTGCGGGAGTGCTGCCAGCATGGCCGAAGGATAGCTCCCCCGGCCATGCTGTCAATATGAGGCGACTAGCAGGTTTGTGATCGGGTCCGGCAGATTTGTGACTAGCAGATTTGTGATCTCGCCGCTGCTACCGATCAGCCAGCTTGTGGATCGGCCAGCCTTCCATCCGTGCCGCATGAACTTCTGCGTCCTGTGACAGAGACGCATCACCACCCCGAGTCGCGTTTCGCGTTGCCCAGAACCGCACCGCCTGTGCAGCACTCACATCTTGCGCCCGAAGCAGGAACACCGGTTCATCGTCTGGGATTGGATTGCATGTGCTATCACAGTATAGTTCTGCCAACCCTGCCTCAGCCCCATGAAATGCTTCGACGATCTCCGGTGACTCTCCAGCTACTGTCGCCGCATCCGCCGCATGAGTCAGAGCCAATCGCGCCGCTAATAGAATGGCAATGATACGCGGCTCCAGCAGGTCCACTACCCGTCCGTTGTAGTCCTCTCGTGCGTGTCTCATGTTCGCATCCTCCTTTGATAGCAGGAAAGTCCTTCGATCGCTTCTCCTTTGAGCCATTGCAGATACATCGGAAGCGGCACGGCACGCTGCTCTGTAAAGAGCCGTGTCGTCTCCCATCGCAAGGTTGCACACTCAGCGCAGACCGGATAAGGACGATCCCACCGGCCATTCTTGAACCGTCCGACCTGTACCGCCACCGTTGCCGGTTTGCGGCACTGCACTCGCTTGCGATCCCGATAGACCCATCGGGTACACCGGGGCCGGTCCCCTGTTCCCCAAGCCGCAAGACTCATCGGCTCATCCTCCGATTGCCCTTCGCCGCCGTCCGCACCTTCGGTGGCATGTGCCGATCGACGATGTTCACGATGATCGCTGCCTGTCCCGCCGACTCTATGATATCAGGATAATCGGGAAGCAGTCCTCCGTTGTGCTGAATCGCGGCCCGGACCCGCGCCGCTTCATGGGCGTGCAACCGCGCCGCGTGCAGGATCGCGGTAAGCAGGCCCACGTACTCACGATCCTTGGGATGGATCATGGCCCTCGCCTCCTTCCACTGTACCGGACGGCTCCTCTCCTTCGTCCATTAGACCGAGTCGCTCCTGTGCTGAGAGCACGAAGTCGGTCAGCCATTGCGGGAACTCGGCCAGAGCCGGTAGCTCCTCCAGCATGGCCTTGACGACCGCTTCCGTCTCTTGCGTGAAAAACTCCGTCAACACACCCCGGATGTTCGACGGCGCAAACTCCAGTGCGAGCACCGCGATCGCTTCCGGGTCGCGCCCGGCTTGCGCCTGTGCAATCAGCTTCGGACCTTCCTTCCGCAGTACCCGCCGCCACATGGGCACCTCGGCTCCTTCCGTCACCGCCTTTGCCTCCTCTCCCGTTGTAGTGAGCACCGGAGCCACACGGGTTGTAGCTCCGGGCGCAGCACGAACCGCTGCACGCTTGCCGCCATGTTTGCGCTGCTGCTCCTCCACGATCACTTCGGCCAGCTTGCCGAGAATCGCCATGGGGTCCGTGCTCTCACCGCGTGCCGGTCCGAGATCATCCGCCGCTTCTCGTACATCGCGGATCGTTTCCAGAATGTTCTTGACCACCTCGTGCGGATTGCCGGAATTGATCGGCTGTGCCGGTGAGAGCAGGTCTTTCATCGACGCCATCATGTCCAGCATGTCCTTCTTGGAATCACCCTGCTTGTTAGCAGTCATCATGTTCATCAGCAGTTCCACGATCCGGGTCTGCATGTCCATGATCGGCTTGAGGTACGCCAGCGGATCAGGCCCCGATGATTTCACGTCCTTGGTCGCCTTCACCAAGTCCATGAACACCGACAGGGTCGCTGCGTTGAGCACCGACTGCGTGTTGTCCGTCGCCCCCGGCGTATTCGCCTGCAACGCTGCCGCTGCTGCCGGAGACTGCGGTGTCTCACCAACCCCTTCCAATGTTCCATTCGGCTTGCGAGGACCGCCAAGCTCGAACGTCCGTGAGCGACCGAACACCATGGAGCCGTCTGCAGCAGGTTCCTTCTCCCGGCACTGATAGAAGCCGCCACCGAGCGCCTTCTGAATCACCTCCTCGGTCGCTTCCGAAGGAGCCAGCCGTCCCATGTAGACCATGCGCTTACTGGTCTCGCTCCGACGCCAGACCATGACATAAGCATCGTCATTCATGTGGTCAAAGACGGTTCCGGTTACCGACGCTTCTTCATTGACTGCTTGTCTGACTGCTTCACCCTTCGCTGGCTTTTTGCCTCGCATGATACGTTCTCCTCTCCCGATTGGGCCTCTACGACACGAACCACTTCCTGCGAAATATAGCCACCGAGCAGCCGAACGCTGCCTTCCGTCAGTGTAAAGTACCGATGATCCACGACCCCGGCGAGCTTGTGCCGGGACCGGCATATCCAGACCCGAGGTTCCCCCGATGCTATCTTCACCGCCGCCTCACGCTCTGCCCGTTCCAGCGTGGCTTCATGATTTGGCACGACCTGATAGCACCAGTCAGGCCAGCGGCGCGACGTGCTATCAGCCTGCACACGTCGCATGGTGAGTTTAACCCCGCCGTACTGCTTAGACACGCTGCGCCGCCTTGAGTACGTCCTTGACCTGAAAAACGTACCGCACTGGCGAGTGCTCCGAATACTGACTAACCGACTTAAGCCGACCACTCACGCGCCAATTGTGAATGGTCATCACCGATACCTTGGCGATCTTGGCCGCATCCTGTGATAGCACAAAGTCCTCCGGCGTCACCCTGCGGGTATACCGGAACCCGCCGCAATCTGTCCGCTCCAGCACGAAGCACCACTGAGTATCGCAGAAGTCCTTGCGCCACGGCATGATATCACGCAACCCTTCTCACTTCAAAGAGAACAGCCACGCCGTCCGTTATCACGATCCGAGAGAGCGAAGCCTGTACCTCTGACATCAGACTACCGATTGTTACCGGCGGCTCCCGATACGAAACCCGCATAAACGTATGGTACTCCAACAGAATCTTTTGGCCTTCGACCAGAATCTTTTCGCCTTCGACCACACGAATGCTATACCGATAGCGGGGCTGTGGCTCAAACATGATATCATCCTCCGTGCTTCGTGAACGTTTCCCGTTCCTGCATCATCACCCGGTAGATCACCCCGTCCGACTCCCCGGCGATCACCAGCGCCTCATCCCGTAACGCGATCCATCCGGCCCGATTGGTAATCTTCCGCGCCGCTGCCGCCAGCCGTTTTGCGTCCTCCTCCTTGCTGCACAGGAAGGACGACTGAAACGTCTGCCCGACCTGCCTGCTATCATGCTCGTAATACTCCACCCGGTATGCGCCGAGTGCCTGTGACCAGAACGGACCCCACAGATGAAAGTCGCCATCCCGCATGGACAACGACTTGACCATAGCACGCGGGAAATTGGCCCGGCTAGAAGGGGAGCCCGTCATCTTCTTCGCCTCGGAGAGCGTCGGGGAATTTCTCGAAAGAAGCTCTGTCCGACGCTCCGGATCTGATATCAGGGCTTCCGCCCGGCGTTGTTCCGCCCGGCTGGCGAACTTCCCCACTGATAGCAGACCCGTCGCCTCGCCGATCATCGGGCGTTCTTGGATTATGCGGGTTGCTGTGGTCGAACGGGGTTCGGCCCGTTTGATCCCAGAATCGACAGTCGTGCTGGTGCGTCCAGCCGGACGGAATCGCGAGGGGCGGACACCCATAGGGACACGACCAGTCTTTTTCTTCTTTGCCATGACTCCCCCAGAGGACAGAGGCCCACCTGCACCACGCGGAATGTATCCAGTTCCCTTGTATGAACTCACCGGGGCAGTTCTGCGGACAAGACTGCACACTCCGGCTGGTGGTACCAGTGCCGCGTTCGATCCGCTTCACCCCACCGAATGAGCGACCGGGCTTCGGAGACGTGATAGCAGGGGAGGGTTGCGATCCCTCGGGGTCTCCTTCCGGTACAGCCGCATGGGTCGCACCCACCGCTGTACCGTCCACCCTGCTAGCACGCTTTTTTATCCCTCCGAAACGTCGCGGCTGCTTACCGCTTGCCACCCTTCTTCACCGCACCAGCCTTCGGGGCAGGCGCAGCAGCCTTGACCGGATAGCTGCCGGGATGCTTCCGCTTGACCCCGGCGTCCTTGAATGCCTTGTCCCACTCCTCCGAAGGCATCACCCGAACCTTGGGATACGACTTGTTCCCGTATCGCGCCGTGTACTTCTCCACCGGTACCTGTTTCCCGGTCCAGTTGTCCGACTCGGTACCCAACTGCGTACAGAGTGCTTCGATCATGCCCTTGTTCAGCCACAGCACCTTGTTCTCCGTCTCCTCGAACGTGAGCGTGGCGCTCTTGCGCTTGCCGCCTTCGACTCCATCATCGTCCACGTCCACCGTCTCGAACCCCGTCACGGTGAGAATGGTGAAGTCCCCTTCGAGATCATCGGGGGTGATCTTCGGCGTGGAGGAGCCGTAATCTTCTGCGCTGACCTTACCCATGATGTACCGTTCCTGTGAGGGTGAATGGGGATTGTGCTATCACGACACGATACTCGGTGCCGGTCCTACTTTCCGCGGAACGCTCTCGAACGACTTCACATTCGGCATCATCCCTGCCGCCACCGAGAGACCACCCTGTGTCACTGCGATCACAACCTGCTGGGGGTCTATTCCCGGCGGCACCTTCCACACGATTGTCGTCACGACTTCGTGCGTACCTTCGATCATTGCTTCCGCTCCTTTCTGTTAGGAAAGAACTGCACTGGCCCGACCACGATCCGTTCCTTGACCCTGAACGGAAACGACCCACGCTTGGCAGTCAAACACTCCCGGCAGTCCTGCCGTCGCAGCTTGTCCGCCACTTCGGCATCGACCGGCAGGGGAGCTTTCCAGCCGCAGTGATCGCAACTGATATCATAGAGTCTCATACCAACCTCATCCTCCTCGCCCGCCTGCTATCAGGCCGATAGAGTACGTTCCACGCATCCCGCATGAACCGGGGAGCCTTCGCAAACACTCGCGCTCGCTGGACCTGCATCGCTTCCCGCCACAGGTCACCACCGAGCACGGCCTGCAACGCAACGACTTCCATGGCACTCCGGGGACGCGGGAGCAGACTCAGCACGAGATGCCAGCCCCGACCGGACGGACTGCGTGCCTGACTCAGCCATACGATCCGATACCCGGCCCGATCCGCCATCCGCGTGAGCCGCCACAGGTCCGGTGCTCGCCGGTGATCCACGTCCAGCTTGACCAGCGCCTGCTTCGCCGTGAGCGTCATGCTTTCAGATTCCAGCCGCCAAGCAATGTGCTATCACGGACAGCAATCCACTCCACCGAGAGGATCGTCACCCGCACTTCGTCACCGTCGTTGAACTCTCCGGCAACCGCTCGCAAGGCATCGGCCATGACTGGTGCGGTCC
>Ga0326726_10002578_pt1 | contig 16620 bp, 16 predicted proteins | sample MHFenrmetagenome_2_FD_207603 | JGI IMG/M metagenome (GOLD analysis project Ga0326726, IMG submission 207603) | Lab enriched peat soil microbial communities from Michigan Hollow, Ithaca, NY, United States - MHF15MN | ecosystem: Environmental > Terrestrial > Soil > Wetlands > Peat | place: USA... | reverse complement strand
TGAACATGCAAGGAAAAAGTGGACACGTCAAGAAGCCAAAGGTTGTTGTTGATAATACTGCCGCATGAATCCTGCCGGGGTCAGATAACCCAGCGCTGAGTGCAGGCGCTTCCGGTTGTAAAACAGCTCGATGTATTCAAACAGACTGCCCCGCAGCTCGTGCTGGTCAGCAAAGCTCGTACCGTAAATCCATTCGGTTTTCAGCGTTTTGAACACGGTTTCGGTTACGGCATTGTCGTAGCAATTGCCTTTGCCGCTCATGCTCTGCGTCATCCGGTATTTTTTCAGCCGTTTCCTGAACGCTTTGCTGGCATACTGAATCCCTCTATCTGATTGCAGAATAATGCCTTGCGGTGGACGGCGATGCTTGACGGCCATGTCGAGAGCCGCAACCACCGTGCTTTTGGCGCTCAGCCGGTTGCTCAGCGAGTAGCCGATGATCTCCCGGCTGAACAGCTCCAGAATGATCGTCAGATACTGCCAGCCGCGCTTGGTCATGACGTAAGTAATGTCGCTCGTCCAGACCTTGTTGGGCGCTTCGACGGTAAAGTTCTGCTCGAGCAGATTGGACGCGATCGGCTCCTGATGATTCGAATCGGTCGTGACCTTGAACTTGCGCGCGGTTTTGGCGCGAATGCCCATGCGCCGCATCAGACGCGCCGCTCGTTGCCGACTGCACTGCAAACCCTTTTGCTGCAATGCTTTGGCAATGCGAGGACTGCCATAAGTCTGCTGGCTGCTCTGGTGGATTTCCCGAATTTCATCCATCAGTTTCAGGTTCTCTTGCTCTCGACGACTTTGCTGTTGCTGTGCCCATGCATAGTAACCACTCGCTGACAGGCCGAGTACCCGGCACATCGTCGTAACGTCGGGTATTGGGTTTCTGCCGCCGCCAGCCTTCCTTTTGTACATTATTTTCGACTTTTCCGAGATTTCAGTTGCATAATCCGATTATTCTCTTAGATTTAAGGCCATAACATCGTGGGGTGGAGCAATTGGTAGCTCGTCGGGCTCATAACCCGAAGGTTGCAGGTTCAAGTCCTGTCCCCACCACATCAAAGCCGTCCAGCAGTTTCGGGCGGCTTTTTTTTTGCTCGCCACCGTATTGGAGACCCCGGCGATGCAAGATTCTCAAGGCTTTATCGTCATACCCATGTGAGACTTACAGAAGCTTGTCGAGAAGCTGATTGTCAGTAACCGCGGTGTGTCAAACGTTTCTTGCCTCTTTGCCGTTTTTTTGGCAGATTTATATTGTAAAACCATTCAACCATTGTTCGATACAACCATGTTTCATTTCGATCCCTCATATTACCTGTTCGTCATTCCCCCGCTGCTCCTTGGCTTCTGGGCGCAGTTCAAGGTGAAATCGGCATTTAAAAAATATTCCCAGGTGCCGACCCAGAGCGGCGTCACCGGCGCGCAGGCCGCCATACGCCTGTTGCAGCGCGGAGGCCTCGGCAATGTCAATGTCGAGATGACCAGCGGGATGCTGTCGGATCACTACGACCCGCGCGGCAAGGTGCTGCGGCTCAGCGAGGAGGTCTACAGTCGGCCAAGCATCGCCTCGGTTGGCGTCGCCGCACATGAAGCCGGCCATGCCATGCAGGACAAGATCGGCTACTCGCCTCTGGCCATCCGCTCGGCGATGGTGCCGGTGGTCTCTATCGGCAGCAATCTCGGGCCGATCCTCTTCGTGGTGGGCCTTTTCATGCACGGCGTGCTCGGCAGCTCGCTGGCATGGGCCGGAGTCATCCTGTTTGCAGGCGTGGCGCTATTCGCGCTCGTGACGCTGCCCGTCGAGTTCGACGCCAGCCGCCGCGCCAAGGAGCTGCTCGTCTCGCAGGGCATCGTGTCCCAGCGCGAGATGGAGGGAGTCAACGCCGTACTCGACGCCGCCGCGCTCACCTATGTAGCCGCCGCCGCGCAGGCGATCATGCAGCTACTCTACTATGTGATGGTAATGAACCGGCGAAACGACTGAACACTCAGGGCGGCCCATTGTAGCCGCCCTCTTTTTTCCCTGTCAACAAAGTCCACTTCGTCCACAACGTCCACGGCAAGCCACCCCTCTACCCGATCGCCTTCAGCACCTCTTGCCGCATCTGCTGGTAGGGAATGGCTCCAGCGGTGCGCCATTTGAGCTGGCCACCGACGAAAAGCATGAGCGCCGGTATGCCCTGAACCTGAAATTTGGCAGCCGCTTCAGGTTGCTGATCGACGTTCACCTTGACCACGATCAGCCGTCCCTTGAACTCGCTGGCGAGTTGCTTGACCGCCGGGGCCACCATTTTGCACGGGCCGCACCAGTCAGCCCAAAAATCGATGAATACGGGAAGTTCGCTTGTCCTGATAAAATCGTCAAGTGATTTGGCCATAGGGGGATACGATGGTTGATTTATGGAACATTCATTTCACCGTTATCGCTGCGGACGGCGACTTGAATTGCTGGAGAGGATCGAAATCGTTCCGCCTCCGCTATTTTCTGTCATAAAAACAGGCGTAACCGGTTTACCGTTTCATTTCCGTCTCCAGATATTGTATCGTTGTCACCAAGCACATAAACATGCGAGATTCAATGAGGTTGAGAGACTGAAACTTATAATCTGTAGTTCGGGTTTATCTGAAAAATCACACCATATACTCCGTCATCCGGCTGGTGTCGGCTGGCGATTAATGAAACTTCAGCGATACTGTCGATGAACGACATCCTCGAAAAGCCGAGAAAAATATACGTTACACGCAAAATCGAGTTCAATGCCGCCCACCGTCTTTTCAATCCGGAACTATCGGACGAGGAGAACCGGCTGTTTTACGGAAAATGTTCGGGAGAGTACGGCCACGGCCACAACTATTTGCTTGAAATCACCCTCTCGGGCATCATCGACCGGAAAACCGGCTATCTGTTCGATCTGAAAGCCCTGAAGCGTATTCTCGAAGAGGAGATTGTCGCCCGCTTCGACCACAGGCATCTGAACCACGAAGTGAGCGAACTCACGGGCAACGTGCCGACAACGGAGATTCTCGCCGTCCTTATCTGGGAGATTCTCGAATCACGACTACAAACCATTACCAACCAGGAGGTTAGCCTCCATGAAGTCAAAATACATGAAACAGGAAAAAACAGCGTCACCTACCTTGGAGAATAACCGTATAGGGCAGTCCCATCTGGTTTCATGCGATCTCGACAAGTGTTTCGACGAATCGCAGGATCGTGAAGAGGAGGCTATCGGCTCGATGGCCGATGCCGTCCATAATTTGCTGAAAGGAGTCGGCGAGGATCCGGAACGCGAAGGGCTGCTGCTGACGCCCGAGCGGGTCGCCAAATCCCTGCGCTTTCTGACCAAGGGATACCGGCAGGATCCTGAACAGGTGCTGAAACAGGCCGTTTTCACGGAGTCGTACGACGAGATGGTGCTGGTGAAGGATATCGACATCTACTCGATGTGCGAGCACCACATGCTCCCCTTCTTCGGCAAGGCGCATGTAGCCTACATTCCCGACGGCAAGATCGTGGGACTGTCGAAAATCCCAAGAGTCGTGGAGGTGTTCGCGCGGCGCTTGCAGGTTCAGGAGCGGCTGACGCAGCAGATTCGGGACGCCATCCAGAACGTGCTCAATCCTCGCGGCGTGGCCGTGGTGATCGAGGCGACGCACATGTGCATGGTGATGCGCGGCGTGGAAAAGCAGAACTCGATAACGACAACTTCGGCCATGTCCGGCGAGTTCATGAAAAGCCAGTCCACGCGAAGCGAGTTCCTGCGCCTCATCCGTTCGCGCTGAATCGGCCATTCGCCTCATTCCGGTGCTCCACGATTCAATAGGAGCGCCGGAATGAGGCTGTTCACTCAGCCAGCCACTCTTCCAGCACTTTACGCCCCATCGAAACAGCTCGCTCCAGATGCAGGAGCATTGGCTCGCTCAGGCCATTACCCAGCCCGAGATCGTGCGGTGGCGCGCCGATGAGCACGATCTCCGCCGGTTCCTGGCCATGCAGCCTCGCCACGGCAAGCAGTTCGCTCAATCCCATCTGATGGGCTGACATCTTTCGGTGAATGAACGCAGGAAGTTCTTCTTTACGATAGAGATAAACCTTCGGTTCAAACTCGACCGGAATGATCGAATCGAACACCATCAGCGCATCGCACGACTCGAAATAGTCGAGCAGATAGAGGCCCTGCGTACCCCCATCCACGAACTGCACATTTTCGGGCCACGAAGCGGAAGCCTCCAGCGCCCGTACCGCTTCCACGCCAAACCCTTCGTCGCCAAAAAGAATATTACCGAGGCCGACAACGTTGATTTTTTTCAAAAGAGAGAAATGCTAAAAGATTATAGGTCGTGTAGGACTTATAGGAGTAATACCAACAGCTTCCGAATTTCGTCCGCTACATCCAGCGCGTCCATCAAGTCCACTTCGTCCAAAATTGCACCTTAAACTAAAGGGGCGGTTCGCGAACCGCCCCTACAATTAATTTTTTACTTGCCCGCCCATTATGCCGCGGCTTCGTCTTCCACCTTGTGTTTGAAGCCGGTGATGATCGACGATGTCACGCTGGTGCGATCGACGACGTCGTGGCGGAATACAGCATAGAGATGCACGATCACGTAGAGCGGGAATATCCAGGCGGCGAGATGATGCGCGTAGTGCAGATTGTAGCTGCTGCCGAAAAGCGGCAGTATCCAGCCAAACGCCGCATCGAGAAAGCTGCCCGGACGGTTCTCGGCATACATGGCCATGCCGGTTAGAATCATGAAGGTCGAGCCGCAAAAGATGAAAATAAAATGCGCCAGCGCCGCGACAGGGTTGTGGCCGACATAGTTCGGCTCGTCTTCGCGCAGAAACAGGTAGGAGGCCACCTGCTCCTTGAATGGCCTCCCCCACCACGCGGGAGACCACGGCCTGAATCCGCCGAACTTCGCATACTGGTCGTCCGAAAGCAGGGCGTAATACATGCGGTACAGAAAGTTGCCGATAAACACGAACGCCACGCAGTAATGGACGTAACGCCACATCACAAAGTTGTGCTGCCAAACCGCTTCGCCAAGCGGCGGATTGATCACCGGAGAGGCGATATACAAGCCGGTAACCAGCAGCGCGACGATGCTGAAGGCATTGACCCAGTGGTAGAGCCGGACTGGCAGACGCCATACATAGATTTCCTCGATTATCCTTCCCATGTCATTCTCCGTTTAGACGATGGTTACCTTGGTAATTTCGTTGCCGTTCATGTCAAAAACATGTGAAGCGCACGCAAGGCATGGATCGAAGGAGTGCACCGTCCGCAGGATTTCGAGCGGCTTCGACGGATCGACCATCGGCGTGCCTTTCAGCGCCGCTTCGTAAGCGCCCGAGTTACCGCGATTGTCCCTCGGCGAGGCGTTCCAGGTGGAGGGCACCACGATCTGGTACTCGTCGATCTTTTCCTCCTTTATCCTTATCCAGTGGCCGAGCGAGCCGCGCGGCGCTTCGGTATAGCCGAATCCCTTGCACTCTTTCGGCCAGGTAGAGGGCTCCCAGCGTTCGCTGTTGAAGGTCTTGTAGTCCCCAGCCTTGACGTTGGCCACGAGCTGATCGTAGAAGTGACCCATGAATCCGGCGGTCTGCTTGCACTCGATGCCTCGCGCCGCCGTGCGCCCGAGCGTCGAGAAAAGCGCCTCCGGGCCGACCTGAAGCTTACCAAGCACTGCGCCAACGGTCTCCTTGATCATCGGATCACCTTTGGCATAGGCAATCAGCACGCGGGCAAGCGGGCCGACCTCGACCGCATGCTCTTTCCAGCGCGGCGTCTTGAGCCAGCTGTACTGCTTGTCGGTATCGAGGAACTCGAACGGCGGCTTGGGGCCGGTATAATTGGGGCTGGTCTCCCCTTCCCACGGATGGAGTCCCTTGTCGGCGCCTTTGGTGTAGGTGTACCAGCTGTGACCGATCTCCTCTTTGATCTGCGTCGTGTCACGCGGATCGACGTCGATTACCGTCGAAAGATCCTTGTTCAGGATGACGCCTCTCGGCCAGAGCAGCGATTTGAAATCGTTGAGATTCGTTTCCGGGAAGTCACCATAGCTCATGAAGTTGCCGAGTCCGCCGCCATAGAGCCACTCCTTGTAGAAACCGGCGATGGCGATGAGGTCGGGAATGTACACCTGGTCGATGAAGGTCTGCGTGTCATCGATGATCTTCTTGATCATGTTGAGCCGCTCGATATTGATCGCGGTGTCGCTGTTCGGATCGATGGCGCAAGCCATGCCGCCAACCACGTAGTTAGGATGCGGATTCTTGCCGCCGAAAATGGTTTGAATCTTGACGATCTCCTTCTGGAAATCGAGCGCTTCGAGGTAGTGGGCCACGGCGATGAGGTTCACCTCGGGCGGCAGCTTGTAGGCCGGATGGCCCCAGTAGCCGTTCGAGAAGATGCCGAGCTGACCGCTCTCGACGAAGGCGACAAGGCGCTGCTGCAAATCCTTGAAATAGCCCGGCGACGACTTCGGCCAGGGCGAAATGCTCTGCGCGATCTCGGAGGCCTGCTTCGGATCGGCTTTAAGCGCGCTGACCACATCGACCCAGTCGAGCGCGTGCAGGTGATAGAAGTGCACAAGATGATCCTGCGTGTGCTGCGTCGCCTCCATCAGATTCCTGATGATCCGGGCGTTCGGCGGAATCTCGATGCCAAGCGCATCCTCGACGCAACGCACCGAGGCCAGCGCATGCACCGTCGTGCAGACGCCGCAGATACGCTCGGCGAAAGCCCAGGCGTCACGCGGATCGCGCCCTTTGAGGATCACCTCGATACCGCGCCACATGGTGCCTGTGCTGTACGCCTCTTCGATGACGTTGGCATCGTTCATCTTCGCCTCTATTCTCAGATGCCCCTCGATGCGGGGAATCGGATCGACAACTATTTTTTTAGCCATGCCTTGAACTCCCTTGGATTACGTTTCTTACTCTTGATCGTGCTGCTTCTTCTTCACGGCGGTTACAGCCGCATGAGCTGCCGCGCCTGCCGCTGCTGCGCCAACCGCCACCATGCCAATCTTGTCGGCAGTGGTGTCGGTACCGAGGAACGACACATCGGCCAGCCTCGTGTAGAATGGGCCTTTATCCCAGAATCCCGGCTCCGAACACCCAATGCAGGGGTGGCCGGAACCAATCGGGAAACTCGTGCCCGCATTCCACTGTATCTTCGAGCAGGAGTTGTAGGTCGTCGGGCCTTTACACCCCATCTTGTAGAGACACCACCCCTTTCTTGTGGACTCTTCGTCGAACCCGCGCACGAACATGCCTGCATCATAGAATGCGCGACGATAGCACTTGTCGTGAATCCTCGTGCCATAGAAGGCTTTCGGACGCCCCATTCTGTCGAGCTCCGGCAACTTGCCGAAGGTATGCACGTGGGTGATCACGCCGGTCATCACCTCGGCGATGGGCGGACAGCCCGGCACCTTGACGATTGGTTTGTCTTTGATGATCTTGTCGATCGGTTGCGCTCCGGTCGGATTGGGATGGGCGTTCTGCACGCAGCCAAACGACGCGCACGCGCCCCAGGCGATGACTGCCGCCGCGCCTGCCGCCGTCTCCTTGACGACGTTCAGGAACGAGTCGCCGCCAACCATGCAGTAGACACCGTCATCCTTCGTGGGAACATTGCCTTCGACGGCAAGGATATACTTGCCATTGTACTCCTTCATGATCTTCCGCCTGACATCTTCGAGCTGCTGGCCAGCCGCCGCGCTCAGCGTTTCATCGTAATCGAGGGAGATCATATTCATCACCATGTCACCAACAATGGGGTGTGACGAACGAATGAAGGATTCCGTGCAGCAGGTGCATTCGAGACCGTGAAGCCAGATGACAGGGGTGCGAGGTTTGGTCTCCATGGCATGGACGACCTTTGGCAGGAGCGATGGAGCGAGTCCGAGCGAAACTGACGTGAGACTGCAAAACTTGAGAAAATCCCTTCGTGAGAGGCCGCGAGACTGAAACACCTCCGCAAAAGTTTGCTTGGTGGGCATGTACACCTCCGTGAATGTTAATGATAGTTCACGGTATCCGGGAAAAACGGGGTTCAACCTGTGCTTTTCCTCGATTACCAACTGAGCGTCAACTGTTTATATTTAAATATACATAACAATCGTTATTTCTGAAAAACCAGAACTAACAATGAATTTATTAACTATTTTTATCGGATACAATAAAAAACCCGGCCATCTCGAAGATCGACCGGGTTTTTTCAGGCTTTTATGCGCTATTTATGTCAAATCGTTCAGTTCAGCAACGCGCCGAAAAGTACCGATGAATATTTTGCATAGTTGACAATCGGCTGGAAGAAAATACCGAAATAGAGTGTCGCGATCATCAGCACTGCAGTGACGATTTTCGCGCCCATGCCGGTCTCGATCACGCCCTCTTCAGAACTCTCCGATTCACGCAGATACATGTTGAGCGGAATCAGCATGTAGTAGTAGAGCGAAATGACGCTGGTAAGGATACCGATCAGGGCGAGCCACATGAAAAGGCTGCCTTTGGAGAGAAGTGCCGAGAAGATCATCAGTTTGCCGATGAAGCCGAAGGTTGGCGGCAGACCGACAAGCGAGATCATGAATACAGTAAGAGCCGCGCCAGCGAGAGGCATCCTTTTGCCGAGTCCCCGGTAATCTTCGAGGTTTTCGCTGCCGGTGCGGTTCGCGATGATGATCACCACATAGAATGCGCCATAGTTCATCAGGAGATAGGCGGCGAGATAGACCAGCGTCGCCTGGGTGCCGAGCTGATCCATGGTGATGATGCCGAGCAAGAGATAACCGGCGTGAGCGATCGATGAGTAGGCAAGCAGACGCTTGACATTCTTCTGCCAGATAGCCACGACGTTACCATAGATCATCGACGCAGCGGAGACAAGCATCAGGATCCAGAGCCAGTCGATTTGAAGGAAACTGATTTCCCCACCCATGCCATGAGGCACGGCAACGAAGAAAAAGCGCATTAGCATGGCGAAACCCGCAGCCTTGGAGCCAACCGACAGGTAGGCCGTCACGGGAGTCGGTGCACCTTCGTACACATCGGGACTCCAGAAGTGGAACGGCACAGCGCCCATCTTGTAACCAAAACCGGCAATGATCAGAAGCACGGCGAGTATCATTACCAGCGGATTGTAACCATGCACGGCCAGCAGCATCGCAATCCTGCTGATGTTGGTCTGGCCGGTCATGCCGTAAATCAGGGAGAAGCCATACAGCAGCATACCCGACGAAACCGCGCCATAGACGAGATACTTCAAGGCTGCTTCAGACGAACGAATCTCACGCTTCAGGTATCCGGTCATCGCATAAGCGGAAAGGCTGACCAGCTCCATCGCGAGGAACATCATCAAGAGATCGGTCGAGGAGGCCATCATCATCATGCCGACAACCATGGCGACCATTAACGCATAGTACTCTCCCATGCCTGACTCCTGCTTTTTGAGCGGAGTGTCGATCATGGTGGTCAGCACGGCGAGTATGCCCGAAGCCACGAAGAAGTACTTGAAAAAGATACCGAAGCGGTCAAGCGCGTACATGCCGAAAAAGAACTCCGAATCCGGCATCGCCTGCTGCTTGAAGATATAGTAAAAGCTGCCGACGAGACCGGCGATGGTGACCGTGGCAAGGAACCGGCCGTTCTTTTTCCCTGTGATGAGATCGAGAATGATCAGCACCATGAAAAGCGCTGACAGATAGATTTCAGGGACAAAATATCCAGCGCCACTCTTGAGAATCGAGATGATGCTCTGTATTTCAGCGCCTGATGGCATTTCGAACATATTTCTCCAACGTTTATGCTTTTAAACGGAACACCGGATCAATGCACGGCCGACATGGCAACCGGCGCGAGAACCTGAACAAGTTTGTTGATGCTGGTTGTCAAGAGACCCATAACCGGCATCGGATAGATACCGAGTGCGATGACGATGATGGCAAGCGGCACAAGCATGGTCAGTTCGCGAGCATCGAGATCGAGCTTGCCTTTCCAGTCATGGAAGTGAATGTGCTCGTGTCCGTGACCATCGACTTCGAGTTCATACAAAGCGTCCGGTTTGCGCTTGCCGAGGAACATCCGCTGCAGCGACCAGAGCAGATAGGCCGCGCCGAAGACGATACCGAGCACCGACACCATAGCGATTGGTCTGGTGATAGGCTCTCTGAAAGCGCCCACGAAAACGAGCGCCTCGGAGATGAAGCCGCTGAGGCCAGGCAAGCCGAGCGAGGCGAACCATGCGACGGTCACGACACCGGCATAGACCGGCATGTAGGAGGCCAGACCGCCGAACTTGTCGATCTGACGAGAGTGAGCGCGATCATAAATCACGCCAACCAGAAGGAAGAGCATGGCGGTGATGGTGCCGTGGTTGAACATCTGGTAGAGCGCACCAAGCATACCTTCGCTGTTGCCAGCGGCAAGACCAAGCAGAACGTAACCCATGTGGCTGATGGAAGAGTAGGCGACCATCTTCTTGAGATCCTGCTGGGCAAGCGCGCAGAAGGCGCCATAGATAATATTGATCGCGCCGAACACGCCAATCACATACATGCCAGCCTGGAATACTTCAGGGAAGAGCGGGAAGTTGATCCTCATCATGCCGTAGGTGCCGAGCTTCAGAAGCACACCGGCCAGAATAACCGAAATCGGAGTCGGAGCCTCGACGTGCGCGTCAGGCAACCAGGTGTGGAACGGGAACATCGGAACCTTGATGGCGAAACCGACAAAGAGCACGATAAAGGCGATGGTTCTCCAGGTGGCGCTGCCTGGGCCGAGAATCGCGCCCTTGACATAGTTGGCCTGGTCAGCCATGGCGACGAGGCTGAAGGTGTGGTGACCGGTCAGCGGATCGATGACACTGAAGTAAAGACCGATCATGACGAGCAGCATGAAAACCGAACCGAACAGCGTGTAGAGGAAGAACTTGATGGCAGCGTATTCCCTGTTCGGGCCACCCCAGATACCGATGAGGAAATACATCGGAAGCAGCATGAGCTCCCAGAACACGTAGAAAAGGAAGAAGTCGAGCGCCACGAAGCAGCCCATCATGGCCGTGCTGAGCAGGTTGAAAAGGATGAAGTAGCCCTTGACCTGCTTCTGGATCGGCCAGCTCGAAAGAATGCCGATGATCGAGATCAGGGCGGTCAGGAGCACCATCGTGATCGAAATGCCGTCAACGCCGAGGAAGTACTCGATGGTCAGAGGGCCGAACGAGCCGAGATCGAGCGTGATCCACGGAATCCGTTCAATCAGCTGGAAAGAGCCGACTGGCGATCCGCCGGGTGCGGCCACGATACCCGCCATGGTCGGGTCGTAATGGCGCCAGATGAGGACAGCCAGCACGCCCTGCGCCAGCGCGGCCACGAGCGAGACGATCCTGATAATCTGCTTCTGCGACGCGGGCACAACCAAAATAAGGAGTCCGGCTATGATCGGCAGAAATACAATTAAGCTCAGCATGTTCAGTACCTGTTATGTTCGGAGATAAATTAAAGCGTTCGGTTATTTTATGAGTTGTGCTATGTAAAAGGCGAAATATCCCAGCACCGCCACAACCACCATGAGCAAATAGGTCTGCACCTTGCCTGTCTGGATCTTCCTGAGGACAGCGCCAGTCGTTTGTACGGTGAAGGCCGTGAAGTTGACCATGCCATCCACGACATACTTGTCAACGCCGCCATTGAAGAAGGCGAACTTTCTGAAGATGGTCGCGATGCCGTTGACGATGCCGTCCACGATGTTGGCGTCGAACCAGGCGAGTATCTTGGAGATCAGCATCGAGCCTTTGATGAGGGTCGCGTCGTAAATCTCGTCCCAGTACCACTTGTTGAACGAGTAAAGGTAGAGCGGACGGATGCTCTGGGCAGTCTTGTCGGGATCGATAATCCTGAAAACATAAACGATCAGGGCAAGACCGATACCAACCGTCAGCATGATCGACGAGAGCTTGATCGCGTTGAAGTGATTGGCGTGCGTCATATGCACGATCTCAGCCTGACGGGGATCGGCATAGACCGGGCCGTGACCTTCAGCCTCGTTCGACGCGGCGGCTTCGACATGCTGCGTGTCGTTTTGCGCCTCGGCAAGAAGTTTTCCAGCTTCCGGAGCGTGCAGTGCCGCGCCCTCATGAGCCGTCGCCTCCTTCACACCAGCGACCGTTGCCGGAGTCTGCACCAGGTGCATGAACCAGCCCTTGCCGCCATCGAGCGGATCGGGCGAGAAGACGATGAAGACTGAAAGCGTCGCGAGAAGAACAAGCGGGAACCTCATATTCCACGGTACCTCGTGAACCTCGTGGTGACCGTGATCTTCATGGCCATGATCGTCATGTCCGTGCGCGGCGTGAGCATCATGACCATGATCCTCGGCGGGCTTCAGATGAGTGCGGCTCTCGCCGAAAAAGACCAGCCAGACCTGACGGCCCATATAGAAAGCGGTCATCACCGCCGCCGCGAAGCCAAACGCGGGCACCAGGTAGTAGATGCCGCCGCCTTCGACCTGTGCAAAACCGAGCGCGCCAGCGAGAATGGCGTCCTTGGAGAGGAAGCCGCTGGTCAGCGGAAGACCGGCAAGCGCCAGCGTCGCGATGCTGAAGGTCACGAATGTCCAGGGCATCTTTTTGTAGAGTCCGCCCATCCAGCGCATATCCTGCTCGTGATGCATCGCGTGGATGATCGCGCCGGAGCCGAGGAAAAGGCAAGCCTTGAAGAAAGCGTGGGTCAAGAGGTGGAAAAGCGAGGCGGAATAGGAGCCTACGCCCATGCCGAGCACCATGTAACCGAGCTGCGAAACCGTCGAGTAGGCCAGCACGCGCTTGATGTCGTGCTGGGTAATGGCGATCGTGGCCGACATGAAGGCCGTGAACGCGCCGATGAAGGCGATAACATGCAGTGCATCGGGCGTCAAAAGCACGAAGATGCGGGCCACGAAGTAGACGCCAGCCGCGACCATCGTCGCCGCGTGGATGAGCGCCGACACCGGAGTCGGGCCTTCCATAGCGTCAGGGAGCCAGACGTGGAGCGGGAACTGGGCGGACTTGCCAACACAACCCATGAAGAGCAGGATACCGGCAGCCGTCAGCCATGCATTCGACATTGAGAACTTGCCAGCGGCGAGGTTCTCGAAAATCTCCCTGTAACCGAAGGTGTGGAACTGAGAGTAGAGAATCAGGATGCCGAGCCACATGCCGATATCACCGACGCGGTTGGTGAGAAACGCTTTCTTCTGGGCGTCGGCGGCGCTGTCTTTATAGAAATAGAAGCCGATGAGCAGGTATGACGACAGACCGACCAGCTCCCAGAACATGTAGATCGAGAAAAGGTTGTCGGAGAGCACGATGCCGATCATCGAGAAGGTGAAGATACCGAGGTAGGCGAAAAAGCGGCCATACTTCGGATCACCATGCATGTATCCAGTAGAGTAAAGATGCACGAGAGTGCTGATCAGCGTGACCATGGCGAGCATGATCGCCGTCAGGTTGTCGATCACGATGCCCATCTTCACCTGAAGCGGGCCGACGCCGGGCACATTGCCGAAATCGAGCCAGGTGAACTCCCACGCGACTCTGAACGCCGGGTCGTAATGCTGGACGACCACCTGCCAGAAAATAGTGAGAGCGCAGGCAAACGCCGTGCCCACCAGACCGACTCCTACGAAATCTCCCATGCGGGGCAGCCTGCGGTTGAAAAATATCAGCACCACAAACGAGAGCAGCGGCAGAAGCAGGACAGCGATCGATAACTGGATTAAACTGTGCATCATGTTTCGTTTTACAAAGAATTTGCAGCTATAAGTCTTTTACCGTTGCGGATCACTCCTTCATGGTGTCCACGCGGGAAACATCGACCGTCTTGAAGGTCTTGAATATATTGATCACGATAGCGAGCGCGACAGCTGCCTCGGCGGCGGCCAGCACGATCACGAAAAGGCTGAACATCACGCCATCCATGCTTCCGTTATATTTCGAGAAGGTCAGGAAGTTGATGTTGGCCGCGTTCAGAATAAGCTCGACGCCCATCAGAATCACAATAGCGTTTTTGCGGGTCATGACAGCGAACATGCCTAGACCGAAAAGAATGGCCGAAATCGTCAGAAAGTGATTGAGACCGATCGACAGTAACTGTTCCGTTAACATGGACACTCCTTAATGTTCTTTTTTATGAGCCTTGTCGTAGCGGGCAAGGAACGCCGCCCCGAGCAGCGCGACCAGCAGCACGATGGAGACCATCTCGAATGGCAGCATGTAGCGCGACATGGTCTCGAAGCCGATACGCTCGACCACGCTTCCCTGCAGCTGCATCATGCCGGGCATCCAGCTTCCGGCGGCACTGGCGTTGTAGAAAGCGAAAAGCAGGCCGCCGATCAGGGCAAGCGTCAGCAGAACGCCGGGCACGACATGAAGCACGTCGGCCTTCAGCTCGGTCTGCATGATGGTGTTGGTGAACATGACGCCGAAGAGCAGCAGCACCAGAATGCCGCCGACATAGACGACCACCTGGGTCACGGCGATGAAATCCGCGCTGAGGAAAACATAGAGAGCCGCCACGCCGAAAAAGGTGAAAAGCAGCGAGAAGGCCGAGTAGATGATATTCTTCGAAAAGACCACAAACGCCGCCGACAGAACCGTCACGGCCGCGAAGATGTAGAAGATGATGGCGATGGTCAGTTGATTCATGATTCTCTGCACTTGTTGGTAATCGATTCCGGGAACCTCAGTCGGCAGCCTGGTCGGCTCCACCCTCTTGTTGTTGCGGCGCGGGCTTGGGCGCAGGCTTCGGAGCCGGTTTTGCCACCGGTGCGCCCGACGCTGCTGCCGCGGCTTTCTCTTTGGCTGCCTGTGCCTGCTGCTCGGCAAGCTTCTTCTTCTTCGCTTCGGCCTCGATCTTCGAGAGGTTGCCGAAGTGGTAAAGCATGTTCTTGACGTCGAACTCCGAGAAGTCGGCGACAGGAGTATGATAGATGCAATCGGTCGGGCAGACGCTCTGGCAGATGCCGCAGGTCATGCACTTGGCTGTGTCAATGTCGAACACCGGCACCCACATCCTCTTCTGCTGACCGCCGGAGGTCTTGCCGCACGCCGCGAGGTCGTCGCTGGTTGCCTTGATGGTCTCGATGGTGATGCACTCAATCGGGCAGGCGCGCTCGCACTGGCAGCAGCCGATGCAATCGTCAATATTGACATACAGGCGATAACGTCCATGAACCGGAGTCGGGATGGCCTCCTTCGGATACTGAAGGGTGCACAGGCCGTCAACCTGCCTGAAGTAATCGGCATCGTCGATACCGGCATCACCTTTGCGCTTCACCGCATTGAAGAAGTGCTTGAGGGTGATAGCCATACCGGTAGCAATGGTGGTCGCGCCGGTCTTTATATTACTGAAGTACTCACTCATGTTGTATTGTCTTCTTTCTTGCCTGTATATGCTCTATGAACGCATCCTCAATGATGTTACCGGTAGATTTCCCAGATGGCCGTCAGCACGAACGAGATAAGCGCGAACGGCGTGAGCACCTTCCAGCAGAGATACATGAGCTGGTCAACCCTGAGCCTGGGAAGCGTCCAGCGAAGCCACATCTGCACGAAGATGAAGAAGAAGCCCTTCATGATGATCCAGAAAGCGCCCCATGCCGGGCCGCTGGTCATGGTGTTCAGTTCAAGACCGCCGATGTTCGGCAGCGGTGAAGCCCAGCCGCCAAGGAACGCGACGGAGAGCACGGCGGAGACCATGAACATGCTGCCGTACTCAGCGAGGAAGATCACGGCGAACTTCATGCCGCTGTACTCGGTGAAGTAACCGGCGACAAGCTCGGACTCGGCTTCGGGAATGTCAAATGGCGCGCGGTTGGTCTCGGCGAGCGAGGAGATGAAATAGATAAGGAACGGCAACCACGCAATCGGATTGTTGAAGAGGAACCAGTGCATGAAACCGTTCGGGCCAGTCTGCATGACGGTGATCTGCTGCATGCTCAAGGTGCCTGCCATCATGGCGGCGCAAAGCAGGGCGATGGATGCGGGAATTTCATAGCTCACGATCTGGGCGACGCTACGAACCGCGCCGTAGAGCGCCCACTTGTTGTTCGAACCCCACCCGGCGGCGAGAATACCGACCACCTCGATGGCGACGATGCCAACCGCGTAGAAGAGACCGACGTTCAGGTCAGCGCCGATGAAGGCCGGCCCGAAGGGCAGAACGGCAAAGGCGAGGAACGAACCGACGAAGAGGATGCCGGGGCCGATGACGAAGAGGAACTTGTCAGCCGCGGTGGGCACGATATCCTCTTTCTGGAGAAGCTTCAGGATGTCGGCCAGCGTCTGAAGGATACCCCAGAAGCCAACCTCCATCGGGCCAAGCCTGTCCTGCATGAAGGCGGAAATCTTGCGCTCGCCATAGACGCCGTAAGTCAGAGCATACAGCGCGATGAAAACGAGCGGAACGACCGCAACGATAACCAGCCCGAGCGGAAACCAGCCGATAGAGAAGCCTGACAAGGCGTCGGACCAGGTATTGAGAGATGGTGATGAACTCATATCAATAGGCGAACCTGCTTGAAATAAAAGTGTTGTCTTGATAAAACGGTCAGCGGTCAACTTCTCCCAGCACAATATCGAT
>Ga0326726_10002577_pt1 | contig 16622 bp, 16 predicted proteins | sample MHFenrmetagenome_2_FD_207603 | JGI IMG/M metagenome (GOLD analysis project Ga0326726, IMG submission 207603) | Lab enriched peat soil microbial communities from Michigan Hollow, Ithaca, NY, United States - MHF15MN | ecosystem: Environmental > Terrestrial > Soil > Wetlands > Peat | place: USA... | reverse complement strand
GCCCCTTACCAGCAGGCCTGCCTTTCCTATGATCAGGTCTCGTGCCAAATGCCGGGTCTTGGGGTGGGAATGCAAATGCTTTGTTTTCAGAGATATTGTACCCTGCCGGAGCCTGCCCGCGCCGGCTGAGAACCGGTTCGGTGGTAATTTTGGCGGCAACTGATATAAAAACTGCTGTCACGGACGCCAAGCCCGAGTCGCTCCCAGTGGCCGCCACCCTCAGCACTGCCCGAACTGAGCATCCCGTGACAGGCGGCGATCATCCTTTGAGGATGCGTCGAATTATTCCTGTCCTGCTCCCGTTTCTGCTGGCCGCTTGCACGCACGCCGAAAGGGGTAGTCTTGACTACAACCGGTTGCGGCTGCCGGACGGATTCCACATTGCCAAGTTCGCCGAAGCGGATTCGGCTCGCATGATGGTCTTCAGTCCGGGCGGCGTGCTCCTGGTGAGCGAGACTGATGAGGGTAAAGTTGTCGCTCTGCCCGACCCAAAACAAACCGGCAAAGCCGAGCGCTCGGTCGTTGTACTGGACAATCTGAACGAACCACATGGGCTGGGCTTCTATCAGGGCAAGCTCTACGTCGCCGAAAACGACAAAGTACGCAGCTACGCCTGGGACGAGGCTAACCTGCGCGCGTCCAACTCAAAATTTCTGGCCGACCTGCCGGGGCGTGGCGGGCACTCCACACGCACGCTCCTGTTTCACAAGGGCAAGATGTATATCTCGGCTGGCTCCAGCTGCAACGTGTGCGTTGAGAAAGATCCGCGGCGCGCGTCCGTAATGGAGTTCAACCCGGACGGCAGCGGGATGAGAATCTTCGCCAAAGGCCTGCGCAATGCGGTGGGAATGGCGGTGAATCCCAAGACCGACACCGTGTGGGTCACGGTCAATGGACGCGACCGGCTGGGAGACGACCTCCCCCCGGATGTGATCAACGACCTCGGCCAGAACGGTGGCGACTTTGGCTGGCCGTATTGCTATGGCGATCGCGTGCCGGACCAGAATTTCAGCAGGGCCGGCGACGAGCGCTGCAAGAGTATGATTCCGCCAAAAGTTCAGATGCAGGCGCACTCAGCTCCGCTGGGATTGGCGTTTCACGAAGGAACGGCGTTCCCGCCCGAATATCGCAACAACATTTTTGTCGCGTTTCATGGGTCGTGGAATCGGAGTGTTCCCACCGGAGACAAGGTCGTGCGCGTGAAGCTCGATGACAAAGGGCAGCCGGTAGGCGGCGCGCAGGATTTCATCACCGGATGGCAGGACGAGCGCGGGCGGCGGAGCGGGCGTCCGGTAGGGATTGTTTTCGGAGCGGACGGGGCGATGTACGTGAGCGACGACGCGGCAGGCGTGATCTACAGAGTGACGTATCAGCGGTAGACGGGGCTCGCCCCGTCTCTCTGTCCCCGGCAAGACGTGGCAAGCCGCGTCTCTACGTTGCTCTATCTGAACAACAAGCTACTCCCCGCAATACTTCTCATACTGCTGGTAAATAAACGGGTCGGTCATGCCGGCAATGTAGTCGCAGATCACGCGGGGCAGGGGTTCGTGGGCGGACTTCTCGCGGTAATTACGGGGCAGGTCGTCGGGCTCTTCCATCCAGTGCGCGAAGAGTTCTCCGATAATGCGCTCGGCGTCTTCTTTCTCGCCTTCCAGCGCGGGGCTGAAGTAGAGATTTTCGTAGAGGAAGTCCTTGAGCTGGCGGCGCTCCTGCGCAACCGGCGGGCTGAAGGCGGCGAGGCGTTCGGAATGACGGCGGATGGCGTCCAGCGATCGCACGCCGGCGTGCTCGAGGCGTTGCCGGGTGCTGGCGATCAGGTCGCCGACCAGACAATCGAAGACACGCTTCAGCGCCTCGTTGAAGAGCAGCTTCTCGGCTGCTTTGGGGTACAACGCCTGCGCTTCCCGATAGCACCGGTCGAACATGTTCACGCAACTCGAGATTTGCTCGACCGTCAGCAGGCGCGCCTCGTAGCCGTCGTCCAGATCCGCCGTGCTGTAGGCGATCTCGTCAGCCAGGTCGATCAATTGCGCTTCGAGCGGGGGCCGCAAGTCCAGCAAATACTCGGCGAGTTCGGGATGGTCTTCGGGCTGATAGTCGTGTGAATGTTTGATGATGCCTTCGCGGACTTCAAAAGTCAGGTTGAGCCCGCGAAACGCGGCGTAGCGAAGCTCGAAATCTTCGACAATGCGCAGCGCATGCAGATTGTGATCGAAGGAGAACCCGTGTTGCCGCATGGCGCTGTCGAGCGCTTTTTCTCCGGCGTGCCCAAACGGGGGGTGGCCGATGTCGTGAACCAGGGCCAGCGCTTCGACCAGGTCGCCGTTAAGGCCCAGTTGCGCAGCGATGGTGCGCGAGATCTGCGTGACTTCGATGGTATGCGTCAGGCGATTGCGAAAGTGGTCGGAGTACCGGCGGGTGAAGACTTGCGTCTTCGCCTCAAGTCGGCGGAAGGATCGGGAATGCACCACGCGGTCGCGATCGCGTTGAAAATCGTTGCGGTAGGGATGCGGCGGTTCGGGATGGCGGCGTCCGCGGGAATCTTCAACGCGGGCGGCGTAGTCGGCGAGCTTGGAGTCGGTAGCCAGCGGCCAGTACCCAGTTGCCAGTTTACCGCTAAGCGTCTCTGACTACTGACTCCCGACTACTGCTTTTCCTCTTTCGCCAGCTTGACCTTGGCCGAGTCAAGCTTCTTCTGGACGCGCGCCACGTCCGTCTGGTCAACCTCGGCGGCGATGGTGCGATTCCATTCGACCAGGGCGCGCTCCCAGTGCGTTGCGGCCAGCTTGAGGCGGCCGGTTTTCTGGTAGAGATCCCCGAGGTGGTCGTGGACGGTGGGATCAGTGTTGATCTTCTGCGAGGCCTTGACCAGATTTTCCTCCGCCAACTCATACTTGCCCAAGCGGAAGTAGGCCCAGCCAATCGAGTCGAGGTAGGCGCCGTTCGTGGGATCAATGTCGAGGGCGCGCTTGATGTACCCGAAAGCTTCGTCCAATTTCGTGTTCTGGTCGGCCAGCATGTAGCCCAGATAGTTCAAGGCCATGGCGTGCTGCGGATCGCTGGCAACGACTTTCTTGAACTGCTGCTCGGCTTCGGCATAGCGCTTCTGGCGCTCGAAGGTCGAGCCGCGCAGGAACCAGACATATTCTTTGTCATCCTGCTTGGTGGAGAGCTGTTCGGCTTTGTCGAGAGCCTGCTCGGCTTCGGAATAGCGTTTGAGGCGCGTGTTCATCTGCGCCAGAGTGACGTAGACGGCGCGATCCTCCGGGACGCCTTTGAGCAGCGCCTGAACGTCCTTAAGCGCGCGGTCGCTATTGCCCATGTCGGCCTGCTGCGCTGCCAACACCATTTTCAAGTCGCGGCTGTTCGGCAGCTTCTGCGTGGCTTCCTTGGCGGCGTCCGTGGCCTTCTGCCATTCCTTGGCTTCGCGCCAGGTGTCGATGATCTGCTGGTAGCCGCGTTCCCCATTGTCATCGCCGCCCAGAGCGATCATCTCGCGGAAAGTTTCGACGGCGGCCTGGTTGTTCCCTTGATCGCGGTAGATCGTTCCCAGCCGTTCCAGAAAAACCGCGCGATTGCTCTTCTCTCCCTGCGTGTAGGAGACGGCGTCGGGCTTTTCTGATTTTTTCAGCAGGTCTTTCAGGACCTGAACCGCTTCGTCGAATCGTCCCTGGGCTTGGTAGATGGCGGCGATGTTGTACGGGACTTCGATCGAGTCCTGCACCATCGTCTCGGCCTTCTTCAGATTCTCGAGCGCGGTATCGTACTTACCCTGCTTGCGGTAGATCTCGGCGATCCGCACGTACGTCTGCGCGTCTTCGGGGTTCGCGTCGGCGATGACTTTGTACTGCTCCAGGGCCGCATCCGCCTGCCCATCGTTGAGCAGGTTCTGCGCCAGCCCGCGAATGGCGTCGAGATTGTCGCGGTCGAGTTCAATGGCGTGCCGGTAGGCTTCGATGGCGTTCTTATACTGTTTCTGCTGTTCGTAGGTGTAACCGAGCGCGGAGTAAAGCTTGGCAGAGCGGGCACTATCGGGCACCGCACTGAGGACCTGCGTGGCGCGCGACGTGTCTCCTAGTTCGTTGTAGAGATAGGCCAGAGTGGTGACCGCCTCTTCGGAGCCAGGTTGCAGCCGAATCGCGGTCTTGAATTCGCCTTCCGCCTTCTGCAGGTCGTTGTTGAGGCGGTACAGCCGGCCGAGAAGCAGGTGGTCGTCCATGCTGTCCGGTTCCAGGCGAACGATCTGCTCGTATTGCTCGATGGCCAGCTTCAAAACACTCGACGAACCGCTGCCAGCCTGCATATCGCCCAGCGACCGCAGGTAGATTCTGCCGAGCAATCGGCGGGCCTCCAGATTGTTGGAGTCGCGCTTGAGGATGTCCTGCGCCTCGACCACGGCATCGCGAATGCGGCCGGTGCGCGCATAGAGCTCCGCTAATCCAGAAGTGAGGTACTCGGAGGTCGGGTCGGCCTCAATGGCGGCGCGGTATTCCTCGATCGCCTTGTTGGCCAGTTCGCTGCGGCCGTAGGTTGCCACCTGCTCCTCGTACATGTGGGCGAGGGCGAAATGATAGTAGGCGGCCGCACGATCGGGCACCTTACGGGTAGCGGCAGCGGGGGCGGCGCCAGACGCGGAATCTGTGGATTGAGCCGGCTTGTTCTGAGCTACAAGTATTGCCCCGCCGAGGGCGAGCAGAATGCAAAACCAGAGTTTTTTCATCAAGAATCCTAAAATTGCAGCCTTACTCCACTTGGATGCCGGCCCACCGCATTTGGTCTTTCTATTCTACCCTTGGCAGGCATTCTGGCGAGATGGAAGCGAAGTGGCGGCCCAAAGCCGGAAGTACAGGGGCTTTGGGGAGAATGTTTGACGCGCTTAAGCCTGGGCCCAGCGCTATCTGCTGTAGAGACGGGGCTTGCCCCGTCTTGTTTCCTCCGGCGTTGTTTCCGCCGCGACGGAGACGCGGCAAGCCGCGTCTCTACCCATCGGCCGGTATACGGGCTCGCGTCTAATGCCGGAAGTGTCGCACTCCGGTGAAGATCATGGCCATTCCAAGGCGGTCGGCGGCTTCGATGACTTCCTGGTCGCGCACCGAGCCTCCGGGCTGGATGATGGCCGTAGCGCCGGCTTTGGCGATCTCCTCGACGCCGTCGGGAAACGGGAAGAAGGCATCGGAGGCGGCCACCGTGCCCTTCAGCGGAAGCTGGGCTTTCATGGCGCCGACTTTACAGGCATCGACGCGGCTCATTTGTCCGGCGCCGACGCCGACGGTCTGGCCATCGCGCGCGTAGAGGATGGCGTTCGACTTGACATGCTTGCAGACTTTCCAGGCGAACAGGAGTGCGCGCTTTTCTTCTGCCGTGGGCGGGCGCTTGGTGACGACCTTCAAGTCGGATTCGCTTAGCCGGTGGCGGTCGGAATCCTGTACCAGCATGCCTCCGGAAATGTTTTTCAAGACCCAGTTCTGCTGGCCGGCGGGGACCTCGACCAAGCGAAGATTCTTCTTGGAGGCAAAAACTTCTTTAGCGGCGGCGTCAAAAGCCGGCGCTGCGATCACTTCGAGAAACAGCTTGGCCATCTCCGACGCGGCGGCGCCGTCCAGAGGGCGATTCACGCCGATCACACCTCCGAAGGCGGAGACCGGGTCGCATTCGAGCGCGCGCAGGTACGCTTCAGCCAGCGTCTTGCCGGTGGCCACGCCGCACGGGTTGGTGTGCTTGATGATGGCGCACACGGTTTCATCGAAATCCAGCGCCAGGTCCCAGGCGGCCTGCAGGTCGGTGATGTTGTTATAGGAGAGTTCCTTGCCCTGAAGCTGGCGCGCGTTGGCTACACCCATGCCGGAGCCGTCCGAATACATCGCCGCTTTCTGGTGAGGATTCTCTCCGTAACGGAGATCCATCGTTTTCTGGAAAGAAAGACGCAGCGTCTGCGGAAAGCCTTCCGCAGCGTGTAACTCGAAGTGGCCGTTGACGCCGACGCGTTCAAGCGTGGAAGCGATCGCGGAATCATAGGCCGCAGTTGTGGCGAAGGCTTTCTGCGCCAGCCGCCACTTCGTTTCTGACGATAACGCGCCGGCGGAGCGGGCCATCTCGTCGGCAATGGCGTCGTAATCGGCGGGCGAAGTGACCACCGCGACATCCTGGAAATTCTTGGCGGCGGAACGAATCATCGAAGGGCCGCCGATATCGATGTTCTCGATCAGTTCTTCGAAATGCACTCCGGGCTTGGCGGCAGTTTTTTCGAAGGCATAGAGATTCACCACCACCATGTCGATGGCGGGAATGCCATGTTCGGCGACGGCAGTGCGGTGGCCGGCGTCCTGGCGACGGTGCAGGATGCCGCCGTGCACCTTGGGATGCAGCGTCTTCACGCGGCCGTCGAGCATCTCGGGAAAGCCGGTCAGTTCGGAGATGTCTTTTACGGTGATGCCGGAGTCGCGCAGCAGCTTGGCGGTGCCGCCGGTAGAGACGAGTTCCACGCCCATGCCAGCCAGTTTGCGGGCGAAATCTACCAGTCCGGATTTGTCGGTAACGCTGAGGATGGCACGCTGGATTTTGGACATGAGGGCCTCGGGATGCGGCGTGAACGAGAATTTTAACAGTTTGGGCGGGAGTTCCCAGTTCTCAGCTCTCAGTTCTCGGTCGCAAAGCGCACCACGGCGAGAGCCGCGCGCCACCACCTGGACGGCATAGGGTTGGGGTTACTGAGAACTGAGAACTGGGAACTGAGAACCAGGAACTGTTTTCTAGGTTTTTGCTTTGGCCTTCAGCTTGACCTGCCCGTCCTGCAATTCGACCGAGTACACGACCTTGTCGCACTTATGCTGCTTGCGGATCTCGGCGGTCTTTTTCTGGACAAAGGCGGCAAAGGAATCGAGACTGCCCGAAACCTTTTCTCCCGACTTCTTCTTGGCTTCGGTAAGCGCCTTGTAGAGGGACTCGACTTTGTCGCGCTCGGATTTGGCGTCGGAACATTGCACGGTGAAAGGCTTGGCTCCCTCTGAGCTTTCCGCATGGTGCCCGACGCCGTACACCGGATGATGCTTGGTTTCGTGCACCTCGGTAGGCCGCACACCCTGCACCGAGAGAATTGCGTCTTGCGGGCGGCGATAGCCTTCTTCGCGGATGCGCATCTTCTTGCGCCACAGATCGCTCTGGATCGCGTAGCGCTGCGCCATTTCGTTGTAGCGGTAACGCTGGGAAAAGCTCAGGCGGGCACTGTCGCTGAACTTGCGTAGGAGGTTCGTGACCTTCCATTCAATGTCAGAGGGAGGCCGCTTGGCCGGATTGTTGAAGAAAATCTCGTACTCGATCTTCAGCCGGCGCAGCTGCTGGTCGAGTAGATTCAATTCCTCGTCAATAGTCACGAAAGAGTCCCGCCTCACAGATTAGCCCGGAACCGGAGGCGCGACGAGGTTCCCGGGGGTCAGGCGCGGAATGGTACGAAAGTACCGTGAAGCAGCCTTCAGCCATCAGCCGTCAGCCATCAGTCGCGCCCTAGGATACTCACCCAAACGGAGTTACACGATTGCGCCCCACCCTGCGGTTGGCAATGCGTGGAACGACTTAGGGTTGTTGTTTGGCTGACGGCTGAAGGCTGAAGGCTGATAGCTGACGGCCGACCGCTATTTCGACGAACTGGACGCCATCTTCTTGACCATGGCGAGCACCAGTTTGCGATCGCTGTCATTGAGGCTGACCGAGTAGCGGCGGATCTGGCTCAGGAAACGGACTTCGTCGTCGGACAATTGCGGCAGGCCCTTGTGTCCGTTGCTATGGCCTTCGGCGAAAAATTGAGAGAGTGGCAAGTCCATGGCGCCGGCGATTTTGGCCAGCGTGTCGAGTGAAGGGATGGTATGCCCGTTCTCCACTCGCGACAGATAGCAACGCAAGAGCCCGGTGCGCTTTTCGATGTCGCCCTGCGACATGCCTTTCTGCAGCCGGTAATTGCGGATGGTTTCGCCGATGTTCATAAGGACGCGACTGGTTCAGCCACGCAAAAGATTGCTGAATAGTAAACACAGTGCTTGCGTCTGGCAAGTGGAAATTCCTGCGTCGAAAATGCTGTCTGTCCGGAAGGGCTTGCGTTCTCCGCCCAGTTGCGCTAGGCACAAAAGCTGCCACCAGCTCACTTCTTCAACGTGCCGTCGAGGAAGTCAAGCGTGCGCTTCCAGGCATCAGCCGCGGCATCCGGGCGATATCCGTCTTTGTTGTTGGGATTTTCGAAGGCATGGCCCGCGTTGGGGTAGATCTTGACATCCACTTTCTTCCCGAGCTGAGTGAGCGCTTGCTGAAACTTCTGGACGTCATCCGGCGTGATGCCGCGATCCTGTCCGCCGAAATTTCCCAGGATGGGTGCGTTGATCTTTTTCAATTCTGCGGGATCGGTCGCCAGATGGCCGTAGTTGATAACATCCGCCGCCAGCGTTGGCTCCAACAACGCCACATCGAGCGAATACCCCCCGCCCATGCACCAGCCGATCGCGCCGATACGGTCTTTTCACGTTCGGTTGCGCAGCCAGATAGTCGAAAGCAGCGCGCAGGTCGCGCGCAGCGCGGTCTTCGGGGACACCCCGCATCAGTTCGTGCGCCAAGTCAGGCGTGGTAGCGACCTTGCCGCGATAAAGGTCCACGGCGAACGCGATATAGCCCTGGTCGGCGAGTTTGGAGGCTTGCTCTTTTACCCAGTCATTCAATCCCCACCATTCGTGGATCACGATGAGGGCCGGGAACGGGCCCTTTCCGGCCGGTGTGTACAGCATGCCGGTCACGGTATCGTCGCCGGATTTGTAGGAGACCGATTTACCGTCGGCGGCCAAGGCGGAGAGGGAAACGAAGAGAAACAGCGTGAGCAGAAAAGCTTTCATGCGGCGACCTCCACAGTTTGAGGGAATCATGTTAGCAGGAGAAAAGGGGAGGTTAGAGGTCAGAGGTCAGATTGCAGAGGTGAGAAGCTTACAGTTTCATTGGGGTTGACTCTTCAATCTGACCTCTCACCTCTGACCTCTTACCGCTCACAGTCCGTTCTGCGCCGCGACCTTCGCGTACCACGCCCCCGACGCCTTTACGGTTCGCTTCTGAGTTTTGTAATCCACGTAAACCAGTCCGAAGCGCTGGCTCAGTCCTTCGGCCCACTCGAAGTTGTCCAGCAGACTCCAGACGTGATAGCTGCGGACGTCAGCGCCGTCGTGAATGGCGCGCGACAACTCCGTCAGATACTGCTGGTGGTAGGCGACCCGGCGCGCGTCGTTCACAGTTCCGTCGGGGCCGGGAGCGTCGTTGTAGGCGCATCCGCTCTCAGTGATTTCCAGCACCGGGCGGTCGTAGTCGCGGGTGATGCGCATCGCCATTTCGTAGAGTGCGCGCGGCCAGACCTCCCACCCCATGTCGGTTTTAGGCCCCTTCTGTCCGGGCGTCATGCGTGCCGGAAGAAACAAGAAACGGCGGTCAGAGAAGCGTTCGCTGAAAGTCGTCGCCGACACCACGGTGCGGTAGTACAGGTTGATTCCGATAAAGTCCAGGGGGGCACGCACCCGATCCATGTCGTCCTGTTGAATCTTCATGAAGACCGCGGGGTTGAAGGAGAAGGCGTCGGGATAGCGGCCGCGCAGCGCGGGCTCCAGAAACCAGATATTGGTAATGGCATGAGCGCGTTCGGCGGCCTGGCGGTCGGCTTCCGAATCGGTGGCCGGCTCGCAGGAAGACATACTGAAGACGCTGCCCACGCGGACTTTCGGACGCTCTGCCTTGATCGCGCGAAACCCCGCGCCCTGAGCCAGATTCGCCGTGTGCGTGGCGCGCAGGAAGTCGAAGATGCTGCGGCGGCCGGGAGCGTGCGTGCCGTCGAGATATCCCAGGCTGGTGAAGGCGGCGGGCTCGTTGAGGAGCGTCCAGGTCTCGACGCGGTCGCCGAGAGCGCGGGCCATAATCGCCGCGTAGTCGGCAAAACGATCGGCCAACTCGCGGTTGGGCCAGCCGCCTGCGTCTTCCAGTGCCTGTGGAAGATCCCAGTGATAGAGCGTGAGCGAAGGACGAATGTGGGCGTCGAGCAGGGCGTCCACCAGCCGGTTGTAGAAATCGAGGCCCTTGGGGTTCGGCTTGCCCGAGCCGCTCGGCTGGATGCGCGGCCACGACACCGAAAACCTGTAGCTGTTGAGGTGCAGCGCGCGCATGGCCGCGATGTCTTCGCGATAGCGGTGGTAATGGTCGCAGGCGACGTCGGCATTCGTGCCGTCTTTGATCTTGCCCCGCGTGTGCGAGAAACGATCCCAGATGGATTCCCCTTTGCCGTCCTCATTCCAGGCGCCCTCAGTCTGGTAGGCGGCGGTGGCGGTGCCCCAGTAGAAACCTTGAGGGAAGGAAATGGTCGGCTTGGAGGTGCCATGGGCGCGGGCGACCAGCGGCGAGACGGCGGCAGCGGCCAGCGATCCGAGAAATTGGCGACGCGTAGTCAGGGGCGTTCGAGCCTGTGCGGAGCTTCGTTCCGCTGGACGGCGGGGGGCGGCCGTCCCTCCAAGATCATCGCCTAATTATGCTTGATGAACTTGCCGTTTTTCTGGCCGGTAAGCGAGTTGTACAACGTCTCGAGAAATGCGTCTTCGGAAACAAAATCGCCCGAGTATTTCTTCCAGGGATCGAGAATCTTCTGCTCTATCATTTGCGCCAGGGTCATCTTCTTATGGAGCGCGTCCTGCACGACAGCGCGCGTTTCTTTCAGCATCTTCACGTAGGCGCGGACGTCATCCAGGTTCGAGACTGGGCCGTGTCCAGGGATGACCTTCACATCGGGCGGAAGCTGGGCGATCGCGCCTTCGACTCCGCTGATCATGCCGTCAATGCTGCCGCCGCCGTCGATGTCGATAAACGGGAAGCCGTAGGTGACGAAGTCGTCGCCCATGTGCACGACGTTTGACTTCGGGAAATAGATGACGGAGTCGCCGTCGGTATGCCCGGCGGGGAAGTGCAAGGCGCGGATGTCCTCGCCGTTCAGGTGAACTGTGAGGTCATGGTCAAAGGTGATGATCGGCAACGCGCCCTTGGGCAGCGCCTTCTGATCCATATGCATGGAGCCGCCATTGCCAGCAGCGCCGCCTGCTTCCAGGCGTTTCCGAACGTTGTCTTGGGCAATCACCGGCGCTTGCTTCTGGAAGAACTCATTCCCTCCGACATGGTCGCCGTGATAGTGCGTGTTGATGATGAAGCGCACTGGCCTGTCCGTAATGCCTTTGAGAGCCGCCTGAATCCTTTCAGCCAGGGGCGCGTACTGGTCGTCCACAACAACGATACCGTCGTCGCCGACGGAGGCGCCGATGTTGCCGCCCGCGCCTTGCAGCATGTACACGCTGCCGGCAACTCTTGTGACTTTGATTTGAACTTTGCTGAAGTCCTGTTCTTGAGCGAAAGACACACCCGCCACCAGAACGGCGACTACTGCGAAGCATGGCACCCTGCGCATCGAGCTCACCTCGGAAAGCGGCAATTGTAAACCGTCATACACCCAATATGAGGGGCGCCAGTCCCGCAAGACTATAATGGCGCCCACTGATGGTACTCGCGCCCGGATCGAAACTCGGCCCTTATGAGATCGTGGCGCCGCTGGGCGCGGGCGGAATGGGCGAAGTGTACTGCGCCCAAGACGCGCGCCTCTCGCGCACTGTTGCCATCAAGATTCTCCCCCGGCATCTGGCTTCCGATCCGGAGTCGCGGGCACGATTCGACCGCGAGGCGAAGACCCTGTCTTCCCTGCAGCACCCCAGTATCTGCACCGTCTATGACGTCGGCAGCCAGGACGGCATCGACTTCCTGGTCATGGAGTACCTGGAAGGCGAAACGCTACAGGATCGCCTTGTGCGTGGGCCGCTGCCACTGGACGTTTTGACGCGGCATGGCATGGAGATTGCCGACGCCGTCGACGCCGCTCATCGCAAAGGCGTCGTACATCGCGATCTTAAGCCGTCGAATATCTTCCTGACAAAGCACGGCGCAGCCAAGGTCCTGGACTTCGGGCTGGCGAAACTGGAAGAAGACGCGCGCAGCGATTTGCCGACCGCAGTCAGCCCAGCGAACCTGACCAGCCCAGGCACGACCGTGGGAACCGTGGCCTACATGTCGCCCGAACAGGCGAAGGGCGACAAACTGGACGAACGCACCGATATCTTCTCGCTGGGCGCGGTGCTCTACGAGATGGCGACCGGGAGACCGGCGTTTGGAGGGAAGACGTCTGCGCTCATCTTTCGGGCGATCCTGGACGCGACTCCGGAACCGCCCAGCAAGATCAATCCCGAAACGCCGCCGCGACTGGAAGAAATCATTTTCAAAGCGCTGGAAAAAGACCGCGACGTGCGTTACCAGTCAGCCGCGGAAATTCGCGCGGAGCTCAAACGCTTACGAAGGGATTCCGAGGGCGGAAAGACCACCAGCGATCGCGTCATTGCCGCCCAGTCGCGCCCCCGGTATGCAAAATCGTTGGCCGCGGTTGGAATTCTGGCGGTCGCGATCCTGCTGGCCTGGGGCTTCTGGAGGCAGCAGCGGCCTGGCCATGCGGAAGTCGAGTCGATTGCCGTTCTTCCGTTTGTGAACAACAGCGCCAGCACTGACAGCGACTACCTGAGCGACGGGCTGACCGAATCGCTGATCGATAGCCTGACTCGTGTTCCGCAACTCAAGGTCAAGTCGCGCAATTCTGTGTTCCGTTACAAAGGCAAAGACGTGGACGTCCAGAAAATCGGAGGCGAACTCGGGGTCAGCGCCATGTTGACCGGCCGCGTGCTGCAACGAGGCGATAACGTCGAGGTGAGCGCCGAACTGACCGACGTCCGCGACAATACGCAACTCTGGGGCGAGCGCTACAACCGCAAGGCGGCGGACCTGATTGCGCTACAGCAGCAGATCGCCTCCGACATCGCGGATAAGCTGCGCTCCAAACTCACGGGCGACGAAAAGCAGCGAGTCATCCGGCAAGGAACAGACAATGCCGAAGCGTACCAGCTTTATTTGAAGGGGCGTTATTACTGGAACAAGCGTACGGGCAACGATCTGCGCACAGCCGTTTCCTACTTCAACCAGGCGATCGGAAAAGATCCGCAGTATGCCATGGCCTATGCCGGAATGGCGGCTGCCTATACCGTGATGACCGCCTACGGCGGCGACCCCAACGACGTCTACCCCAAGGCGAGGGCTGCGGCTCAGAGAGCGCTGGCGCTCGATCCGAACCTCGCGAGTGCCCACGTTGTGCTGGCGGACTACAAGTTCTACCACGATTGGGATTTTGCAGGGGCGGAAGACGAGTATCGGAAGGCGTTTGCGCTCGACCCCAACGATGCCACCGCACACCAGTGGCACGCCGAGAAACGCTCGTTCCTTCTGGATCCGGAAGACAAAGTGATCGAAGAATTACAGCTGGCGCATGATCTCGATCCGCTTTCTTTGATCATCAAGGACGTTATTGGCGACACATACATTAACTACCGCGATTATGATCGCGGCATAGAAACGTGCAGTCAGATCGTTCGGGACGACCCCGTTTGCTAAAGCGCACGAGTGTCTGGCCTGGGCCTATCGGGGAAAGCGGATGTATGCGCAGGCGATCGAAGAATACAAAGCGTTTGGCCGTCTTAGCGGGAATGAACTGGACATCGAGTTTGCCAGCGCGCTGGAAGAGGGCTTCCGTACGTCGGGCTGGAATGGCGCTCTGGTCAGGGCCGCCCGCGTTTTGACCGCGAGGCGGAAGAAGACCTATGTCGCACCCTACACGATCGCTGAATTGTATGCAGACGCCGGCAACAAGGAAGAAGCTTTCCGCTGGCTCAATATCGCTCTCGAGGAACGTGACGACAGCCTGGTCACGCTTCTAAAGGGAGACTACACCGTCGACTCGCTGCGATCCGATTCACGCTTTGCCGAATTGCTGCGTAAAACTGGACTGCAACCGTGAACTAGGGTGTCCCTTCGTACAGCGGCCAGAGCTGATCGGCGGTGGCGCGGTAGATGGCGTAGGAACTGCCGGCATCGGAGGTGCGGCGAAAGAGCAGTTCGCCGCGGCCGTCGCCGTCGGCGTCCACCGCGTCGATCAACTCCATTCGCGGTGTGACTTCCAGATGCTGTGGATCGGTTTTCGAAAAGAACAGCCTGCGGAGTTCGCCTTCCAGGTTCGTCCGCGCAACCAGCGTGATCTCTTCCCCGGACCCGGGAACTGCGGTCGCGGGCGGACGCGTTTTCGCCGAGAGCACCAGAACGGGCTCGTTGGAGTTGGAAAGATCGAAGATGCGGAGATGGACGTCGTCAAACGCCGGGGCCGATACCTTGCCAGCAGCCGTAGCCTTGTGGCCGGTATGCGTCGGCGCAGCCTGCTGGGCGGAGGCGTTTGCTCTGGCGCGCAGTTCAGTCGAGGCCAGTTCCAGCATCTGCTTGCGGTACTGGTCTTCTTCTCCCGCCCTCAAGTCGAACGTGTACGGACGCGGATCGGGGCCCCCGGCATCGGAAATTGCGGGGATGATCTGGACGGAGTTTGCAGTGTCCTTGGCCGACTTGGCGGGGGTTGCCTCTTCGTCGAAATCCTTGACTAACTCGCGGCGCACCGACGGGTCGGGCTTCCCGCGCCGCAGGATGGGCCGGTTGGGGTCTTCGATCGGCGCAGGCGGTTCCAGGACCTTCGCGGTTTCCTGCGGTTTGGCTGCGGGCGGGGGCGCGACGGGGGGCTTCTCCGCGGGTGGCGCCTCTGCGGGCTTGGCGTCGCCGCGATGGAGCCTGGGCGGCGCATCTTTGTCTTCAATTTTTGGAGTCTCGTACTTCTTGCCTTTTTCCGGAGGCTTGGTGCCCGCCGGGAGCCAACTGCCTTCGGCCATCCAGACATGACGAAGCTGCCCGGGCTGGGTAATGGTGAAGAGCCCCTGCGACACACCGGTGCGGAAGCCCTCATATACGATGCCGAAATCGAGCGCCATCGGAACTGGAGTGCCCTTGTACGATCCGGCATCGAAAAATTTGCCGTCCACGCTGATCGCAACCGGGATCAGCCGTGCTTTGCCGTTGGGGTAGAGCTGGATCAGACCAATCGCGCGCGGTCCTTTGGAGACGGCCGATTTGCGGCCAAACTGCGTGATAGTTCCCTGTGCCGCCATCGGAATGCAGGTGAACAGCGTGACGGCGAGCACGCTGGTGCGATATAACCATCTGCGGCAAGGAGAGGTTTCCATGGAAGTCAATGATAAAGCCCCCGACTTCAGTACGACGGACGAGAACGGCAAAGAAGTTGCCTTGAAAGATTTTCGCGGCAAGACCGTGGTGCTGTTTTTCTACCCCAAGGCCGACACTCCCGGCTGAACCAAAGAAGCGTGCGGGTTCCGCGACGCATACAGCCAGATCAAGAGGACGGGAGCGGTGCTGCTGGGGATTTCCGCCGACCCTCCCGCCAAACAGAAAAAATTCCAGGAGAAGTACCACCTGCCCTACCCGCTGCTCGCCGATACCGACAAGAAAATCTGTCACGCCTTCGGCGTCATCAAAGACAAGACCATGTACGGGAGGCTATTTAAAGGGATTTCGCGCATGACATTCGTCATCAGTCCCGACGGCAAGATCCAGCACATCTTCAACAACGTGAAGGCGGCGGGGCACGCGGAAGAAGTGCTGGCGTATTTGAAGGGGCAGTGATGGCAAGAGTGCAGGCTAGGGCCGAATTGCAGAAGTCTGAAGTCAGATTGCAGAAGTAAACCTCAAGAGCGCTAGATAATGTTTGCGTTCTAGGAATCGTTACTTCCGCATTCTGACTTCTTCCTTCTGCGTTTCCTGCTAGTGAGCCTTAGGAGTCATGCCGCTGATCGTGAAGGTCACGGCGTGTTCGGCTGGGATCACCCCTTCTTCCTTGCCGGTTGCGGCTGCCACTCCGGTGCCGGCTCCAGCGCCGGCCACAGTGCCAATGGCAGCGCCTTTGCCGCCTCCGGCCAGTGCGCCAATCAGAGCGCCCGCGGCCGCACCGCCACCGATTTTAGTTACGTTGCTCTTGGTGTGGCTCTTACCTTTGACGTGGTCAGGACTGCTGGAGACCGGCGTCATCTTGCCATTGACCTGAACGGAAGTCAGGCGGATCGACAACTGGCCGGGCTCATGCAGGCGTCCACTGGATTTGGCGAGAGTCACCTTGCCCCGCACCGGGCTGCCGGCAGGGGCGATGGTCTTTCCGTTGACCACCAGCTTATTCGCGAGTGTTCCATCGAAGGTGTTCCCGACTTTGGCGGAGCCAGAACTGATTTCCGAACCGATCCGCACCGTCACCGGAGTTCCCGCGGGAATGGTTTGAGCGATCGCAAACGCGGTCGCCAGCACCAGGGTTGCAATGGGTAGAATCTTGCGCAGCATGACACGCCCCTTTCAACGCAGGCCACCGGCTTTTGTATTGGAGCCGTGTGGGAGAATCTGCGCTTGACTCTGGAATTGTAGATCAATGGATTTCCTTCGCCTGCCTATCGGAGGTACATGATTTTGCTTGGTCGAGTGGCCTGGTTGAAAGTGGAGTTTTTCGATCGCGACCCGCGCCGGGTGGCACGCGCCCTGCTGGGGAAGTTACTGATCCGCAAGACTCCGTTCGGCCTGCTGGCGGGGCGGATTGTCGAGACCGAGGC
>Ga0326726_10002575_pt1 | contig 16624 bp, 18 predicted proteins | sample MHFenrmetagenome_2_FD_207603 | JGI IMG/M metagenome (GOLD analysis project Ga0326726, IMG submission 207603) | Lab enriched peat soil microbial communities from Michigan Hollow, Ithaca, NY, United States - MHF15MN | ecosystem: Environmental > Terrestrial > Soil > Wetlands > Peat | place: USA... | reverse complement strand
CGGCCACCTGGCCCATCGCGGTGATCGCTTCGCTGACCGTGCGGCCGTCGCGAACCGTGCAGTCGCGGAACACTGCGACGCCGTTTGCAGGCGGTGGGCTCTTCGGCCTGCGGATCACGAGCTCGGCGTACAGGGCGTGGCTCGCGCACGGGCCGACCGCGTCGAACGCCGCGTCGATCTCGCGGCCCTCCTTGGTCTGAGACAGGGCCGCGTCCCGCGCCATTGCGGCCGCATTCGGCCAGGCTCCGAGCCACACGACGTCGTTTGGCAGGTCGGCGCTATGCAAGAACGGCGTCGCGATGAACGCGCTGTAATCGGTCATCTTGTTCTTGTCCGCCCACGTGTTCCAACGTGTCGTCACCGCGTGGAGGTCGTTCATGCCCTTATTCGCGTTGAACTTGCAGCCGTAGAGTTCGACGACCGGGGCCGGCATCGGCGGCGCGTTCTGCTGGGCGATCGCCGGCGTCGCGATCAGCACGGCGGCTGAAAGGAGCGCGCCGAGTAGCACTAGGGTCTTGTTCATGGTGTTCTCCGTAGACTGTCGTTGTTGTTGAGCTAGACCTGAAAGCTGGGCACCGCAAGGCGCATGGTCTTCCAAGACCGCGAACGATGATTCGAGAGACGAACGTTCCCGCGAAAGCCCCCTGTTCGTTGTTGTTCGGGACAGCACGCACGGCGCGACGGAGCGGCGCCCTCAGGAACGCGGCGGAGGATGCGCCTTGCCGGCTGGGCCCGCAAGTCTCCAATCGCCTCGCGAGAGCGATCGCCGGCCCTGCTCGGATCGGCGCCGGTGGCGCGCTCGCGGCCGCTACGCGCACACTATCGTCCACCGATAAAGGAGGTCGAGCCTGCTGGAGACACGTGAGACCTCGAACAGGCGCCGCGGCCGCACGCGATGTTTACCATTCGCACGTTCGATGAGCAGCACGCGCGGCGCACGAACGCCGCTGCCGACGCGATGCGCCGCGTCGTGAAAACGGAGAGCGTCGTCATTCCGGGCCCGGCCGGGCGGCTCGAGGGCGCAGTCGACTCGGTGGACGCAGCCCCGCGCGCGATCGCTGTCGTCTGCCACCCGCATCCTCTCCAGCAAGGGACCATGCAGAACAAGGTCGTGACGACCATCGCACGCGCGTTCGCGCAGCTCGGCGCGCACGTGCTGCGCTTCAACTTTCGCGGAGTCGGTGCATCGGAAGGACGCTATGCGGACGGCATCGGCGAGCGCGCCGACGCGCTCGCCGCGATCGCGTGGAGCCGCGATCGCTGGCCGGGGCTAGGCCTCTATCTGGGCGGCTTCTCGTTCGGCGCGGCCATCGCGCTCGGGGTCGCGGCGGAGGCTCGGCCGCGCGGCCTCGTGACGATCGCCCCGCCGCTCGACAGGCTGCCCGCGGATTTCGTGCCCCCCGATTGCCCGTGGCTCTTGATCCACGGCGTCGCCGACGACGTCGTGCCGTTCGCCGCGACCGAGGAGCGGCTCGCGACATTCGGCGTGCGGCCGCAGGTGCTTGCGATGAAGGATGCCGGGCACTTCTTCCATGGTCGGCTGCTCGAAGTCGATGAGGCGATTACTTCGTTTTTTGGACTCGAGCTCGGAGCGGCTTCCTAGATGCTCAAGGCGTTGACCGACTTATTCGACCGTGCGTTCGCGCCCGAGGCGGCGTCGCCCGAGGAGCGCGAGCACGCGCTGCGCGTCGCGACCGCGTTGCTGCTGATCGAGGTGGCGCGTGCCGACTACGCGGACGACGCGGCCGAGGAGCGCACGATCGTCGCGGAGATCAAGAACTTCTTCCGGCTTGACGACGAGACCGCGCGCCTGCTCGTTCGGGAAGCCAAGCACGAGGCCGACCGCGCGGTGTCGTTGCAGGCGTTCACGCGGCGCCTCGTCGAGCAGCTGTCGGAGTCGGAGAGGCGGAGCGTCGTGGAAATGCTCTGGCGCGTCGCGCTCGCGGACCGGCGGCTCGACAAACGCGAGGACTATCTCGTGCGACAGGTCGCGGAGCTGCTGTACGTTTCGCAGTCCGACTTGATCCGAATCCGCAACCGCGTCTACGAGCCGCAGGTCTGAGATTCGGCTCCGCCTTACTTGTCGTCGACGAAGAACTGCTTCTTGAAACGCACCGTGTAACGACTCGGGTCGTTGCTCGGCGTCGCGTCGATCGTGTAGATCAGGACCTCGCCGTCCGTGATCGCGAGCTCGCCGATGTAATAGATCGCCTCGCCTTCCTTGATCTCGCGCAACGTCATCGTCTTTAGTTGGCCGTTCAAGTTCACGGCCGACGCGGCGACCGCGCCCGTGACGGCGCTCGTCTGGCCGTTCTCGCCTTTCTTGTGGATGCTCACGCTGAGCATCGCGCGGCTCTTGCTGCGAACGATCTCGTACTCGCGCGCGATCTCCGGCTTGAGCTGGTCGGTGTTCATCGCGTTGAAGTAAATGACGTAGTCGCCGAAGTCCTTCGAGCCTTCGGTGGCCGGCAGCACGTTCTGCTGGGTGTTCGTGACGTCGACACCGGTCGTCTGCCCGCAACCGGCGAGCCACGCGAACGCGACCGCCAGTCCGAGAACCTTCACGCCTGCCACCATGCCCCCCTCCTCGACAGAGTTCGTCTCGAAGCGCTCGCCGCCCAAGCTCCGGCGCGCGCAGCTTCGACTGACATTACGCGTGCGCACTTTGGCTGTCTAGCGAACTACCAGTGCGGCAACGCGTAGATCACGGCCTGGAGCAGGATCAGCACGATGACGGGGCTCACGTCGAAGCCCGCGATCGGCGGGAGGAGCTTGCGGAACGGACGCAGCAGCGGCTCGACGATCGCGCCGAGCGTCGCGGCGCTCGGGTTGTACATCTCGCCGCCTAACCAGGACATCACGACGTAGATGAACAACGCGGTGCAGTAGAGCCAGAGCGTCAGTGCGACAAGGCGCAACAGGACGGCGGTGAAGAACGCATCGATCGAGGGCACGACGCGGACAATCGTGTAGAGCAGCAGCGTTGCGACGCACTCGAGCGCGAAGATGACGACGAGCGTCGGCAAGTCGATGCCGCGCACGCTCGGCAGCACGCGCCGGGCGGGCACCACGAGCGGCGCCGTGATCTGCAACACGAACTGCGCGAGCGGGCTCTGATAGCTCGCGCGAATCCACTGGAGGATGAAGCGCAGCGCGAACATCGAGATGTACAGGCCCGACAGCGCGTCGACGATGAAGAGCAGGGATTGCATCGTGTGTCGGGATGGCGCGCAGGCCGCCTATCGATGAGTCGTTGCCGCACCATAGCACGGCGGCGCGGGGCGATGAACACGACCACTCTGGATCAATTGCGAGCGCCGAAGATCGCGGTGCCGATGCGCACGCAGGTCGAGCCCGCCGCGATCGCCTGCTCGAAATCGGCCGACATCCCCATCGACAGCGTGTCGACGTCGAGGCCGGCGGCGCGCAGCCGCTCGAGCGACGCCGCGAGCTCGCGAAACCAGCGCGTCGGGTCACCGCTCGCGGGCGGGATCGTCATGAGTCCGCGGAGTCGCAGCCGCGTGAGCGCGGCGATCTCGTGGGCGAGCGGGAATATTTCGTCCTCGGCGACGCCCCGCTTCTGCTGCTCGCGCGCCTGGTTCACTTGGATCAGCACGTTGAGCGGCGCCGCGAAGTGCGGCCGCTGCTCGTTCAAGCGTGCTGCGATCTTCGCGCGGTCGATCGTATGCACCCACTGAAAGTGTTCGGCGACGATCCGCGTCTTGTTCGCCTGTAGAGCGCCGATGAAATGCCAGGTGATATCCAGATCGCGAAGTGCCTCGATCTTTGCCGCGGCCTCCTGGGCGTAGCTCTCCCCGAAGTCGCGTTGTCCGGCTCGGAACGCTTCCTCAATGTCCGCGCTCGTCTTCTGCTTGCTGACCGCGACGATCGTGACGCTCTTCGCGCGCGGAGCGAGCGTTGATGCGCGCGCGACTCGCTCGACGATATCCCGCAGATGCTCCGTGATTTCAGTCACGCTTTGCCGGGTGCCCTTAGCTATACTATGGAACGCCTTATGGTAAGCCCGGTTCGATCGCTCGGGCTCGAATCAAAGGACCGTCATGGCCGCCGTAGACATAGCGCAGCTGCTCGCTTTCGCCGTCAAGAACAACGCCTCGGACCTGCATTTATCGTCGGGTGTCCCGCCGATCATTCGGGTGGACGGCGACGTCAAGCGGATCAACATGCCGCCGCTGAAGCACAAAGAAGTGCACAGCATGGTTTACGACATCATGAACGACAAGCAGCGCAAGGACTACGAAGAGTTCTTGGAGACCGACTTCTCGTTCGAGATCCCGAAGCTCGCGCGCTTCCGCGTCAACGCATTCAACCAGAACCGCGGCGCCGCCGCGGTGTTCAGGACGATTCCCTCGGTGATCCTGAGCCTCGACGATCTCGGCGCGCCGCGCATCTTCAAAGACATCTCGATGCACCCGCGCGGTCTCGTGCTCGTCACGGGCCCGACCGGCTCGGGCAAGTCGACGACGCTCGCCGGGATGGTCGACTACGTGAACGACAACAAGCCCGATCACATCATCACGATCGAGGACCCGATCGAGTTCGTGCACGAGAGCAAACGCTCGCTGATCAATCAGCGCGAGGTGCATCGCGACACGCTCGGTTTCAGCGAAGCGCTGCGCTCGGCGCTGCGCGAGGACCCCGACGTGATCCTGGTCGGCGAAATGCGCGACCTCGAGACCATCCGGCTCGCGCTCACCGCCGCCGAGACGGGACACCTCGTGTTCGGCACGCTGCACACGAGCTCGGCCGCGAAGACCATCGACCGCATCGTCGACGTGTTCCCCGCGGCGGAGAAGGAAATGGTGCGCAGCATGCTTTCCGAGTCGTTGCGCGCGGTGATCTCGCAGACGCTGCTCAAACGGACCGGCGGCGGCCGCATTGCGGCCCACGAGATCATGATCGGCACGCCTGCGATCAGGAATCTGATCCGCGAGGGCAAGATCGCGCAGATGTACTCGGCGATTCAGACGGGGCAGTCCTCGGGGATGCAGACGCTCGATCAGAATCTGCAAGAGCTCATGATGAAGGGCTTGATCACGAAGGAAGAGGCTCGCTTCAAGGCCGTCAACAAAGAGAACTTCTAGCAGCGGCAGCTTTCAGCCGCGCGTGGGAAGGAGCGGGTTGTCATGGAACGCGATCAAGCAGTACGACTGACTCAAAACCTGCTCAAGAAGATGGTCGAGAACAACGGCTCGGACCTCTTCATCACCGCCGACTTTCCGCCCGCGATCAAGATCGATGGCACGATTCGCCCGTTCGCCGACCGCCCGCTGACGTCCGCGCAGAGCTCGCTGATCGTTCGCTCGATCATGAACGACAAGCAGGCGAAAGAGTTCGACGCGACGAAGGAGTGCAACTTCGCGATCGCACCGCAGGGCATCGGCCGCTTCCGCGTCAGCGCGTTCGTGGCTCAAGGCCACGTGGGCGCAGTGATCCGCACGATCGTCACGAAGATTCCGACCTTCGAGGATCTCGAGCTCCCGGGTCAGCTCAAGGACGTCGCGATGACGAAGCGCGGCCTCTGCCTCGTGGTCGGCGGCACGGGCTCGGGCAAGTCGACGACGCTCGCCGCGATGATCGGGCATCGCAACGAGAACAGCCGCGGCCACATCATCACGATCGAGGATCCGGTCGAGTACGTTCATCCGCACCGCGGTTGCGTCGTGACGCATCGGGAGGTCGGAGTCGACACCGACAGCTGGCACAACGCGCTCAAGAACACGCTGCGTCAGGCGCCCGACGTGATCATGATCGGCGAGATCCGCGACCGCGAAACGATGCAATACGGCATCCAGTTCGCGGAGACCGGGCACCTCTGCGTAGCGACGCTGCACGCGAATAGCGCGAACCAGGCGCTGGACCGCATCATCAACTTCTTCCCCGAGGAGCGCCGCCATCAGCTCCTGATGGACCTGTCGCTGAACATCACGGCGATGATCTCGCAGCGGCTGATCCCGAGGGAGAACAAGATGGGCCGCGTGGCGGCGATGGAGATCATGCTCGCGTCGCCGCTGATCAGCGACCTGATCTTCCGCGGCGAGGTCGCGATGATCAAAGACATCATGGCGAAGTCGACGCGCCTCGGCATGCAGACGTTCGACCAGGCGCTGTTCCAGCTCTACGAGGACGGCGCGATCTCGTACGAGGAGGCGATGCGCAACGCGGATTCGAAGAACGAGCTGCGACTCAAGATCAAGCTACAGAGCAAGCGCGAGGGAGCCGCGGCCGCGGAGCATTCGGATAGCCTGCAGCTCGCGGACGAAGAAGAAAAAGAAGGCCGTTTCTAGCCGAAGCAACCCGTTCTCGACTGCGGCCTTCTTATCTCTAGATGAACGTCAAACCTCTGTTCAAGTTGATGGTGGACAAGAAGGCGTCCGACCTCTTCTTCACCACGTTCTCACCGGTCATGATCAAGATCGACGGCAAGATCATGCCGGTGAACCAAGTCGAGCTATCGCCGAAGATGGTCCGCCAGGCGGCCCTCGAGCTCATGAACGAGACTCAGCTCGAGCAGTTCACGCGCGATCTCGAGATCGACTTCGCGATCTCGGAGCCCGGCCTCGGCCGCTTCCGCGTGAACGTGTTTCATCAGCGCGGCAACGTTGCGATGGTGCTGCGCTTCATCACGCCGGAGCTGCCGCAGCTAGAGGAGCTGGGCATGCCCGATATCCTCAAGGACATGATCATGCTGCGGCGAGGTCTGATCCTCATGGTCGGCGCGAGCGGCTCGGGCAAATCGACGACGCTCGCGGCGATGATCGATTTCCGCAACAAGAACTCGGCCTCACACATCGTGACGATCGAGGATCCGATCGAGTTCTTGCACAGCAATCAGAAGTCGATCGTCAATCAGCGCGAGGTCGGTCTCGACACGCACTCGTACCATCGCGCACTACGCAGCGCGATGCGCGAAGCGCCCGACGTGATCCTGATCGGCGAGATCCGCGACCGCGAGACGATGCAGGCAGCGATCGACCTCGCGGGCACGGGCCACCTCGCGATCGCGACGCTGCACGCGAACAACTCGCCCGAAACGCTCGATCGAATCATCAACATGTATCCGAACGATCAGCACAAGCAGGTGCTGATGGATCTCGCGCAGTACGTGCGCGTGATCATCTCGCAGCGGCTCGTGCGCTCGAAGGAGGGCAAGCGCGTCGCGGCGGTCGAGGTGATGCTGAATACGCCGCACATCCAGGAGATGATCCTCAAGGGGGACATCAGCTCCGTGAAGGAAGCGTTCAAGGGCACGAAAGAGCCGGGGATGCAGAGCTTCGACCAGGCTCTGTTCGAGCTTTATCGTAAGGGCGCGATCAGCATGGAAGAGGCGCTGTCGAACGCCGACTCGCGCTCGAACCTCGAGGCGAAGATCAACTTCAGCTGACGTCGAGTCCTCGTCGAGGCGCGGCGGCGGTGCGGCCGAGCATCCTTCCCGGTCAGTTGCCGACGATCGCCTGCATCACCGCCGTCTCGAAGTCGTCGCGAAGCTGCCCGCGCGTCTCGAGGGCCGTCACTTGCGTCATGAAGATGGCGACGACCTTCTCTTTCGGATCGACGAAGAAGTGGGTGTTGTACGCGCCGCTCCAGCCGAAGCTGCCCTGCGACAGCCAAGTGTTGCGCGCGGCGGGGTCGCTCACGACGCGCACGCCGAGCCCGAACCCTTCGCCCGGGTTGCGGCCCGGCAGCGTGTCGGGCGCGAACACCGACGCCATGAGCTCGACGGAACGTCGGCCCAAGAGGCGCGTCCCGTCGAGCTCGCCGCCGTTCGCGAGCATCAGCGCGAAGCGCAGGTAATCTTCGGCCGTGCTCGACAGCCCGCCGCCGCCGGAGAAATACGCGCCGTTCATCCACGGCGCATCCGGGACCTTGTTGAGCGCGCCGTCGCTTCGCTGATACAGCGTCGGCTTGCGCGCGTCGAGCCCCTGGCGATAGAAGAACGTGTCCTTCATGCCGAGCGGCGCGAAGATCCGCTGCTCCAAGAACCGATCGAGCGGCATGCCCGAAACCACCTCGACGACGCGCGCGAGCACGTCGAACCCATACTGCGGGCTGTAGGCCCAGCGCGTGCCGGGTTGGAAATCGAGCGGGACGCTCTGCAGGCGCGGAAGCGCCTGTGCCAGCGTCTCGCCGGCGCCCACCGCGAACGAGTACGTGCTGCTCGCTCCGCCGCTCATGAGACCCGATGTGTGGGTCAAGAGATCGCGGATTGTGATCGCGTGTTGCGCCGCGACAATCCGCCCCGGGAGCGGCGCGGACGCGGTGAAAGCCGGCGAAGGCGGTGATAGGCCCTCCGTGTTCGGCACGGTCACGTTCAGCGTCGCGAGCGCCGGTATGAACGCGGCGACCGGATCCGTCAGTCGCAGCTTGCCGTCTTCGACCAGCATCAAGATCGACACGGCCACGATCGGCTTTGTCATCGACATGATCCTGAACACCGCGTCCGTCCGCATCGGGGTCTTCGACTCGATGTCCATGACTCCCTGGGCGCTCAGCATTGCGACGCGCCCGTTGCGAGCGATCAGCGTCACCGAGCCCGAGAACGTGCCGGCATCGATCTGTCGCTGCATCAGCGCGGTCACGCGCGCGAGCCGAGCCGCCGACAACCCGGCGCTCTCGGGCCGCACGGTGGGACTAGCCGCATGCGCCGCGGTCACGGCGGCGGCCGCGACCACGAGCCAGAGCATCCGTCGGAATACGCGACCGCCTTGCATGCCACCCTCCGATCCGCTTCGAGCCGCGCCGCGCATCATAGCTCGGCGCGACGGCGCGACGCCGCGACGGCGCGTCGAGCGCGGGCGGGGCGCGAGTCGGTATTCGCTGGGTGCGGCTAGGCCGGGTAGACTTCGCGGGCGTCGAACACGGGCCCGTCGACGCAGACGCGCTTCATCGCGGGGCCGTCGGCGGTCTGGAGCAGCACGTTGCACCCCGCGCAGCCGCCGACCCCGCAGGCCATGAACTCCTCGAGCGCGAGCTGGCACGGGAGATCGAGCTCGCGCGCGAGCTTCGCGACGGCCGCGAGCATCGGCGTCGGACCGCAGGCGAGCACTTGCACCTCGGCACGCGCTTTGGTCGGGAGCGACTGAAGCCACGCGCGTGCGAGATCCGTCACGTAGCCGCGGTGACAGCCCGGCAGCCCGGCGTTGCTCGCGAGCCGCGACGGCACGCCCCAACGCTCGAGCAGCGCGACCGCGTGCGTTGCGCCGGCGGAGCCGCCGGCCACTTCGAGCCGCGACTCGACCAGCTCGAACGGGAACGGCACTTCGGAGCCCATCAACACGAGCGTCTTGAACTCCGGGCGCGCGCGGAATTGATCGGCGAGAAAGATCATCGGCGGAATGCCGACCCCGCCGCCGAGCGCGAGCAGTTGCGGCCGCGCGGGGTCGGGCGCGAACCCGCGGCCGATCGGCGCGATCACGCTGAGCACCTCGCCGCTGCGGCGCGCGGACAGCTTGTCGAGCCCGCGACCTTTCGGCTTGTAAAGGAACTCGAGCCAGCCTTCGCTCGCGTTCGCACGCATGATCGACAACGGCCGGCGCAGCGGCACGGCAGGATCCACCGAGATGTGCGCGAACGTGCCCGGCGTCGCACGGCGTGCGGCTTTCGGCGCGCGCACCCGCAGGATGAACTGCTGCCCCGCGAACGCCTGATGATCGATGATCTCGGCGTCCTCGAGCGCGATCGTGCCGCGCTTCGGCTTGTAGCTCATACGAGCGCCTCGTGCCCGATGTGGCGGTGGATCAGCGCGAGCACGGCCATCCGGATCGCGAGGCCATGCGTCACCTGCTCCTGGATCACGGATTGCGGGCCGTCCGCCACCGCTCCTTCGATCTCGACGCCGCGGTTCATCGGTCCGGGATGCATCACGATCGCGTCGCGACGAGCCGATCTCAAGCGCTCTTCGGTAAGCCCGTAGCGTCGAAAGTACTCCTGCGGATCCGGTATGTCGCCGAGCTCGGCGAAACGCTCGCGCTGCACGCGCAAAGCCATCACGACGTCCGCGCCGCGGATGCCGCTCTCGATCTCGGTCATGCGCTTCGCGCCCGGAAACACGTCGTCTTCGGGCAAGAGCTCGGGCGGCCCGACGAGCCGCAGCTCTCCGACGCCGAACTTGGCGAGCGCCTGATGGGCGGAGCGCGCGACGCGCGAGTGCTTGATGTCGCCGACGATCGCGACGCAGATCTCGCGCACGTCGCCCTTGTGGCGCTGGATCGTCATGAGATCGAGCAGGCCCTGCGTCGGATGCGAGGCGTCCGATTCGCCGGCGTTCAGCACGCAGACGTGCGGCGCGACCTGCTGCGCGATGCGCGCGGGCACGCCGGTGCTCGCGTCGCGCACCACGAAGATGTCCACCTGCATCGCCTGCAAGGTGTAGATCGTGTCCATGAGGCTCTCGCCCTTGGCGCGCGATGACGTGTTGACGTCGAGATTAAGCACGTCCGCCAGCAAACGCTTGGCCGCGAGCTCGAACGATGCTCGCGTGCGCGTGCTCGGCTCGAAGAATAGATTCGCGACGGTGCGGCCGCGCAGGATGTCGTCGCGCGGAGCGGGTGCGCCGACCGGTGTGAGATAGCGCGTCGCGAGGTCGATGATTTCCTCGAGGTGCGCGCGATCGAGGCCGCCGAGATTGATCAGATGGCGCAGCTCGCCGCGCGAGTTGAGCTGCTCGACCTCGTCGCTCATCGGCTCTCGCTCAGCCACTGCTCCGCGATCAAGCACGCGGCCACGCGGTCCGTGCTCTCGCGCTGGACGCGGCGGCGCAGGTACCCGGAGCGGCGCGCGCTCGCGAGCTCGCTCTGCGCCGCGGCCGACGTTAGCGTCTCGTCGACCGTCGCCACCGGCAATCGGTAGCGCTCGCCGAGCTGTACCACGAAGGTGCGCACGGCGCGAGCGATCGCCGCCGCCCCTTCGCCCTCGGGTAGGCCGACCACGAGCTGCGCGGGACGCCACTCCGCGATCAAGCGGTCGATGTCCGGCCACGGGATCGCGTCGCGGACCTTCAGCGTCGTCAGCGGGGAAGCGGTGCGCGTGGCGAGATTGGCCGTGGCAATGCCGACGCGACGAAGACCGAAATCGAATGCAAGCACAACGTAGCGCTCGCTACTCTGCGCCACGCGTTCGACCCTGCCGGCGCTCACGCATGGCCGGCATAGCTCGTGATTTGGTGGATATCGACGCCGAGGAGCCCGAGGGCCGCCGCCCAACGCTGCTCGAACGGCGTGTCGAAGATCACCACCGGGTCCGCGGCGACCGTGAGCCACGCGTTCGCGAGCAACTCCGCCTCGAGCTGGCCCCCGTCCCAGCCCGCATAGCCGAGCGCGACGACCATCGGCTCGGGCCCTTCGCCGCGCGCGACCGCGCCCAAGATATCGGTGGACAGCGTGACCTTGATCTCGCCGCCCGGATCCAGCGTCGCGTCGTATTTCTTCGCCGAGCGGTGCAGCACGAAGCCGCGCTCCGGCTCGACCGGTCCGCCGCGCAGCACCGGCTGGCGCGCGCGCGCGCGTTCGCTCGGCGTGAGCGAGAACTGCGCGAGCACGTCGCCGAGCGTCGTCTCGCTCGGGCGGTTGATCACGACTCCGAGCGCGCCCTCGGCATCGTGCTTGCAGAGATAGGTGACCGTCGCGTTGAAGTTCGGGTCTTCCATCGCGGGCATCGCGATCAGGAAGTGATCTTGCAGCGAGCGCATCGGAGGGCTCCGGGTGGACTCGGTTGCGTATCGTAGCACCGCCGGCCGCTTAAAATTCAGAGCCGTCTTAAGCTCAGTTGCTGTCCTCGGGCTGCGCTCGTGAGGGGCTCTTGCGTGCGCTGTCGAAGAAGTCCCAGTCGTAGGCGAAACGCAGGATGTCGTAGTCCTTGCGTACGTTCGGCGGCAGCGGGTCGAACGGCGCCGCGAGCCTCAAGATCTTCAGCGCGGCTTGGTCGAGCGCTTTGTCGCCGGACGAGCGGCGCACGACGATGTCCTTGAGCGAGCCGTCGGCGCGAATCGTGACCTCGAGCGTCGGCCGGCCCTGGTCGGGGCCGCCGAGGAAGCGCGTCGGATAGTTCGCAGTGCCGATCCGCTCGACTCGCGCCCGCCATTCCTCGAGGTACTCGGCGAGAATTGATTGCTGCGCGCTCGGTGTCGCGTACAACGTGCGCCGCTCGTCGTCGCCGTTCGGGAGCTCAGCGCGCAGCCCGAGCTCGGCCGCGGACGTCTGGGGCCCGACCGCGTCGACCAAAGCGGCGGCTTTGCGGCGCAGGTCGGAAGCGTCGTCGGTCGGCTGCGGCGTCGCGTCCACGGCTTCGGACCGCCCTCGGCTCACGAGCTCCTCGGCGCTCGGCACGAGCTCGCGCGGTGTGCCGTCGGTGAGGTCCGCGCCGTCCGGGTTGCCCGCCTGCGCGATCGGCTCGTTCGCCGATAACGCGTTCGTCGCGTGCAGGCCCTTCGCGGCGACGCCCACCGCTTGGCTGTTTCGGTTCGCGATGAAGTCCGCCTTTTCCGGCGCCGGCTCGTCGCGGCCGTCGACGAGCAGCGTAACGTTGAGCGAGGGCGAAGCGTGATCGTCGTCGAAGGTGGCGACGGTGAAGGTGACGCCGAGGATCACGATGCCGTGCACGAGCGCGGCGATGAACAGCGTGGAGCCGAGGCGATCGTTGATCGCCGGGCGCGCCGAGATGCGAGTTGGGTGAGGTTCCATCGGCATCGATCGGCTGCGGATTATATCTAAACGCTTGGCTGACGACGGTCAGCGGCGGCCCGCGGCCGCTCGCCCCGTGTCGCGAAGTTTCCGGCCGATCGCGGCGATCAGCTTAGCAGCGATGTCGATGCCGAATTGGCGATCGAGCTCACGGATTCCGGTGGGGCTCGTTACGTTGATCTCGGTGAGGTAGTCACCGATCACGTCGAGGCCCGCGAACATCACGCCCTTTGCGCGCAGCGTCGGCCCGACCTCCGCGCAGAGCCAGCGGTCGCGATCCGTGAGCAGGCGCCCTTCGCCCCTCGCGCCCATCACGAGGTTGCCGCGGCTCTCGCCGGGCGCCGGTATCCGCGCGAGCGCATGGTCGATCGGCTCGCCGTCGATCAGGAGAATTCTCTTGTCGCCCTGCGCGATTTCCGGGATGAAGCGCTGGGCGAGCGTGAACTTCTCGCCGTGGTTGGTGAGCGTCTCGATGATCACGTTGACGTTCAAGTCGCCCGAGCTCACCACGAAGATCGAGCGCCCGCCCATGCCGTCGAACGGCTTCAGCACGATCCGGCTGTGCTCGGCCAAGAACGCGAGCAGCTCGTTGCGCGAGCGGGTCACGAGGCTCGGCGGCGTGCACTGCGGAAACCATGCCGTATAGGCCTTCTCGTTGATGTCCCGCAAGCTCGCCGGCTTGTTCACGACGAGCACCCCTCGACGCTCGGCGAGCTCGAGGATATACGTGGTGTAGATGTACTCCATGTCGAACGGCGGGTCTTTGCGCATCAGCAGCACGTCGAGCTGCTCGAGCCCGCCGGTCCAGGAGCCGCCGAGCACGAACCACTCGTCGGGGTCGTCTCGGACCTCGACGTGCCGCCCCGCGCCGAGCGGGGCGCCGTCACGGACCATGAGGTCCTGCTGGCGGAAATAGACGAGCGACCAACCGGCTCTCTGCGCGGCGAGCAGCATCGCGAGCGTCGAATCCTTCTTCGGCTTGATCGTCTCGATCGGATCCATCACGACGCCCAACACGGGCCGAGCCTCGGTCATCGCCATTCCTCTTTTGAGTGCAAGTTCGCAGTTTCGTCGAAACGCGCGACGCTACGATACCCCGATTTCTCGAGCTCAAGGCCCGCGTCCGAGCGCGCGCGCAGAGCCGTCTCGACCGCGAGCGCATCGATGGAAGGCGTCGAGCCGATATGTTAAAAGGCGCGTTGTCCGGGGGTAGCGTGACTGGTACGGGTAGATCTCAAGGTGGAGGCAAGCAGGTGTCCAGCGCGGCTAATCCAAAGACCGGTCTGGCAGGCCTGAAGATCCTCGTCATCGACGATAGCAAGACGATCCGCAGGACGGCGGAAACGCTTTTGGCCAAGGAAGGCTGCCAAGTGTTCACCGCCGTCGACGGGTTCGACGCGCTATCGAAAATCGCGGACCATCGCCCCGACATCATCTTCGTCGACATCATGATGCCGCGGCTCGACGGCTATCAGACCTGCTCGTTGATCAAGCACAACAAGACGTTCAAGGACACGCCGGTGATCATGTTGTCCAGCAAGGACGGCTTGTTCGACCGGGCTCGCGGGCGTCTCGTCGGCTCCGAGCAGTACCTGACCAAGCCCTTTACGAAGGACGAGTTGCTCGGGGCGATCCATAGCCACGTGGTCAAGTGACCGGGTAGGGTCGGACGTATGGCGTTGATCATGATCGTCGATGACTCACCGACCGAGGTGCACGTCTTGAAGACGGCCCTCGAGAAGCACGGTTTCGACACCGTTTCAGCCGCGGACGGCTCTGAGTGCCTGAGCCTCGCACGCGAAGTGCGGCCCGACTTGATCTTCATGGACGTCGTGATGCCGCGCGTGAACGGCTTCCAGGCGACGCGCACGCTGACGCGCGACCCGCAAACGAAATCGATACCGGTGGTGATGATCACGACCAAGGACCAGGAAAGCGATCGCGTCTGGGGAATGCGGCAAGGCGCCGTCGATTACCTCGTGAAGCCGGTCTCGGAGGCCGTGCTCGTCGCCAAAGCCCAGGAGGTCCTGGAACGCAACGAAGGGCCGGGCGCTTGAATCTCCAAGCCCTCGTAGACCGGCCGTTCGAGCTGTTGTTGGAGTTGGAGCGCCGCGCACGGGCGGCGATCGCGGCGCGCGAGGGTGCGCCGGCCGCGGCCGACGAATGGGTCGGCATCGGTTTCAGGCTCGGCGCCGAGCGCTTCGTCGCCGCACGCGCCGACATCCGCGAGGTGCTGCCCGTACCGGAGCAAGTCACGCGCGTCCCGGGCGCGAAGCCTTGGCTGCGCGGGATCGCGAACCTCCGCGGTCAGCTGCTCACCGTGGTTGATCTGAAGTCGTTCCTCGGCGCCGGCAGCGCTGCCGCGGAGCGCCAGGCGCGGATTCTGATCGTCGCGAGCCGTGACGTGCCGACCGGGCTGATCATCGACGAGGTGCTCGGCTTTAGGCGTTTCGGCACGAACGAGCATCGCGCCGAGGCCCCGGCTGGCGTGATTCGGTGCGAACACTATTTAGAAGGGTGCTATCGTCGCGGCGGGGAGGTCTGGCCTCGCTTCAGTCTTTCCAAGCTGCTCGCGGACGAGCAGTTCTTGATGGCCGGCGAGGCGCCTAAGGCGCGTAGCGCTTAAGGCTGGAACGAATAATGATGAAATCGACTCCGTGGCCCAACGTGCTGCCGCCGGTCGCGATCGTGCTCGCGATCGCACTCGCCGGGGTTGCCGCCTGGCTCTGGCTCGGCGGCCAAGGAGCCGCGGGTGGCGACGCCGGGCTCGGTACGTTGGTCGCGACCGCACAAGCCGCCCGCGCCGATGCGCGTGGCGCTGTCGCGGGCGACGCCGCGGCGTTCGACCGGCTCGCCTCGAGCCGCGCCGACATCGCGAAGCAGCGCGCCGCCGCGAGCTCTGGCCAGGGCGCAGAGCGAGCGTTCGCCACATCGAGCGGCTGGTCCGCGCTCGACGCGGGCTTGGCCGCGTTTGGCGGCACGCGCGAGGCGTTGCTCGACGTGCATGCCGCTCGCGAGCGGCTGCTTGCGCTCGCCCCGCAGCTGCTGGTCGCCACCGGGAATCTCGTGAGCGCGCTGCCGCCCGCCGATCTCGCGGCGGATCGACCGGCCCTCGACCGCTTCGAGCTCTCCGTCGAGACCGTCCGGCAGAGCGCGCGCGCTCTCGCCGCGGGCGCGGACGTCGACGAGTCCGTGCAGCGGCTCAACGACGCGGGACAGTACCTCGGCCAGATCATTCGCGGGCTCCGGGGCGAGGACACGACGCTCGGCATGACGCCGCTGCGCGGCCAAGCCGCGCAGGCGAACCTCGAGTCCGCGACTCGGCTGTTCGAGGAGGCGCGTGTCGCGATCGGCACGGTCGTTGCGGGCGCCGGCCAGCTCGCAGCGGCCGGGACCGCGGCCGCGTCCATCGACAAGGAGGCGAGCGGCCTGCTGGCCGGCTATCGGCGCCTCGGTCTCGGCGGCTCGCGGGCCGCCGCAGATCTCGGCGCGGCGCCGCTGATTCTTCTCGCGATCGCCGTGCTGCTCGTGCTGCTGACGGTCATGATCCACTACCAAGCGCGTGCATCGCGGCGCGCTGCGGGGAACCAGTCCGAGCAGAACGAGCGCAACCAACAGGCGATCCTGAGGCTGCTCGACGAGTTGTCGAGCCTCGCCGACGGCGACCTCACGGTGCAGGCGACGGTGACCGAGGACATCACCGGCGCGATCGCCGACTCGATCAACTATGCGATCGAGGCGCTGCGCGACCTCGTCACGACGATCAAGGATTCGTCGATCCTCGTCGACGCCGCGTCGAAGCAGACGGAAGGCACGGCCCGGCAACTGCTCCGCGCCGGCGAAGCGCAGGCGAAGCAGGCCGCCGCCGCATCGGAGTCGATGGCGCGGATGGCGATGTCGATCGAGGAGGTCTCCGGCAATGCGGA
>Ga0326726_10002574_pt1 | contig 16632 bp, 12 predicted proteins | sample MHFenrmetagenome_2_FD_207603 | JGI IMG/M metagenome (GOLD analysis project Ga0326726, IMG submission 207603) | Lab enriched peat soil microbial communities from Michigan Hollow, Ithaca, NY, United States - MHF15MN | ecosystem: Environmental > Terrestrial > Soil > Wetlands > Peat | place: USA... | reverse complement strand
ATCCGGGGGCACAAATGCAGGTCGATGGTCTGAAGGCTGCGGATCGCAACGGATCCCAGCAGACTATTCATCCGAGCCAGGAGGAGGGGGTGGGTCTGAAAATCCTGGTGTCGGCGGTTCAATCCCGTCCCAGCCCACCATTCTTCTTAGCTGCTTGCCCGTCAGGGAATTTCCTTCGACGTGAGTTTGTGCCCAAATTGTGCCTAACTCGGGCGCACTCCAGCGCATTCCAGCGCACGAGGAGGGACCGGGTCGAGCACGGAGCAAGAGTCTCCGCCCTTCTCCGAGCCACTGTGTTCACGAGGCAGGACTACCCTGGGTCGACCCCGTCAGGCGTGAACTGGCTCACGTCACGCGCCGTAATAGACGTCGTCAGCGTTTAGCCGATCGCTCAGGTAGGGTGTGAAGCCTGCTAACAGGATAGACATCGCCACCATGTCGCGCATTTCAATCGCGCGAAGGGCACTTGCTGGGTTCCCGGCATGGCGGATACTAGGGTAGTTCGAGGCGAATCCGTAGAGGTTCTTGAGTGAAGCCTTGATTGCACCGTGCGGCCATGTCTCGATCTGGTTGCACATGCTACCCAACTCAGTCTCGGTCACCCCAGGGAGGAGTCGGCGCCCATCTGGCGTCGGTGGGTCGCAGCTCATTGATCTAGGGGCGCGAGCCTTGGGACCGTCAAGACACCAATCTCCCCGGCCATAAGGGTCAAGGCATCCCCACGCTTATTCCGCTTTCACTGAGAAATATTCTTTATCTGGTCTGCTTCAGCAGCCAATCGATGACGGCCCACGGGTCAGGATCCTCAGTGCTTTCGGACGGCTGAGACGATTGTTGCACGCTCGCCGGTCCAGGCTGGAGCGTGGGCATGTCCGCAGTCGGCGAGCGCTCGGGTAGCTGCGAGAGAGGGGCTCCATGACCAGACAAATCGCGCAGACGATCGGCTCGTGACGAAACCCGAGGTTCGGGCTGACCTCCCGGGAGCCCCATACTTCTGGATGGGTTTCGTACGGCGGTCGAGGACTGGTTGGCGCAGCCGGTCGCAATGACAGCCAGCAGAAGAACGAAGGACACCCTACCTATGGTCGACGTTGATGCCTCCTCTTGAGCCCCACTGACCGGCTCTAGTCTTACGGCTGGCCAGACCTTTAGAGAGTTGGCTCGCGGAGAACTGTCCAAAGCATCAACCGGATAACCCGCAGGAGGCGACTGGAGTGTACACCCGGCGGCGAGGTGGACGTCGGGGGGGTAGTGACTTCCAGCGCGAGGCAGGCAAGATTGCCCTCCAACGAAGCCCTGCTGCATCTCCTCAGAGGGCGCGGAACGCAAGTATAGGCGGGTCGGGCGCGAGTAGCAAGCAGGGCGCCGCGCGGGCAGAGCGGGGCCGGCGACGCTAGTTCAGTTCTCGAACGCGCGGAGCGCCGAACCCAGCAGGTCCTCGGCCGCATCGTCCAAAGTCACCCACCGTTTGAACTCATCCACAGACGACGACTAACCGATAGCCACTCACAGTCGGCCACCCGGCGTTCGCCTGGCGAGGACCGGCGGACGGACGATGGGCGAGGACGAATTCTCGGACTTCCGCGTAGACGACCATCGCTCATCTCCTTTCGGAGAATCCGACGTGGCTATAGCCCAAGCGCGTTGATCTGCGCTCGCGTCAGCGTGACCCGCGGGACGGAGTAGATCCGACGCTTCGCCAGATTCTGCCAGGCCCGTTCGATCTCCGGAAGTGGGACACGCGCCAATCGAAGAAAATCGGTGAGCGCGTCGGGGCGATGGCACCGGGCATGCCTATTGCGCAGCCAGGGCGCTGCGGGAAACTTCTAGGATCATGGCCGGAAGCCCTGCCTCAGCCTGGCCGTGCCTGCCTTGGCGACAATCCTGACCGCAGGTAGTCCCTCCTAGAAATCAGACCCCGTCTCTCCACGCAGTCACCACCAGGGCGTGGCCGGCTTTGGCTACGCAGTAAGGGCAGGGATCCGTCGATGCAATCGTCGGTGACCTAGCGGCAGACGTCTTCCAAAGGACAACCTACTTTCTGACCGTCCGTCCTTGATTCCCCCGGTCCCGAAGACTAAGCTCCGGACACCTGTCCGACCGTTTCCCGGCCCAGCTCACTGGGAGGCTTCCGGCATGCAGTGTTCCCGGTGCCAGCATCAGAACCCACCGCACGGCAAGTTCTGCCTGGAGTGCGGGACGCCCCTGAGGCCCGCTAACGAGAGTGGCCTGCCAGCAGCGTCGTATACAGATCTGGAGCACGGCCTAAGCGAGGCACTGGGGCAGCAGACGGCGACGGCCCAGATCCTGCGCGTGATCAGCCGCTCACAAACAGATGTCCAGCCGGTCTTCGACACGATCGCCGACAACGCGGTGAGTCTGTTTCGGCCGTGGAGCGTCGCGGTTTATCGCTACGACGGCGAGTGTATGCATGTTGCTGCAGTGCGCGGTGGATTGCCGGGTTCAGAAGAGTACCTGCGGGGGCAAGGTCCACGACGGCCGACGCGCAACTTCATGGCCGGGCGTTGCATCATCGAATGCTCCGTCGTGCATATCCCAGACTTTGAGACAGCAGACGTGCCGACGGCGGCCAGAGACATCGCTCTCCTCCGGGGCTTCAAGGCGACGCTCACCGTTCCGATGCTGAAGGAAGGGCAACCGATTGGTGTCATCAGCGTGAGCCGTTCCGAGGCCGGTGCTTTCTCCCAGGCCGAGATTGACCTCCTCCAGACCTTCGCCGACCAGGCCGTGATCGCCATCGAGAACGTCCGCCTGTTCACGGAACTGCAGGAAAAGAACCACGCCCTTACCGCGGCTCACGCTCAGGTGACCAACGCCCTCGAGCAGCAGACGGCGACCAGCGAGATTCTGCAGGTCATCTCACAGTCACCTACTGAAACCCAGCCCGTCTTCGAGACTATCGTGCGGAACGCCGTTCGGCTCTGCGGCGCTGACGATGGGGGCGTGTATCGTTTCGACGGGCAACTCGTCCATTCAGTCGCACATGACGGTCTCACGCCCGAAGAGTTGGAGGCGTGGCGGACGACCTGGCCTCGGCCTGTGACGGCGGCGAGCGTTGCCTGCCAAGCGATCCGGACCAAGAAGCTTGTGCGAATCGCCGACATTGAGACGGCGCCAGAACTATCAGATCTCAGTCCAGAAGCGCGTGCGAACCTTCGGGCGCGCGGCTCTCGAAGTGTGGTGGCTGTACCGATGCGACGCCAGAACGACGTAGTTGGGGTCATCAGCATTACCCATCGGCAAGTCGACGGGTTTTCCGATGCACATTTGGAGCTGCTGAGGACCTTCGCCGACCAGGCCGTCATCGCCATCGAGAACGTCCGCCTGTTCAACGAGCTGCAGGCGAAGAACGCGGATCTCACCGAGGCCCTGGAGCAGCAGACGGCGACGAGCGAGATCCTGCGGGTCATCAGCAGCTCGCCGACAGATCTCCAGCCCGTGCTGGATACCGTGGTCGCAAGCGCGGCGCGCTACTGCGGAGCCTACGACGCGACCATGCTCCTTCTTGACGGGGGAAGCCTGAGGTTGGCTGCCCATCACGGTCCGATCCCGATTCCGGTGGGCCGCCCCATTCCAGTCGTGCGGGGAACCACCTCGGGGCGCGCCGTGCTTGAGCGGCGGGCTGTTCACGTGACTGACATCCAGACCGAGGCGGAGGAGTTTCCCGAAAGCCGTGCCTTCGCTAAGGAGCTCGGCTATCGGACGCAGCTGAGCGTTCCGCTCCTGCGGGAAGGAGCGGCGATGGGCACGATAGTGCTCCGGCGCATCGAGACGAATCCCTTCACGGACAAGCAGATCGCGCTCCTCCAGACTTTCGCCGATCAGGCGGTCATCGCCATCGAGAACGTGCGCCTGTTCAAGGAGCTGGAGGGACGTAACCGCGACCTGACAGCGACGAGCGAGATCCTGCGGGTGATCAGCAGCTCGGCCACGGACGTCCAGCCGGTCTTCGACACGATCGTCAGAAGCGCCGTGAAGTTGTGCGACGGACTCTTCAGCTCGCTCTATCAGTTCGACGGCGAGCGGATCCATCAGGTCGCCCAGCACAACTACACCCCCGAAGCCCTCGAGGAGCTGCATCGCGTATTCCCGGCGCGCCTAAGCAGGGCCCTCTTTACAGGGCGGGCGATCCTCGCGCGCGCCGTTGTCCACATACGTGATCGCGAGGTCGATCCCGAGCACCAGCACCAATCCCTGGCCCGCGCGATCGGGTGGCGAAGCGGCCTCTTCGTCCCGATGCTGCGGGAAGGGGTTCCCATCGGTGTCATCGAGGTGGCGCGTTCCGAGCCCGGGCTATTCTTAGATAGCGAGATCGAACTGCTCAAGACCTTCGCCGACCAGGCGGTCATCGCCATCGAGAACGTGCGGCTGTTCACGGAACTGCAGGCCCGAACGGCCGAGCTGACCCAATCGGTCGAGAAGCTGACGGCGCTCGGCGAGGTCAGTCAGGCCCTCAGCTCGACGCTCGACCTCGACACCGTGCTCACGACGATCGTGAACCGGGCGGTACATCTGTCCGGCGCCGACGGGGGGCAGATCTTCGAGTATGACGAAGTGGCGGAGGAATTCCAGCCGCGCGCGAGTAATGAGGTCGAGGAGGTCGTCGCGGCCACCCAGCATGCGCGTCTCCGGAAGGGCGAGGGAGCGGTGGGCCGTATGGCGGTGACCCGGGAAGCCATCCAGATCCCGGACATCGCGTTAGAAGGCGCGTATGAAAGCCGGGCGCGTGGGGCGTTGCTCCGGTCCGGACGGCATGCCCTCCTTGCAGTACCGCTGCTGAGTGAGGAGCACATCGTCGGGGGCCTCGTCATCAGCCGGAACGCCGCCGGCGCATTCCCAGTCGAAGTCGTCGAACTCCTCAAGACCTTCGCCACCCAGTCGGCCCTCGCCATCCAGAATGCCCGGCTGTTCCGGGAGCTCGCGGACAAGAGCCGGCAGCTTGAGGCCGCCAGTCAGCATAAATCCGAGTTCCTGGCGAACATGTCCCACGAGCTGCGGACCCCCCTCAACGCGATCATCGGCTTCTCGGAGGTGCTGATGCAGCGCATGTTCGGGGACCTGAACGCGAAGCAGGATGAGTACCTGAAGGATATCTACGATTCCGGGCGGCACCTGCTGTCCCTGATCAACGACATCCTGGATCTGTCGAAGATCGAGGCCGGACGGATGGAGCTCGAGCTGACGGACTTCGACTTGCCCACGGCCATCGACAGTGCCCTGACGCTCGTCCGCGAGCGGGCCACGCGGCGCGGCATCGCGCTGCAGAAGACCCTCGATGCGCGGGTCGGCCAGGTCCAGGCCGACGAGCGCAAGGTCCGGCAGGTGGTCCTGAACCTGTTGTCGAATGCGATTAAGTTCACCCCGGAGGGAGGTCGGATCGAGGTCCGCGCAGTGCGGGCGGACGGCTCCGTTGAGGTATCGGTCACCGATACCGGGGTGGGCATCGCCCCCGAGGACCAGGAGGCGGTGTTCGAGGAGTTTCGTCAAGTGGGGACCAGCGCGGCGAAGCAGGAAGGGACCGGGCTCGGGCTCGCCCTCTGCCGGAAGTTCGTGGAATTGCACGGCGGCACGATTTGGGTCAGGAGCGCCGTGGGGGCCGGCTCGACCTTCACCTTCAGGCTCCCGGTGCGGCCATGACCGGCGCGCTCATCCTGATCGTCGAGGACAACGACAAGAACCGGAAGCTCGTCCGGGACGTGTTGACGTTCAAAGGGTATGAGGTCATCGAGACCGAAACGGGCGAAGAGGGCGTCCGGCTGGCCCAAGAACGGCGCCCGACCTTGGTCCTGATGGACATTCGGTTGCCCGGGATCGACGGGGTCGAGGTGCTCCGACGGCTCCGAGCCGAGGAGACGACGCGGGCGATCCCCGTCATGGCCATGACCGCGTCGGTGATGAGCGAGGACCGGCAGAAGATCATGGCCGCCGGGTTTGACGGGTATCAAAGCAAGCCCATCAACGTGAGCGACTTTGTCGCGGCCGTCGCGGAGCTCCTTGAGCGGCGCCGAACATGACGGGTGAGTGGAAGTTGGTCGGGAAGGTCGAGCTGGTCGTCAACCTCAAGACTGCCAAGGCCATCCGCCTGACGATTCCGCCGTCGCTCCTGCAGCGGGCGGATCAGGTGATCGAGTAGAGGCCTGGGTTGTGCCCAAACTGTGCCCAACTCCAGCGCACTCGAGCGCATTCCAGCGCACTCCAGCGCACGTGGCCGTCGGGACGTTCTCTTGCGGTGGCAAGCAGTTACGCATACTTACGCGAACACGGGCCTAGGTCTGAAAATCCTGGTGTCGGCGGTTCAATCCCGTCCCAGCCCACCATTTTTCTTCGCCCGCCTGCAAAGACTTAGCACGCTCGCTGAGTACGAGGTTGAGGCCTAATTCAATTCTCTCATCTCGGCCGGCGACAGCGTCAGCTGCGCTGCGCCCGCATTCTCTTCAAGGTGTTCGAGATCGGCGGTGGCGGGAATCGGGAGCACCATCGGTGATTTCGCCAGTGGCCAGGCAAGCGCGATCTGGGCAGGCCGGGCACGATGTGTTTTCGCCAGGGATTTCACCTTCGGAGACTTCAGAGCCGCACCCGCGCCCAGCGGGTACCACGGCAGGAAAGCGATACCCAGTCGTTCGCATGCCTTCAGGACGTTTTCCGAAGAGCGGTTCTCGAGGTTGTACTCGTTCTGCACCGACACGATGGCGCAGATGCGGCGCGCTTCTTCCAGTTGCCCGACGCTGACATTGGACAGGCCGACGTGGCGGATCTTTCCGGCGCGCTGCCCGTCGGCCAGCGCGCCGACCGAGTCCGCGAACGGGACCTTCGCGTCCGGCGCGTGCAACTGGTAGAGGTCGATGCGCTCGAGCTTCAGGCGCTTGAGGCTGCCGTCGATGGCGCGCTTGAGGTGCTCGGGCCTGCCATCCGGATCCCAGGCCCCCGGGCGTGGCCGCAACAGTCCACCCTTCGTGGCGATGACCAGATCCTTCGGGTATGGATGCAGCGCTTCGGCGATCAGCTCCTCGTCCACGTGTGGGCCGTAGCTGTCGGCGGTGTCGAAGAAATTGAGGCCCAGGTCGTACGCCTTGCGCAGCACGGTGTGCGCGGCGGCACGGTTCTTCGGCGGGCCCCAGACGTTGGTACCGGATACGCGCATCGCGCCGAAGCCGAGGCGGTTGACGGTCAGGTCGCCGATGCGGACGGTAGAAGCCATGTGCCAGTTTAGACTAGGCGAATGCAGGGCAACAGCAGCTCTCTCGTCCTCTTGTCACATTGATCTTATGAGCACGCCGAGGGACCCCGTGTCTGTCCGACTGGAGCTTCGCCGCCGCGGCGGACGCTCGGCTCGGTCATCACCGCTGCCGCGATCTCGTACGACCGCAGGCGCGCTGACTGATCGTAGATGTGTGATACCACCATCAGCTCGTCGGCCTGGGTGCGTTCCACGAAATCGCGCATCTGCGCGGCCACGGTGCCCGGCGAGCCGACGAACGACACGCGCGAGCGCCGAAGCGGATCGCCGGGATCGGACAGGTCGCGCTCCCACTGCTTCGACGGCGGCGGCAATTGGATCGGGCGGCCGGATCGCAGGCTGGCGAACGACTGGCGTCCAGACGACGCCAGGAATCGCGCCTCGTCGTCGGTGTCGGCGGCCACCACATTGATCCCCAGCATCAGGTACGGGGCCGGAATCTGGGCGGACGGCGTGAAGCGCTCGCGATAGATGCCGATCGCGTCGAAGAGCATGGCGGGCGCGAAGTGCGAGGCGAACGCGAACGGCAGGCCCAGCGCCGCAGCCACCTGCGCGCCAAACGTGCTGGAGCCGAGAATCCAGATGGGCACCCGCAGGCCGGCGCCGGGAACCGCCCGCACGGGCTGACGGGGTTGAGGGTCGGCCAGGAACTCCATGACCTCGAGCACGTCATTGGGGAAGTTGTCGGGGTCGGCGTTCAACGTGCGCCGAAGGGCCATCGCGGCGGACCGGTCCGTGCCCGGAGCGCGACCCAGCCCGAGATCGATGCGGCCGGGGAACAGCGACTCCAGCGTGCCAAACTGTTCGGCCACCTGCAGAGGCGCGTGGTTCGGCAGCATGATCCCCCCAGCCCCGATCCGGATGCGAGATGTACCGGCTCCCACGTGACCAATCAGCACGGCCGTGGCCGCGCTGCCGATGCCGGGCATGTTGTGGTGCTCGGCCAGCCAGAACCGCGTGTAGCCCAGCCGCTCCGCGTGCTGCGCCAGCTCTAGCGTGCGGCGGAAAGCCAGTGCCGGCGTGCCGCCTTGGACGATGGGGGAGAGATCCAGGACCGAGAGCGGAATCATGCCTTCCAGGATACACGCTCGAGTGAGCGGTTGGCGGGCGAGGCAACCTGGCTTGGTAGTACGGGCCCGCTCGCGGCCGGTTTGGCTCCTTTGGTCGGCCGGGACTCGCGGCCCGCCCGCTCTCCAAGCCCGGTCGGAGCGGATCACCGGGGCGTCACGGTTTAGTGTCGTGGAACCCTGCGAAATAGAAGGGGGCAGGTGAGGGCGTTTTGGGCGTCCCTGTGTATTGACCTTTGGTTGACTCGGACTCTACTCGGACCGAATCATGCGCCGCCATCCGTTCTGATCCGGGGGCACAAATGCAGTTCGATGGGCTGAAGGCTGCGGAACGCAACGGATCCCAGCAGATCAATCATCCGAGCCAAGGGGAGCTGGCCGGTCTGAAAATCCTGGTGTCGGCGGTTCAATCCCGTCCCAGCCCACCATTCATTTCGAACAGTTGCCCGTCAGAGAATTCCCTTCGAGGTGAGTTTGTGCCCAAATTGTGCCTAACTCAGGCGCACTCCAGCGCATTCCAGCACACGAAGATAGGCGTGTGTCGGATGACCAGCGCGCGGTGCCGGAATTCCGGCGGGAAGAGTAGGGACCAGGTTCCCCGGACACCGTCGGGAGGCGACGAGCTATGATTCGGAAGTTCATATCGATCAAGAACGTCGGTCGTTTCCTGAGCTACGGCGCCTCCAAGGATGGGACTCCGGCAAGGACTTCGTGAGCTCGGCTACGTCGGAGGTCAGAGCATCGCGATCGAGTACCGCTACGGAGACGGCTTGCTCGACCGGTTCCCCGCCTCCTCCACGAGCTGATCGATCTCCGGGTGGACGTACTCGTCACGCCAGGCACGCCAGTTGCCGCCGCCGCGGCGCGGGAAACCCGCGCCATCCCCATCGTGTCCCTCTCGGGAGATCCGGCCGCCTCTGGGTTCGTCCGGAGCCTGGCCAGATCCGGCGGTAGCATCACCGGGCTGTCGCTCGCGACCGGCGAGGTGTTCGGCGGCAAGTGGCTGGAGCTCGTCAAGGAGGCGGTGCCCAGGGCGGCCGGCGTGATCATGATCTGGAATCCAACGAACCGCATGAGCGCGGACAACGTGAGGCAGGTCAAGCGCGTGGCAGGCACGCAGCTCCGAGGACCTCGACCGGACGTTTGCTCTGGCGGTGCGGGATCGGGCCAGCGCGTGCGTCGTGGACGCCGACCCGCTGACCCTGGCGCACGCCGCTCGGATCGTGAGGCTCGCTGCGGAAAGCCGTCCACCCGCCATCTACGGCATTCGCGAGTTTGTGGATGCCGGAGGGTTGATGTCGTACGGCGCGAGCGTCTTCGACCTCTGGCGCCGCGCCGCCACCTACGTAGACAAGATTCTGAAGGGTGCCAAGCCCGCCGACCTCCCTGTCGAGCAGCCGAGCAAGTTTGAGCTGGTGATCAACCTCAAGATCGCGAAGGCCCTCGGCCTGACGATTCCCCAGTCGCTCCTCCGGCGGACGGACCGTCATGAGCGTCTCGGCTCTGGCCTCGGGCGGCGCAACCGATGGGGTTGGACCAAGGTCCCATATCGCGCGCAGCCCCGCGACGTACGATGCACTCGAACCCTAGACTCCATGCGCAACGTCGGTCGCCTGATCTCCATCGTTGACGATGATCTGTCGGTGCGCCGGGCACTCGGGCGATTGGTCAAGGTAGCAGGGTACTCCGTCGAGACGTTCGCGTCGGCCCACGAGTTCCTCGCCTCATCTCCGTCGGACCGGACCGCCTGCCTGGTCTTGGATATTCATCTGAACGGCATGAGCGGGTTCGACCTCGCAGAGCACCTGATGGCGGAGCGGGTTGCTATCCCGATCATCTTCATCACGGCACACGATGATTCCGGCACTCGCGAGCGCATCGCGAGATCCGGACCGGCCGGGTATCTAGCGAAACCCTTCGACGGGCAGGCGTTGCTCGACGTCATCGGGAAGGTCGTCGGATCGGCGTGATGTGCACCGCGTCTGCTGACTCCCGTCAGTGAGTGGGCGTCAGGGGTTGCTTCTGGCGCACGTGGGAGACCGAGGCCACCCGTGAGATGGTCTCTGCGCCAACTCGTCCAACTTCTCCCGGTGCGCCACCTGCACAGAACCGTTCTGCAGCCGCGATGTCCCTATGGACCAAGGTCCACTATTGCCGCCCGGACCTGGTCGACTAGGCTCAGGAGATGAGGACGGACGTCAGAGCTCCCCGCAGGCACGCTGATGCGCTACACGCTCGCCCTCTCGACGATTGGGGTCGTAGTGTCCGCCACGACGCCGGGCCTGGCCGCCGACGCCCGGAGACCCGGTGAGAGGAACCCATGGTGTCAGCCCGTAATCGTCTTCTGGCCGGTCTCTCGCGCAAGGAATATGCGCGGATTCTCCCCGACCTCGCGCGCGTCACGTTGACCTCCGGCCAGGTGCTGTATGAACCCGGTGCCATCATGCCAGTGGCATACTTCCTCGAGACCGCCATCGTCTCGATCCTCTCTTTGGCCGAGGACGGAACGTCCATCGAGGTGAGCGTGGTCGGCAATGAAGGGGTGATCGGGATACCGATTGTCTTACGGTCTCACGGGCTCCCGTACAAGATCGTCGTCCAGCAGTCCGGTATTGCCTGGAGGATGAAGGCGGATGTGCTTCGAAGAGAGTTCGAGCGATGCGGGCCGCTTCACAAGCTCGTATTGCACTACGTGCACACCTTGATAGTGGTGTTGGCTCAGTCGGGCGCCTGCAACCGGTTTCACACCGTACGGCAACGCTTCTGTCGCTGGGTGCTGACTTCCCAGGATCGGGCCCGATCCAACGAGATCAGGTCCACTCAAGAATTCTTGTCGCAGATGCTAGGCGTGAATCGCGGGAGCGCCAGTGAGGCGGCCAGCGCTTTGCAGAGGGCGGGGCTGATCAGCTACCGTCGTGGGCGGATCACCATCCTCAATCGTTCCGGTTTGGAAGCGGCGGCCTGTGAGTGCTACCGCATCGTGAAAGGTGAGTTCGATCGCTTTTTTCGCGCCTAGCATCCGTCGTACCCCGCCTCCCGTGTCCCGCAGATAGCTCCCTTCGCTCCGCCCAGTCCCGCTGGCCTCCTATGTCGGGTATCCGACAGACATTCGCGGTCTTGTCCACATACTATAGTGGCGGCCTGGAAATGGGCTGTTACCCTCGACAGGAGCCGCGTTGCGAGGATCTTCCGTAGGTCCGCTCGCGACCGCTCGAAAGAGACCTCACCGCCGACTCGCCCGGCGGGAACACACCCGGAGACAGAGCGATGCGTGATCGTGGGCGGGGTGCCGGCCGGGGTGGCTGAGATGGGGCTGCGAAATCTGCTTGACCGCGTAGTGCGCCGACGGGGGAAGCTCGTGCCGGAGGAGCGCTTGCGGTTTGAGACGCTTCTCTCAGAGCTCTCGGCCGGGTTGATCCACCTCGCGGCCGCCGACGTCGACGCGGCAATCGAGCGCGGGCTTGAGCGGGTCGTCACGTTCCTCGGGGTGGATCGAGGCCAGCTCGACGAATACGCCGGAAGCGAGCCGGTCGTCCGGATCGTCTGGACGCGTCCGGGCCTGGAGGCCATGCCGCGCCTCATGGACGACGAGCAGTTTCCCTGGACGGCTGAGACCCTGCGGCGCGGACAGGTCGTCCAGTTTTCCCGGATCGACGAGCTCCCGGAAGAGGCGGCGCTCGATCAGGCCAACCTTCGGCGCGCGGGCACGCGCTCGAAGATCTGCCTCCCTCTGCGCGCCAGCGGTCCGATGCTCGGCGTCCTCTCCTTGGGCGCCGTTCGTGCTGAACGCGCGTGGCCAGATGATCTGGTGGAGCGGCTCCGCCTCCTGAGCGCGGCCTTCTCGAACGCGTTGGAGCGGAAGCGGATGGAGCTCTCGCTCGCGGAGCGCCTGCGCTTCGAGAGGCTGCTATCCTCCCTGTCCACGGCGTTCAGCCACCTATCGGCTGCCGATTTCGATCGAGAGGTCCAACGCGGGCTGCGCCAGGTCGTCGACTTCTTGGGCGTCGATCGCGGCAGCTTGATCGAGTTCTCGCGGGACGGCACCACGGCGCGTTCGTGGGCGATCGAGGAATGGATGGACGTGGGCGAGTTCCCATGGATGACGGCCCAACTGCGAAGCGGCGACGTCGTCCTATTTGGGCAGCTCGAAGAGCTGCCGGACGAGGCGGCCGTGGACCGGCGCAGCTATCTCGGCAATCGCGTCAAGCCCCAGGTCGCGGTGCCTCTGCTGGTGAGCGGCATCGTCGTGGGCGGGCTCGTGTTCGGCACCGTCGGCGCCGAGCGCGCGAGGTCGGACGAGCTGATCGAGCAGCTGCACCTCCTCGGAGAAGTCTTTGCCAACGCATTGTCACGCAAGCAGGGGGAGCTCGAGGCGCAGCGGCTTCGCCAGGACCTGACCCACATCGGTCGGGTGTCGGCCCTCGGCGAGCTCACCGCGTCGTTGGCCCACGAGCTGAACCAGCCGCTGACTGCGATTCTCAGCAATGCGCAGGTGGCGGAACGCCTGCTCGCCGCCGCCGCCCCGAATCTCGAAGAGGTCCGCGAGATCCTGCGCGACATCGTGACGGACGACCGGCGAGCCACCGAGGTGATCCGGCGGCTGCGTGCCCTGGTCAAGAAAGGCGACCTCGAATTCGTACCCCTCGACCTCAACGAGCTCGTCAGAGAAGTGGCGAGGCTCATGCAAAGCGACGCGATCGGCCGGGGCATATCGTTGAGCCTCGAGCTCGCCGCCGATGTGCCGACCGTGCGAGGCGATCGGGTTCAGCTGCAGCAGGTGGTGCTGAACCTGGTGCTGAACGGCCTGGACGCCATGCACGAGCCCGGCGCGGGTGAACGGACCCTCATCATCAGGACGGCCAGGGACGGCGCGGACGCCGTCGCGGTGTCAGTGCAGGACGCGGGGACCGGGATCGATGAGAAGAACGTGGACCAGTTGTTCCACCCACTCTTCACGACCAAGACCGAGGGGCTTGGCATGGGCCTGGCCATCGCGCGCACCATCGTCGACGCGCACGGGGGCCGGCTGAGCGCCGCGAACAACATGACCGCCGGGGCCACGTTTCGGTTCAGCTTGCCGGTAAGCCGCGAGGGTGCGTGATGACCCTTGCGGAAGAGCCTTCCAGGTTCGAGTCCCGGTTCGCTTGGACAGGTCAGTAGCTCAGTAGGAACGGCGTGATGCTTGGCCTGACGATCGCTCCATCGGTCCTGCAGCCGGTGGATCGGGTGATCGAATAGGCCGTAGCGTCACCTGCTGGAGCCAGCACTGTACCCGGGCGAATGGGTGACCAAGGAGCAGGAGTCTTAGCCCTCGGCCTGGCCGTGCCTGGCTGGGCCAACAATTCTTGGTCCGGCGTAGTTCCTTCTAGTAATCAGGCCAGAACCTGTCCAGCCAGTCACCACCAGGGCGTGGCAGGCCTCTGGGTCCTGTCCGTATTGTGTTACTCGTGTGGCGCCTGGCTCACGTGTTGTCCTTCGGCTACGATAGCCCGGCCATGCTCTCCCGCGCCAAGGAGGCCCGGGTCCGAGACGCCCTGCAAGACCGCGAAGGCCCTCGGCCTCACGATCCCCCCGTCGCTGCTGGCGCGGGCGGACCAGATCATTGAGTGAATCTCGCGACCGGCAGCGAGAACGCCGACAACATCCTCGAACTCGTATCGCGTGGCCCGTGCTCGTTGAAGTAGGGAGGCGTCGGCATCCGTGTCAGGCAGTAGACATTAGCACGCAAGGTGCGAAGGTCACTCCGAGGATATGGCTTCGCAGCGGCACCACGGTTCGACTACAGTTCGTCCCGCCGGATGGAGAACCGCTTCGGGTTGGGGCGTTGGTGTAGCGAGTCGATGCCGATGGATTGGCGTTCCTCTTCGCACGCAGCATCAACCATCCAGTCATCCGCAGTGCCTAGTGGGCAACGAACGCCAGACGGGTTGAGAGTACACGCGACGATTGAGTAGGAGGCGACGATGCGGTTCGCCTGGATCGCACCGTCGCAGCGGGCGGATCAGGTCAGCGAGTGAACTCCGGTGTGCGTTCATCGGTACTCTGACTGGCGCTACGCTATGCCGTAGCGGGACAGGCGGGGGAAGCCGATCTCGAGGCGTCAGGAGGGATCGAAATCGCTCTCACAGGGACCACCGCCAGGGTGTTATCTGGCAACGGCACCGGTGTTTAAAGCACCGAATGCAGCTTCGACAAAACAACCCTACCCCGGCTTGGAAGTCCTCGGTCCCCTCGCGCGAGGTTGGGTCTCCGGAACGAGCGCATCAATGGTTGTCTGCCGTCAGTTTCCTCTCGGGCCCCCATCGTGGCGCCCCCGACGGCCCGGCTAACGACGTGAACCATCCCGGTCTGTGTAACACTGGAAGGCACTAGGGGACCATGCGCCAAACACACGTCCGACAAGGCCACTCCCGCGAAAGCCACCGGGGATCCGGTCGGACTAGCCTAACCGAGGCCACCGTGTGCAGCGCGTTATCCGCGTGTATGAGGCGACTTACAGGCATGCTTCGTAAGCAGTCATGAGCAGGACCATTGCGAAGCTCGTTAAGGTGGCGATCATCGGCGCCAGCGGAACTTACGGCAAGGGGATCCTCGCCCGGGCCGAGGAGATCGGTGTCGAGGTGGTGGTGGTCACGCGGTCGCCTCACAAGTTCAAAGACGTGAAGCCGACGACTACGGTGGTTGAGGCGCAACTAGATGAAGAGGAGAAGTTGGAAAGGGCGTTTGCGGGCTGCAATGGCGTCATCTCGGCGCTCGGCGACGACAGGAAGACGCGTCCGAAGACGCACAACCTCCCGCACGTCTGGAACGCCATGAAGGCTGCCGGCGTGACAAAGTATATCGGCATGGGCTCCGGACCGATGATGATGCCGGGCGAGAAGCCGGGGGGTTTCCAGCGCACCTTGCACCCCCTGCTGAGCGTGCTGAAGCTCTTTGGCGTTGACATGCTCGAACAGAACGAGTGGGAGCGCGACAGTCTGCTCATGGGCAAGAACGGCGCAGATGGCATCACGTGGGTGCTCACCAGACCGGTGAGACCGACCCAGACGCCCTTTGTCGGAGCCTACGTGCACAAGGATAAGCGCGGCCCGATGAACTGTTCGATCTACGACCACGGCGACTTTTGCCTGTACTGCGTGGCGTCGAGCGAGTGGGACAAGCTTGCGCCGCATGTCAGCTCCGGGCCACAGCCCAAGAAGAAGTCGGCTGTGATCTGATTCTCTCGCGCTTCTACAGCTAGGGCGGCCCGGTCCAGTCCTTCCGCTCCTGCTCGCTCAGGACCCTGTGGCAGTCCGGCGCGCCGGCCGACCAGGAACCGGCCGTGCCCATCCTTCGGGCAGTGCGTGCGTATCGCCATCGCGTACCTCCTGTGTGCGAGGCTATCACGCGCGCCCGCCAGGAGGACGAGCTCAGACGCCGGCGTCCCTCACGAGGCCCCGGGGCGCAGGCCGGCAGGTCGCGTGCGACAATCGGCCATGGCTCCTTGGAACCTCGCCGAGCACGGAGACGGCCCCGAGCGCGCCTGGGACGATACGCGCCGCTTCAAGTCCCACGGCAGGCCTGGCCTCGCGGCGCGCTTCAGGGAATTCGACACGCGCACCAGCGACTATCGGGCCAGGTTCTCGCGATCGGGTCCAACCTGCGGCTGATCGCCGGGCCTGAGTTGGCAACGCTTATCCTGGCCCACTACGAAGCGCTAGACTCCCGATACAAGGGAATCCTTCCGCTGAAGCGGGTCTTCGTACCAGAATCTATCGTGGGGCAGCAGGAGGAGTAGGCCGATCAACCTATTGTCTGCGCGCACACCGTGAGAGGATGCATCCGTGGCAAACGTGAGCAGCGGCAAGAAGCGCATCGCAATCCTGACCGGTGGGGGCGACGTGCCCGGCCTGAATCCGGCCATCCGCGCGGTGACGGTACGCGCGCTGCGTGAAGGCTACGAAGTCGTCGGCCTGCGGCGCGGCTGGGCGGGCGTGCTCGACATCGTGCGCGAGAAGGACTACGACAACCGCAACAACTTCCAGCACCTGTCGGAGGAGATCGTGAACCGGGCGGGACGCACGGGGGGAACGTTCCTGCACACCTCGCGCACGCGGCCGAGCACTGTCAAGGCTGATGCGGTGCCGGAGCACCTCAAGGTTCAGTATGGCGGGACGACGAACGACCTGACGCCGGAAGTCCTGAAAAACCTCGATTGGCTGGGCGTGGACTACGTCATCCCGATCGGCGGCGATGATACGCTGAGCTATGCGGTGCGCTTGCACAAGGAAGGCGTCAAGGTCATCGCCATCCCGAAGACGATGGACA
>Ga0326726_10002572_pt1 | contig 16635 bp, 12 predicted proteins | sample MHFenrmetagenome_2_FD_207603 | JGI IMG/M metagenome (GOLD analysis project Ga0326726, IMG submission 207603) | Lab enriched peat soil microbial communities from Michigan Hollow, Ithaca, NY, United States - MHF15MN | ecosystem: Environmental > Terrestrial > Soil > Wetlands > Peat | place: USA... | reverse complement strand
AAGTTCCGGGCCGCCGATCTCGCGGCCGGCAGGATCGAGCTTCGCAACCGCTACGCCTTCACGAGCCTCGACCGCTTTGATATCGATTGGACCCTCGCGGCGTCCGGCAGAGCCCAGGCTTCGGGAACGCTCCGGGCCCCGGCTGTGGCGCCTCGCGGGATCTCCGTCGTCCGGCTCCCCCTCCCCCGCTTCACGTCCGAGGCGGGCCGCGAGTACTTCCTGAATGTTTCGCTGCGCGCCCGCGAATCCTCGCCGGGTGTCCCCAAAGGACACGTCGTCGCCGGGGAACAATTCCTGTTGCCCAACACGGCCGGGACCGTCACCGCACCCGTGTCCGCTCGGCCGCCGCTCACGGTCGAGGACGGGCCGCGCGTCCTCCGCGTCGCCGGCCGGGATTTTTCCGTCCGCTTCGACCGGCTCACGGGAGAGATGGACTCCTTCGTCAGCGACGGTCACGAGCTCGTCGCTTCCGGGATCGAGCCCAGCTACTGGCGCGCCCCGACGGACAACGATTTCGGCAACCAGATGCCCCGGCGCCTGGATGTCTGGCGGCGGGCCAGCCTTTTCCGGAAACTCAGGACGCTCGAGGCCCGCGAGTCGGGCCCCGGACAGGCGATGGTGACCGTCGTTTACGATTTGGGCCGGGGCCAGGCCACCCAAACCCTCGAGTACGCGATCGGCGGTGACGGCCGGATCGTCCTGCGCTCGGCGCTCGATCTCAAGGACGCGGCCAAGGTGCCCGAGCTTCCCCGGATCGGGCTGAAGATGGCCGTGCCCGCGGCGTTCGACAAGGTCCAATGGTACGGCCGGGGACCGTTCGAGAATTATCGGGACCGCAAGACGGCGGCCTTCATCGGGCTTTACGAAATGACGGCGGCCGAGCCCCTCCCCTACGTCAGCCCGCAGGAATACGGCAACCGGACCGACACGCGCTGGCTGGCCGTCCGCGACGCCGAGGGCCGGGGGCTTCTCGTTTCCGGCGACCCGGTCCTCGAATTCTCGGCCCATCCCTTCTGGCCCGAGGATCTGACCCAGGAAAGCCGCGGATCGAAGCATCCTCCGGACATCCAGAGGCGCGATTTCACCTGTCTGACGCTCGACGCCGCCCAGATGGGCGTCGGGGGCGACGATTCCTGGGGAGCCCGGGTCCATCCCCAGTACACGCTTCCGGCGAAGGACTACGCCTTCACCTTTATTCTTCTGCCGCTCAGGCCGGGCGACGACCCGGCGGCCAAGGCGCGCTGACGGGGCGGCGGGGCCTGGAAACCAAACCCTGGCGCCCGGCGTATGTTCTTTCGGGTTTGATATATTCGACCTGAATTGCTATCCTTTGATAGGAGAGCCGGAAAGACCCATGAAATGCCCCCGCTGTCAGAACGATAATCCCGAGGGCACGCGTTTTTGCGGCCGCTGCGGCCGGGAGCTCCCGGGGTCGGGCGAGACCGTCGCCTCGGGGACGGCGACCTTTCAAACCCCTTCGAAAGGGCTCGAGCGCGGCACGACCTTCGCCCGCCGCTTCGAGATCATCGAGGAGATCGGCCAGGGCGGCATGGGCACCGTCTACAAGGCCTACGACAGCAAGATCCGCGAGGTCGTCGCCCTCAAGCTGCTCAAGCCCGAGATCGCCTCGGACCTCGAGGTCATCGAGCGCTTCCGCAACGAGATCAAGCTGGCCCGCCAGGTCTCCCACCGCCACGTCTGCCGGATGTACGACCTGGGCGAGGAATGGCTGACGATCTACATCTCGATGGAGTACGTCGCCGGCGAGGACCTCAAGAGCTTCATCCGCCGGTCGGGGCACCTCACCGAGGCCAAGGCCGTCGGGCTGGCCAGGCAGATCGCCGAAGGCCTGGCCGAGGCCCATCGTCTCGGCGTCGTCCACCGCGACCTCAAGCCGCAGAACGTCATGATCGACAAGGACGGCAACGCCAAGATCATGGACTTCGGCATCGCCCGCTCGCTCCACACCCGGGGCGTCACCGGCACCGGGGTCATCATCGGGACGCCGGAGTACATGGCCCCGGAGCAGGCCGAAGGCCGGGATGTCGATTGCCGCGCCGATATCTACGCCCTGGGGGCCATCCTCTTCGAGATGATCACCGGCCGGGTCCCGTTCGAGGGCGCGACCCCCCTCAGCATCGTCCTCAAGCACCGCAGCGAGCCCCCGACCGATCCGCAGGAGATCAACGCCCAGATCTCGACCGGCCTGAGCCGGATCGTGCTGAAGTGCCTGGAAAAATCGAGGGAGAACCGCTTCCAATCCGCGGCCGAGGTGCTCGACGCCCTGACCGCGGTCGAAGAGGGCTTGCCCATGACCCGCCAGGTCACGGCCAGGACAAAGCCGATCACCGCGAGGACGAAACCCATCACGGCGCGTGAGATCACGGTCAAGTTCAGCCTCAAAAAGATCCTTGTCCCGGCGCTCGCCGTGGCCGTCCTGGCCATCGTCGGGATCGGCTACCTCCTCGTCAAAGGCGCCGGGCGCGTTGTGACGTACAAGAACCGTCCGGGCGTCGTCTCCGTCCCGGACGTCGAGAGCGGGCGGCCGCCCGGACCGACCTCCCGGAGGGCGGACTCCCCGCGGCCGCAGGAGCCCGGAGCAGTGGAAACCGATGCGGAAAAGGGGCTGTCCCTCTTCAGGGGCAGCGGGGCGGGTGCGGCCATCGTGGGCTATCTCGCTCCCTTCATGAAGGACCCGTCGAGGTTCATGGGAGAGAAGGACGCCCTGGAGTTCGAAAAGACCCTGGCCGCGATCAAGGCGAAATATCCCTCCGAAGCCGCCAAGTTGTCCCAGTGGCTCGACAGCATTCAGACGAAGATCACGGAAGGGAATAAGCAGAAAGCCGCGGGGAACATCGAGGCGTCGAAGCGAAGCTACGACCGCGGCGAATCGGAGATGCGCAAGCTCCTGTCCCAGGTCAGCGAGCGGGAGCGGGCCGAAGCGGCGTTCAAGGAGCTCCAGGAAACAAAACAGAAGATGGGCCACGCGGCGGGCGGCGGACGGCCGAACCTCCTCGCCTGGATCGCGCTCGAAAAAGAAAAGGACGCCTCGGACGCCTTCGCCAAGAACGATTTTTCCGGCGCCCGGATCCTCTGCGGCATCCTGACCCGCGTCCATCTCCTAAGCCCCAAGGCGACGGACGAGGAGCAGGGGCTGGCCGCCCTGAAGGATCTCATGGGGACGATCCGCGGCGAGGCCAATGCGGCCCTCGCCCCCTCCAAGCAAGCCTGGCTCTATGAAAGGGCCAAGGCGGAGGAGGACAGCGCCGGACAGATGGTCAAGGACGGCCTGGTGCCGCAGGCCGCCGAGCAATACGTCCTGGCCGCCTTCCTTTACGAGAAGGCCAAGGAAGTCTCGCTCGAGAGCGCCCAGGCCGGACGGGATTGACGGCCGGCGCGATGACAAAGAAAGGGAAACGCCTCCTCTTCGTTTGCTATGGGAATATCTGCCGCAGCCCGATGGCCGAGGCCATGGCCCGCAAGCGCCTCGGCCCCGGCTGGGACGTCTCGAGCGCCGGGATCGGCGCGGCGGGCGGCCCGGCCACGGAGGAGGCCGTTCTGGTCATGAAGGCCGTCTACAAGGCCGACATCTCGTCCCACCTCGCCCGGCCCGTGGCCGTCCTCGATCTCCACGGCTTCGACTATATCGTGGCCATGGACGTATCCATCTACAATCATCTCCGGGAATTTTGGGGGGTCCCCGAAGCCGTTCTCTTCGGCTGGGACATCGAAGACCCGATCGGCTCGGACTACCAGACCTACAAGGAAACGGCGCTCAAGATCGAGAGGCGGCTCGAACAGTTCCTGGCCGCGATCGGCGCCGAGGCCTGACGCCTCTCCCCCGCCCTATCGATCCATCATCGTCCCGAGAAAGCCCAGGGACGGCACGTTGTCGAAGAAGATCCTGGCGCCCGTCAGCAGGGGGACCGCCAGGATCATGCCCGGGATGCCCCAAAGCCAAGCCCAGAAGAACAGGGAAAAGAGGACGAGGAGGGGCGAGAGGTTGATCTCCTTGCCCATGAGCCGCCGCTCGACCAGGCGGTGCAGGGCCACATGGATCGCGGACAGGAGGACCAGGACGAGCGCGACCCTGAACGTGAAGGCCCCTTCGAGGAAGAAGGTCAGGAGCGCGGGGAAAGCGACGGAGACGACGGCACCGAGGGTGGGAACATAGTTGAAGAGGAGCGCCAGGACGCCGAACAGCACGGCGAAGCGGACGCCCAGGACGCCGAGGACGCTCGCGACGAGGATGCCGATGACGAGGTTGCTCAAGGTCCTGACGGCCAGGTACTTCTGGATCTGGCAATCGATCCGGACGGCCGTCCGGCCCAGGGTCGAGGCTTGGCCCGGCGGAAAGGCCTCGTCGAATTTCCGGATCAGCCGGCCACGGGCGGCCAGGATGAAGATCATGAAGACAAAAACGAGAAGAAGGTCCGACATGAAGGACAGGAACGGGCCGAGCGCCGAGAGGAGGACGCTCCCGGCCTGCCCGACGTTGAATCCCTGGATCCACTCCGTCAGGCCGAGCTTGAGGCGAGGATCGGGCACGAGGGTATCGACCTTCTCCAGAAAGGCGCGGGCCATCTCGGTGTAGGACGGGAGCTCCGAGGCCAGGGACTTGCCGCCGGCATAGAACACCGTGCCGATGAGATAGAGGACGACGAAGGACAGGATGAGGATCACGACCAGGGCGACGGCCTTCGGCACTTTCCGGCGGACCAGGAAATCGAGGGCGGGAGACACGGCGAAGGCGATGAGGAGCGCCAAGGCGAAGGGGACGAGGATCGGCCGGGCGAGCTTCAAGAAGACGCCGAAAAGGAACAGTACCAGGACGCCGACGCCGGCCCTGAGCCATTTGTTCATGTCCACGCGTCCCTCCCGGCCCTCATCATAGCGAAAACCGACGGAAAGAAAAAGGGGGACGGTCCCAAAAGGGGACTGTCCCTCTGGCGGTTTGACGCACGATTTCGCTCTATGGTATACGCACGGCGGGGGGAGACGGGACGGAAGGGAGAGACCGATGGCTCATCGAGGGCTGAGAACGTTGGCACTGGCCGCGGCGCTGGCAGGCCTGGTCGCGGCGACGGCGGGCGCGGCGGACGTCAAGAGCCTGATGAAGGGGCTCTTCCCGGTCCCGTCGACGACGGGCAACGAAGAGATGCTCGCGGCGAAGATCCGCGGGCTCCTGCCCAAGGATCTTAAGGTCGAGGAGGCCGGGCTGGGCACGATCGCGGTCCGGCTCGGAAGCACGGCCGGGCCGACTCTCATCATCGCGGCCCTCGACGGCTACGGGCACATGGTCAGCGGCATCACGCCCGAGGGCTATCTCACGCTCGACCGGCCGGTCGCGCCGCCTCACGCCCGCTTCGACGCGTTCCTTCTCGGCCAGCCGGTCATCATCTCGACCGCCAAGGGGCCCGTCCAGGGCGTCGTGTCCCAGCCGGCCATGCACCTTCTCACGCCGGAACGGCGAAAACTCCTGGTCGATGGCTTCTCGCTCGAGACCGCCACCGTCGATATCGGCGTCCGTTCCGTGGCCGAAGCCCGGGCCAAGGGCGTCGAGCTTCTCGACCCGGTCACTTTTCCGGCCATGCTGACGGAGCTCGCGGGCGATCAGTGGGCGGGGCCCGGCCTCGGACTGAAGGCCGTGGCCGCCGGCCTCATTTCCGTCGCACAAGCGTTGGCCGGCCGGAGCGGCGGGGAGTCGGCGGTCATTGTCTGGGCCGCCCAGACCAAGTTCGCGGCCCGTGGACGCGGGGCACGCCCGGCTCTTGGCGCCGCCCAAGTCAAAGCCGGATGGCAGCCGGGACGAGCGGTCGTGGTCGACGTCATCGCCGCCGGAAAGGGAGACGGCTCTCCCATCCCCGGCGGAGGGCCGGTCCTCGTCCAATCCAAAGATGAGCCTTCCGCCCTGCGCCAAGGCCTGGAGAACGCCGCGGCGGCCGCGCAGGCGTCCCTGCAGCATCTGACCGCGCCGGATTCCCCGCTCTCCTTGCCGTTCGCTGGTCCGCCCTCGGAAGTCATCACCCTCGCTTTGCCCGTGCGCTTCCTGAATACGCCGTCCGAGGTCGTGACCCTCAAGGACCTCCAGGCCTTGCGCGATATCCTCGAGCGCTTCCTCGCGTCGGGAGGTGTGAGATGAGCCGCCGAACCGCCGTGATCGCGCTGGCCCTGCTCGTGTCCGCCTCCTCGGCCCGCGCCCAGTCGAAGGCCTGGGACATCCTCAGGGAGATCGTCCTCGTCCCGGGCGTTTCGGGTCACGAGGGTCCCGTGGCCGACTTCATCCAGGGCCGCCTGCCCGCGGCGCTCAAGACCGAGCGCGACGCGATGAACAACGTCTGGTTCACGATCGGATCGGGCCGGCCTCACATCCTCTTCGTCGCCCACAGCGATGAGCTCGGATGGATCGTCGACAAGATCACCCCGGACGGCCGGGTCCGGGTCAAGCCGGGCGGAGGCATCCTGCCGCAGACGGTCGAGGCCCGGCCGGTCCTCATCCACACCGGCAAGGGTGACGTCGCCGGGATCGTCTCGCCGCGTCCCGGGTACGACGAGCGGCCGGCTCAGGGTGAAGCCCCCAAAGAAACGCCTTTCGTGGCCGAGGCCTTCGACATTTATCTTGGCGTCGCGACCGAGGGCGAAGCCCGGGCCCTCGGGGTCGCCGAGGGTGACTCCGTCACGGCGAAGAAGACCTTCACCGATTTCGCCCCCGGTCTGATGGCGACGCGGGCCGTCGACGACAGGGCCGGCTGCGCCGCCCTGCTCGACGCGGCCCTGCGGCTGAAGGCCGGGACGGCAAAAGGCCGGACCATCACGTTCGCCTGGGACGTCCAGGAGGAGACCGGTCTCTTCGGCGCCTCCGAGCTGGCCAAGACCCTGAAGCCGGACATCGTCTTCGCCATCGACACGTTCGTCTCGACCGATTCCCCTCTCGAATCGAAGCGCTTCGGATATCTTCCCGTCGGCGGGGGCGCGGTCCTCCGTTCCGTCGACTCGAGCAACGTCACGCCCAAGACGGAGATCCGCAAGGCCCTGGCCATCGCCGGGAAACACGGCATCCCGGTCCAGGTCGGCAATTCCCGAGGCGGCAACGACGGCTCGGTCTTTCTCATCGGCGGCGCCGTCGACATCCCCCTCTCCTGGCCGGGCTCCTATGCCCACTCGCTCATCGAGAAGATCGACCGCCGCGATCTCGAGGCCCTGACGGACCTCATCCTGGCGATCATCTCTGACTGGAAATAGCCGAAAGGTCAAGCCCCTTACGAGCGTGAATAAGAAGAGAGCGGCCGCGGGCATGGGGGCGACGGTGTCCTCGGAGCGGGCGGCAGGGACGTAATATCGGGGCAAGACACGGAGGAGGCGGAGGGACGATGACGCAACGGCGTGGGGGCCCCTCCCACCCGCGCGGAGCCGCTGATGCCGATGAGCGCTTTGGGGCGGCGAACACGGATGGGGGTGACGCCGAGGGCCCCCAGCGGCCTTCCTTTATGAGCGCTTCTTGGGCTTGACCTGGATCGCTTCGAGCCCGGGCTTGTCCTGGCACTCCTTGACGAAATCCTGCTCGCGCTGCGAGTTGACGTAAGCGGGCGACTGGAAGCGATAGGTGAAGTGGGTGTGCTCGTCGTACTTGCCTTCGAGAATGGCGATGACGTCCTCGATATTGACCCGCTCCTCGTCGGTCGGGATGACGAAGATCTTGACCTTGGAGTCGTCGGCGGAGATCTCGGTCTCGGCGTTGCGGGTCTTGGCCAGCTTGTTCTTGGCCTTGTCGAGCTTGATGCCCAGGAACTCCAGGCCTTCGCACGACTTCTCCCGGATGAGGTCGGACATCTCGCCGACGCCGGCCGTGAAGACGACGGCGTCCGCGCCGCCGATGGCCGCCGTGTAGGCCCCGATATACTTCTTGATCCGGTAGGACTCGACCTCGATGGCCAGCTTGGCCCGGGCGTCGCCCGCTTCGGCGGCCTTCTGGACGTCGCGGCGGTCGGTGTACTTGCCGGTGATGCCGAGGAGGCCCGACTTCTTGTTGAGGATGTCGCTCATCTTGCCCGGCGCGATCCCCTCCTTCTCCATGACCATCAGGTCGATGGCCGCGTCGTGGTCGCCGGCCCGCGTGCCCATGACCAGGCCCTCGAGGGGCGTCAGGCCCATGCTGGTGTCGAAGGAGACGCCGTTCTTGATGGCATTGGCCGAGACGCCGTTGCCGATGTGGAGGCAGACGAGATTGCACGCGAAGGGGTCCTTGCCGAGGAGCAGGGCGGCCCGCTTGGCCACATAGAGGAACGAGGTCCCATGGAAGCCGTAGCGGCGAACGCCGTATTTCTCGTACCACTCGTAGGGCAGGGCGTACATGTAGGAGCTCGAGGGCATCGTCTGGTGCCAGGCCGTGTCCATGATGGCGACGTGGGGAACGTCCGGCAGGACGTCCATGGCCGCCTCGATGCCCAGGACGTTGGGCGGGTTGTGGAGAGGCGCCAGGCCGTAGAGGCTCTTGAAGGTCGCCAGCGTCTCCGGCGTGATCTTGACCGACTTGGTGAACTTGTCGCCGCCGTGGACGACGCGGTGGCCGACGGCCGAGATCTCTTTCAGGTCGTCCATGACGCCGATCTTCTTGTCGAGAAGGGTGTCGATGATGAGCTTGATGGCGTCCCTGTGGTTGGCGCACTCGTGGTCGAACTTGATCGGTTCGCGGCCGAGGCCGGACTGCTGGATGTAGCTCTTGCCGATGCCGACACGTTCGACGATGCCCGTGGCCAGCGTTTCCTTCTTATCGTAGTCGTAGAGGCGGTACTTGGCGGACGAGCTGCCGCAGTTCAGGGACAGGATGATCATCGATGACTCCTTAAGATTCCTTGGTCCATCGGCCCGGGAACGGACCGAATTTTTAAAGGACATTCTCCCTCGGAAAAGACGAAAAGTCAAGGCGGCGGGGCGGGGTTGACAGGATGGCGACCGTAGGGTATAACCGCACCTCACCTCAATCCTAAGGAGTCCCTCATGGGCAAACCATTCATCTCCGACATCCGCGACAAAGCCGCGAAGAAGTTCCTCAAGGTCGCCTTTCCCGACGCCGAGGACGTCCGGACCCTCAGGGCGGCCCTGACCCTCAGGGACAAGAGGATCGCCGATCCCTGCCTCGTCGGTCCGGCGGCCGCGATCCAGAAGATCGCCAAGGACAACGGCCTCGATATCGGCGCCGTGCCCATCGTCGACCCGCAGACCGACCCGGCGAGATCCGCGCTCGTCGATCTCCTCTTCGAGAAGCGCAAGGCCAAGGGCTGGACGCTCGAGCAGGCCGTCGAAGCCGCCAGGAGCCCCCTCTACTACGCCGGACTTCTCCTGACGACCGGCAAGGTCGGGGCCGTCGTCGGCGGCAACCTCTCCTCGACCGGCGACGTCATCCGGGCCGCCATCCACACGGTCGGCACGGCGCCGGGCATCTCGACCGTCTCCAGCTACTTCATCATGGTCCTCCCCGAAAAGCTTCTCTGCTATGCCGACTGCGCCGTCGTCCCCAATCCGACCGACGCCCAGCTGGCCGACATCGCCATCACCTCGGCCAAGAACTTCCAGGCCGTAACGGGGGAAGAGCCCCGCGTGGCCATGCTCTCGTTCTCGACGAAGGGATCGGCCGCCCACGCGGACGTCGATAAAGTCGTCAGCGCGACCAGGATCGCCAAAGAGAAGGCGCCCGCGCTCCTCCTCGACGGCGAGATGCAGGCCGACGCCGCCCTGGTCGCCTCGATCGGCGAGCGCAAGTGCAAGGGCAGCCCGGTCGCCGGCAAGGCCAACGTCCTCATCTTCCCCGACCTCGACGCGGGGAACATCGGCTACAAGCTGACGGAGAGGCTGGCCGGGGCCGAGGCCGTCGGGCCCATCGTCCAGGGCCTCAACAAGCCCTTCTGCGACCTCAGCCGCGGCTGCTCGGCCGACGACATGGTCAACGTCGCCGCCATATGCAGCTTGATGGCCTGAAAAGCGACAAGCAGTCCCGAGCTCCGAAGGGACGGTTCAATGGCCCGGATCTCGTCGGGACTTTCCGGGGAAAGGGACTGTCCCCGCAGGGGACTGTCCCTCTTAGCCTAGAGTGAGGTTGAATTTCTTGACCAGCCGGGCGGGCTGGTAAGATAGCTTGGCCTTGCGCAGGCCTTCGATGTCCATATCCTGCTCCCGGTTGACGAGCGCATAGTCCGACCATTCCCGGCAGACGAACTCCCGGTTGATCCACTGGGCCAGGCCGACCAGGCCGGGATTCGCGATCTCGATCGGGATGACCGCCATGTCGGCGGTGAGCCGCCCGCCCATCGTGAAGGCTTCGACCCGTCCCCCGACCTTGACCACGCCGCCTTTCAGGTCGAGCCGTTCGAACGATGCCAGCGCCTGAACGATGGCCACTCTCTCCGCCTTCATGTAGGGATCACCGTTCCTCTTCTCCTCGAACCAGTCCTCGAGGAGCCGGAAGCAGCCGGGGACGTCGGCGCGGATCAGGGTATGATATTCATGGGCGAACGTGGATTCAAACTTCCTGATCCGGTTGCGCTTGCCGTCGTATTTCTTGCCCTTGAGCTCGGCCAGGTCCTGGCGGAGATAGACGTAGTCGAAGTTGCCGGGGTCCTCCTCGACCTTGAAGCCGGCGCCGAACCGGGCGACGAAATCCTCGGGAACACGGGACAGGCGGGGCGCGCGCTCCAGGCACGTCGCGATCGTCCCGGGGATCCGATCCCCGCCGACGGGCGGCAGGAAATACGGGTCCTCGAAATCGGGCTCCACGAGAATGCAGAGGCTGCCGTCCAGGATGGTCCAGCGCGGGTGCTCGGAATCCTTCCACATGAAGATATTGGCGAAGTTGAGCTCGCAGACTTCGGAGGGTTCGCGGCCGAGATAGGCGTTGAAGATATCCTGGTCCTCGAGACCGACCGGCTTGAAATCGGGGTAGGCGGGACGATTCACGTGGTTCTTCTCACCATGACCGTGCAACGCTCCCGGGGACAGCCCTCGCACCAATCCGTCTTGCGCTTGGCCCGAAAGGTCGCGGGGATGTCGGCCGTCCGCTCGAAGCCGCACATCTCGAAGAACCCGGGGATGATCGTCGCCAGATGAACGTCGCCCGGCGCCGCGGCCATCAACGCTTCGACCAGGCCTTTGCCGACGCCTTTCCCTGCGGACCCGGGATCGACCCCGAGCGCGCAGAGCTCGCGGCAATCGGGGTGCGTCTTGAGGGCGACAAGGCCCACGATCCGCCCGCCTTCCTCGGCGATCCAGAGCTCATCGGCGTCCATTCCGGGATAGTCCAGCCCGAGCGTCCGGGCGAGTTCGACGGCGGGAGCGGCTTCCTTCGGGCCGATCTTGCGGGTGCGCATTTCAGGCTATTATACCACGCCCTGAACCCGCCCTTAAGGGCCGGCCGGACCCGGAAAACCCTCGTCCTTGACATGGTCCCCTACGGGCGATAAGATTCCCCCCGTGTTCGTGGGCAGCGGGTATGGTTGGGGATCGTGCCCCTCGCCCGCGACCAAAAAAACCCGATCCTTCACGCGCGGTGGACCATGCTCCTGCTGATCATCAACCCCGGCTCGACATCGACCAAGATCGCCGTCTACGAAGACGAACGCGAAATGTTGTCGGAGTGCATCACGCATTCCGCCGAAGAGCTGGCTCCGTTCAACAAGATCGTGGACCAGAAGGGTTTTCGCAAGGACATCATCCTCAAAACGCTCAGGGACCAGAGCGTCGAGCCGGCGGATCTCGCGGCGGTCATCGGCCGGGGCGGTCTCCTCAATCCCATCCCGAGCGGCGTCTACCGGGTCAACGACAGGATGCTCGAAGATCTCGACCAAGGGGTCCAGGGAGAGCACGCCTCGAACCTGGGCGGCCTGATCGCCGATGAGATCGCGCGTCCCTTGGGCATCCCCGCCTTCATCGTCGACCCGGTCGTCGTGGACGAGCTCGATGATTGGGCCCGCCTCAGCGGCGTCCCGGAGATCCGGCGCCGCAGCATCTTTCACGCCCTGAACCACAAATACTCGGCCCGTCTGGCCGCCCGCGAGCTCGGCCGGAGCTACGAGTCGGTGAACCTCATCGTCTGCCATCTCGGCGGGGGCATCTCGATCGGCGTCCACCGGCAGGGCCGCGTCGTGGACGTCAACAACGCCCTGAACGGCGAAGGGCCCATCGCCCCGGAGCGGGCCGGGACTCTGCCCGCGGGGGATCTCGTCGCCCTGGCCTTCTCGGGCCAGTACGCGGAGAAGGACCTCAAGAAGATGCTGACGGGCCGGGGCGGGATGGTGGCCCATCTCAAGACGAATGACATGCGGGAGACGCTCAAGCGGGTCGGCGAGGGCGACGCGCAGGCGGATCTCGTCTTTACGGCCATGGTCCTCACCGTGGCCAAGCAGGTTGGGGCGTGCGCCGCCGTCCTCAAGGGCCGGGTGGACGGGATCGTCCTGACCGGCGGACTGGCCCTCTCGACCGCGTTCATCGACAGGATCAAAGAGTGTATCCAGTTCCTCGGGCCCGTCTTCGTTTTCCCCGGCGAGAACGAAATGGTGGCGCTGGCCCAGGCCGGCCTGCGCGTGATCCGGGGCGAGGAAACGGCCCGCACGTATCCATCATAAGAAGAGTCGTACCGAAGGGAGCCATCATGATCACGACGCTGAATCAGATCGTCGACCGGGTGAAAGGCACGCCCCCCAAACGGCTGGCCGTCGCCTGCGGGGAGGACCCGCACACGATCGAGGCCGTGGGCCGCGCCGTCAAGGAGAAGCTGGTCAAGGCCGTGCTGACCGGGGACGAGAAGGCCATTAAGAAGGTCGCCGGCGAGAACAACGTCGACACGGGTCTCTTCGAGATCATCCACGAGCCCGACAAGGCCAAGGCCCTGTCCCTCGCCATCGACCAGGTCCGCGGGGGCGGGGCGGATTTCCTGATGAAAGGCCTGCTGGATTCCTCGGTCTATATCCGCGGCATCATCGACAAGGAGAAGGGGCTGCTCAAGCCCGGCAAACTCCTGTCCCACGTGACGGTCATCCAGGTCCCGACCTGGAACAAGCTCATCATCTGCGGCGACGTCGCCGTCATCCCCGCCCCGGACCTCGAAGCGAAGATCGCCATCCTGAACTATGCCATCGATGTGGCCCACAAGCTCGGGATCGAAAAGCCCAAGGCCGCCCTCCTTTCGGCGGTCGAGAAGGTGAACCCCAAGATGCCTTCGACGACGGATGCCGCCATCATCTCCAAGATGGCCGAGCGCGGCCAGATCAAGGGCGCCGTGGTCGACGGGCCGCTGGCCCTGGACGTGGCCTTCAGCGCGGAGAGCTCCCGGATCAAGGGCATCACGTCGCCGGTGGCCGGGGACGCCGACATCCTGGTCTTCCCCAGCATCGAGGCGGGCAATATCTTCTTCAAGGCGTCCACCTATCTGGCCAAGGGCGAGCTGGCGGCCGTCGTGGCCGGGGCCAAGTGCCCGTGCGTCCTGACCTCGCGCGGCGATTCCGAAGACAACAAGTTCTACTCGATCGCCCTCGCGTCGCTCCTGACCTAGACGGCGGGCGGCCGGAGGGAGGCGGCCCGCGGGCCGCTCCTGTTCATTGACAGGCTCGGAGCGAATTCATTATAGTGAGCCCACGTCATTTCCCGAGGAGGTCCGACATGTCTCCCTTCCGCAAATCTCCCGTTCGGAAATCCGTCTTGGTCGCGGCCGCGGCGCTCCTCGTCCTGGCCGCGCTCCCCTTCGCCCAGCCGAAGGCGGTCAAACCCCAGGTCCTCCAGTCGACCAGCCCCGAGCTGCGGCTCAAGGGCTTCGAGGAGTACAAGGCCATGCAGTCGGCCTCGAAGTTCAAGGACCTCAAGTGGCAGTTCCTCGGCCCGACGAACATCAGCGGCCGGGTGACCGACGTCGCCGTCGTCGCCCCCAAGGGCAGGAATTATACGATCTATGTGGCCTCGGCCTCGGGCGGAGTCTGGAAGACCGAGAACGAAGGCACGACCTGGACGCCCATCTTCGAGAACATGGTCACGGCGGCCATCGGCGACATCGCCCTGGCCCCGTCCGATCAGAACATCGTCTGGGTCGGGACCGGCGAGCACAATATCTTCCGCAGCTCCCAGGCCGGCGTAGGCGTCTTCAAGTCGACCGACGGCGGCAAGACCTGGGCGCACAGGGGTCTCGCCGGCACGAACACCATCGCCCGGATCGTCGTCCATCCGACCAACCCCGATGTCGTCTACGTCGCGGCCGGCGGCCACGAATGGACGAAGAACGCCGACCGGGGCGTCTATAAGACGGCCGACGGCGGCCAGACGTGGGACAAGGTGCTCTTCGTCAACGACGAGACCGGCGCCTACGACCTGGTCATGGACCCCCGTTCGAGCGACACGCTTTACGCCGCGATGTGGCAGCGGACCCGCAAGAAATGGAACGACCCCCGCAACGACCCCTCCTCCGTCGGGAGCGGCATCTTCAAGACGACCGACGGCGGCAAGACCTGGGCGCCCGTCAGCAAGGGCCTGCCCGACGCCCGCTGGCGCGGCCGCATCGGGATCGACATCTGCCTGACCAAGCCCGACACCCTTTACGCTCTCGTCGATAACTACGAGATCTCCCGCGAGCCGACGCCCCAGGAGATCACCGATTCCTATGGCGTCCCCTCCTCCGGCTTCATCAAGGGGGCGACGGTCTACCGTTCCGACGACGCCGGCGCCACGTGGACGCAGACGAGCGGCCTGACGCCCCAGCAGAAGAGCTTCATGGAGCGCCACTCCGGGACCTACGGCTGGGTCTTCGGCCAGATCCGCGTCGACCCGAACGACGCGAACACCACCTACATCATGGGCGTGCCTTTCAGCGTCTCGACGGACGGCGGGAAGACCTACAAGACCCTCCGCGAGGCCCCGGGCGGCGATAACCATGCCCTGTGGATCGATCCGGCCAATTCCAACTACCTCATTAAAGGCTTCGACCAGGGGGTCGCCGTGTCCTACGACAAGGGCCAGAGCTGGCGCTTCTTCCAGAAGGAGCTCAACGTCTGCCAGTTCTTCAACCTCAACTACGACATGGCCACCCCGTTCAAGGTCTACGGCTCGATGCAGGACCACGGCAGCTTCCGGGGCAAGGTCGACATCAGCGCCGGACGGGACAAGATCCCGGCCCAGGAATTCGAGAACGCGCCGGGCGGCGAAGGCTCCAACCACTTCATCGATCCCACGAATCCGGACATCGTCTACTCGGCCGGCTTCTACGGGACGATCATGCGGAGCGAATACGACAAGCCCGGTCCGTACCCCGGCTATCCGTTCACCAAAACGATCCTCCCCGTTCTCTACGAGAACGAGGCGCCACTCCGCGGCCAGTGGCTGGCCCCGTTCATCCTCTCGCCCCACAACCCGAACATCCTTTATCACGGCATGCAGTATATCTTCCGGTCCCTCGACCGGGGCGACACATGGGAAAGGATCAGCGGCGACCTGACGACGAACGACCCGGCGACCCGCGGCGATATCCGTTATCAAACGCTGTTCACGATCTCGGAATCGCCCATCAAGTACGGCCTCATCTATGCCGGAACGGACGACGGCAGGCTCTGGGTGACCAAGGACGGCGGCAAGGCCTGGCAGGAGGTCACCGCCGGCCTGGCCCCCGGCAAGTGGATGTCGCGCGTCGTCGCCTCGGCCTATAAGCTGGGGACGGTCTACCTGACCCAGAACGGCAAGCGCGACGACGACTTCACGCCCTATGTCTGGAGATCGACCGACTACGGCAAGACCTGGACGTCACTCGCCAAGGGCATCCCGGTCGGGCCGGTCAATGTCATCCGCGAGGATCCGGTCAACGAGGCCATCCTCTATGTCGGGACCGACTTGGGCGCCTATGTCACGACCGACGGGGGCAAGACCTGGGCGGTCCTCGGCGGCAACCTCCCGACCGCCTACGTCCACGACCTGATCATCCATCCCCGCGACAATATCATTGTCATCGCCACCCACGGCCGGGGCATGTGGGCCCTCGACGCCGAAAAGATCAACAACAAGTCGGCCCGGAGGCGGTTCTATTACGAGGATTGACGCCGGCCCGCGGCCGGGGCGGGGCGGAGGGGCCGCGGCCCCGTGCCGCACGATCTCGCTCGACGGCGTGGGGCCCGTTCTCTTCGAAAAGAGCCGGCGGGCCCGTCACATCTCACTGACCGTTCGGGCCTCGCGGGGGATTCGCGTCGCTGTGCCCTGGCGCGTCTCCTTCGATGAGGCCCAGCGTCTCGCCATGTCCAAGCTCGGCTGGATCCGGCGGACGCTCACCCGTCTCGAGAGCGCCCGCGCCCGCTGCCGCGAGTCGGTCCTCGCGGCCGAGGGGCTCGACCGCCGGACCGCACGGGCCATCCTCGCCGGACGCTTGCGCACCCTCGCCCGCGAGCATGGCTACTCGCCGGGACGGCTGAGCGTCCGCGGTCAGACAACGCTCTGGGGCAGCGCTTCCGGCGCCGGCCGCATCCAGCTCAACGCCTGTCTTGCCGCTCTCCCCACGGACCTGGCCGACTATGTCATCCTCCACGAGCTCGTCCACACCCGCGTCCGGGGGCATGGCCGGGCCTTCTGGGTCGAGCTCGAGAGGTGCATGCCCGACGCCCGCCGCCGCCAGGCCCGCCT
>Ga0326726_10002571_pt1 | contig 16636 bp, 17 predicted proteins | sample MHFenrmetagenome_2_FD_207603 | JGI IMG/M metagenome (GOLD analysis project Ga0326726, IMG submission 207603) | Lab enriched peat soil microbial communities from Michigan Hollow, Ithaca, NY, United States - MHF15MN | ecosystem: Environmental > Terrestrial > Soil > Wetlands > Peat | place: USA... | reverse complement strand
CGGTCAGGCCACCCGTGTAGCGCTTGCCGTCGTCGACGGTGCGGTCTCCCGTCGTGCCGAAGAAGCTCTGCAGGGAGCTCGCCACCGGTGTCTCGACGTGATCCTGGTTGAACGCGCCGAGGACCTGTGGGTCGAACAGGCCCTGGGCCTGGCGCACGATCTGGCGCGAGATCGCGGGATCGTTGCGGACGACCTGGAGGCTCAGGTTGTACTCGAGCCCGAGCTCGACGGCCTGTTGCAGCGTGATCTCGCGGTCCTGGCCGAGAATGTCCTCGGGCTTGAGCTCCTGACTGGCGGCGAGCCGCGCGAGCGCGAGTACACAGATCAGTGGCAGTAGCTTCCGAGTCATTTCTTCTCCGTGGCGCCGACTCCGTGGAGGAAGAAGTCGACGATGGCTTCGGCGTCGCTCTCGACGCTGGCAGGTGATGGGTTCTGCAGGCGATCGATGATCGCGCCGCGCATGGACTCGATCAGGAAACGGCTGGTGCGGCGGCTGTCGCAGCTTCGCAGCTCGCCGCTCTTCGAGCCGCGCTCGACGATCGCTGTGACGAAGCAGAGCAGGTCTTCGCGATTTCGCTCGAGCTTGGTCGCGAGCGGCGACTCGCGCTCGAGCCCGAACTGAGTGCGCTCCTGGAGCACTCGGAACATCTCGCGGTTTTCGCTGGTGTGCTCGAGCGCGGCGCGCATGAGACCCACGAGCTTGGGCGCCGCGCCGCGCGCGCGTGTCGTCGCCAGACGCGCGCGCTCCATCAGCTCGCCGAAGCCGTGATCCGCGACGTGTGCGAGCAGCTCTTCCTTGTTCCGGAAGTACAGATAGATGGTGCCCTTCGAGATCTGGGCCTCGTGCGCGATCCGCTCCATCGACGCATCGCCGAAGCCCGACTCGGCAATCACCCGCCGCGCGGCGCGGACGATCTCCTCGGTGCGGAAGTCCTTGATGACTTCTTCTTTGGTTCGCGTGCCGCGCGGCGCGGTCATGGGTGCTCCGGGTCAGCGGGATGAAAGCGGGGTACAGTCGACTGAACGGCGGGTCATCAGCCTACGACTCGACGGGTTCGGCGCGCAACCGCGCTTCCTTCGGCCTCGCGATCTCCGCGAGTGTTAGGATGGAACGACCGTGAGTGGGCATTCCCGGGGGGTCGTCTTGGCCGCAGGTGCCAGGAAGTGGGAAGTGAAGGTCGGCGAGCTCGCCGTCTACCCCGGGCATGGCGTCGCCCGAATCGAAGCGCTCCAAGTGCGCGAGATCGCCGGACGCCAGCTCGAGTTCCTCGTGCTGCGCAAGCTCGACGACGAGTCGCGCATTCTGATCCCCCGCGATCGCATCGAGGAGGTCGGACTGCGCCCGCCAATCGAGAGCGCGGAGGCCGCGCGCATCTGGAAGATCCTGAAGGAGCGCAAGCGAACCAAGGCGCGCAGCGGCATCGCCTGGAGCCGCCAGTTTCGGGAGCTCCAGGACAAGCTGAAGGTTGGCACGATCTTCGAGACAGCCGAGGTGCTGCGCGATCTCCTGCGCCTGCAGCACACCAAGGAGCTGTCGTTCGGCGAGCGCAAGCTCCTCGAGAACGCGCGCTCGCTGCTCGTGCAAGAGCTCGCCGCTGCCGAGAACACGGGGCCCGACGAGATCGAAGCTTCGATCCGCGCCGCGGTGAAGTAAGTCCCGATCGGGGTATATTCGCCCGTCATGCGCGCGCTGGCCTTGGTCCTCGCGGCCGGGCAGGGAGTCCGCCTGGGCCGAGAAGTCCCGAAGGGATTCGTGCGCCTGCGCGGACGGACCCTGCTCGAGTGGAGTGCCGCGGCGCTCGGGCGCGCGCCCGAGGTGGCGGCCGTTCTGTGCGTGGTGCCGGCGGGCGGCGGCACTCCGTCGGGCGCTCGACCTGCGAGCTTCCCGGGACCGGCCGAGTGGCTCGCGCCCGTCGTTGGCGGCGCGCGGCGCCAGGACTCGGTCGCACGGGGACTCGAAGCCGGCGTGCGCGCGCGGCCGGAGCTCGACTGGGTGCTGGTGCACGACGCGGCTCGCTGCCTGGTCGAGCCCGCCGATGCGAGCGCCGTGCTCGCCGCAGCTCGCGCGACCGGAGCTGCGCTGCCGGTTCTCCCGGCGAGTGACACGGTCAAGTGGCTCGACGGCGCGCGGGTCGAGCGCACGCTCGAGCGTGCGCGCGTCGGCTTCGCGCAGACGCCGCAGGCGTTCCGGGTCGACGTGCTGCGCGAGGCGCTCGAGAAGGCGTCACACGACGGTGTAGAGGGGACGGACTGCGCGTCGCTCGTCGAGCGCCTCGGCGTCGAAGTGCGGATCACGCCCGGGCGCGCCGAGAACTTCAAGGTGACTCACCCCGAGGACCTGGCGCGCGCCGAAGCGGTGCTCGCCGCCCGCGAGGTCGCTTGATGCGCGTCGGCCAGGGCTACGACGTACACCGATTGGTGTCGGGTCGCCCGCTGCTGTTGGGCGGCGTGCGCATCCCCCACGCGCGCGGGCTCGCGGGTCACTCGGACGCGGACGTGCTCGCGCACGCGGTCGGCGACGCGCTGCTCGGCGCGCTGGGGCAGGGCGACCTCGGCGTCCACTTCCCGTCGAGCGACGAGCGCTGGCGCGGCGCGTCCGGCGCGCACCTCCTGGCTCAGATCACCGCCAGGCTCGTGCCCGCGGGCCTGGCGATCGGCAACGTCGATGCGACGATCATCGCCGAGGAGCCCCGCCTCGCGCCGTTCCGCGTCGAGATACAGGAGAGCCTCGCGAAGCTGCTCGGCGTCGAGGCCGGCCGCGTGAACGTGAAGCTGAAGAGCAGCGACGGGCTTGGCGCCGTCGGCCGCGGCGAGGGCATCGCGGCGCAGGCGATCGTGCTGCTCGAGCGGAGCGCGCGATGAGTGACTTGCGGCTCTACAACACCATGACTCGCACGAAGCAGGTCTTCGCGCCGCTCCTGCCGCCGACCGTCCGCGTCTACAGCTGCGGCCCGACGGTCTACAGCCGCCAGCACCTCGGCAACCTGCGCACTTACCTCTTCGTCGACCTGCTCGCGCGCAGCCTGCGCTTCTTCGGCTACGAGGTGCGTCTAGTCGTCAACGTCACCGACGTGGGTCACTTGCAGAGCGACGCCGACACGGGCGACGACAAGATGGAGAAGGCCGCGCGCGAGGAGAAGCTCTCCGCGCGCGAGATCGCCGACCGCTGGCTGCGCGTGTTTCGCGAGGACCTCGCGAAGCTCCACTTCCACGAGCCGGACGTCTGGTGCAAGGCGACCGAGCACATTCCCGAGCAGATCGAGATGATTCGCGCGCTCGAGCAGAAGGGGTTCACATACCGCACGAGCGACGGCGTGTATTTCGACACCTCGAAGGATCCGCACTACGGCGAGCTCGCGCGCCTCGATCTCGCCGCACAAGAGGCGACCGCGCGCATCGAGCACGCCTCGGAGAAGCGCGACGTCTCCGACTTCGCGCTCTGGAAGCTCTCGCCCAAGGAAGGTCCGCGCCGGCAGATGGAGTGGGAGAGTCCCTGGGGGCGCGGCTTTCCGGGCTGGCACATCGAGTGCTCCGCGATGAGCACGAAATACCTGGGCGAGACATTCGACATCCACACCGGCGGCGCCGACCATGTCCCCGTGCACCACACCAACGAGATCGCGCAGTCCGAGAACGCGCTCGACGTGCGGCCCTGGGTGCGCTTCTGGATGCACGCGGGCTGGCTGATGTTCGACGGGGAGAAGATCTCTAAGTCGACGGGTGGCAGCGCGCTGAACCTCGACGAGATGATGGCTGCGGGCTTCGAGCCGCTCGTGTTCCGCTACTTCGCGCTCGGCGGTCACTACCGGCAGCAGCTCACCTTCTCCGACGACGCGCTGCGCGGCGCGCAGGCGTCGTGGCATCGGCTCGTGAGACACGCGGCCGAGCTGCGCGAGCTGAGCTCGAGCGCGGGCGCGCCGTTCGCCGACGAGCTGCGCGCGAAGTTCCGGGCCGCGCTGGCCGACGACCTGAACGCGCCGCGCGCGCTCGCGGTGGTCTGGGAAGCGGTGCGCAGCGACGCGCTCGGCGCGCGCGAGAAGTACGCACTTCTGTGTGAATGGGACTCGGTGCTCGCGCTGGGTCTCGCCGACGCGCGGGTCGCGCCTGCCGAGGCCGACGCGGAGATCGACGGCCTGGTCCGCGAGCGCGACCAAGCCCGCGCCGCGAAGAACTGGAAGCGCGCCGACGAGCTGCGCGCCAGACTCAGTGACATCGGCGTCGAGCTCGTGGACTCCCCGCAGGGGACGCGCTGGCGCCGTGGCTGACTTCGAGGTCGTCTCCGACTACAAGCCCCTGGGCGATCAGCCGCGCGCGATCGAAGAGCTGGTGTACGGAGTCACGAACGGCGTGAAGCACCAGACGCTGCTCGGCATCACCGGCAGCGGCAAGACCGCGACCATGTCGTGGGTGATCGAGAAGCTCCAGCGCCCCACGCTGGTCATGGCGCCGAACAAGACGCTCGCCGCGCAGCTCTACGGCGAGTTCAAGAAGCTCTTCCCCAAGAACGCCGTCGAGTATTTCGTCTCCTACTACGACTACTACCAGCCCGAGGCGTATCTCCCGACGACAGACACGTACATCGAGAAGGACTCGTCGATCAACGACGAGATCGACAAGCTGCGCCACTCTGCGACTCGCTCCGTGCTCTCTCGGCGCGACGTGATCGTGGTCGCGAGCGTCTCGTGCATCTACGGCCTCGGCTCGCCCGAGACCTACGGCAACATGCACGCCTACGTCGAGACCGGCACGCGCATGCGGCGCGACGACTTCACGCGCAAGCTGGTCGAGATGCTCTACGACCGCAACGACCTCGACTTCCACCGCGGCACCTTCCGCGTGCGCGGCGACGTGGTCGAAGTGTTTCCCGCCTACGAAGACGAGCGCGCGATCCGCGTCGAGTTCTTCGGCGACGAGATCGACTCGATCTCGGAGATCGACCCGCTGCGCGGCCGCGTGCTCTCGAAGCCCAAGGTCGCCGTGGTGTTCCCGAACAGTCACTACGTGCAGACCCGCGAGCGCCTCGAGCGCGCGATCGAGGGCATCCGCGAGGAGCTCGACGAGCGGATCGTGCGCTTCAAGCGCGAGAACAAGCTGCTCGAGGCGCAGCGCATCGAGCAGCGCACCATGTACGACCTCGAGATGCTGGCCGAGATGGGCTTCTGTCACGGCGTCGAGAACTACTCGCGCTGGCTCGACGGGCGCGTGAAGGACCAGCCGCCGTACACGCTGATCGACTACTTCCCGAAGGACTTCCTCTGCTTCGTCGACGAGAGTCACGTCACCGTGCCGCAGATCGGCGGCATGTTCCGCGGCGACCGCCGGCGCAAGGAGACACTCGTCGACTACGGCTTCCGCCTGCCGTCGGCGCTCGACAACCGGCCGCTGACCTTCGAGGAGTGGGAGCAGCGCATTGGCCAGGTGCTCTTCGTGTCGGCGACGCCCGCGGAGTACGAGCTCGAGAAGAGCGTCGGCGTCGTCGTCGAGCAGATCATCCGCCCGACGGGACTCACGGACCCCGAAGTCGAGATCCGCCCCGCGAAGACCCAGGTCGACGATCTGCTCGGCGAGATCCGCGAGCGGGTCGCCCTCGGCGACCGCGTGCTGGTCACGACGCTCACCAAGCGCATGGCCGAGGAGCTCACGAGTTACTACCAGGACGTCGGCATCCGCGTGCGCTACCTGCACTCCGAGGTGCCGACCATCGAGCGCACCGAGATCCTGCGCGACCTGCGCAACGGCGAGTTCGACGTCCTGGTCGGCATCAATCTGCTGCGCGAAGGCCTGAATCTCCCCGAGGTGTCCCTGGTCGCGATCCTCGATGCCGACAAGGAGGGCTTCCTGCGCTCCGCCCGCTCGCTGATCCAGACCATGGGTCGCGCGGCGCGCAACGTGCGCGGCAAAGTGCTGCTCTACGCCGACGCCGAGACCGATTCGATCCGCGCCGCGATCGACGAGACGAACCGCCGCCGCGAGGTCCAGCGCGCCTACAACGAGAAGAACGGAATCACACCGCGCACCGTCGAGAGCGCGATCACGAGTCTCTCCGAGAGTCTGTACGAAGCCGACTACGTCACCGTCTCGAAGGCGGCCGATCTCGAGTTCAGCGCCGACGAGCTGCGCGCCGAGGTGAGCAAGCTGCGCGCGCAGATGAAGAAGGCCGCCGAGGACCTGGACTTCGAGCGCGCGGCCGAGATTCGCGATCGCATCAAATCACTCGAAGAGGGCTCGCTGCTCGCGGGCTACGAAGCGCCCGCGCGAAGCTCGGCCGGGGAGGGACGCCCGCGCCGCCCGAGCCGAGGCCGCAGGCGGCGGTGACCGCGCTCGAGGAGCGCGTCGCGCTGCTCCCCGTCGAGCCCGGCGTGTATCTGTTCCGCGACGCGGAGGGTCGCGTGCTCTACGTCGGCAAGGCGCAGAGCTTGCGCGCGCGCGTGCGCAGCTACTTCAACCGCGGCGGCGACGGGCGCATGCAGGTCCCCTTTCTCGTCGAGCGCGCCGCCGACGTAGAGGTGATCGCCACCGCGAACGTGAAGGAAGCGCTGCTCCTCGAGAACCAGCTCATCAAGAAGCACAAGCCGCGCTTCAACGTGCGGCTGCGCGACGACAAGAACTATCTCGCGCTGCGCCTCGATCCGCGCGAGGCCTATCCGCGCTTCACCGAGACGCGCCGCTTCGCGCGCGACGGCGCGCTCTACTTCGGGCCGTACACGTCGAGCATCTCGCTGCGCGAGACACTCGCGTCGCTGCAGAAGATCTTCCCGCTGCGCACCTGCAGCGACCCGGTGTTCCGCAGCTACCGGCGCCAGGGCCGGCCGTGTCTCGAGCACGCGATCGGACGCTGCGCCGCGCCCTGCTGCGGGCGGATCACGGACGAGGCGTACGGCGAGCTGGTGAGCGGCGCGACCTTGCTCCTGCGCGGCAAGGCCGACGATCTGCTCGGCGAGCTGAAGGAGCGCATGCGCGCCGCGTCCGAGGGCGAGCGCTTCGAAGAGGCCGCGCGACTGCGCGACCGCGCGCGCGCCGTGTCTCGCACGGTCGAGTCACAGTCCATGGTGTCGCGGAAGTTCGTCGACCGCGACGCGTTCGGCGTGGCGCGCGATGGGCCGCGCCTCGAGATCCAGGTCATGCACGTCCGCCAGGGGAAGATCGCGGGCGGCGCCGCGTACGAGTTCCGCGACGTCGCCGGCGACGACTCGGAAGCGCTCGGCTCGTTCCTGACTCAGTTCTACGGCGAGGAGCGCGAGATCCCGCGCGAGGTGCTCGTGCCGAGCGACCTCGAGAGCGCGGCCGCGTTCGCCGAGCTGTGGCGCGAACGCGCCGGGCACGCGGTCGAGATCGCGGTCCCGAAGCGCGGCGAGCGCCGCCGGCTGGTCGAGCTCGCGACGCGCAACGCGGCGCTCGCGCTCGAGGCCCGCGATCAGCGCGAGCAGAACAGCGGCGAGCTGCTCGAGGCGGTGCGCGAGGCGCTGCGCCTGGAGCGCGTGCCCCTCGCGATCGAGTGCTACGACATCTCGCACCTGCAGGGGAACCTCGGCGTCGCCTCGCGTGTGAGCTTCGTCGACGGGCGTCCGCACAAGGCCGGCTATCGCAGATACAAGCTCCGCGAGACCGCGCCCGGCGACGACTACGGCGCGATGCGCGAGGTGTTGAAGCGCCGGCTCGAGAGACTCGACAGCGAGCCCGCGCCGGACTTACTGCTGCTCGACGGCGGCAAGGGACAGCTGAACGCCGCGCGCGCGCTGTTCGCCGACCTCGGCGTCGAGGGCATCGCGCTCGCGTCGCTCGCGAAGGAGCGCGACGAGGAGTCGGCGTCGGGGCGAGTCATGCGCCACGGAGGGCAGAAGCGCGAGAAGCTGTTCCTTCCCGGCGTGAAGGATCCGATCATGCTCGCGCGCGACTCGAGCGCGCTCCTGCTCCTGCAGCGCGTCCGCGACGAGTCACATCGCTTCGCGATCGCCTACCACCGCGAGCTGCGCAAGAAGTCGCAGTTCCGCTCCATCCTCGACGAGCTGCCGGGCATCGGGCCGATGAAGCGGCGCGCGCTGCTGCGTCAGCTCGGCAGCCTCGAGAAGATCCGCGCCGCGAGCCTCGAAGAGCTCGAAGCCGTGCCGAAGCTGGGCCGGCGCGCGGCCGCGATCGTGCACCGCTTCTTCCACGCGGAGATTCCGGGCGGCGTGACCGAGCCGGTCAAGACAGACACGCTCGCCGCCGATCCTATTCCCGAGCCGGACCCTTCGTAATCCGGCGCTCGGGAGAAGGCCATGCGCGGGAAACTCGTGATTGCCGCGGCTTGCGTCGCGTTGTGCGCGTTCGCTGCGCGCGCGCGAGCCGATCTGTACCGCTGGGTCGATCCGCAAGGCCAGGTGCACGTGACCGACGACCGCACCCAGATTCCGCGCGGCGCGACCATCACCGTGCAGCCGACCCGCGTGCACACGAACGCGACGCCGGCGACGCCCGACGCTTCACCGCCCCAGGACGACGCGCCACCCCGGCCGCGGTCACCGCGCCCGGTCCTCGCGGTCCAGGAGCACGACGACATCCGCGAGGGTGAGGTCGGGCGCGTGCACGTGCTCGGTTTCCAGCGCGCCGGGCACGAGATCTCTCTCGACGTGACGCTCGCCGAGAGCGCGCACTGTGACTTCAAGGTGGACACGGGTGCGTCGCTCAACACCGTGCCGGCGTGGGTCGTGAAGGAGCTGGGCATCGAGATCGACAAAGACACTCCGCGCATCTCGCTGGTCGGTATCTCGGGAAAGCCCGCGCTCGTGCCGCTGATCATGATGCCGTCGGTGCGCGTCGGCACCGTCTACGTCGAGAACGTGGAGATGGCCGTGCTCGACACCATGAGCTCGGGTCTCCTGGGCATGCCCTTCTTCAATCACTTCCAGGTGCAGATCGATCCGGGCAAGGGCGAGCTGCGTCTCACCGAGATCGATCTCGACAAGGTCGACGGCGTGTACGGCGGGATGGGCGAGGATGCGTGGAGGACGCGCTTCCGCCAGCTCCACGAGCGACTCGCACTGATTCGCAAGGCGCGAGAGTCGGTGCCCGAGGAGTCGCAGACCATGGCGCAGAACTATTTCCAGAAGCTCGACCGCGCCGAGGAGAAGGCGCAGCACGAGCTCGACGAGCTCGAGGACCGCGCGCAGGCCGCAGGGGTTCCCGCCGACTGGCGATGAGAAGCGCGGTCCCCCGGAGCGGGAAAGCTTTTCCTCGCCCGCTCGCCTTCGCCGCCGAGCTGCGCGCGCCGCGCACCGCAACGACGGGCGGAAGTCCCTTCCCGCGCGAGTGATTTGCGTCGGCTCGCGAAGTCGCGCGTGCTTGGCACCCGCCTTGCTAACTACGCCGGCATGTCGCCGTTTCACCGGAAGATCGTGGAGCTCCTCGAGGGTCGCTACGGAGTGAGCCCCGCGTTCGCGGAGCAGTTCGTGCCCGTCTTCGAGCAAGTCGCGCAGAGCCAGCCGTCGTCGGACGACTGGGAGGCGCTGATGGCCTGTCTCGCGTCCGCGTATCGCTCGCTTCCGCAGGTCGAAGACAAGGCGCTGCACGAGGCGCACGTGCTCGTCGGGCAGTTCGTGGGTGAGCTCCAGAAGATCGACGAGTCACTCAAGGTGGTCGGCGCCTTCCTCGAGCGCCTCCGCAATCAGCTCGGCGCGCCCGAGCTCTCGCGCACGCTGCACTAGTCCGCGCGTTCCCCGCGCCCCACTCCCCGTCCCGGCGAGGTCGCCCTGCCCGGACGCGCTCCGCTGCTGCTCCTGCTCGCGCCGTTCGCGCTCGGCGTCGGGCTCGAGGATCGGCTCGAGCTCGGCGCCGCGTGCAGCGCGTTCGCCGCCGTGCTCGGGCTCGCGCTCTGGGTCACTCCGTGGCGGATCCGTGCCGCCGGCGAGACACTGCTCGGTGTCGGGCTCGGTGCGCTCGCGCTCGCGCTGCGCCTGCATGCGCCGATTCCGGAGGCCGAGCCGGGGCCGATCGCGGTCACTCTGCTCGAGGCGCCGCGCGTGGCGCAGGGGAGCTGTCGCGCGGCGGTTTGGATCCACGCGCGGCCCGCGGGGAGGGCGCTCATGCTCGCGCGCGGCGCCGCGTGCGCGCTTCTGCCCGGGCAGCGCGCGCTCGCCCGGCTGCGCCTCGAGCCGTTGCGGCCGCCGAGCAATCCGGGCGCCGGCGACGCGCGGCGCCGTCTCGAGCGGCGCGGCATCGCGCGCGTTGCGCGGCTGCACGAGGAGGCGTTGGCGCCGATCGGCCCCGAAGCGGACGGGTCCGCGGCGCGCATCGAGCGCGTGCGCCGGCGCTTCGCCGAGACACTCGACCCTGCGGCCTCGCCGTCCCGCGGCGGCGCGCTGCTGCGCGCGATGGCCGTCGCCGACGTCTCGCGTCTCGACGAGTCATTGCGGCGCGCGTTCGCCGACTCGGGAACGACTCACCTGTTGTCGGTCTCCGGGACGCACATCGTCTGGGTCTTCTGGCTGACACGCGTCTGCGTCGCGTTCGCGCTCGGCCGTTCGCGCGTCCTTCCGCTGGTCCGCTCTGCGCGCTCCGCGGCGACGGTGGCGGGGGCCGCGGCGGGTCTTGGCTACGCATTTCTGTGTGGCCTCGAGGCGCCGGCGCTGCGCTCGGCGGCGATGGCCGGCGCGGGGGCGGTCGCGCTCGTCGGCGGCCGACCGGCCGCGGGTTGGAACGCGCTGGCGCTCGCGGCGCTGCTCGTGCTCGGCTTCGACCCCGGGGCGCTCTTCGACGGCTCGTTCCAGATGTCGTTCGCCGCGGTCGCGGGGCTTCTGGTGTGGCAGCCGCCCGCGGGTCTCGTCCGCGGACTCGCACACGCCTCGCTCGCCGCGGGACTGGCGACGGCGCCGCTCGCGGCGAATCTCGGCGCCTCGCTGCCCGCGGGCTGGCTCGTCGCGAACGCGCTCGCCGTGCCGTACTTCGGCGTCGCGGTGGTGCCGCCCGCGCTCGTCGCCGGCGCGCTGGGCGCATACGCGCCGGGGCTGGCGGCAGTCGCGCGCGCGCTGGCGGAGCTCGGCGTCCGCATGCTCGAGAGACTCGCGACGAGTGACCTGCTTGCCGGTTCCCACGACCGCGTCGCGCTCGCGGCGCTGCTTGCGGCACTCGCGTTCGGCGCGCGTGCCCTGACGCAGCGGCGAGTCGCTCTCGCCGCGCTGGCCGGCGGCGTCGCTGCGGCGAGCCTCGCGATCGCCTGGCCGTCGTCGAACACGCCGGCCGCGGGCGCCGAGCTCGTGTTCTTCGACGTCGGTCACGGTGACTCGATCCTCCTTCGCGCGGGCGAGCACGCGTGGCTGGTCGACGCGGGTACGCGCGCGCCCGACTTCGACGCGGGTCGCTCCGTGGTGTTGCCGGGACTGCGCGCCCTGGGCGTCCGACGTCTCGACGCGCTCGCGCTCACGCACGCGGACCTCGACCACGTCGGCGGCGCCGGGGCTGTGCTCGCGGGCCTGCCGGTCGCCGAGCTCTGGCTCACGCGCGAGACACTCGCGGCGCCGGCGCTTCGCTCGCTGCGCAGGACCGCGACGCGCCGCGGCGTCGTCGAGCGCGTGGTCGCGGCGGGCGACGAGCTCGGCGGAGCCGCCCTGTCACTGCGCGCGCTCTGGCCGCCCGCGGAGTTCGCGGCGCCGAGCACCAACTGGGGCTCCCTCGTGCTGCACGTCACGAATAGGCGCGGCTGCGCGCTGCTCGGCGGCGACGCGCCCGCGGGGGTCGAGCGCCGACTCGCGCCAGCGCTCGGACCCTGCGACGTGTTGAAGCTCGGTCACCACGGCAGCGCGACCTCGAGCGACGCGCGCTTCCTCGATGCGCTCGAGCCGGTGGTCGCGGTCGCGAGCGCCGGTCGTCGCCCGCGCGCGCCGCTCCCGCATCCGGAAGTTCGCGCCCGACTGCGCGAGCGCTCGGTCTCGCTGTTCGAGACGCGGCGCGACGGCGCGCTGCGGATCGAGCTCGAGCGGCCCGGTCCGCTCGTCCGTCCGTGGCTCGACCCGCGTTGGCGCGACGACTGATACCATCCCCGCATGACTCGAAGACCCGACGGTGTCGACCCCGAGGTGTGGAAGGCGCAGCGCGCGGTCTACTGGAAGCGCGTCAACCGCTCGCTGAACCTGCTGATGATCATCGCGATCCTGCTGCTGGTCGCGCGCTACCTCGGCTGGCTACCCCGGATCGGCTAGCACGAAGCGGCGCACCGCCTCGAGTAAGTCGCGCGCGAGCGCGACCCCATCGCTGCGTGCGCCGCCGACTCGCACCGCGCGGCAACCGACGCTCGCCGCGAGCGCCAGGTCGCTCTCGCGGTCGCCGATCACCCAGCTTCCCGGCAAGTCGATCGCGAAGTCGCGCGCCGCGCGCATCACGAGGCCGGCTCGCGGCTTCCGGCAGTCACAGCCTGCGTCGGGGGTGTGTGGGCAGTGATAGCTCGCGTCGAGCGCGGCGCCGTGCGCGGCGAAGTCGGCGAGCAGGTGCGCCTGAAAGCGCTCGAAGTCCGCCTCGCTGAACAGCCCACGCCCGATGCCCGACTGATTCGTCACGACCGCCGCGCCGAAGCCCGCCGCGCGGAGCTCCCGCACCGCGTCGTAGGCGCCGGGGAGCGGCGCGTAGTCGGAGAGTGAGTGCGCGTACCCGCGGTCCTCGATCAGGGTTCCATCGCGGTCGAGAAACACGAAGCGACGCACTACGGTGTCGCCTCGCAGCCCGGCGGCCGGTGCCCGGGCTTCTCGCGATGCGCGCGCACGAACGCGCCGAGGTCTCCACCCAACTCGGCGAGCTCCTTGCCGAAGCAGGGCACGAGCCCGAGATAGTCGCGGTTCCCGACGACCCAGGCGTTCGTGAGAGACAAGGTCTGGAAGCCCGCGAAGCGCTTCGTCCGCCACGGCTGCGCGGCGTACACCTCGCGCTGGTAGCGCGCGAAGATCGGCGCGCGCCGCTCGCGCGCCTCGTCGGGTGTCGGGCCCGAGGCGTACAGCGCATCGAGGCCGGCGCGCAAGTCGTTCAGCATGCGCGCGTAGGTGAGCTCGTCGGCGAAGCTCGCGAGCGCGCGCTCGGCGATCTCGGGACGATCTCGGAAGAACGCGGCGGTCGCCTGATGCGCGACGAAGGTCGCGAGGCCCTCGTTGTAGGCGACGTCGCTCTCGATGTACACCGTCAGGTGTACCTGCTCGTGGATCGCGGTGTCGACGACCTCCTCGATCGGCCAGCGGAGGATGGGCCGCGGCAGCGGGTCCTCGAACCAACCCAACGTGGTGTAGAGCGGCGAAGGGCGGACATAGACGTCGAGGCCCTGGCCCCGGAGCTCCGCCGCGAAGGCCTGCGCGCGTTCGGCGTCGAAGTAGCCGCGGTATGACACGCTTCCGACGATCGGGAACCACCACGTGACCGGGTCGAGCTTGTTCGCCGGCGCGGCGGTGACGACTTGGACGAGCCAGTCCTTCCCGGTGTCGGCGAGCCGCGTGAAGCTCGTGGTGTGCGCGAGGCCCAGCGACTCGCCGAAGGCGAGCGCGCTGCGGAACGCCTCGTAGTCCTCGCGTTCGCCGGGCGGCAGCGCCGCGATCGTCTTCGCGTCGAGCGACTCTCGCGACCAGAGCAGCCGCACCTGGCCCGCGCCGGCGTGCGCGAGATAGGCGAGCATGTTGTCCGCGCGCGCCGGGAGCGCGAGGAGGAGCCCAGCCATTGCGCACACGAGCTGCGCGACCCGCCAGCCTGCTGGTGCGGATCGAGGCGCCCGAGGCCGAGAGCGAGCGCCTGATCGCCGAGCTCTGGTCACTCGGCACTTCGGGGGTGGAGGAGCGCCCGCTCGAGGCGCGCCCGAGTCACATCGAGCTGCGCGCGTATTTCGCCGCCGACGGCGCGCCGCTCGCGGCGCTGCGCGCGCTCGAGAGCCCCGAGCAGCGAGTCACCGTGCGCGAGCCGGAGCCCGTGGAAGAGCGCGACTGGGAAGTCTCGTGGCGCGCCGGCCTCGCGCCGCGGCGCATCGGCGCGCTCTGGGTGCGGCCGAGCTTCTGCGCGAGTGCGGGCACCCCCGAGCTCGTGATCGATCCGCAGCAGGCGTTCGGCTCGGGCGAGCACGCGACGACCCGCCTCTCGCTCGAGCTCCTGCAGGAGCAGCTGCGGCCGAGTGACTCGCTGCTCGATCTCGGGACGGGCAGCGGGATTCTCGGGCTGGGCGCCCTCCGGCAGGGCGCGGCGCGGGCGCTCGGCCTCGACTCCGATCCGGTGGCCATCGCGAACGCGGCCGAGAACCGCGCGCGCAACGCCCTGCCGCTGGCGCTCGCCTGCGCGACGCTCGACGCGCTCGCCGACACGGCGCGCTTCGACGTGGTCGTGGCGAATCTCCTCTTGCACGAGCTCTTGGCATGTCTCGACTCGCTCGCCGCGCGGGCCCGCCGCGTGCTGATCCTGTCGGGATATCTTGCGCGGGAGCGCGCCGTTCTCGACCGCGCGCTCGCCGGAGGCACCTGGCAGCAGGTGCGTGAGTCGAGCGAGATCCAATCCGGCGATCGCTGGTGCGCCCGCGTCCTGCTTCACGCGGCGGCCCGGTAGGCGTCGAGCAGCGCGTCGAAGGCCGCGTCGACGGAGTGACTCGGCGTCCAGCCGAGCGCGCGCATCCGGGTCGCGTCGCCCACGAACGCGAGTGAGTCGGGCGGCAGCGCGCGGTAGCGCGCGGGGTCGACCTCGACCCGCGGCCGGGCCGTCGAGCGCGCGAGCAGCCGCTCGAGCACCGAGCGCATCGAGCGGCGCTCGCCCGAGCAGACGTTGTAGGCCGCGCCGCCTTCGCCGCGCGCGAGCAGCACGGCGTACGCCGCGACCACATCGCGCACGTCGGAGAAGTCGCGCACCGGATCGAGATTGCCGACCCGCAGCACGGCTTCCTGCTCGCCGCGCTCGATGCGCGCGATCTGCTCCGCGAACGACGACTCGGCGTAGAGCGCCGGCCGTCCCGGCCCGGTGTGATTGAACGGCCGAGCGATCACGGCGTCGAGTCCGTCGCGCGCCACCGCGAGCTGCACGCGCACCTCGCCCGCGGCCTTCGTCGCCGCGTACAGGTTCAGCGGCCGCAGCGGGTCACTCTCGGTGTGTGCGCGCGCGTCGGCGCCGGTCGGCCCGTAGACCTCGCCGGTCGAGACGAACAAGAGGCGCGCGCGCGCGGCGCCGTGCGCGAGTGCGTCGAGCAGCGCGTCCAGCGCGATCAGATTCGCGCGCAGCGCTTCGAGCGGCGCGCGCTCGACCTCGGCCGGCGCGGCCAGCGCCGCGAGATGCACGACCGCGCGCGGCCTCACTTCGGCGACGAGCGCGCGCACCGCACTTCGATCGCGGAGATCGCACGCGTGCCACGCGATGTCGCTCGGGCCGGGCGGCAGACCGGGCAGGTGCACGCCGATCACCTCGCGGCCCGCCGACACGAGCTCGGGCACGAGGTGAGAGCCGACGAACCCCGCGGCGCCCGTGACGAGTGTCCGCTCGTGATTCAAAGCGGCGCGCGAGGCTAGCACACGCGTGTTACCCTGCCGCGCGGGGAGGAGAGACGATGAAGATCGGCGTCGCGGGGCCGAATGCGGCGGGCAAGGGCGAGGTCGTCCGACTGCTCGAGCGGCGCAGCTTCTACCGCGCGTCGCTCTCCGACGTGATTCGCGCCGACCTCGCGAAGGACGGGCTCGAGCCCACGCGCGAGAACATGATCGAGCGCGGGCGCGCGCTGCGCGAGCGCTTCGGCCAGGCGGTACTCGCCGAACGCGTGCAGCGGACGCTGCCGTCCGACCGCAATCACGTGATCGACTCCATCCGCCACCCGGCCGAGGTCGAGGCGCTGCGCGCGGGCGGTGACTTCCTCCTGCTCTGGGTCGATGCCGACGCCCGCCTTCGCTTCGAGCGCTCGCAGGCGCGCGGGCGCGGCGGCGACGGCACGGACTTCGCGTCGTTCCAGGCGCTCGAGGCGCGCGAGCTCGGCAGCGACGATCGCGCCGCGCAACAGCTGCTCGCGGTGCGCGAGCTGGCGGATCTGGTCGTGCGCAACGACGGCGATCTCGCGCAGCTCGAGGCGCAGCTCGAGGAGGGGCTGCGCGATCGCCTGTTTTTTCGCGAACGGCCGCCGTGGGACGAGTACTTCATGAACATCGCGCGCGTGGTCGCGTCGCGGAGTAACTGCATCAAGCGCAAGGTCGGCGCCGTGATCGCGCTCGACCGGCGCATCATCTCGACCGGCTACAACGGCACGCCGCGCGGCATCCGCAACTGCAACGAGGGCGGCTGCCCGCGGTGCGCCGGCGCCGCCGAGTCAGGCACTCGACTCGACGAGTGTCTGTGCAGTCACGCCGAGGAGAACTCGATCACGCAGTCCGCGTATCACGGAGTGAGCGTGCGCGGGGGCACGGTCTACACCACGTTCTGCCCGTGTCTCATCTGCACCAAGATGATCATCAATGCGGGCCTCAGCGAAGTCGTCTACGACGCGCACTTTCCGCTCGGTGAGGTCTCGCTCGCGCTGTTCCGCGAGGCGGGCATCAAGGTGAGACAGCCGGGCTGACTCGTCTCAGGTGAAGGTCGCGAGCTGAAACGCGAGGCGGATGCCCTCGGTGACGTCTTCGGCGCGCAGCGGCAGCGAGAGGCGCCCCGGGCCGCAAAGCCAGCGCGCGACGGCGTCCTC